>Ga0194112_10001555_pt1 | contig 33754 bp, 48 predicted proteins | sample TA2MahC400mmetaG_FD_146191 | JGI IMG/M metagenome (GOLD analysis project Ga0194112, IMG submission 146191) | Freshwater microbial communities from Lake Tanganyika, Tanzania - TA2015016 Mahale Deep Cast 400m | ecosystem: Environmental > Aquatic > Freshwater > Lake | place: Tanzania: Lake... | reverse complement strand
TGGTATAGCTCGCGGATTCGTAGCATCGCGCCGTCTCGCGTTACCGGAACGACGCACGCTGTCGGAACAAGGCACTCGTAGCAGCACCAGCTCAGCGGTTGCCGCTTGGGGTCAAACGGATTCGGCGGCGGCGCGGAGCAGATGTATGACCGCTCAACTGCTGTCTCGTTCATCCCGACCTCCTCTTTGGCTCATCCACATCCAGGTCAAGCTGCAGGAATCGCGCAACCGTCTCGCGCTCCAACTCCGTCAGTTTCTGCGCCCGGAGCCAGACATGCAGCGCCCCGCCATCCGGCTTCCCCCGCCCGTATTTGCCCCGATAGTCCGCCAGCCACGCACGCAGCCGCGTTGAGTCAATCCCGCTGTGTTGGGGCAACGGCACCTCACCCCGCTCGATCCGGATGCGGTTGGCAGTCTCACGGCCCTCGCGCCGCCCGGCCAGCCGGCGTTGCAGCCGGTCCAGAGTTGCCGGTGTCCAGTCAGCCAGCTTCGCGCAGAACCGCGCCGGCGTGCCCGGCCAGGCCAGCCAGTCACGTTCACCATAGGTCACAAGCTCCGACACGACGCGGTGGATGTCCAGCGCCAGCCCGAGCCGGCGCTTGAACTCAGCCACGGCCTCGGCCTGACTCGGGTCGGCCACGCCGTTGGGTGTCGGCTGGTACCCGAGCCGCCGGAGCGCCTTGCCGACCTGCACGGCATCGGCAGCGGTTGGCGTCGGGTAGTCCGCGCTGAGCGCCTGCCGGTGCGCCTCACAGTAGGTAGTCAGGCAGGCCTCGATGTCAGCCCGGCGGACTGCGGGTCGGGTCGGCCGGGTTGCGGACTTGCGCGGGCGGGGCGACCGCGTGCGGTCGTCAGTAGTTCCTTCTGAAGTAGAAGAAGAAGTAGGAGTAGAAGAAGAAGGGCCATGTTTTGCTATCGGTTTGCCATCCCATCTTGACTCTGCACCAGCCCGGCCAGCATCGGCCCGCTTGCGTGACAGCTCCGATTCCGCCACCATCCGGCGGCAGTAAATAGCGCCATCATCGCGGGTTGAGAACACTCCGTTGTCGTTCAACTCGGCCAGCGCGACCAAGACCGAATCCTCATCAGCGCCCGTTGCTTTTGCCAGAGGTTTGCCAAGCTCTTGCCATCGGTTTGCCATCGGTTTGCCATTCGGGAGAAGCAACACGCCACGCTCGGGTGACCGGAACATCAGGCATAGGATTTCGAGCCAGAGTCCACGGGCGGCGAGTCCTGACACACGCAACCCTGGCTCGGCCAGCCAGTCGTCAGGGTAGAATTGCATGGACGGCCTGCCGTCCTGCTTGCTTGAAAGTTTCATGTTGACTCACAACCTCGCCTGGCCCCGTTGATGCACCGCACCACACCGGAGCGCGGTTGCGCTCACGCTGGGAACGAACGGAGCCAGGCGAATCCAGGAAAGACGAGGATGTAGTGCAATGCATCGCCTCCATCTTACCTCGTCCCTGCCTGTCTGTCAAGCGGAAGTTCACGCCCCGCCCCCAACGCATCTGTCGGCCAAGTCAGTCGGCAGCTTCTCTGGCTCCGGCATCTCGGCCGGCTCCGGCTCCAGTCCGCCGTCGCGTGCCCAGAGCGTGACATTGACTGCGGCACGGGCGGTGTCGTCTATCGCGCACTGCGGGTAATGACAGCCGAGCAACAGCCGTTGCAGCTTCGGCAACGCCAGCGGCAGCACGCGGTCCAGGTCGGGATGTCGCGGAATGCGGATGACGCGCTGACGCGGAGTAGGAGGCATGGCTAGATGTCGCGGGCGACGACGTGCCAATCGTCGTCAATGTCCCGCCACCTGAAATCAAAGTCCGACATCCACTGGACTTGCCCTGTCTCGACGACACGAACATCGAATACCGAGAGCCTGACCTTGCCATCCTCGCGCTCCACTAGGTCGCCCTTCTTGAACGGGCAGGGCGGCGGGTCAGCCCACCGCTCGAACCCCGGCACTCGCAGGGCGGTGGCACGACGGCGGGCGAGGTCGAGGGCGGCGAGGGCACGCGAGGAGTTTGGCTCGAAGTTATGCGGGAAACCCATCCAGCCAACACAGGTATTTTCGACTACATGGCCACCCGGCACTGCATAGTAGTCGTTGTGGCTGTAGCCGAGCCTTCCGATGAACACCGCGCCATGTGGAAGACGGTCTTTCCGCCAGCAGGCGGTTTCGACCGTGCCGGTCTTGGGGTCGGTGTAGGTGTCGGATATGGGCTTGCCCTCCAGCTTGTCGGCCACTCGGTCGCAGTAGTCTGCGATGGCGAGGGCGAGGCTGTGGACTGCGGCGTGGGCTGCCGGCGCGAAACCCCATAGTTTCCGGAACTCAAGGTATATTCCGCCGCAGCAGCCGTTCGATTGCGTCCAGAGCGGACAACCAGAGCACCTGTGCCCGCTCAACTCCACTTTGCACCACCGCTTGCAGGCTGGACAGGCGGCTTCCCCCGCGTCCGATGCGCGTAGCGTCCCTGCTAGTACCTTCTCTGCGTTCTCGCGCCAATGCTTAGCGCAGGCGCGGATGGTGTCGGCGGGTGAAGGCTCGGCGGGCTTCATCTTGTCGCGCTCCAACGGTAGGCCGAGGACGTGGGCGTAGGCGAGGTCGGAAAGGTGGAAGTCGAGCGTGCCGTGACTGACACAAATAAAGCAGCGGGTGTGTCCGTCCTTCCACCAACTGGTACTGTACAGCATCACCGCATCCTTCGGCATCTCTGGATGCGGCTCGCCCTTCAGCCACGGATACTTGGGGTCAGGTATCAGCCCGCGCGCATTGGCTCGGGCGTAGGCAACGGCGAGGGCGGGGCGGATTTCGGCGGGGAAGCCGCCGAGCGTTTCGTGCTCCCGGTAGTTCCACCTATTGCCATGAAGTTCGTCAATGGCCTCGACTCCGTTGTTGAACCAGCTTAGCCTATACCTTCCCCACTCCCCTAAGTCCGCGGGTTCGGGCTTCGTCTCAGCCGGGGTAAAGCCCCGGCAATCAGATGCGTGTCTGCAACTCATTCAGTCCTCCTTGCGTTTGCGAATCTTGCGGGGTGCTGGCGTCCTTCACCGCCCGACCGGGGAACTTGTTGTATTCCTCAATCTCTTCGGGTGAGAGATTGGAATACAGTCCACCGTGGCTATCCATTGCCCAGATTGGTTCGCGTGAACTGACATTCCCCGGTTTCGGGAATCCGGCTTGCATTGCGAGATGTAGCGCGTTATTATAAGAACTGGCGGCAGTAGAGGAGCGTCCATCTGCGTAGCGCCTTGCTAGCCACCAGATGTGGCTAAACGCCTTCAGTAGCAACTCGTAGCGCCGCTTGTAGCTCAGTTTCTTATCAGCCATCATGCCTCCTGTAATCTTAGCGGGGCGCGGGCCGGGTTCGACACCGGCAAGCGTCAAGGCGGGCATTATCCCGGCCATCAATTTGCTTCCTTTGGCCGCGCCCCAATGTCAGCCGCCCCGTCGTGGTAGCTTTGCGTTGCGACACGCTCAGCCTGCTCACGTCTACGGGGCAGCCGATAATCCTGCCCCGTCCCTGGGCAGAGCCATAGCCGTGCCTGCGACACAGCCGGGCCGGGACGGGGCGCATGGTGTTATCCTCCTATAGCCCGCCGAGGTCGTCCAGCGGCGCGATTAGGTTGAGTTCGCGCCGGACGTGCTCGATGAGCTGGTCCACGGTTGCTTTGCTCTCCGTCAGCCACGCACGCGGGGTCAAGCCGCCGAGTGCCTCGGCAACCGCCTTGCGCTGCTCGGGCGTCAGGCTGGAAACGAATGCAACCCACTTCTCGGTTTCGCCGTTTGAGATTGTCGGCTTCGCTGGCGCGGTCCCGGCCGGCTTCGACTTGGGCTTGCGGATTCGCACCGCATCCACTTCGTCACCGCCGAACTGCACACGAGTTGCGTAAAGCTCGACCGTCGCGCCCGGCCAGTTGTCCGAGTCGGCTTCGCCAGTGAGCAGCACCATGTTGCGCCAATTCGTCTTGTTGAGAATCAGCCCTTTGTCAAGTTCCTCGAAGCTCAACACGGGCTTGCTGTCCTTGTCGCGGCCGACCTCGGCCAGCGACACGCCCCGCACGGTGACAACGAGGCCACCCTCGGGGATGTCCGTCGCACTGAGCCACTGCGACGGATACACGTCGTGTTCCTTCATCTGCTCTCCTTTTTCGTTTCCGGCTGGCCTGTCCAGGTCAGCGGATTGTAGTTGTTTCTCAGGCACCACAGGGCGAACAGGTGCTCAAACACCTGCCAGCCCGTCAGAATGTCCGTCTGCGTCCAGTGGTGCAGTCGGACGCGGCCGGTTTCTCTTCCAATCAGCACCTCCCAGCATTTTCCAATGTCGCTGGCCGTGCAACGCCAGTAAGCCGCAATCTGCCAGAGCCACTCATCATACGGCCGTCCCTTGCCAGCCAGTAGCGGTGAATCATCGGCCACGGTCTTGATGTCAGCCAGCAGTCTCCGGCCATGCTTGTCACTTGCCAGAATGTCCGGTGTTCCCGCGAAGCCCGGCCCGAGCACAGTGCGCTCGACAATGAGCGTAGTCATGCCGAAAGCAGACAGCAGTTTCTGGACTTCACCGAATGCAACCTGCGCCATCGGGTCAACGGGCGCTACGTTATCCGCCAGCGCCCGCTCAATCATGCTGTGCCAGTCCTTGCCGCGCTCGGCTGCGGCCTCGACCTGCTCCTCAGCGTCGGCCAGTACTGCTGCCGCCCTGGTCTTAGGGTCATTCCACTGCGCGTCGGTCGTGTCAGCCGGACGCGGCAACGACAGCGCGGCCTCGATTAGCTGCTGGTCGCGCCAGTGACGCAGGCCGGGCTTGTCAATTTGCCGCACGATGCTGGTCACGCTTGGCAGCAGCCCGAGCTTGCGAGCGTGTGCCACGGTCGGGCGCACCTGCTTCTTGCCGTCGGCCGATGGCACTTCGGTCACAAGCAGCCCGGCCCGGTCATACCAGCGGCCGGACTCGGGAATGATGATGCGGAGCATCAACTTCGCCTCTCTACCGCAATATGGTCGTCGTAAAGCGGGCTATCGCAGCATGGACAATGACGTGCCGGCAGGGACTTCGATTCCTGCCAGTGGCATTTCCGGCAGTATTGCCAGATTGCCCCACCGCCGTCAACATGCACGCACACGCCTGCCTGATTGCGCTCTACTCCCCGGCCGCAGATAGCGCAGACCATCATGCCTCCTTCTCCGGCACAATCGTCGCCACCGCCTCGGTAGCGGTGGTTAGATGCGCTCGCGCCTCACGCAGCCGCGCCAGCGCCTCGCCGGTCGCGGCCAGTGCCGTGCCAAGCGCGGTAGCGTAGCGTGCGGGCAACTCGCCCCGCGTTTGCTCCACGTCTGCCAGCAGCACGGTCAGGTCGCGCACGGGGCGCTCCAGTAGCTCGTGCTGGCGGCGCAGGTCGGTCAGCAGACTTCGCGGGCGACGGTGACTCATCTTTCCTCCACCAGCGCCACGCCGAGTCGCCGGGATGCTTCTCCCGCGATTCTGCGGGCTTCGGCTTCAGGAACGCTGTTGGCGAGCCATGTCGAGCCTTCTATGTCATCCTCGGTGAGGGGCGGACTCCAGTAGAGCGTGACATTCCACAGATTGCCGCGCACGGGACGGCGGCACAGTTCGATTCTCGGTCGCCAATTGTCAGACATCTAGTCCTCCTTTGCCGGGTTCTGCCTGGCGGATTTGTCATCGGTCAGCCCGAGCATCGCCGCCAACCTCATCAGTGCGGGAATGCGCCCCTGCCTCGCTTTGCATACTGTCCGGCGGGTGGCACCGGTGCTCTGGGCTACCTGCTGCGCGGTTTGGTCGTTGACATAACCTAGCAGTTCAGCGGCCTTCTCGATTGCGGTCATAGAACCTCCTTTTGTTCTCGGTCACACTCTGCCATCGTATCCGGCTCTGGACACTCATGCCGCAGACTGCACCAGTAGCAGTCCGCGCCCGGCGTCGGGCACTGCTCCAGCGGCGGGTCAGGCTCGCGCAGCGACCGGGCTTCGGCGGTGCGGAAGGCGCGGGTACTCATGGCTGCCTATGCACGGTGTCAATGTGCGCCTGTAGATGCTCGCGGTCGAATGCCGATGCCACACCATCCGCGTCAACCTCAACGGCGATGAGCAATTTACAGGCGCAGCGGACGAACCTGAATTGCCGCCGGTGGCTGCTGACCGTTCCCATCCTCGGCACTTCCGCCGCGCCCGGTGCGGGCGTCAAGGGCGGGAAGAAGCGGACGGGGTTGGGGGTATCCATCTTTACCATACCTCGGCATCGAACTCACTGTCACAGCATCCGGCGAACCGAGCAAGCGGTATCGGATGTCGGCTCGATTCTGGGGCACTCAGCCTCGTAGTGTAGACTGCGGCGGCCACTTCGGGTAGCACCAGATAGACACCGTCTCGCCGCCAGCGCGAAACGACATCAATTGTCAGGTCGGTTCGCTGCAACAATTCGGAGAGCAACTTGACGAATCCAACCGAACCCTCTCCGACATAGCCGACAGAGAACCCGGTCAGAATAGCAAGGCAGCCATCGCGGAAGTAGATGATAGTTGTGCCGTCGTTGTCGTAGCCGTTGAACTCGATGGCACGGACGCCACCATGCAGCCCTTCTGCACCGATGAGCGCGCCCAGTGCCTCAGCCGACCGGCGAGTGATACCGCCGGAATCACGCAGTATTACCGTTCCCTTCAGTCTTGCGTCAGACACGTTCTCCTCCTCACGCCGGGTTCTGCCCGGCGGTTGCGAAGCATCCGGCATCTCGGCAGACCGGATTGTCCGGCCTGCAAGGTTCGATTCCGGCCTGCACCCGGTCTATCAGGTCAGCGTAGGCTTCGGCCGCACTGCCGGGAAACTCCGGCCAAACATCACCGACCAGCGAATGCGGTCCTTCTGTCCAGTGGTAGCCGTCCGGCGCAATCGCAAACAGCCGGTAGCTATCTGGATAGCTATCTATCTCCAGCCGTCCGCCGAGACGAGCCAACAGCCTCCGCAGGTTCGCCCGTGTCGGCGCGACCCGCTTCGTCTGCTCCACGGTCTCCTCCTTTGCCGGGGTCATCACGCCCGGCACGATAGCCCGACCCCGCCCGGTGATACCGCGCAGGACGGCGGGCGGGGTCGAGAATTTCGTGTCTGAGATTCGCGGTATCACGATTACATCTTACCCACCCCCGCCATCCTGTCAAGCGAAATCTTCGCGTCCGCACAATCCGCTAACTCCTTGATAATCGCGTCTTTACGCCAACCCGCGCCGATGGCGTGATTGTCAAGGGCGGCAGGGGGGGGGGCTAGTCCGGCGGTATGGAGTCCTGTCCGAGTGCGAGCTGGCGCTTGACGGCCTCGACTACCGCCGGTGCAGGCTGCGGGATGCGTAGCTGTTCCAGCAGCTTGCCTTGCCCGGCTGCCAGCACCGCGAGAGCCTGCTCGACCGGACGCAGGCGATTGTCAAGACGTTCATAGGTCGCCTCGGCCACCTCGCAGGCGTGGCGCGATTCCTCGCGGGAAACCTTGACATTATTGCTCAGCGTGGTGAGCCATACGATTGCGCCGATGAGCGCCACCACGCCGATTGATTGTAGGATGCCCCAAAGCTTACCGTTCATGCCTTGACTCCTTCCGGTTAGTGCAGTAGTGTCACGCTCAGCCACGTTCCCCACGCGGCCGGCTGTAGTGCCTGCGTTTGACCCTGCTGCGGCCGCACGCGCAGCACCACTTGAGTTGCAGCCGCCAGTGACAGGACGGTGCTACCGTTGGCCGATGAGCCGCCGTAGGGCGGCGGCGTCACGCCGAAGATGCACGGCCCGCTCGTGGCGATGCCGGCCAATCCTGCCGAGCCGCCACTAGGGATTGTCCAGACAGATGAGGCGATGACCTGAGGCATACTGGTAGTGTCCGCGCTCGCACCCCACGTGATGAGGTATTTCCCCGCGACCGGCACGGTCAGGGTATCGGCGCTGCGGGTGATGCCGCCGGCGATGAACGACTCCGCCCACGTGTTAGCCGCCCGCTGCCAAGTATCGCCCGTGACGGTGTAGGCCAAGCTGAGATAGATGCGGGCGTCGGGCTGGCTGTCATTGGTAGCGACGCCGGTTGTAGCGACGGTGAACCCGGTTGCGCGGATGCGCTTGGTCTTGACAACGCTGGTGAAGTCTCCGCTGTCGTTCTGGCAGAGGCGACCTGAGAACACGCTGAGCTGGATGTCTGACCCGACCCCGGTTACAGAGTCCACTACAAAAGTCTGATTGGTGCGGACGGTATCGCTCACCAGTGCCTTGCCCTTGACGAACAGCTTCTCCGTGCCCCGCGCTCCGGTCGTGCAGATGGCGACGCGCTGGTTGACGAATGCCCAGGTGCTGTTGTCGGCTACGGTATCGCCGTAACTACCCCAGCCGCACGCGCCGGAGGAGTCGCCGATGACGGTAAGCGTGAAGCCGCCGATAACGGCCGAATAGTCACCGGCAATGTAGTTCCCGTCTCCGCCGATAACAGCAGCACCTAGAGCATCGTTCCCGATGATGTTGCCAGTGCCGCCACCAATGAATGAACGACCTCCATTTGCCCGGCTAATTGCTCCGCCGATGATAGCAGCGCCTTCGCCATTGACTATGTGGTTATTCCCGCCGATGACAACCGAGTATTTCCCTTTGGCCGAATCGGTATGCCCAGCGAACACGCCTGCGCAGCGCGCGGTTGCGTTTGCGTTGATGCCGCCAGTGGCGACCGACGCAAACCCGCTGGCGTGTGCGTTGAATCCTGCCGCTACGCTCGTATCCGCCGCCCATGCGTTGACGCCGAACCTGAAACTGTGCGGCGGAATTGACTCCGGCAGCAACAACCCAGCCCGATTGAACCCGCCGACAAACGCGCCCTTGCGCGGGTCGTAGAGAAACCCCGAACCCTCCGCCAGCACCGGCAGCGCGTCAACGCCCGAAGTCTCGGCAACCGGAACGTAGCAGATGAGATAGCCGGAGTGCCGGGCGTTGCGGGTGTAGAGGTTCTTCGAGGTATCCTGCCCGATGCTGTCGTCGTGAAACGCCAGCACGTCAAAGCCGCCGCCGGCAGCAATGAGTGAGTCCACATACCACTTGCTCGTTGCCATGCTGTCATTGGTCGGCAATAGTATCCGCAGTATCACGGAGTCCACTGTTACATAGCGGAATCGCGCTCGGGGGTAGGCCGTGATTAGCTGAGCGCAGCCGACCGCCACGGCCAGAAGGGTCAGCCCAATGATGATTCGCCTCATGTTCTATCTCCAATCCAGTCCACCAACTTGTCAACATCAAGTAATCTCAGCCACCGGCCCCGGTAGCGCACCAGGTCCAGCCAATGCAGGTCGGCTGGCGTAAGCGGTAGCGTCAGCGGGTCGCTGTTCGGACGCGGCAGCACTACGCCACAGCCCTGGTCGAAGTCACCGCAGGCGCAGTCAAGGTCAGGCCGCGTCCGCAGCTCAACGAACGCCTTCCAAACATCACCGTTCCAGCCGCCATACCCCGGCGACGGGACAACCTGCCGGCGCTCGGCAGGCGGATTGCAGTCGTGCAGGACTACGATACCGCCGGACGACAGGCAGCGTAGCGCCCCGGCCACGTCGCGGAGCACCTGCGGGCGCTCGTGCAGTCCGTCAATGAAGATGAGGTCAAACTGCTCCTCATTCCCGCGCCAGAAGTCGTCGCTCGGCATGACCAGCGTGGCCGCACCGGGATTGACATCCACGCCAACCTTGTGCTGGCAACGGAGCCGGGCAAAGGTCTTGCCCTTCTGCGCCCCGATTTCCAAGTAGCGCGTGAAGCCGTAGCGGTCAATCAGCGATTGCAGGAAGTCCCAACGCGCAAGCTTGGTCATAACACGACCCCCCCGCTATTACGCACCTCGCCGTGATAGCCGCGCTGGTATTTGCCGACGTAGACATCCCAGATGCTACCGACATCTACCAGCCAGCAGTCCTGCCCTACGGTGTCGGCCAGCTCGTGCACCAGCAGGTTCGCGCTGAATGAGCAGGACAATGAGAAGAAGATGGGCCGCTCGGTCGTCTGCTCCCAGTAGCGCACAATGTCGCGCTTCATCCGGTCATAGACCAGCCAGCAGTTGCGCGGGGCGACCCGGATGTAGTGCCGGTTGCCGAGCATCGGCCTCATGGCCTCCAGCCAGGGCGGGCCGACAACAACCGTGTGCGTCTGCTTCAGCGCCGCGAATAGGCAGAACGGTTTGCGGGCCGCAGCCGCCCGTGCAATCTCGCCGGTGAACACCAGGTTGGACATCCAGCGTAGATGCCCCAGCCCGTGCGCCCGAATCCACTCCTCATACCAGCCGAACCGGGCCTTGCGTTCCCCACTGCCGTAGCCGGCAAAGAACGTCGGCCCGGCCAGCAGGTAGGGCGGCTGCTCGCCATGCTGATCGTCGTCCTTGCCGTAGCAGAGCAGCGTCCGGCGCAGGCGCTCGCTGGCCTCGGTGAAGGTCTGGTGGCCGGAGCGCGAAACGAACCCCGGCTTGTTGGTCAGCCAGTGAAACTCGCCGTCACCGAAGCGCGACAGGCTGAACACCTCACCCCGCAGCACGGCATCGGCCAGCGTTTTGCACTCGACCATCGCATAGAACAGGTTCGGCCCGAGCTTGGTGCGGCGACGACGATACTCAGGGCGTAGGGAAGTCAAGAGCAATCTCCTTCCAGTCTGACAGAATAACAGTGAATGGTCGGCAACTGCGGTCGAGCGCGCTCCAGCGGAACGGCGGCAGCGCGGTGTACCCGTAGGCTTTGATTTCCTGCGGCTTGCCCCAGTCGTGCGCGACAATGAAGGTCGTAGCGCCACGCAGTCGGGCGATAGCCGGGCCACGAGAGGCAACCGGGGCCTGGTCCACCAGCGCCACGCTCCAGCGGCCATCGAGCAACGGCAGCTTTGCCCAGTCGCGGACGTAGAGAAACTTGTGCCCGCGCCCGGCGAACCGCGACGCAAAGCATTTAACCCACTTCACGTTGTTGTCGCAGCTCACGAGCTGCCGGCCGGCAGCGGCGCAGATGGTGTGCAGCCACGGCGTTGAACCCCAGCCGCAGCCCAGCTCCAGCACCCGGCCGCTGGAATGCATCAGCGCGTAGGCCAGCGCCAACTCATGCGAGGTCGGGCGGCGCACCGGCTTGATGTCGGGCGTCACAGGACAAACCTCGGGTCGGCCTCGGCCTCAATCGCAACCTTCTCACGCCCGCGCCCGACCGTGCCCCAACAGTTGACGGCATTGAACCCGGTCACGCGCAGCAGCGCATAGCAGCCCGGCGCTTCAACGTGCGGCTCAGATGGGAATCGACCGTGGTTGCCGACCAGCCCGAACAGCGGATTGCCGGGTAAGTGCCGCTCAGTCTCGGCGGCCGACAATGCCGGGAAAACGGGGAAGTAGACGCTGGAGAACTGCGGGCATTTGTGCCGTAGCGGTGCGCTGAGCAGCCCGCGAGTGTAGTCATACTGCCGGTGCATGTAATAGAGCAGATGCGTCCGCTTGGTGTGCGGGTGCATCTCGTGCTCCAGCATCTCCAGCCAGTCTGTTGAGTAGCTGTCGTCAGCATCGCAGCGGGTCAGCGTCACCGGCTTGGACAACGGCACGTTGCGTCGAATCCAGCCCGTGATGTCAGTGGTTGTCAGCCGGACATAGCCGGGATAGCGATACGCCAGCACCAGGTCACGCCAGCGCGGGGAATAGGTCAGCACTACGGTCAGGTCGGCGTCAACGGTTTGATGCTCGTAGAACAGCCGGGCGTGCTGATGCCAGAGCCGGATGGCCGCGTCGTGTTCGTTGGCTTTGCGCTCCGGCAGCCGGGCATTGATGCTGGCGGTGTCCACTGCCAGCCGGGTCCAAACGTAGTGCTTCACCCCAAGACCTCCTTGACAATGGTCTCAACGAACTCCTGTCCCTCATCCAGCAGCGCACAGCGGGCGGTAAGCTCCGCGAATTGTCGCGCCTGCCGCTGCACCACCTTGGCCGACCGATTCCAAGTTGATGCCTCGCGTCCGAGCCAGCGGTTTGCCAGCTTGACGCCGATACCAAGATACTGGTCGGTTGTCAGATTGTCGGGCAGCATATGACCTCCTGGTAGAACTGCTCGATGGCCGGGCTGGTCTGCCGCACGTCAACCCCGTTGACCGGCACGCGGCTGAACGCGGCCACAAACGGCTCGTAGCGGATACCCTCGAACTCGTAGTAGACCCGCTGCTTCTCGACATCATACAATGCCGTCTCAATGAGCTGCCGGCCGAAGTTCCAGTAGTGGCCGTTGAGCTGGCGGGCATGGAGCAGGTTGTAGTAGACCGCCGCTGTCAGCACGTCCGAGTCCCGGCCCCGGTGCTGCCTGTTGACAACCCGTTGCTGGCAATCGTAGAGTAACGCCCGGTTCTGCGTTGCCCATACCCCGGCGGCGAACTTGAGCATCCGGTCACCCTCGACGCACTGCCAGCGGTTACAGTCATAGCTGCACCGCAGAATCAGCCCGCGCTCATTGCGGTCGGGATGTCCGATGAAATCCGCGTCCGTGTGACTCCACAGCTTGTCAATCGGCCGCAGAACCAGTGTATCGGCGTCAATCCAGACCAGCCAGCGCCAGGGCAGTATCTTGACGAACTCCCAGAGCATCAGGTCGCGGAAGCGCGGGTTCTTTCTCGGCAGCCTGGACAGGTCGGCGGTCAACGGTTCAACTCCAAGCTGCCGCAGTTCATCCATTCGCGGCATATCGCCCCAGTCGGCAAAGATACAGCGCACGTCAGGATGCCAGTGCCGCACCGAGCGGAACATTCGTAGCCCGTAATCGGCAAACGCTCCGTCGAAGGCGGAGACAATCAGGATGTCTTGCCCTGGCATAGTCCCTTCAACAGTTTGAGCAGTTGCCTGCGTTTTGCGCTCGTCCAGATGTGCTTCAGCGCCAGCTTTCGCGCCTGTGCCGAAAGTTCATCAATGTCCCGGTCGGCTATGCGCTGAATAGCATCTATCACATCCCGCTGTCCCACGACATATGCCGTAACGTTCAGCCCGCCGCGCTGCTCTATCCAGTAGGTGCGTTCGTAGGGGATGAGCAGGTCGGGTGAAGTCACCAGCTCGTGCATCGGCGGAGCTGCGGTAGTCAGAACCGGGACACCCTGGAGCATGGCCTCCAGCGGCACGCGACCGTAGCCGGCGTATGCCTCCGGTTGCACCAGCACGTCGGCATTCTGGTAGATGTCGGCAAACCGCACCTGTGGCGGCAGCACGTCAACCTGCGTATCATCAGGAGCGGGTAGTCCGTAGGCAGCAAGTGACATCTGCGTTGCGATGGTCAGGTGAATCTTCGGCCGCTGCGCGGTCCGGAATGCTGACAGCACTACGGCCGTCTGGCGCTTCGCGTTCAGGTAGCCGTAGCCGTGACAGTGCAGGAAGTTACGCGGCCGGCCGGTGCGCTGCCGGTAGTCCAGGTCGCGGGCATCAATCGGCAGCCGCCACAGTACTTTGTCGCGCTCGCGCACCTTGTTGTAACAGAACCGATTGGGGCAGAGGAACAGGTCGGCATGAGTAAACCCGGGCCGGTAGACCTCATGCATCGGAATCAGCACCAGCTTGACCTCTCGCGCCCGTGCCTCGTCAACCAACTGTGAGGAATGCCATGTCTCGACTGCCAGCAGCACGTCCGGCTTGAACTCGTCAAGGTAGCTGGCGCACCGCCGGCGCAGGTCTGTCGGATTGCACTTCCGCATCTGCACCGCCGGGTAGGGTAGTTGCCGCTGGCTCCACTTCTCGTTGCCCTTCTGCGAGACGAACGCCAGCACGGAGTCTGTCGGCAAGTTGCGGAACAGGTCCCACGACACCAACCCGAGTCCGCTGGTGCGGTTGCAGGGCGCGACTAGCCCGATTCTCATTTGGGCTGCGGCCATACCTTCACCTTTCCGTCCGGCTGCCGGACATGATGCTCGCAGACAACATCACCGCGCACCGCGACCGCGAAGCGTTGCTCTGCCAGCCATACTCCGAGATGGCAGTCCTTGCCCTCCAGCGGCAGTGCCGGTCGCATCTCGACCTGTGGCTGGTAGCCTGCTGCCGCCATCCGACGCAGCACGTCGCGCCGGATATAGCAGCAGAACGTCCCGGCAATGACTACCTGCGCGACTCCAGTCAGCCGGGTCTGCACCGGCACGAACTGACCGCGCATCGGGTCGGTGACGTAGAACGGCCAGCCGCCGGTGTTGGTCTGCGTCAATCCCGATACCATGCCCGCCGGCAGCGCGTAGGCCGTCTCTTGCAGCTTGGCGAGCGCGTCCGGCGGCGGCACAATGTCATCCTCGACAAATAGCAGGTCACGCTCCGTGCCGGCCTTCGCCAGCAGTAGAATCCACGCCTCGGCAATCGCCCACTTTTTCGCCCGCCGCACCGTGCCGTCAGTCGGCATCTGCGGCAGCACCGGCAGTCCGGTCATCGTCGTCGGCGGCAGCACCCAACCCGGCAGCGCATCCTCCAGCGGCCGGTCGCCGTTGACCAGCCAGAGCCGTTGCAGGTCGGGATAGTCAATCGCCAGTAGCGCGGACACAACCCGCTCGACACAATGCCAGCGGCCGGAGAAGATGCTTGCCTGTGTGACCGGGTACATCAGTAGACCGGGATATTTGTTCGCACGTTTACGCCCTGCACTTCCAGCGCGCACTCCCAGACATAGACGTTAGCCTCATTGCGCGTGCGGGTCAGGCTGACAATGTGCGCCTGAAACAGATTGCTCGGCGGTGTGCCCTGCGGGATTTCCTCGAAGGGAAAGAACTCCAGGTCGTAGCCCGCGCCAATCTGCGCGAGCTTGAGCCATTGGTAGTCGTGCTCGGTGAACGTCGCGCCCTGCACCTGCTTCCACGGCTGGTAGTCAGGATGCCAGTAGCTCCAGGTCATTCTCGCCCGCAATCTCGCGCCGTCAACGTGCGTGTAGATTGCGCCGGACTCGACTTCAGTCGGTGGGACCTGATGGTGCTCCGCCCAGTCGAACGACTCCAGCAGCGGCGCGTTGTCCTGAATGTCAAACGAGATGGTCCGCACGACCGCGTGCGAAGTTGAATCGCTGATGCGGATAACCGGCACTCCGGTTGAGAACTGGCGCGGTTCTTGACCCTTTGCCACGCTACACCTCCCCTACTAGATAAATTGCCGGGACATACTGCGCCCGCACTGCAATAGCCGTGTCCCAGTTGTCCAGCCACGCGCCCAGGATGTAGTCGTCGCTCGTCCCGGCCGCGTAGCCGAGCCACCAAGCATCGCCCATCCCGGCCTTGCCGCCATTCCACCAGTCAATCGGCGCGGGCGTGACGGCTGCGGCCGAGCCGTCCTGGATGGTCACGACCCAGTAGACGCCGGGCGCGAGATGGTAGTTCGTGATAGTCACCGGCCAGCCGGTAGACGTGCCGGATGTACTCGGGTAGCCGCCGGACGTGTCTGAAGCCAGGTAGTAGTTCAACTCCTGCTCGTAGTAGCCGGTGCTGCGGCCGTCGTGGATTGCCAGCGCGAAAGTCTGCGGGATTGGCTCCAGCGGATAGCTTGCCCGCCCGCCGGAGTCAGTCCAGACCGAGAACCACAGCGCCGCGTGCGTGCCGCCGCCCGGCTCGGTCAGCCCGTAGCGATAGTGCGTCAGGTTCAGGCCACGCGGCAGATGAATCTTGTGCGCGTAAGCGCAGGGGTAGACCGGGTTCGGGTTCGCCCGTGCGCCTACGATGTCGGGGTGAATCAGCCAGCCGACCGAAATGACCGGAGCGCCGGATGGAATCGGCTCGACCACCGCATCAACGCTCACCGCGTCATAGTCCGTGAACGTCGGCGTCGGAGCGTTGGTTGTCCAGTCTACATCGTGACTGTCCCACTCCAGCAGCAGCATCTCATAGCGCCCAGTCACACGGCTGTAGCCGAGTGACAATATCAGCCCGGACACGGTTGCATTGGAGAAACAGGTCATCGTCACGCGCTGGTAGAGGTGGTAGTAGCCCGGCTTGTTCAGCGTGCCGCTGCTGTTGACCCGGCGCAGTTCGATGCGGAATACCCGTCGGCCGTAGGGGAAGGTCGGATTTGCAGCAGACTTCGACGGGTAGTTGGCGACAATCCGGTCGGCAATGCCGACCGCCCAATTCGCAGCCAAAAACAGCCCGTTCAACCGGAACACCTGCGAACCTATCTTGGTCGTGCCGGCGGTGATACGCTCGCCGTTGACGACGGAATCCACGCCATCATACCACTCGATGCCCTGCACCTGCGGGTTGCGGTAGACCTCGGCCGCGCTGAGCGTGCCAGCCAGCGGCGGAGTGTAGGAATGCCGCGACATCACCTTGCAGTAGACCGCAGACGTTGGCGCGTCGGGGTTGTAGACCTTCAGATAGCTGTAGCTGCTGATGGCAATCTGCTCCAGGACCTGCCGAATTGTCAGCGGCTCCGTGGCGAAGTTCCAATGCACCCGCGCTACCGCCCAGCGGCTCGATACATAGGTATCCCAGACCGTGTAGTTGGTGCTGATGCGTCGGCAGAACGTCAGCATCCGTCGGATTCCCTCACCCGAGTCGGTGAACGGATGCGGCGGCAGCCAGTCCCCAGACATCCCGCCATCAAGTGGATAGGCACAATCAGCACTGTCGTCATCAGCTTGAATCACCCGGAGTTTGTTCCCGCCAAAGTCATCGGCATAGGCGGTGGAGGCATAGACTCGCTCGCGGTCATCCGCATCCAGCGTGGCGTAGACAATGCCGCAACTCTCGAACTCACCCTGCGTGTAGGTGCGAAGAAACACAGACGGCGAGCAGGACAGAACGCGAATCTCGTCCGCGATGTTGCCCCGGGTTTCCCCGGCCAGGTCTTTCATTGACGCCGCCGGAATTGCGCTCGGAGTAGCATACCGCGCCCCGCCACTGATGTATTTCTGGTAGACATACTGCCCGGAGCCGTTGCCGTAGGGAACGCCAATCCAGCGGGCGTCACCGCCTACGTCCTCGAATCGCAGCGCAGCCAGCATCCGACCGGGCGGACGGTCAACGGTCAGAAACTCCTGTTTCCACTGTTGATTGAGCGCCTGCGTGTAGACCGCGCAGCCATGTTGTGTACCGACTATCGCTACCCGGTCCTGGACTGCGATACCGCCGACGGGCGGGCCATACTCCGGCTTGGGTGAACCGACAAGGTTGGCGCTGCGCGGAGTGCCGTTCCGTTGCCAGGTTGTCCGCCAGAACTGGTATTGCCCCACCCCCGATTTCCATTCCGCAAACCACAGTTCACCGGGCGCAGCCCCGGGGTCGCTGCAAGTGCTGCTCGTAGCTACGCTATCGGCCGGAGTCCATTTGTCCAGCGAGTAGAAATACGACCGGGACAGTTCAACGCTGACCGTATCCCCCAGCCCGCCATCGGCATCAATGCTGAGGATGCTGATGCCATCAACCGCCCAGAACTGGTCTTGATTCGACTGCCGGGAAGAGCGTTCTGTCAACGCCTCGACTCCGGACAGCGCCAGATTCGCCCCGATGCACGCGGCCCATCCCCACCCGGGGATGAAGTTCAGCGGCAACGTCCCGACCCGTATGGTCGGGTCAAGCCACTTGTAGCCGGCCCAGTTCGATTTGACAGTCGTGTAGCTATTGCGCGGGGTCGCCAGTACAATACAGACACAATTCCGCTCCGCCCCGCTGCCATACATCCGAATCGGGAACATCCGGTAAGCAGTAGTGATTGGGCCGGTCGGGGTAGACGTGCGCTCCAGTGCCATATCCGTCAGCGTGACTTCCGACCGCGCCCCGACCACGACTCGGTAGACCTTCCCCTTCCAGACCACGAATCCGCGATGGCCGGTAATGCTCGTGCTGCCGGACGGCACGAAGTCACCAAGCTGCGGCCCGGTTGCCGGGTCAACCTCGAAGTTGTTGGTCCATTCCCGGGCGCTGTGATTCCAGTGACAGTTCTCCTGCCCCGCACCCAGGTCCATGTCCTTGATGTCAACGTCTGCCGTGCCGCCCGGCGCGGCGTTGCCGGCCTTGAGTAGCGCCGTCCGCGCCAACGCGTCGGCCAGCCCGCTGTAGGTTGCGGTCGCGCCCTGACCGTTCCGGGCCGGGCGCATATCCAGCGTGTCCATGTAGGCCAGGAACGACACGGCGCGGAAGCTGCTGATAACGTCACCATCCCAAGCGATGAACCGCTTGTCAATGAATCCGACATAGAGCGGAGTCGCGGTTGCCGCCGGGTCATAGACCTTGACCATCGGCCAGTCAAAGGTCTTGCCGCCGTAGCTGTAACTGGCGGAACCGGCTATCCGGTTGCTCCAGTAGCGGTGCGTCTGCGTGGTGTTCTTGTCAACGAAATTCAGCGTTAGGTCGCCGGCCTCAAACTGAAACAGCCGCGACTCGGCCAGCATCCGGGCGCTGGCGTAGTCGGGCTGAATGTAGGCGCTGACATCCGTGCCGGTCGGCACGGTCGAGTCATAGATGTAGACGTGGTAGGTGATTGGCTCGTTGTGCGAAGCCATCTGTTCCTACCGCGACGCGGCTAGTTGTGCGCCTACGAGATAGGTGTCCTCGGCAAGCTGCTGGAACTCAACCCGGTTGCCGCGTAGCACCTTGAACAGCGTGCCGGACGGGTGCGGCTGGATGCTGATGTTCAGCCCGCCGCCGCCGCCGGTCGGGACGGGCGGGCCGAAGCCGGCAGCACCAATACCACCAACCGGAGCCGGGGCTGGCGTTCCCCCACCCGGCCAGCCGCCGCCGGTCGGCATCGCGCCAATCCAGCCGAGCCGGGTCAGCAGCGCGACGGCTTCCATCTGAATCTTGAGCTGGATGAGCTGCGCGATGATGTTGGCAATCACGCGCAGGATTGACCGGCCAAAGTCCTCGAAGCTGAACTTACCTTCCAGGATGCTGCCGACAAGCTGCTGACTGATAACGCTGGACAGGTCGCGCACGCCGTCAATCTTCCACTGATTCGCCTCGCGCCACGCCTCGACCGACCGGGCAAGCGCCTCGGCCTCGGTCTGCTCGATGAACGCCCACTCTTCCTTGAGCGTGCGAAGACGCTCCTCGCGGAGTCGCTTGGCTTCGGCTTCGGCATCTTTGGCAGTCCTATCTGATCCGAGCTTCTTCAGCGTCTCCTCAATCCACGCTGAAGGGTCTTTTGGCCCGCCGCCGCGCCGTCTGCGCTGCCAGTCTTCCCATTCCCTGCGCCCCGGGCCGGCCTCTTGAATTGGGAAGTTCTGATTCAAGTAGCTCTCGAACCATGCCTCAAACCACTTGCCGCGAAACGCCAGCCCCGGCTGTTCAAGCATCAACCTCAATGCTGTCAATGCCGCTGTCAACGGGCCACGCGCCACGTTTCCGACTGCCGTGCCGAAGTTGTCCCAAGCAGCTTTCAGGTCATTGACTGCCATTTCCTGTTGGCTGAGAATGTCGTTGGCAGACTCGGCCACGCCGGTCATTATCACCATCGCATCACGCCAGTTGTCAAGCTCTGTGGTCGCCAAACCTTGCGCGATGAGCAACCGTTTGAGCTGCATTTCCTGTCCGCCATAAGCCCGCGCCAAAGCTCCTGCAACTGCGCTGACATCCTGTCCGGTTGCGACCGAGAACCGTAGGGCAAGACGCAGTAACTCCTGTGCCCTTGCCGCATCATTGGTCGCCTGCGCCAACTGTTGAAATCCGGTATAGGCTGTCATCTCCTGTTGACCGAAGCGGATGAACTCGTTGCCAAGCTGTAGTAGTTCTTGGCGGACGCCATAGGTGCTGATACCCATTCGCACCAGCGCAGCATCAACACGGTTGAGCGCCGTTTCCTCGCGCCCCACCTCAAGGAACATCTGCCATGTCTCCTGCAATACCTTGAGCGCCGTGGCTGCTATTCCCGCATAACCGGCAACTTGTCGGAAGAACTGCCCCATTTCCTGCTGTGCGCTATGCAGCCCGGTTGTCAGTGCGTTCTTGTCCAGCACCAGCCGCGCCCGCAGTTCACCTACGTCCTTGACTGCCATGCTACCTCACAGCTTCGACCCGCGTTCTTGCAGGAATCTCAGGCTCGCCCAGAAGCGGGCGAGACTCATGCTCAGCGTTGCGGTCCAGTCGCCGCCGCATACTTCGGCCTGCACCAGAATCAGTGCCGACCACCAGCTTCCGCGCCGGGCTTTCGGAGCTTCCCGGCCAGCTTCCCCGCCCGGTGTATGGTAGCCGCTGCCGCCCGAGCCGGAGAAAAAGGGCTGGCGTCTGCCAGCTCCTCACCCAACTGCTCGGCCACAGCATCAAGCAGCGCAGTCAGCTCCGGCTCCGGCAGCCCGGCCAGCGCCTCAGGCTTCAGCCCGGTCAGCCGGCAGACTACATCCTGCGCCTGCGATGCCAGATTGACCACGAACCACTGCGCGTCAGGCTCACCCGACTCCTGCGCGGCCATCAGCAGCCGTATCCAGGCGGTCATCGGGAACGGGCGCGGCAGCTCGTAGGCTGTCTCACCCAGTGTGAAGGTTATCGGCTTGCCGGTCAGCTCGGCCTCAAGCAGCTTGTCGGGAACTGCAGGAATCTCAGCCATCACCTACTCCTCTCAGGCTCGGGCATTCTCAGTCGTTGCGCCATGCTATGTCGGTCACGGATGACGTTCCGTAACTTGTTCACGCGGTCGTTGAATACGGCCGGGATGACCAGGAACTCATTTCCCGGCTTGTGCCAGCGGTGCAGCCAGTCCTCAGCGTCGGTCTGGACCCACGACTGGCGGACGGTTGCCCCGCCCGCGTTGCGCGTCTCGTAGCTACAGCGCAGGTGAAACACCACGGTTGGCATCGGCGCAACCTCGCCGGCCGCGTAGTGCCGTCCCATGCCGGCTTCACTATGGTCAACCCAGGGTTGGCGCAGCAGGGTCGGCACGGCTTCGACGTGTGTACCGGTCAGCTCGACCCGAATCACCCGCACGCCCTCGCGCCGAATCAACTCCTGCCAGGCCTTGCGGTCGGGGCCGGGATACCACCAGCCTCCGGCAGTATCCAGCGCCGCACCATCCAACGCCCAGAGGCCGGCGGCTATCGGCAGGTCTGCCAGCCGCAGCTCGCCGGCCTCGTAGCGGTAGTAGCTTCTCGGTCTTGGCATCGTCTCAGCCATCAGTCACCTCCGTCTAGCTTGGCGGCGAATCCACGAACTCGCCGTACCAGTTCGCCTCCGGCAAATTGAGCTGCGGGAGTATCTTGCCGATGACCCTGAAGGTCGTGAACTCCTCAGGGTCAAACAGGTTCACCTCGCCGTCAATGCTCAGCGCGACCCGGTAGAGCGCCAGCTTGCGCGTGCGCTGTCCCGGTCCCTCGCCGTAGGCATCAATCGTATGCGTGGTGGCCACCTGTTTGCGCCGGCCGAAGCCGAGCTTGGCGTTGCTGACCGTTGCCCGCAGGTCAATGAACTTCCGCAGATTCGCCAGCGTTGACTCGACCGCCTCGAAGATGATGCGCGGCGACTCGCCTAGCTGCCGGACTCCGAGCACCGTGCCGGGGTAGTTCGCCGTCACGATGTCCTTGTCCAGCGGGTTCAGGCTGAGTCGTAGCGCCGAGCCTTCACGCATGAACCCGAGCCAGGAGCCGTCGCAGATGATTTTCGAGAACCCTACGGTCAGGGCGCTCAGGTCAACGTCAGTCTGCGGCTGTGTCGGTGGTGTGACTCCGTAGAATGCCATGTTATGCCTCCTCTACGTCGGGAACGCCATCGAGCGCAGCGTCTTGACTCTGATTGCGATTGAATCCGCGTCCTCGCCGCCGGTAATCGCGAGCGTGCTGTCGCGGGTCGAGCAGAGAACGTGACTGTCGGCCTGCGCCAGCGCTCCGGTATCGCCTACCGTGCCGCCGCTGCCGCCGCCAGTGCCAACCGTCAGCGTGAAATCGGTCGCGCCGGTGTCGGTCGGCGTGTCATCCTCGTCCCGGCCGTCCGCGATGGTGATGGTGATTTCGGTCGGCGTGCCGTCTCGTGCTACGACATACCACTCAACGTTTGCCGTGGTGTGGACGGTGTAGAGCAGCGGGTCAATCTCATCGAAGGTCGTGAGCGTAGCCGTGCCCGCGCCGGTGAAGTCAATCAGCGCCAGATACTTGTGCTCCGGCGGGTAGGTGTAGTCCGGGTCAACCTTGATGCCGACCGCGTTCATGATGTCGGCCACCTCACCCGGGACATACTGCCCGGAGGTCCAGAGGCCGGCAAAGGCCGTCCAGAAGTTCGTGTAGGTGTCGTCGTAGCCCGTCGAGAACGTATTCATCAGTGCCCGGATGTATTCGCCGTAGCCGAGCGTGACCATCAACGCGGTTGTGCCCGCGTTGGTCTGCTCGGTGACGTTGCGCCGCGCACGGTTCAAGACCGGCGCAAGCGCAGCCAGCGCGTTGACGCTAGTCAGGCCCACCAGCCCGGTCGTCGAGCCGTCTATCGCCTTGTCCAGGTCGCGCATGACGGTATTGTCGCTGTAGCCCGAGGTGATGAAGGACGTGAAGTCATCCCCCACCGCGTCCGCCAGCTTCTGCGCTGCCAGCGCAATGCCGTCAAAGTGCGCCTTCAACTGGGCATACGTCAGCCGCGTGCCCTTGTCAACAGATGCCATGTTGCCTCGCTATTTTGTTGCAGGCCTTGATGTCTCAGCGACGGCTTTGACTTTCGGGCGAGGCAGCGGCCCGCGCACGCCGTCAATGACGAACTGATTCCCCTTCAGGCCATAAACGCACTCGGGCAGCACGTCAAGTTCGACCGTCTGTCCGGCGGCAATGCTGCCGCCCGGCCAGCACGCGCCGAAGTTGACCTCGCGCAGCCGCGTTCCCTGCGCCCAGTCATGCCCGACAAAGGTGACCTTGTGTTTCTTACCCATGTGTCCTCACTCCTAGTTGCGTTTGCCAATCTCTGACGGAAACGTAATAGACCTCGACCGGGATGCGGAAGCTGCACAGCCCGACGCTATACAGCCCCTCATTGTCGGGCGGGTCAAGGTCAACCTCGCCCACGTCGAAGCCGACAACGTGTCCGGTTTCGTGCTTGCGCGTGTCCAGCAGCGCAAGGTTATTCAGCCGCCGCACCTGTTCGGAACAAAGCAGGTCGTGCAGCGGGTCGGCCCACTGCTCGACCACGGAGCGCAGCTCAACGTCGCCCGCATCCGTGCGACGCTTCCAGAGGAAGTAAATCTCCAGCGGCAGCGTGACCTTGCGAGTGCGCTTGCCGGCATCAGCCGATTCTCCGCTGGCCGAGCGCGGGACAACCACCAGCGCCGGCAATCCCTTCTGCGGCCCAAGCCGCTGCACACGCTGGCCCAGTTCGGCCCCAAGCGCGTAAGGGTCGCTCAGCTCTATGAGGCCAATGCCAAGCCCGGCCTGCGCCGGCTCGAAGCAAAGCGTGCGGAGCCGGTCGAATACCTGCGTGACGTAGCTGGCCATCAGGCGTTCACCATCGCAATCCGCGTCAGCTCACTGATTGCCGCCGGCAGCTTGGCCTCAAACGCCGGTTGCAGGAACGGCGAAGGGAAGTCCGGCCCGCCGACCGGCCAGGACTTGGCCGACTTCGGCACGTCAACGCCGTGGCGCAGCAGCCACTCCTTCAGGTTCGGCGCGGTCGTGAACTTGACAAAGTGCCGCACAATCGGGACATGCTGGCCGAGGCTGTTCCAGCCCTCGACGTACTTGGCGTAGTCCACGCCTGCGCCTACCGCGCCCTCGATGCGATTGGGTAGCACGTCAACGCTGTATTGTATGCTCTTGGACAATCCCCCCGTTGCCCGCCCGCCCGGAGCACCCTTGCCGGTGCGCCAGACCAGCCGGCGCTGCGCGTCGAGCTTGATGCTGTTGCACGTCTTGGTCATCCAGCTCGCCAGCATCCGGCCCTTGCGCTCCGACCAGTCGCCCAGCCTGCGTCGCACGGTTTCGCTGACTTCAATCCGCACTCCGGCCTCAGCCATACAGTAGCTCCCGCAGCTCCATCTCCAGATGATGCACGCCGCCAGTCTCGAAATCAGGGTATCGCTCCGGCTCGGTCAGAATGGTGAACCGGCGCGGCGGGTCGGCTGCGCTGGTCGTCTCCTGCACCTCGTCGCCCTTGTGGGCATCGAGCACCGTGCCGTTGCTATCCTCACCCCGGCAGTAAAGCATGTGGGACATGTCCGGCAGCCGTCCCAGGATTGTCCGGGCGTCCAGCGAGGAGCGCGGCTGGATGCTGCAGCGCAGACCTGTGATTATCTCCGCCGCAGATTCCGCCACGCTCCCCGCTTTACCCGGGATTCGATTCCGGCCTATCACCTTGACAGTCTCGGTCAGCAGCATATCGGCCGCCGACTCAAAGGCCGTCGACACCTCGCGCCCCATCGGGTGCTAGTCGCTTTCCCCGCGTAGCGCCTTCAGCACCTCCAGCTCGGAGTAGCCGAAAGCGTCGCCGCCCATCATGTCAACGAAGTCGCCGCCGGCCCGGGCGTAGGCCATGCTCTCATACTTGTCAGCCAGCAGGCCGTAGGATTCGGCACTGCCGCCGTCAATCGAGAATGACCCGACCCGGACCGCCGAAGCCAGCCGCACGCCCCGCGCTGCCAAGTCCCGGCAGGCGAGTGACGCGGCCAGCAGCGCGTCACTGTTGGCGAGGGACAGGAAAGCATCAATCTCGGCGTCGGTGTAGGTTGCACTGGCTTCAACCCGGTCGAAGCACAGCAGCCGCACTTTGCCGCGATTGGTCGTGGTGTCGTAGGTGAAGGCCATCGTCAGTTCTCAGCCGCTACGAGGTCGCCAGCGTCTCGTCTCCGCCAGAGACGATGCCGCCATACCAGGTGCGGAAGTTGCCGCAGTTCACGCCGAAGTCGTAGATGAGGTCGAACTCGATGTCGCAGGGGTTGTTGGCGAAGGCCTCGATGCTCTGCGTATCGTAGAGCGACCGCTTCACCAGCACCATCGGTGTCGTCCGGCCATTGAGGAAGCTGACGACGATACCCGAGTCCAACCGCGTCTGCGCCGGGTCGGTGCAGACATACCAGTTGTTGGTATCGCCCAGATACGGCCACTTGATGGGGGTCAAGTTGTAGCGCCGGGCCGGGTTCGCCAGCAGCACGGTTGCACTGGTTTCGGTCGTGTTGGCGATAGTCTCAGACTCGCAGAGAGTCGCGCCGGTGTCCCAGGTATCGGGCGGGACAATCAGGAACTTGCCCTGGTAGCCCATGATGTGGACGCCCGAGAGGTCCTTCGCCTTCTCGATGACCTGACAGGCGGTGACCACATACCCGGCCCCGGTCAGCGTCCGCGCCAGCGCGGTCGTGGCGAGGTTGTTGTGCCCCGTCCGAGACGCGAAGAACGCGGTGCTGTCGTAGGCCGTCGGGTTGCCTTTGACGAAAGTTCCGATGGTGCGCTCCAGCGTGCGAGTCGCGGCCGTCGCCATGACGAAGGGTATCTCACGCAGCGTGCCGGTATCGTCGTTGACCCAGGTTTCGCGGGTGACCTTGAAGCCTTTCGCGTAGGTCTTGGTCTGGACGTTGTAGGCGTTATCGCTGAGCTGGCCCTGCTCGATGACTGCCCCTTCGGGCTTCTCATCGAGGTCGGGCAGTGACGAGATGAGCACGCGGGGGACGTTTGTCCGCAGCTTGTTCGTCTCGTCAATGTAGCAGAACTGCGACCAGACCGGTGTGTATGCCTGCACCAGCGTCGCGACCTTCTTGCCGATGGTCGTGCCCAGCAGGTTCGCCAGGTCGGACGTGCTCTGCGCTTCCATTGCCCGGCCGAAGTGCTCTCGCGCAGCCCGGAGATACTGGTGGGGCGAAACGAGGTCGTGCCCCGCACCCACGCGGTCAGCAAGTTCTTTCCACGTTGCCACTGTATCCCCCCTACGCGTGCGCGAAGTACTGGCCGGTGCTGTCAGGAGTCCAGAGCACCATGTCGAACTTGCCCGCCTCTGACGGGTCAACGTTCACGACCACCCCGCAGCAGAGATTGGTCGCGGACCCGGCATCAACGGTCGTGGCAGTAGCGACATAGCACTTGGCTCCGGTGGCGAAGTCCACCCCTGACGCAGCCGTCATTCTGATTACTGTCTCACCGTCTCCGACAATCGCCGTGACGGTCTGGCCCGAAGTGTAACCTTTGATGGCTACACCCGCGACCGCTGTCCCGTCGGTAGCCGCCACCAGCGTGCCGCTGCTCCACTTGAGCATGTCACCGCTGGTAATCGTGCCACCGGCAAGCGCCTTGATGCGGCTATCGCCGCCCTGAACGATGTTCGCAGCCATTGACCCTCCGAAGTTATCCGATTAGCTGCTCGGTCTGCTTCTCCATCTCAGTCTTATCCGCCGGCTGGCCCGCCGGCTTGCCGCCGGCCGGCACTTCCGGCGTCGGTCTGCCGCTGGCCGCTTTGACATAAACCGCCTCGCTCTTGGCGACCTCGGCCACTGTCCCGGCCAGCTTGTCCGGCGCGGTATCGGCCGGAACGCGGGAAGCGACCCGCTCGACAAAGGCCGGCCGCGCCGCTTCAGGAATGCCGTGCTCCGGCTTCCCGGCCTCGGCTGCGGCCATTGTCGTCACCGTCGCCTTGTGCAGTCCGACAGCGCGTTCCTGCGCCGCTGCCGCATCCGCCCGCGCCTGCTTCACAACCTCGCTCTCATCCTCCTGCGCCCGGAATGACACCACAGCGGCCTTGCCGATGGCCTCAACAAGGTCGGGGCGCTTATCGCGCAGGTCGGCTTCTGTCACAGTTTCGAGCATTGTCAAGTCCTCCACTCGTTTGTCCAATTCTGATTCCGTCACTCTGCCGCCAAAGGCAGCCTTAGTTACGAAGTCTACCGCGACCGGATTGGCGATGGCCTCAACCACCTGCCAGAGTCGACCGCTGACCTTCTCGCGCCGGCCGGCGATGTCCGCCACATGCGACAAGCCGACGGTGCTGCGGAAGTGCTCGTCCTGGAGCCGGCCACGCAGCCAGTCGTCCCAGACGTGAACCATCCCGCGAATCTCCTCAATGCCCTCGGCAGTCTTGGCGTGCCATGCCTGAATGACTTTACCGGCCCAGTCACGCAGACCACGCGGCTGCGGCTTGTCGCCCTCACGCCCGGCATGGTCAATGTGCATCGGCAGGCCGACATAACCGCTGGCGTCCGCCTCGGCCACCGCCCGGCTGGTGTAACGCCGCTGCTTCACGGCATTGTCGCCGGCACGGATGATGACGACCGGCAAATTGCCATTCTGCCAGTCGGCTTGATGCTGTTCGTCTTCGACAACGGTCAGGTCAAATTGCTCGGATACGCGGAATTGCGTGATGCGGTCAATCGTCCCCTTCTCCGGTTTCCCCCATACCACTTTGCGGTCACGGTCTATTGTGTAGGGAATACGATAGGAAACACCATCCACAGACACACTTACCGCGTCATCCCACACAACTTCAAGCCATGTGAGACTATCTCCCCTTGCCGAACGCAGACCGCAGGTTGGCAAAGCAGTCGTCAAGAGTTGGCGCACGTCATCGTGTGCTATGTCTGATTCTCTGACCCAGACCGTCTGCCCGAAAGCGTAAGCGTTATTACGCACAACATACGGCACGCGGGCGGTCCTGCCCGCGATTTCGACTACCGCAAACCCCTCGCCGTCCTTGCCGACCTCCAATGCCTTCACGCGAGGCATGGACCCGTCCCCGAATACCGTCAGCGCGTCCATCGCAGCCTCGACCACCGCCTCCTGCGATTTGTGCCACTTGCCGTCTCCGCCCTTGCGGTAGCCCATCTTCTTGATGGCTGCCGACGCGGTAGCCGCAGCTTTGCCCTCGTCGCCGTCGTATTGCCGGTAGGCGGCGTTGTAGGCCTTGACCCAAGCGTCCTTCGCCTCGTCGGGCAGGTCTTTTACCCAGTCCGGCGCGGTCTGTTTTGTGTAAGGCACTATGGCCTCCCCGATGTATGCCAGTTCCAGTTTCTCACACCATCGGCGCTCAGCAGCACGGCTACGGTGTTCCCCTTGCCGTCGCTGAACTGCACCGCCCGCTTCTCAGGGAGATATGCGATGTGGTCGGCGCTGAAGTCCGGGATGACCGTATGGGTCGCCACGAACTCAGGCACCACTACTGCCTTCACCTTAGCAGATTTCCGCGCCATTGTCAAACCTCCATTTACAGAACGTCCCGCAACTTTCTGATGCCGACCAAGAGATTACGAGCCGAGTTGAAAGTTCCTCTCGTCACGGCAAGAACATCGTCTATCGTTGGAGCACAAACCACATAGTCGTTTGTCGTATCATCTTCTTCTCTTGCCGTCACAAGCCAAAGGTCATCTATCTCTACCATCTCGCCCCCGGTGAGCCGACCAAGTGCTGTAGCGAGCATTGTCAAACCTCCGTCAGTTCCTCTGGCACTTGCCAGTCGTCCGCAAACTCATAGCCGACATCGCAAAGGCAGTTCGGGTGAGCCGGCGGCGCGTCTATCGGCAGACCCTCTATGTCCGCGAATGACCCGCCAATCGGAATAGTGCCGAGATTGGCGTTCTCACCGCACACGTCTACCAGCGAATAGGGCGAGCCGGAGACAATCCAGAACTTCATGCTCGCGCCCAACTCGCGCCCCATCTCCATCGTCGCCGCCGAGTATGCCCGGTTGCCCTCAGTGCGGGCAATCATCTCCGCCCGGTAACGCTCGGCCGTATCATAGACCGACTGCACCCGCTCGATGAGCCGGTCTATGCCCTCGAAGTTTTGCCAGCCCTGCGCGAGCTGCGCCCGTATCGCCTCGTTGGTGCTGGCCGTGACCGTGCCGGCAAATTTCCGCCCGAACTCGATGCTGTGCGCCTTGAGCCATCGCTGCGCCTGCGGAAACCGCATCAACTCACCGCCGCGCAAGCCCACGCCACGCGCAGCCTGGTCCACTACACTCTGCATGGCCTCGGCCATCACGTCCTGGTATGCCTCGACCAGCGCAGCTTCATAGCCGGTCAGGTCAACGCCGTTCAACAGCAGCTCGTAGAGTTGGTCCGGCGACAAGGGCGCAAGCTGCTCCTGTGCCTGCCGCGCCGTGTAGGGCAGTCGGGCCGAGCGCAGGATTGACAGCACCCGCCCGGCCTCGCGCCGGTAGAGCCGCCGCAGCTCGCGGGCCAGCTCGCCCGCCGCCTTGTCCAGCACGCGGTTTTTGTGCCGCCGAATGGTGCGCTGCGCCACACGTTGCTCCGCTGCCTGCCATTCCAGCATCCGCAGGTCGGCAATCGGATTGGGTGCGAACCCAATCGGATTGGGCGCGGACCCAATACGCCCAATGACCAACTGGCACATCGCTACGCCCCGCCTGCCTTTGTCGCCGCGCCCATCGCCCGCCGGAACACCGCCAGCGCCTTTGCCGGCTGCGATTCGGCCAGCGTTGAAAGGTCTGTCCCGAGTGCCGAAGTTTCCGCCAGCACCGCGTCCGCAAACGCCTGTATGTTCTCGACGTGCAAGAGCTGAGCGACCTGAAGCGCAGCGTCACGCTCGGCAATCATGCCCGCCTGCCGCGCCAGCGCCAACGCGGTAATCATGCGGCTGGTGTCCTCATTGACCAGTGCCGGGAAGTCGATGTCAATCAGCTCGGTCACATCCCAGCCAGTCTCACTCTTCTGATGCCGCCAGCACAGCCGGAAGATGTCGTCATACTGGCCAATGAAGTAATGCTGCCATGCCTCGAACATCCTGAGCTGCGGCAACTGCATGGCCTCGGCAGTTGCCAGATTGCCGGTACTCGGGTCACCAAGCCAATGCACCGGCATACCGCAGGCTGCGGCTATCATCAGCCGCGTAACCTCGAAGCCGGTTTTGAACAGTTCGCCCCCGCCGGTCGGGGCGTTGAGCATCTTGAACTCCTGCCCCTCACCCTCCAGCCGCCATGTGCCGGTTCCGGGCGGCGGCTGAGTGCCGCTCAGCGTGGACTTGAGCGCGGACTTGAGGTCGGAGATGTCGCCTGCCGTCATGCGCCCGCGAATGACGCCGGTGATGGCCGTGACGTGCTTGATGTAGGTCGTCAGATTACCGGCCAGCCCCACGTTGGCCTCGCCCCAGTCCAGCGCGGAGAAAAACGGCGGATGCCCCCGCAGCCCGAGCGGGTTGTGGCTCACGCGCCAGAGCAGGAGCCACGGCCCGGCGTCAAATGTCTCGTTCAGTTCTGACCCTGCCCATTCCGTTGCCGTGAGTTTGGTCTGAGGAATCAACTCGCGTCCGGCCTCGGCCGACTCCAGGACCACATGCGCGTCCGTCGCCCAATACCAGCACGACTCGGTTGTCACGCCATCAGCCCGCAGCCACGACCGCTTGTAGGCCAGCGCCAACCCCGGCATCTTGGGATGCTCGATGACTTCCGTGATGCCCAGTGAATCCAGCGGCCAGAAGCGATAGCCGTGCTCGTCCTCGCCCGGCAGGTAAACCAGCCACGGCACTTCGCCATCAATGAGTAGCTGCTTGCACCGCTCACGCTGCGCCGTGCCGCCGGACAGCCAGCGCATATTGAGCGCATCGCGCCACACCAGGTCAATGAGCGCCTGCACGTCAGCGTTGCCTTCCTTGACCGGCTTCGGCGCGGCTACGCCGGCCCCGAAGATGAAGTCCACCGTCAGGTTCACCGCGCGGATGTAGAGCGGGTCATACAGATAGTGCCGCCGGCTGCGGTTGATATGCTTCTGCCGTTCGGCCTCAGTGATGTCAAACCCGGATTTCGTGCCGGCGATGTCATAGAAGTCCTGCCGTGCCCGCCAAGCCATTTCGGTCTGGTGCGCTTCGCTCTCGGCCGCGAACTGCTTCAACAGGTCGGGATTGGCTCGTAGCTCAGCCAGCACGTCTGTCAGCAGGTGAATCCGCTGCTCCTCTTTCGCCGCCGCCAGCGCGACTTCCACACGCGCCGGCAACGCCGCCGCTACCTGCTCCTCCACCCTGCGCCGAATACCTAGCGGGTCAAATGCCATGTCGTCAACCCTCCAACCAATGCGTCAAGCCCGGGTCAGTCTCATTCGTATCGGTCACGGGCACAACCACGCGCCGGGCATTCTGCGGCGGCAGATTCGCCACGGCTGTTATCGCATACCGCATCTCATCGCAGCCGTCGTCGTTGACCTTCACCATGTCCTCACGCGCACCCGTCGCCCAGACGTAGCCGCCCAACTCATCAGTCGTGCAGGTTGGCAACTTGGCAACCTCGCGGCTGTGGTCAAGTTCCACCAGCGCGTCAGCCAGGAAGTAGATGCGGCAGGGCGTCAGCCGCTCGCCGGCCGGGTCGGTCGGGTCGGCATGCGGGAACTTCTCATAGACGGCCTGCTGCCCGCGCCGCCGGTCCTTGTAGGCCGGCACGGTCCGGATGCTATTCTCGCGCAACGTAGCGCAATCCTCAGCGTCATGGTCGCAGACCGCGACCGGCGGCTCCGGCAGCCCGAGCGCCTGATGGACTTCATGCATCTGCTTCGCATGCTCGCGCACGGTGCGCCGGGTCATATAGACCTGCCGCTGGTGATACCACGCGTCACCCGACGACACGCGCCACCACGACGCGCTGAACGGGTGGTCGAAACCGAAGTCAACGCTCAGGACGTAGCGCAGTTGCGCTAGCGTCTCGTGCGTGATGATTTCCCTGCCGCCAGCGTCGGCGTAGCCGGTTGCCGTGCGGTAGAGTAGCTGCACACGCGGGTCATACGGATAGACCAACCCCTCATGCGCGACCCACTGGTTCAGCACGAATCGCTGCCGGTGAACCCCGCTCAGACTGGCGAGCATCGAATAGTAGCTGGCAGGCAGTAGCCCGGCCGAGCGCGGGATGGTCCCGCCCTCGATGAGCCGGTAGGTCAGGCGCGGCAGGGTTGAGTCGTCGGGCTGCGGCCCCTTGCCCTCATAGAACCAGCGGTGGAGCCAGTGCGAGGGCGCATCAGCGTTGGCGAGGAACGCCACCTGATTGCAGGCCACGCCCGGCTGCCGGGCCGAGCGCAGAATCATCTCCTCCAGCACGGCAAGGTCGCCGAACTTGTTGGCCTCATCCATGATGGTCAGGCCGTATTCCGTGCCGCCCCACGGGTTCTGGCCCGTTTCGCTCGGCTTCAGCCCGCCGAAGCGCATCTGCGTCTCTACCCCAGTCGGCGGCAGCAGCGTCACCGTGCCATCCTGCCGGTTGACATCCTTGACCCACGACGGCGGCACGCGGGCGAGGAATAGAGGCATGGCGATAGTGCGCGCTTCGTTGGCGTAGGAGCGCAGCCAGCGTACGCGCAGGCCAGACAGAGCGCCGAGCCAGACGATGGCCTTGCGTAGCCCTGCCTCGGTCTTAGCACTACCCCACGGCCCGCAGAACAGCACGCGGTCGGAGCAGTCGTTGATGAACTCCCGCTGCGCGTCGGTCACGGGCGCGAAATCGAGGAGGCTCATGGCAATTGAGGGCCAGCCGGTAGGGGCTTCAGCGTGCGGTAAGGGTAGTGGCTCATGATTGCCGCTTGCCCACGGCTGGCACAATGATTTCGGGGCGGGTAGATGAGGCCCGCCCCGCCAGGAGGCAGAGATGATGTCGGTCGGTCGCGCCGGTGAAAGGAGTGAAACCCCGGCGAGCAGCAGCCCGACACCCGCCGCTGCAACGGTCGTCAATCGCTCACGGCTCCGTCCCCTTTCGTTTGCCGGGAATCACCCGGTTGACTACTCAATGCTCTAGACGCAGCCCGCGCCAACTGAGATGCAAACAGGTCTATGTCTCGCGCCCGCTCTTCGTTGAGAAGCGGCCCCAAGTCTAAAGCCCCACCTGCATTACGCACTAGCCGCGAGAGTCGTTCCCTCTCATCAAGGGTCAAGTTCGGCAGAAGATTCCAACTTAGACTCATGGTCCAACCTCCACCTTCGGCGGCACAATCCCGCCAGAGTAGGTGATGCCAAGCGCAGCACCGCCGGGGCCGGACATCTCGACAGCCTGCATGGGCTTGCCGTAGGCTCGCTCCCAGAGTAGCTTGATGGCCTCAACGCTCTGCCGCGTGCCAACCGCTGCAATCTGGCGCAGGTAGTCGGCGAACTCGTCATTGGCGGACACGCCGGTTGCCGGGTCAACCCGCTCCAAGTATGCCCGCAGCTTCTCGGCCATTGACTCACCAGCAGGCTTGCGGCCAGCACGGTTGATACGCGGGTCGTCCTTCCCGGTAAAGGGCTTACCTTTGCCTCGCAGTTGTTTTGGTGCTTTGCTGCCTATCTCACCCACGCAGCACTCCTTCGGCCTCGCCCGGCCCGGCGAGTAGTTCGTCCCGCCGGCACAGCAGTTCGTCAACCGTGTCATGCACCACTACCATTACTCCGTTTGCCGCCTCAACATTGCGCTGGAACCGCCGCTGCGCCGGGCTGAGCTTGCCCGTCCCGGTCTTGCACTCGACCGCGAGGAATCGCCCGGCAGGGTTGCAGGCAATGATGTCAGCCACGCCAGGCAGGAGCGCACCCTTGCACCAGACCGTTGTGCCATCGCTCCGCCTGCGTGGCGTGGCCATCTGCTTGACGGGCACGACAACGCACCGCCACGAGCGGAGCAAAGCAGCGCAAGCCGAGCAGAGGGCAGAGTGGCGAGTTGCCTTGCCATATAGCCTCATACGTCCTGCAGCTTGTCCAGCCAGTGCCGCAGCCCCGCGCAAGCCGGGCCAGGGTAGGTGCGCTTGAAGTGCCGGATGTCCACGGCAAATCAGAACCCCACCCCCGCCCGCACGCCGGCTACAAGTCGCGGCTGCACCGGCCAGCCCGTGCCTGCGCCAACGTGCCATGTCAGCCAGTCGCGCCGGGCGGTCAGCCCCGCGTAGCCCCACGGCTGCGGCTGCCAGTCGGCCGGCGGAGTCGTCAGCGCAAGCCCGGCCTCCAGCCCGAAGTCAAACGGCAGCCTGCGTTCACGC
>Ga0194112_10001554_pt1 | contig 33759 bp, 32 predicted proteins | sample TA2MahC400mmetaG_FD_146191 | JGI IMG/M metagenome (GOLD analysis project Ga0194112, IMG submission 146191) | Freshwater microbial communities from Lake Tanganyika, Tanzania - TA2015016 Mahale Deep Cast 400m | ecosystem: Environmental > Aquatic > Freshwater > Lake | place: Tanzania: Lake... | reverse complement strand
TCTCCTGTTAAGAGAATCGAATCGTTGGTATGCCCGTGCCGTACCGCATATCAAGCAGGTTCACATCAGGGCTCTCAGCGCTGATCTGCTTCACCGTCGGCTGGAGATTCCCGCTTGTGGCCAGGCGAAATCTGTGTGACCTACCGACCGGTGTGGATCGACTTTTCGATGTGCGACCATTTTCCGTTGTTGCCATTTCTCCAATCGATTGTCATTTGGGTCTCTTTGAGCCAGACGACGGCGTATCCATATCCAAAATATTGGTGGTCGGTGTCTTTGCCAACGTCTGGAAAGCGATATTGGTCAAAGTAGACATCTTTGCCAAGACTGTCTTTCCCAGCATACACTCTGTCCTGCCCCCAATTGTGCTGGTGCCCAACAAAAATACCTATGATATTATATGGATTGCTCGGGTCGGTTTCCTTTTCCCTGCGACACAGCACATTCAGCTCCGAGGTTTCCATGGCCTTTGTCCACCACTGTTCACCGCAACCGAAACCGTAGTGCTGGAAAATCAGGATACCCAGGTTGCTGTCGCCCACATTGTTCTTCAGCCACTCCTTCAACCACGTGAGCTTAGCCAGGTCGACGTCGCTGTCGCGGAGAGGAGGGGCGTTCCACACGTCATTCGACCCAGCCCATAGACCAAGCTGGATGAAGACGTACATACCCCACCGCCAAATATAGCTGCCCCTCCCGTAGAAACTCAATATGCCCGGCGCACCCTTGACGCGCTCGCTAATGTAGTCTGCGGGTTTATGCCAACTTCCCGGCGCGGGGGAATCGTGGTTCCCAACAGTCGGGAATACTGGAACATTGACTCTATTGCCGTTGGAGTAGTTTTCGCTCCTTCCCCTAATATAGCCAGCATGATGTCCTGGATAGTCATTTTCGTACAACTGCCTGAAAGCGATCACTTGTTGGGTTGCATATTTATCCTGCGATGGTGATTGTTCGATCATGTCTCCTATATGAACCACTCCGAGACAATCGTTGGGATGAAGCTGTCTGTTCATCTCGTAAACCGTATTCCTATTTCTATTCATGTAGTCGCTATTGTTGTAACCGTACCTATCACTACCCCACCATTTAGTATCGCTTGTAGTTGCGTCGATGTGCGTATCGGTCACGACGCCGAATCTGATGGTCTTCTGGCCATCAGGCACTTGCGCAACGCGGATCTTGTTGGGTGTGCCATAGAGTGTCATCTGTTCATCGGAACCTAACAATTGAGGATCAGATGCGGTAGTCGTAGGACCGTCGCTCCTGCATCCGATGTTCAAGACGAGAAGAAACATGGAGAACAGAAGCAACATTCCGCTGGCCACCCGAAAGGTCGCCCGTGCAGATCCGTCGAAATGGGTCTCGTTTTTTATCATCGCTATTGGCCTCCTTGGCGCAAGATGGTGATGCTGGGTGAATGAGATATCGAGTGCCACACCATCGTTTAGAGAAGATGCGTCAGCAGATCGGTGTGATAGGCCTTGCTTCTTAACGATGGAGGGTAAGTCTTCTCCTCTTCTTGCCCTTTTCCCGCTGCAATGCCGCCGCTTTCTGGCGGGCACATTGATCCTTCGCGAGACGGCAACCAGCGCTACCGTAGATCAAAAGCCAACCCCCAACCAGAAGTCGAATGCATTGTTTCGAACTTTGGCAAAGCCGTTGTCAAACGAATTCGAAATGTCGAAATTGTATCGAGATTCTACAGAAAGACGAATTGGCAGCAATGAGCTTGACTCAACTCCGACGCCAATGGTGCCACCGATGGCCGTCTTCTTGAAATCCTTGTAGAACCCTTCGAGCGGCAGATTCTTCTGATAATGCAAAAGGAAGTCAGCTCTAGGTCCCACGAGAAGATAAGGGCTGACCATTCCCATGGGAAGAATGGGTTTTGCCAGAATTGGAACAGAAAGATAGTCAAGTCGGGTGTAGACATGCTTCGTTCCAGCGGTGGTAGGGTCGCTACCCGTGATGATGAATTCTTCCCCGACTCCGCGCTGTGCATACTCGATTTGCGATATTGCCGAGAGATAGGGAATATCAAACCATTCGACAAATGCACCAATGTTGAAGCCAGTCCGGCGGACGGTCGTTGGGCCAAAGCCGGACCACGGAGGGTTCGAGTATTCGAATGTTTGTGAAGCGGACGTGATTGCGAACTTGAGCCCGCAGCTTTTGATGACTTGGGCGCTGCTCACGTCTGTCTGCGATAGCATGAGCAGTATCAATGGAAGGAGTAGTTTCTTCATAGGCCGTATCTCCCAACGGTAGTGGCTGGTGTGTACAGCACGATTGCACTGATTCTTGCCGCCGCCTTCTTGAGAACATACCTATCAGTGCGTGAACAATCAAGCTCGCGGTGCTGAACGATGTGGGGCCGCGACCTGTACACATCAGTGGGTTGGCTGGTTCCTCATCGAAAGTCTTGCCGCCCTATGCGCTTTTTCCCCGCGGCGGGATCCCGCCCTGCTGGCGCGGTGCTGAGAAGGTGCTGAGTTAGATTATGGTTGTCAGCTCTGTTGGTATCTAAGCGCTTCATGAATTTTGCTTCCTCGCTTGACTTCAATACGGCAATTTTCTATTTTACCAGAAAATTGTCACGACATTTTTCTAGCCTTATAGCGGCAAAGCCATCCGTTCGGGAAAATGCGCTACCTCGCCCCTGAAATCGAATGCCTCCTCGCAAGCGAACGGAAGATGTGCTTCATTGCCGGGCCGCGCCAAGTGGGGAAAACCACGTTCGCAAATTACCTCCTCGCGCAGAAGGAAAACCGATCGGCGTACTTCAACTGGGACATCGAATCTGATCGCAAGCTGATCCTGAGGTCCCCTGAAGACTTCTGGCTCCGAGGCGAATCGCCCGGCGGTAAACCGCTCCGCCTCGGCCTTGACGAAATCCACAAGTTCCCCCGATGGAAGCGGTTCTTGAAAGGTCTGTACGACGCACATCGGAACGATGTGGAGATTCTTGTCACCGGCAGCGGGAAGCTGGACGTATACCAGCGAGGCGGTGACTCGCTGTTCGGCCGTTACCAGATGTACCATCTTCACCCATTCACACTCGGAGAAATGCTTTCGCGCGACCGGCTGCCACCCGTCTCTCCCGAACGCTTCGTAGAGAGCCTCCAGGCATCGCCCAATTCAAAAGCCGCTGAAGAGGCCTTGAGCCAGCTCGAGAAATTCACCGGCTTTCCCGAGCCTCTTTTCGCACAAAGCGAATCTCTTCTGCGCCGCTGGCGCCGCTCCCACGAGCAGCTCATCGTGCGAGAGGAGTTGAGAGACCTTACACGGATCCGTGAGCTTGGTCTGATCGAGAGCCTGGTTAACCTCCTGCCGGAGCGCGTAGGTGCGCCGTTGTCAGTGAATGCACTGCGTGAGGAGTTAGGTGTTCGTTTCGAGACCGTTCAGAATTGGCTCACGGCTCTTTCACGGTTGTTCTTTCTCTTCAGCATCAGGCCTTATGCAGGCAGACTGGCACGCGCGCTTCGCCGTGAGGAGAAGATTTACCTCTATGACTATACCTCCATCGCAGATCCGGCACCGAGATTCGAGAATTTGGTTGCTCTCCACCTGTTGAAGCTCTGTCAGCTCTGGACAGACTGCGGCTACAGCGATTTTGACCTCTTCTATGTCCGCGATCGCGAGAAGCGCGAAGTTGATTTCCTTATCACTGAACGAGCAAAGCCGTTTGCATTGGTCGAAGCGAAACTCAGCGCAAGCGACGTCGATTCCTCGTTGAGGTACTTTGCGGAGCGACTGAAGCCGCGCTACTCGATGCAGATTGTCCGCACTCCGGTTCGTTTCAACAATGCGTTTGTGACGAAGGGAGTCCTTCTCTCGCCGGCGACTCAGGCGCTTGCGGCGATGTAGCATATGGGCTAGTGTCCGTGACACTTCTTGTACTTCTTCCCGCTGCTGCACGGGCACGAACCGTTGCCCCCCTTCGGGAAACTCCGTCGCGTTCCCGTCGGCCCGCCCGTCACTTCCGTTTGAGCGGAGATTTCATCCCTCAGAACCTTCGGAAGCTCAACGTGCGATTTTGGGAATTTTGTTGAGCTACGAGAAGCACTCTCCCATGCCACTATCTGAACTCGAACTCATTCGCCAGGCCCAGCGGGGCGACGAGCGCGCCTTCACGAGGCTCGTCAGCCACTACGAATCCCTGGTCTACGGCTTCGCCTTCAAGGTCTGCAGGGACAAGGAACTGGCGAGCGAGACCTGGCAGGATACCTTCGTGAACGTCTACCGCAAGCTGCATCAGTTCGATGGGAGATCGAAGTTCACTACCTGGTTATACACTATTGTCGTGAACAACTGTCGAATGAAACGGCGAAAGAGCAAACTCGAAGTCGCATCGGTCTCGATCGAAGCACCGGGAGGCTTCCACGACACCCGGGGCACCGACGACGAAGGGCGCGGCGCACAGACCACCATTCCGCCATGGAAAGAGACCCCTCTCGACGCCGTTATGCACAGCGAACTCAAAGGAGTGCTCGACAGTGCCATTCAGAAGCTGCCGATGGATTACCGGATCGTGTTCATCCTCCGGGATGTCGAGGGGCTCTCTGCCGAAGAAACCGGAAGGATCCTGAAGCTCTCTGTCCCTGCAGTGAAATCCCGGCTTCGCCGCGCACGCGTCTTTCTGCGTGAGCGCCTGAACCCGTATATGACGACATGAGAACGAAAACCCTGAAGTGTTCGAGTGTGTTAGATCACATCTGCAACGAGCTTGATACAAAGATAAGCTCGCGGAAGTGTCAGGAAATCAGGAGACATCTGGCCAGATGTCCCAATTGCACGGCCTACCTCGACAGCCTGAAGAAGACTATTCGACTTTACGCAACCTATCCGCATCCACACGTTCCTGCCAAGAACCGCAAAAAGCTCCTCGCCGTTCTCAAACTCAGTGAATGAAGCCGTTCTCCCAACCGGTGAACCCTTCCGTTGATTCTCGCATCTCACCTGTTGAGATGGTACTCGCCCTATCTACCACCAGCATGAGAAGGAGACAGCAATGAAACAGAACATGGGATCGGCCGATCGCGTCATTCGAATTCTGCTCGCTTTTCTCGTCGCCGCTCTGTATCTCACGGATCAGATTTCCGGAACGCTGGCCGCCGTTCTCGGGCTCTTCGCAGTGATCTTTCTGCTCACGAGTTTCGTCGGCTTCTGCCCGTTGTATCTTCCGCTTAAGATATCAACGAAGAAGGCCGAGAAGAAGGCTGTGTGACGAACCAAAGAGATTCCTGGAAGGGGCGGTTCGGTCGTACGTGTCGTGCCGCCCCTTGGGCTTCTCAGGAAGGATAGGCGTGCACCGGATTCATCGGCATACGGCCAACTGCCGCAACGTGGCAAAGCATGTTCAGGAGCAGCTCGATTACGGGCTGAGCTCAGGCGCGTACCGGAAGATCAAAGAGCACCTTGAGCGCTGCCCCAAGTGCACGGCCTATCTCGACAGCCTGAAGAAAACCGTGTTCCTTTATCAGCGATACCCCGACCCACATGTTCCGAAGCGAATGCGCCAGAGACTCTTCGCCGTGCTCAACCTGCACTAGCACGGAGAAAAAGAAGGCATAGGGAGTCTATCCCGGCGACTTGACCAAGTTCTTCAGGCGGCCGGGGCTCAACGTGATGTTGAGACGACGAGTTTTCTCGCTCAAACATCTCCAGTATCCGCAGAAAGAACCCCCGAAGCTTCACCGCCGCCTCTTCCCCCTTGTGCTGCCTCATCCCGCTCGTTCCCATTTGTCCCATTTTTCGCTATCTTGGCGGTCGGAGATTATCCACCATTCAAGGCTAACGTGATGGAAGACGCCCTGCTCATCAACAGGCTCCAATTCGCCTTCACGATCATGTACCATTACCTGTTCCCTCAACTCACGATGGGACTGGGCCTATTGATCGTGATCCTCAAGGGATTGTCGCTCTGGAAGAAGGACGAGCGATACAACGTCAGCGCGCGGTTCTGGGCGAAGATCTTTGCCATTAATTTCGCGGTCGGGGTCGTGACTGGCATCCCGATGGAGTTCCAGTTCGGCACGAACTGGGCAAAGTTCTCGACATTTGCCGGCGGCGTCATCGGCCAGACTCTGGCTATGGAAGGGGTTTTCGCCTTCTTCCTGGAATCGACCTTTCTCGGGCTTTTTCTCTTTGGCGAGAAGAAACTGGGACAGGCCGGACATTTTGCAGCAGCGTTTCTTGTCTTCCTCGGATCGTGGGTCTCCGGGTACTTCATCATCGCTACGAACGCATGGATGCAACACCCGGTTGCATATGCAATCGCCTCGGATGGCTCGGTCCACGTGAACGACTACTGGGGCTTGCTGTTCAACCCGTGGATCGGCTGGCAGTACACGCATAACATGATCGGAGCCGTCATCACTGCCGCCTTCGTGATGGCTGCTGTCGGCGCGTACTATCTTCTGGCGAACCGAGACGCGGAGTACGGCAAGATCTTCATCCGCACCGGCGTCGTTGCGGGAGCCATTGCATCCCTTCTCGTGGCATTTCCGACAGGCGACGGACAGGTCCAGAACGTCTACAAGCACCAACCCGTGACCTTCGCCGGGATGGAGGGGCTCTTCGAAACAAAGGAAGGAGCCGAGCTCATGCTGATCGGCCAGCCCGACATGGAGAAGCTCCGCATGGACAACCCGCTGTATGTCCCGAAACTCCTGAGCTTTTTGACGCATTATCGCTGGACAGCCGAGGTGAAGGGCTTGCAGGCTTTCCCACGTGACGAGTGGCCGACGAACGTGCCGCTTCTCTACTATAGCTACCATATCATGGTGGGGCTGGGGACAATCTTTATCGCGATTATGCTCGTCTCAGTTTTTCTCCTCTGGAAGCGAAAGCTGTATGCTACGCGCTGGGTTCTCTGGATCCTGATGCTCGCTTTCCCGTTCCCGTATATCGCCAACACTGCGGGCTGGATGACAGCGGAGCTGGGTCGCCAGCCGTGGCTTGTCTACGGCCTGATGCGCACCGCCGATGGCATTTCCCCTACAGTTTCTGCGGGAAACAGTCTTTTTACGCTGCTCGGATTTCTTGGCATGTACTTCGTCATCGGCGTCTTGTTCCTGCTGCTGGTGATCAAGAAGATCAATCAGGGGCCGGAATCGGGTGCGGCAACACACTAGGGGTTGATGAAGGAGTCTTCAGGAATACAACGTGATTTCCCGGAAGAGACACTTTTCGTTTCTTCCCAACACGATTTAACAAGGGAGTAACTATGGAGACGTTGTGGTTTATCTTGGTGGCCTTCATGTTGACGATGTACGTCATACTCGATGGCTTTGACCTCGGCGCCGGGATCATTCACCTCCTTGTAGGAAGAACAGAGAATGAACGCCGTCTCACTCTGAACGCCATCGGTCCGGTGTGGGATGGAAATGAAGTCTGGATCCTTGCAGCAGGCGGGACACTATACTTCGCGTTTCCACAAGTCTACGCATCCAGTTTCAGCGGCTTCTACCTTCCCCTCATCATCATTCTCTGGCTGTTGATGCTTCGAGGTCTCGGCATCGAGTTCCGGCATCAGGTTCACAATCCCTTGTGGAAGCGGTTCTGGGACTCTGCCTTTTCCTTCGCCAGCATTCTCCTCGCCGTCTTCTTCGGCGCAGCGCTTGGCAACATCGTACGCGGGGTACCCCTGAACAGCGATGGATACTTCTTCGAGCCGCTCTGGACAACGTTCACGGTCGTTCCCGAGTCCGGGATCCTCGACTGGTTTACGGTTGTTCTTGGCCTGGTTGCCTTCTTCACCCTTACGGCACACGGTGCGAACTACATCGCGATGAAAACGGATGGGGAAGTCCAGACAAGATCCCGGTCCATTGCGGGCAAAGCGTGGTGGGGCGTTCTTGTGACGTCCGTCGTCGGCTTGATCGCAACCTCATCAATCAAGCCGGAGATCTGGACGACCTTCACGGAGCACCCTTGGGGCTACATCTTCCCCGTGCTGGGAGTGCTGGGACTTGCAGGAATGATCATCTTCAACGTGCGCAGGCAGGACACGCGGGCGTTCCTCTCATCAACAACATTCATCGCGGGGATGCTGGCTAGCACGGCATTCGGACTGTACCCAAACCTCCTTCCCTCTTCAATAGACCCATCTAACAGCCTCACGATCTACAACACCGCGGCGCAAGCGTATGGACTGAACGTAGGCCTGGTCTGGTGGATTGTAGGAATGGTTCTCGCGGCAGGATATTTCATTTATGTTTACAGAGCATTCCGAGGCAAGGTCGTGCTTCCTGCCGAGGATGCCGGCTACTGAAGTGTTCGTCATGAGCCTTTTCCCGGGACGCTGCATCCAATAGGAAGAGCGCCGAGATTCCAATAAATGCAGTGTCAATGGTGAAGATGGGTCTATTCCTTCTGTCCGCGTTCTTGCTTATCGCGGGCCTGGCCGGTCTCATAGAGAGCGAATATGCAATTACTCTCTCCATCGTGGGTGTCTTTCTCGGCGTGACGAATCTCGGTCGCTCATGTCCACTCATACTTTCCATCCGTTATTGGACAAAGAAACGAGCATCGAAGCAGCGATCGTGACGAAGTGGTACTTACAGGAGGCTACGATAGCCCCGAAAGGACAACAGCAATGACGAAAGAGGTATTTCTCAAACAGGTTCAAGGTATTACCTTTGTCGCCAAAGGCGGCACAAATCACTGGGTCGTGATGGATGGATCACCGGACTTCGGCGGGAGCCTGGCCGGTTCTGCACCGAAGGAGCTACTCCTGATGGCCCTCGCCGGCTGCACATCGAGCGACGTGGTTCCGATCCTGAAGAAGAAGCGCGTCCCGCTTCAGGGATATGAAGTTCGTGTCACCGGAAAGGAACGAGAAGATCACCCACGTATCTTCACGGAGATTCACGTGGAGTACATCTTCTATGGAGATGGAATCAAATCCGCAGACGTCGAGCGAGCCATTGAATTATCGACAACGAAGTACTGCTCCGTGAGCGCCATCCTGAGCGCCAGTGCGCCGATCACACATTCGTACCGCATCGAGTCGTCGGCCAGAGTTCCGGCAGAGGCCCAGCCTGCAAGCTGACCTTAGGCGGACAGTGGCAGACTCTCCACGCGCCCCTTGCCTTCCATGGAAGAACAATGCAAGCCACCACCATTCTCATCGTTGACGATGAGCCCATTCAGCGTGGCATCCTTGCCGGGTATCTGAAGAAACACGGCCACGCCGTCTACGAGGCAGGCTCAGCCTCCCAGGCAATCGAAACGCTCAAGAACCGCGCCATGGACATCGTCCTCACAGACTACAAGATGCCGGACCGGACGGGCTTCGACCTTCTGAAAGAAACCCATGCGCTCAACCCCGAGATCACGGTCGTTCTCTTGACGGCGTTCGGCACCATCGAAGGCGCCGTCGCGGCTATGCGCGAGGGCGCGTACGACTACCTGACTAAGCCGATCGATCTCGAGGAGCTCGATCTTCTCATCCAGAGGATCAAGGAGCGCGGCCGGTTGATTTCGGAGAACCGGCTTCTCAAAGAGCAGTTGGCCGAGCGTTTCTCATTCGCTGGGATCATCTCCCAGTCCGCGGCGATGGAAGCCACTCTCAATACCGCCGGGCGTGTCGCACTGAGCAAAGCCCCCATTCTGATTCGCGGCGAGAGCGGCACCGGGAAAGAGCTGGTTGCCAAAGCGATTCATTTCGCCAGCGCCCGGAAGGAAAAGCCCTTTGTCGCAGTGAACTGCGCCGCACTCAACGAGAATATCCTGGAGAGTGAACTTTTCGGCCACGAGAAAGGGGCATTCACGGGGGCGGACAGACAGCGTCAGGGTCGCTTCGAAGCTGCTGACGGAGGCACGCTTTTCCTCGACGAGATCGGTGATATCCCGCTCTCGACTCAGGTTCGACTTCTTCGCGTTCTCCAAGAGCAACAGTTTGAGCGGGTCGGTGGAACAGAGACGCTTTCGGTCGACGTGCGCGTCATTGCCGCTACCCACAAGGATCTGGAATCGATGATCAGACTGGGATCTTTCCGAGAGGATCTCTTCTATCGACTCAATGTCGTCGCAATTGATCTACCGCCCCTCAGGAACCGGCGCGAAGACATCCCTCCGCTTCTCGAACACTTCCTGCAGCGGTATGCACACGAGAACAAGCGCAAGAAGACCGCATTTTCCAGGGAGGCGTGGGAACTCCTGCTGCGGTACGATTTCCCGGGAAACGTACGGGAGCTGCAGAACATCGTTCAGCGCGCAGTGATCCTCTCCCGCGGCGAAACGATCACGACGAACGACTTGCCTGCAATCGTGAAGGAACGAAAAGGTGAAAAGGAGCTTGCAGCTCTCCAGAAGCCGACGAGCCTGCCGGAACGCGTTGAGCAGTTGGAAAAGGAGTTGGTACTTGAGGCTCTCCGACGCTCCAGCGGCAATCAATCCCAAGCAGCAGCTGAGCTTGGCATTTCTGAGCGCAATTTGCGGTATCGCCTCAAGAAATGGAAAGGGCATTAGAAAAGGGCTCGTCAGAATGCCCGAGCCCCTCCAAAGCAGGTATGAAAGTGAACGACGACTGCCAGGAGCGGAGGATTTCTACGTATGACCAGGATGCTGTCACCGAAACAAGTTGAGGAATTGAGCATGTTGTTCTCGTTTGTTGAACCCATCCCCCTATCGCGGGGCCGCACAAGAAGCACATTTTTTGGTAGGACAGGCATTCTTGCCTGTCCACTGTTGGCAAAAAAAGGACAAACAGGAATGTTTGTCCCACCCTGTTTTCTTCTTTATTGTACAGCCACGCGAGCATAAGCGTTGGGGTCGTTGCGAGGTAACACGACCTCAGAATTATTCAAGAAACTTCCGTTACACGACACTAAAAAGCGGTCACAAAGCCCATCGTGAATCGGTTGCCCTTCCGCTCGATGTCATACGTGTATTCCCCCATAAGCCTGAAATTGCTTCCCAACAAGTAACCGCCGTGGGCAGAAAAGCTCCTGTAGTTCAGGGCCACATCGCCCGCCTTCACCCAGTTATACAGGAGAACGCCATACCAGGTGCTCTTGTCTCCCTCGGGGGTATAGATCAGCTCAGCGAATGCGCCTTCCGTCCTTTGTTTTGCCGTCGCAACGGCGAAGTATGGTCGGTCATCGGTTCTGGTGACGTACTGCATGTTCAGTTCCACGGCATCGAGCGAGACGCTCAAGTCGGGTCCCCACATGGTTGACTCGTTGACAAACCCGTTTCTTTCCTGCTTTCCGTAGTATCCGAACGCCCCGACACGGAAGACATCACCGACATCCTGTGAAATTCGTATCAGACCATTCTTGTATTTGTCGTTGTCGAAGTTGCGGCTCGGATCGGCCTGACCGATGCCGCTGCCGTTGAGGATCTCAACCACAATATCCGTTTTTGTCGGGAGTCCGTACGTGAGCATGATCCCCCTGTCATACGTGAGATTGACCGAGGAAGCGCCGACCTTCGTTCGATAGATTTGATAATCTTCAAACGTCAACCTCAGTTCACGTTTGAACAGCGGGTCTGATACCTGGAATTGCCCCAGATACACATCGAGCTCGCTCCCGAAAACATCATTGAACATGATGAACGCATCCTCGAGTCCGGCGACCTCGCCCCGTTCTCCAAAGAAGAAGTAGAAGTAGTACGCAACATCCTTCGCAATTTGTCCGCCGGAGAGGAGCTTGACCAGGTACGGCACCTGAAAATCAGATCGACGAGCAGTCTGGGGCTGATACCGGACGTAGCCTTCAAGCCGTAGCGCGAGAGGTATCTCGCGCAGAAGCTGGAGCTGCTCATCGCCCGTGTCGACCGTGTACCGGGGTGGCTCCTTGTCTTTCAAACTGAAGCCGTTGCCGGCGAACTCATCTCCGTATGGCTTGAGTCTGGGGAACGGCGAATGGCACACATTGCAGGACATCCTGTATTTCCTAGCAAAGGCCGGGATGGCGGAGCTCTCTTCCGTCATCACCACGATGCTTACGGCCAGGAGCAGCAGGAAACTGACAAAAGTTCTCACGGTCAAATCCTTTCACCTATGCGTTGAATATGGTGCACTGCTTCAGTCGAGAACGGTCACAGTGGTCTGGTGCGAATTCACCTCGATGATCTCGGCCTCTTCCTCCGGAACACCGAGGAATTCGACAATCGGCATCGGAAGCTTCCGGTAATTGAGCGTAGCTTTGACGACGAGCGGACCCGGTGCTGCCTCGTCCGGGACGGTCCACGTGAATGTCTCAATCTTTGTCTCTCTCGGCCCGATACGGTAATCTGTCGCCAGCGATGCCGTGTTCCACTGCATGATCGTCATCCTCCCCTGGGGATCGAGATAGGGCAGGCGGAAAATGCGGTCGCCTTCCGGAACGCCGTCGCGCTGAACGCCTTTGAAGTCTACAATCCCCAGAGGAATCCCCATGTCTTGATACGCGAGCGTGTTCGCGGCAATCGTGTATTCCTCGTCCGGGAAACCTTTCTTGTCCACTTTCAAGTGATACACGTTTCCTTTGGCATCTGTCGCCTCGACGTGTAGCCAGACGAGACGCTCTTCAGCCGAACCCGTTGGAAACTTGTGACCCGTCTTCTGATTGAAGAGCACAACAGTGAACCTCGTGCGATCGCCAGGCTCAACTTCCCGTATGTCAGGATGAATCCGCACTTCAATCGTGCCCCGGATCTTTCCCGGATCGTGCGCACCGTGGAAGAGATGCTGGGCGACATCGGCAAGCTCCGGACCCATCGAAGCGTTGCGTCCCTTCGCATAGGTCATATGACAAGTCTGGCATGTAACACCTTCTTTGGAGTACGGACCTTCTTTCCACTCCAGTTGAGTCGATTTGACCCAAACATCGTACGGGCTCTTCTCGTTGTGACAAGTACCGCAGAACTCCGTGGTCCTGATGAATTCTGATTTCCTTGTCTCGTGCGCCGGCGAGATTGCACCTTCCCGCTGACCGTATTTCACGCGGCCAGGCTCCGAGATGTAGTTGAAGTTATACGGTGTGTCACCCTTGAAGCCGGTGATCGTGTGGCAAACATCACACGATACGGATTCATTTGCTCGACTCCCGGCTTCCGGCTTCGGCGGCGGCACATCACCTGCCAGAAAAGCTATCGGTGAATGGCAACCGTTGCAGCCGGCTTTGACTCCCGCTACCTTGGGATCCTTCTCTGCATGCGGTACGGCCAGCTTGAAGTATTCGATCTCGTCCCAGTGATGAGTATAGGCCTGCGACATCATCGCCTGTTTCCACTGCTGGTAGAAATCCGTGTGACACGATGTTCCACACACCTCCGGCTTCTCGTAGTCCGCATACTTGCGTGAGCCGAGAGCTTCGTCTCCCGCTTTCTTCTCCTGCCCCAGCAAGAGTGTTGGAAGCAAGAACGGGATGAGTGTTAACAGCATCAACCTTCGTTTCATGAGGAATGTCCTCCAGTGGAATGATCTGCGGAAGACCTTGAGCAACTTTGAGGATTGTAAGATAGGAATCCTTCTTGATTTTTCAAGTCAAAGAGCGTGCCATTGACACGATGCATATTCGGTAGGACTTCGGGCCTCAACGTCGCGAGTCACGAGGAGAATTTGGAGAAACTGAGATTGAAGCGCGACCGGATTCCGGTTTCCAATAGACACTCCGGCCTTTTCGACATTCTTGCCGAGTTCATTCGACAAACGTGCCGACCTGGCGAAGGTCGACACTTCGCACCGAAGCGGGAGCTGCCATTTTCGTGCAAATTCCGGGCGAGAGCGCTAGGTTCAGGAACAACACTCTGCTGGCACGGGAGTTGAACCGGCGGGGACAGAGACTCATGAGATCTTCACATAAACAACAATCTACAAGAGTTGAACTTTTGTGCGGAGGTCGGTATGAAGCGGATCATGAATGCAGCACTCGGAGTTGCTCTGGTTCTTGCGCTCAGCGCGTTCTTCACGAACGAAGCGGCAGCTCAATCGAAGGGAACGGAGAAAGGAAAGCGCGGAGCGATGTTTATTGACAAGGACGGCGATGGGATTTGCGACAATTTCCCAGCGCGAGCCGCCCAGAACCAAGGTCAGCGGTTCGGGATGAAGGGAAAGCGGTTTGGTCCCGGTGATGGCACGGGCAACAAAGGCATCGGCCCGAAGGATGGAACCGGATACGGTCCTGGCAGCGGAACGGGTACAGGCGTGTGCGATGGGACTGGTCCGAAGGGAAACGGGGGCGGTCGCAGGTAACCCGGAATGGGAACCACACGAGAACTGGAGTTCGCACCCTGCGAGCTCCAGTTCCTCGTCGTCTGGTCAGTCAGGGATCCACGAAACATGAAATCACTCATCAAAATATTCCTCGCGCTCATGACGCTGGTTCTCCTGAGCACTGTTGTCCAGGCGCAAGCGAAAGACACGTTGACTGCTTCCAAGAAGGAGCCCTCCAGATCAGCCAAAGGCGCGATGGAGGTCCAGAAGAAAGAGACGGGGAACCAACCCGACAGCATATCTGGCGGGAAAGGGCGAAAGATGGACAGGTTTGTTGATGAAGATGGAGATGGTATCTGCGATAATCGTGCCAGCGGTCTGGGCTTTCGCCGACAATTGGGAGCCAAAGGAGGGCAGGGAGCGATGCGGAAAGAAATGGGGGACGCACCCGGCAGAAAGCAACGCCGTGGAGGAGTGCGATGAAACAACGCGCCTGCGGCTTGTTCCTCTTGACCTTGTCGCTCTTAGCCTCCGTGAACACCGCGACTGGTCAATTCAGATTCGAAACAGACGTCACGGTAACGTATGACGACAACGTGTTCAACAACTCGCGCACTGAAGGTGACAAAATTGCGATTTCGAGTCTGCGGCTTGGATATGACTGGGAGACAGAATCGAGTTTGACACAGTTGTATTACGTGGCCTCGCTGCAGTATTTTAGCATGGTTGCCGATCGGACCTTCCAGTACCATGCGACAGGGCTGGAGTTCGAGAAGTCTTTTGGAGAGGACAATGAGAGTCTCTTCGCCGCCGGGTTCATGTACGGCAAGCGCTTGGACCGCAACGCCTTTGCGTTCTATGACCACCATCAACTAAGTGCGTCAATTGGCATCAAGCACTCGTTCGCTGAGACAATGCTCGGCCAAGCGAGCTACACCTTCCGCTCGTTCACTTTCAGCCAACTCGGAGATTTCGACTACATCGAGCATCAGGGAACACTCAAGCTGACGACTTTTCTCGAAACTCAAACCTCCGTTATCCTTCAGAGCGACATTGGCTCGAAGATCTATGCAACACCCGACATCAGCGAAAGTGCAGGTTTCGGCGGTCGAATGATGGGGCGCGGTGGGCAACGGGTGGAACAATCGACCCCATCGGTTGCGCAGTTATCCGGACTTCTCAAAGTTGGCCAGTCGATCTTCGAGGGAACGGGTCTCAGCTTGACGTTGAACTACCAGCGGAATCTGCGGAAAGACTCACGCTATCTCTCCTCTGCATACGGCGCGGTCTCCGATGACGAGATCTTCGACGATCATTACGGGTACGAAGGCTTACTCCGCAGCGTCATGCTGACTCAGCTTCTTCCTCTTGAGATGAAAGTCCGCCTCACCTACGGCATGCAAGACCGGGAATACACCAACCTGCCAGCCTATGACCTCATCGGCAATCAGGTCGCCGACACGCGCGCGGATAGACGGAGCTTCTTGGCCATTCAAGTTGAAAAGGAGATCGAGCCACTTCATCTCTCCGTCGTCCTTCGCTACGATTCCATCACGAACACTTCGAACGATCCCTTCTACCACTACACCAACCATGTTGTGACGCTAGGACTCACAATCCCGGTTCAGTTCTGAACACCTGCAGCACGCTGTGCAGATGGTATGCGCACGGGTTATTGGGCCCGAGATCCCGCAGAACCGAGTGTCCAGGTCAGTCGAGTGTAGCGTTTCTTTTGATAGTTCAATACATTGCCTCAGAGGATCTACTGCCGATGAAGTTCTTCGCCCAGATCAGGCCGAAGTATGTCATCACGGTAACGCTCGTTGTAGCTGCCCTGATGGTTACGTCGGCGCTCATTGAGCTGAGTCAGAGCCGCGACGAGCTGTTCCACGTTCTGAGCGAGCAGGGCCTCTCGCTTGCTGAGACGATTGAGCGCAGCAGTGAGAATATCCTTCTCGCTACCGAAAACCTTGAAGCGGAGCTGGCAGAGCGACTTTTCAACAACGCGTTCTTCGTCGCCCGACTGGACAGCCTGGGTCTGCTGACGCAACGCGACCTCAGGCGCTTCGCTGAAGCTAACGATATTTACCGAATCAACATCTTCGATCGGCAGGGCAATCGGCTCCTGGGAAACCACCTACAACAGGTTGACCACGCTACGCTCCCTGAGCAACATTCCCCCATCGACTTCATTGCACCGATTCTGCGCGGGGATGCGGATAGACTGACGATCGGTTTGAAAGAGGCACGGTTTGAAGAAGGTCAGCGCTATGCCGTTGCCATTCGCCGCACACGTCCATCTGGCGGTGCAATCGTGCTCAATCTGGACGCGGCGAATCTGCTCGAATTTCGCAAGAGCATGGGGATCGGGAGACTCATGATGGATCTTGGCGACAACAGCGGCATCGAATACGCACTCGTCCAGGACCAGGCAGGCATCTTGGCAGCCAGCAGCTCCGTCGAACAAATCTCGGCGATCGAAGGCGACACCCTGCTCGGCGTGGCCCTCGCAAGAGACACGACCATCACACGCGTGACGACCTTTGGCGGAAAAGAGGTCTTCGAAATCGCAAAGCCGTTTAAACTTGGCCTTGCGCCGGTCGGGCTCATCCGGATAGGCTTGTCGATGGATGAGATCCGGGCCACAGAGGCCCGCATGCAGCGGCGCGTGCTGGTGATGTCGCTGGTTGTCGTAGTCATTGGCGTCCTTTCGGTCCTGGTGATCGTGGCAAGCCAGAACTACAGCGTTCTTACCCAACGTTATCGGACAATGCAGACCTTCACCGGAACCATCCTCGAGCAGATGCGGGATGCCGTAGTCACGATTGATACCGGCGAGCGCATCACGCTTTTCAACCGGCAGGCAGAGGTATTGTTCGGCGTTTCGGCTTCATCTCTGGTGGGCCGCTCGCTGCGTCAGGCCGGCGATCCGGTCCTTGATTGCCTGCAGTCCCTCTTCTCCTCGACGGGACAAACCGAACAGACGCTGCGGTGCGGAGACGGCGCGACGAGGTTCGTCTCCGTCTCTCTCTCGAGCACGTCTGATCCGCAAGGCACGATCCAAAGCCGAACAGCCGTTATCCGGGACCTCACCGAGGCACGTCGGCTGGAGCGGGAGATGCAGAGAAAAGAGAAGCTGAGCGCGATGGGCGAACTCGCTTCAGGCGTAGCCCATGAAGTTCGGAATCCGCTCAACGCTATTTCGATGATTGCCCAGCGCGTCGGCCAGGAATTCAGCCCAAAGAAGGGAACGAGAGAATACAAATCCTTGACGAAGGTCCTTCAGGCCGAAGCACATCGCGTCAATTCGATTGTCCAGCAGTTCCTGCGCTTTGCTCGCCCGCCGAAGCTGCAGCTTCAACCTGTGCCGGTCAAGGAGCTCATGTCTCATCTGCATACTCTGTTCGAAGGCCAAGCTAGCCAGAAGAACGTTCAATTCTCCATCACATCATCCTGCGATGGGAATATTATGTTGGATCGCAACCTCCTGACACAGGCTTTGCTGAATCTGCTTCAGAACGCCCTTGATGCTACCTCACGCGGCGGGACCATCAATCTCAACTGCTCACGGACGTCGGAGGGCATTGTGATCGAGGTGACTGATGACGGCAGAGGGATACCTGAGGATCAGCTTGAAAAGATCTTCAACTTGTACTATTCAACAAAGCCTGACGGAACGGGCATGGGCTTGGCCGTTACCCAGCAGATCGTCTCACAGCACGGCGGCCGGATCGATGTGGTGAGCGAAATCGGAAAAGGAAGCCGTTTCGCGATCCTCCTTCCCTTCAAGGGCTGAACCTTTTTGACGTTTCCTGAATCCTACCTGATAAGGGGGCGGCACGTACTCGATACCCACACAGGAGGACGATCATGCATGAAGAGCTGAGCTTTGACCGGCCGCTGACGCACCGCCGACAAGCAGACCTGATCCGGCAATATTGTAAAGGCCTTGATGAACGTATTCGCGCCGCGAAATCAAAAGAGCAGGCTGAGCGCCTTGTGAACGAGACATGTCAGCATTTTGAACGAACATGCGAAAGCAAGGTCGTTCGCTCATTTCTGAAGCGCTATGTCCACAACCTGTTCGTGAAATCATGGAACCAGCGATCTTGATCACCGAGAACATTCTCATTGAGGACCTCGTGAACCAGGTGCCTTCCTCAGTGAGCTATTTGATGACGAGGGGAATCAAGTGCCTCGCGTGCGGTGAGCCGGTCTGGGGAACGCTCGGGGAGGCTGCACGCGAGAAGGGATTCTCCGACGCTGAGATTGAGAGATTCGTCGTCGATCTCCGGGCTCTCTCAGCACAACTGAAACAGTGAACGAGCGATCAGGAGGCTCACCGGCATGTATGCACAATCACTCAGGTTGGGAAGAATCCTCGGCATCCCCTTCGGCGTCAACTACTCGTGGTTCATCATTTTCCTTCTTATCACCCTGTCGTTGACCACGCAGTACTCTCACCTCCATCCTTCGTGGTCCTCTGCCGGACACGTTGTGTTCGGCATTGTCACCAGTCTTCTCTTCTTCGGTTCGGTCTTGCTTCACGAGCTGGGCCACAGCGTGCTGGCGTTGAAATACAACATCCCGGTTCGATCCATTACGCTCTTCATTTTCGGCGGAATTGCCCAGATCGGCAAGGAGCCGGAGAAGCCAGCCCACGAGTTCAAGATCGCCATTGCGGGACCGGTGGTGAGTGCCTTTCTCGCCCTGTTGTTCTACGGACTTGTGTTCATCGCTGAGGATTCTTCGGAAGCTGTTGCTGCACTCGGTGAATGGCTCGGTCGAATCAACCTGTCCCTCGCACTGTTCAATCTTCTTCCCGGATTTCCTCTGGACGGAGGGCGGGTGCTTCGCTCAATACTCTGGAAATACACAGGGAGTTACGAGCGGTCGACGAAGATCGCTGCAGGAGCCGGGAACATCGTCGCCTATGGTTTCATCGGGATTGGGGTCTGGCAGGCGCTGACAGGAAACTTCTTCGGCGGGCTCTGGATTGGATTCATCGGTTGGTTCCTGCTCAGTGCCGCACAGTCAACGACGCTTCAGATCAAGTTCCGCTCCGCTCTGAAAGGCGTCACAGCGGCGGACGTAATGACGCGCGAATGTCTTCAGCTCCCGGGCAACATCAGCGTTGCTGAGCTGGTCGAACATCACCTCTTGAAGAGCGGTGCACGGTGTGCAATGGTGATGGATGGAGAACGCTTCCGTGGATTGGTTACGCTCCATGAGGTCAAGAAGGTCTCGAGAGACGATTGGCCACTCACTCCCCTACAGGCTGTCATGGTTCCTGAGACGGAACTTGCCCACGTCTCTCCTTCTACACCGGTCGAGATTGTCCTGCAGAAAATGAACGAACAGGATATCAGTCAGATACCTGTGATCGACCGTGGGCAGTTGCTTGGGATCATCCGGCGCGATCGCTTGCTGGCTTTGGTACAGACCCGTCTTGAGCTGAAGGCGTAGCTCCATCTCCATAGCCCATCATGAGGAGGGTCGCGTCGGAATGAATCACAAGATTTCCATCGAACAAATCCGTGACTCTATCCCAGCATCCCCCAGCGATGATTTGTTGCGCTTGTGGGGATACGATCTCGTCTCGGAATATGTTCAGATTCTTCACACCGCACGGCTCGACACCGAACAACCGGTTCTCGAGCTCGCCACAGGAACGGGCCGGATGGCTGCTTTGCTCACCCGCCTGGGTTTCCGCGTGCTCACGGGAGATTTGACGGATGAAGAGCACGCGAGGGCAAACGCGCGGGTGACTCCTGCGTACGCCGACAAAGTCCAGCATCTTCGTCTCGACATGAGAAACCTCCCCTTTGGCGACCAATCCGTCAGCACCATTGTTTGCCTCAACACGCTTCACGAGCTCGATGATCCACGCACCTGCCTCTCGGAGCTGATCCGTATCCACGATCCCGGCGGTACGCTTGTCATTGGCGATTTCAGCGAGATAGGCTTCGCCGTGATGCAGCGACTTCATCGAGCTGTTCATGGGGATGACCATCGCTCCGGATGCCTGAGAATAACAGAGGCCAAACCTTTGCTCGCAGAGGTCTTTCCAGTGATCCGCGAAGTTGTAACCCCGTTGAATATCAGTTATATTGTCTGTTGCACATAACGGCACGCCGGAACTGGCTCATCGCTTCGACGCGCCGGCTCAATCATTCTTTTCCCGCTCGCTCCCGAGGTAACATGTACAGGCTCGATCGAATCCTCTGTCCTATCGACTTTTCAACGGCATCTGTTGAAGCCGTTCGATTCGCGTCCTTTCTGGCACGCAACGCCAATGGCCAGTTGACGCTCATCCACGTCGACGAGCACGAAAAGACGCCGCTCGGTTTTTTCGATCGCGACGAATCCTCTGTAGCCCACTATCGTGAGAAAGTGAACAGCTTCGTTCAGGCGAAGTATGCTGAAATCATCAAGCGTGAACGGCTTTCTCCCGAGCCCAGCGCGCTCCTCGTCCGATTCGGTACAGCGTACTATGAGATCATCGGTGTAGCCGAAGAGGATCGGTATTCGCTGGTGGTGATCGCTACAGAGAGTCTCGGGGGATCATCCCCACACTTGATCGGCAGAACTGCGGAACGTGTCGTGCGTCTTTGCCGCACACCCGTGCTCACCGTTCGCCCCCGACCACAGCCGGATGGGTGGAAGATCACCACGATCCTTTGCCCGACCGACTTCTCTGAATACAGCAACTTCGCCATTCCGTATGCGATCTCGGTGGCACGCAGATACAAAGCCAAGATCATCCTCCTGCACGTTACGGATCTGGCCGTCCAGCATCCTGAGGCTTTGATCCAGAAATTCCCCGATCCGCGTTTCTACCACGACAATGCCGACGAGATAGAGTTCGAGAAGATCGTCGGCAGGGATGTCGAGCCGGAAAATACCATCGTGCGGCTCGCGGAGGAGTATCAGGTCGATCTTATCGTCATCGGAACACATGGAGCACGCGGCATGAGGCGCGTGCAGATCGGCAACGTCGTCGAGGAAGTTGTGCGCCGAACAACCGTGCCCGTATTGACCATCACCCACCCGATTCACAAAGCTGTTTTTCCCCGCCGGTTCATGGAAGATTACGCGGAAAGCAGCAACTGAGCGGCAGAGACCGCATGAGCTGCGTGTGCAGCCGTTGGATTTTTGGCAATCCTTCTCTATCTTTGCCCCCACATGACTCGAAACCTTCGAGGATTACATCCCTTTCCTGATCTGACCAAGGAGTGACCCCCCTGGCAACTTCACCACTCGACCAGCTCTGCATCAACACGCTTCGCACGCTGGCAATGGACGCCGTCCAGAAAGCCAAATCCGGTCACCCCGGCATGCCGATGGGCGCGGCGCCCATGGCCTACGTCCTCTGGACGCGACATCTCAAGCACAATCCGTCAAACCCCCGCTGGCGAAACAGGGACCGCTTTATCCTCTCAGCAGGTCATGGTTCCACTCTGCTCTACGGCCTCCTGCACCTAACGGGGTACGACCTCTCACTAGAGGATCTGAAGGACTTCCGTCAATGGGGAAGCAAGACTCCCGGACATCCGGAGTATCACCTGACCCCGGGTGTCGAAACAACGACCGGTCCTTTAGGACAGGGCTTCGCGAGCGGCGTCGGCATGGCTATTGCCGAGCGCTATCTGGCCGCCCGGTACAACCGTCCGAATTTCGAAGTCGTCAACTACCGCATCTACGGCATCGTCAGCGACGGCGATCTGATGGAAGGCGTCGCGTCGGAAGCAGCCTCGCTCGCCGGACACTTGAAGCTCGGCAACATCATCTATCTCTATGACGACAACCGCATCAGCATCGACGGAAGCACACGGCTTGCCTTCACCGAGGATGCTGCGAAACGGTTTGAGGCGTACGGCTGGCACGTTCAGTTTCTGGATGACGGCAACGATCTCGCGGCCATCGGTGCGGCCATCAAGGCTGCCGAAGAAGAGACAGCGCGGCCCTCCCTCATCAAGATACACACCCACATCGCATACGGGAGTCCGAACAAACAGGACACCGCAGAAGCCCACGGCTCTCCGCTCGGCGACGAGGAGATCAGACTCACGAAGAAAAACCTCGGCTGGGACCCGCAGAAGCAATTCTACATTCCGGACGACGTCTTGAATCACTTCCGCCGTTTCGTGGAGCAGGGGAAGAAGTGGGAATCGCTCTGGAAAACGATGTTCGAAGGATACCGCCGAGCGCACGCCGACCTCGCCAGGGAATTTGAGAAGATCACCAACGCAGATTATGGTGATGAGTGGAAGAAAGCTCTACCAATATTCGGACCCGAAGCCGGCGCGATGGCAACGCGGGAAGCCTCCGGCAAGGTCTTGAATGCCGTAGCTCCGCATCTGCTGACGCTCATCGGCGGATCGGCAGATCTCGCACCGTCGAACAATACTTTTCTGAAGAATCTTCCTGAATTCCAGGCCAACGTATACACCGGGCGGAACTTTCATTTCGGCGTACGGGAGCATGCGATGGGTTCCATCCTCAACGGTCTCGCCCTAACCGATGGCTTCATTCCGTACGGCGGCACGTTCCTGGTCTTCTCAGATTACATGCGACCCTCCATTCGACTTGCCGCGCTGATGGGCATCCGATCAATCTATGTCTTCACGCACGACAGCATCGGCCTCGGCGAAGACGGGCCCACGCATCAGCCAATCGAACAAATCGCATCCCTGCGCTGCATTCCGAATCTCACCGTCATCCGGCCGGCCGACGCCAATGAAGTCGTACACGCGTGGAGGTTCGCCATTCAGCATACGACAGGCCCGGTCGCACTCATCTTATCACGGCAGAAGCTCCCGCTCATCGACCGAACAAAGTATGCCCCGGCAGAACTTCTCACCAGAGGAGCCTACGTTCTTACGGAGAATTCGAAGCAGCCCGCCATCATTCTGATCGGCACTGGTTCGGAGGTCCAACTCGTTCTGAACGCGTATGAGCAGCTGGTCAAGGAAGGAGTGGCTGCGCGGGTGGTGAGCATGCCCTCGTGGGAGTTGTTTGAGCGCCAGACAAAGGAATACCGGGATGCTGTCTTCCCCCCGACGGTAAAGAAAAGAATAGCCGTTGAAGCAGGCGTCCCGATGGGATGGGGAAAATACGTCGGGAATGATGGAGCAGTGATAGGCATCGGGAAGTTTGGAGCCTCGGCTCCCGCGGAAGTGATATTCAGAGAGTATGGATTCTCGCCAGAGAACGTCCTCAATGAAGCGCGTGCGCTTCTGAATCGATCATAGCGATAACCGTATCCCAATGACCCAGACCCTCTCGGACCGACCTGTCCATAGTGCGGCCTTCCGCGCGCGGCGGCTGCTCAACTGGCTACCCCTCGGCATGACCTACGCTTTTCTCTACATGGCGAGGTACAACCTCACGGTGTCGAAAAACGCTCTTGGCGATCTCATGCCCAAGGACGCATTCGGCATCATCTTCGCCGTCGGCACGTGGACGTATGCCCTCTCGTTCTTGATCAACGGTCCGCTGACGGACAAGATCGGCGGCAGGCGGGCAATGCTCATCGGTGCAAGCGGTGCGGCCCTGATGAACATCGTCATGGGCGTGATCGTCTACGGGATCCTCAGTCTCGGATGGAGCCTGAACCTCACGATCGCCTTTTCGATCGCCTACGCGTTGAACATGTATTTCCAGAGCTACGGCGCAGTGGCGATCGTCAAGGTGAACTCCGCGTGGTTCCACGTACGCGAACGAGGCGTGTTCGGCGGCATCTTCGGCATCCTCATTTCGCTCGGACTCTACTTCGCTTTCGATTGGAGCCAATGGATTGTGAACTTCACGGAGCGCATGAATCCGGAAAACCCGATGTACTGGTATGTGTTCCTGATACCCGCCTTTATCCTGCTGTTCTGGGTGCTTCTTGATTTCTTCATCCTCCGTGACAGACCGAGCGAGGCCGGATTTGCCGACTTCGACACGGCCGATGCCTCATCAGGCGAGGACGACAAAGCCTATGCGCTGAAGGAGATCCTGGTGCGGATCTTTACCAACCGGATCATCATTACGGTGGGATTGATAGAGTTCTGCACCGGTGTCCTCCGCAACGGCGTTATGCACTGGTTCCCGATCTTCGCCAAGGAACAGGTGGCACTAGATGTCTCCCTTGCCGGAGCGTGGAATTTCTGGCTCAACAACTGGGGTCTTATGCTCATGCTGGCCGGCGCAAGCGGCGGAATGCTGGCCGGTTGGGCGTCCGACCGATTCTTCGGGTCGCGGCGGGCTCCGGTGGCGGGGATTCTCTACACCGTGCTGCTCTTCGCGACGATTGGCATGGTGTTCACGCTCTACGGCCAACCGACCGTGTTGGGATCACTTGTCTGCATTGTTTCCGTTGCCGTGATCGGCACGCATGGCATGCTGAGCGGTACTGCAACGATGGACTTTGGCGGGAGAAAAGCTGCCGCGACGGCAGTTGGCTTGATCGATGGTCTGGTGTATCTCGGCACCGGGGTCCAATCGCTCTCGCTCGGATTCATTACGATGTGGAACTGGAGCTACTGGCCCGTATTCCTCATACCTTTCGCACTCATCGGCATCGCGCTGACTCGATCCATCTGGCACGCCATCCCGAAAGGAAGAGGCCGTGCACACTGAAGCGCAGAATTGAGCGTTGGCGCCGAGGGATCGGAGAGAATCTTGAAGATGCTGGCTTAGCAACTACGAGGAACTCAGATGGTTATCCACCCTTGGCATGATGTCACTCCCGGCAATGAAGCACCGAAGGAGTTCAATACACTTAGCTTAGAGGGCAGGCCAAAACTCCTCAAGGTCAGATTGTTGAAGTTCCACCCTCTGTCGTCCTCCAACGTCAAGGACCGTGTGTTCAAGTCTCCATTGGGCTTGCACAAAGCATCGCAAATCAACTTCTTCAGCAGGGAAGAACTCTACCGAAGCCAGTCTCGGGGGTGGCGCTTATCGACACTGGTGCAACATCTACCTGCATTGACGATGGCGCCGCAGGGCTTGCTTGCGTTAATCGGCCGTGATGTCCTTCAACACTGCACGCTACTCTATAACGGCGTCACGGGCGAGATCACTCTCTCTATCTAACTAATCCCGGTTCATAATTCCCCGGGCGGTGGCGCAATAGCGCAGGATGAATGACACTGGCGGGGAATCCAGAACAAAGCCCTGTCAGGATGCCCGCTTCTCCTTCACAGAGCGGCGGGATGCAGGAAGCGTACAACCCGCGGGCATAACGAGGTACTTCCGAGATCTATTCCGGTCGCATTCCCAACGAATTCACTCATTTCTCCTTCCACAAATCCCAGAGCTTTGTCGCGACGCGCTCAAGCTCGTTGCCGATGAGCACTGGATCAAGCGTCTTTTCCGGCTCATTCTCGAAAACGGCGTAGGGAATCCTCCGTCCTCTTACCTCAATGAAGTTCGGGTCCTTCGCCTCGAGTTTGTCCCAGTCATTCGTCTTGTAGTAAAACTCCATCTTCTCATCCGGCAGCGAGTGGTAGAGGATCGAGTCCTCCATCCCCTTCCGGGCACGCCTGTGGTTCTTCCGGACCGATTCCTCGTAGGAAACCCGGATGTACACCAGGCACGCTCGCTTCAGAACTTCTTCATGCAGGTAGCTTAACGCTTCATAGATCCCGTTCTCGCCGCCGCGTGCAAACTCAACGAGGGTGGTGGTAGAATCATGGTACTTCGGGTTGCGGGCAAGCTTCTTCCGGTACTCAAGGTTGATGCGCTCGATGTACAGGTTCCACAGGAAATGATCCTTGAACCAGTACTTCTCATCCGTCCAGATGCGCTGCTTCCCATGCTTCGTCAGAATGTCGTCGATCTCGAATGTCTCCCAGACATAGACGAAATCGTCGAGCTCCTCAAAGGCTGCAATGTGAAAGCGCCGCAAGCGTTCGGCTGCGTCCGTGCTCTTGAGATAGTCAATGACTTCCGACTTCCCGGCAGCAGGACGGCCGGTGATAATCAAAACAGGAAAATGTCCGGTCATAGGAGAATCCTCATCGTGATGGTCAACAGAGGTGTTACTGCACTCTACGAATCCGGTGCTCCACCTGCGATGTGACGGTCTTGAGCTCTCGGATCTTCTTCTCCACAACAGCAAAGAGCATTTCGCTGGAAAACGTCAGCTTCGGTGCGGGGATACGGAGGTATCGACCGGATTCACCCATCATGTAGTCATTTGCCGTCGCGAGGTAGGTCTTGTTTTCATCAAGAGGCCTGCCGTTGATGAGGAGTTTGCTGATCTCGACATCTCCATCAGCGGTAGTTCTCCACTCGCAGAGAATCCCGGAAGTGTGGATGGACTCCGCGTTCTTCTTCTGATTCTCGATGATGCCCTGGACAATGTCGTGGATCTCCTTCCCCGTCAGCGTGAAGGTCGTCATCAGGTTGCGGAACGGAAGAATCTCGAACAGATCCCGCTTGGTCAAAGGACCGGCGGCAGCATCTTTGCGGATGCCGTGGATGTTCATGAAGGCAACGTCGGCCCCGGCTGCTTCCCGTTGCGCATCGGTGATGAAGTTGCCGATGTTGCTCTCACCGGAGCGGTTCCGGATCCAATCTGTGGCAAGGGTACCGATCACCTCGGCGTAGTCCTTGTCGATCTTCGCCTGCAGAGAGTCGATGAATCGGGAGAGTTCCGTTGTTGGCCGCGCGCTGTTGTACCAGAGTTGAATGAGTCTGCCCTCAAACCCCGTCACCCGGTCATTTTCGACGGTGAGATCGAGAACGCCGAGGTTCTCACAGTTTGATCCGGTCTGGACGATAATCACACCATTCACAACCTTCGGGGTTCTCAACCTCGTGTGAGAGTGACCCCCGACGACCACATCAATCCCTTCGACTGTCATCGCGAGAACGGAATCATCTTCGACTCCTTGATGGGTCAGTGCGATAAGGAGATCGGTCTTCGGATCCAGCTCCTTCACAAGTCGTCGAATTGTCGGCAAGGGAGGCAGGAGCTTGATCCCTACTGTGCTGTTCTGACTGACGAGATCGTAGAACGCCCTGGACATCAGTCCGATTATCCCAATCCTCAATCCGTTCTTTTCGATGATCACATACTCTCTGTTATTGAATGCAAGACTTCCCTCCTTGTCGACTACATTCGCGGAGATCGGCGGAAATTTCGCTATCTTTGCCAGAGAGGTGAAATTCTCCTTCGAAATGTCGAAGTCATGATTGCCCGGTGTCCACGCGTCGTATCCGATCTTGTTCATCATCTCAAAGAGGGCACCTCCCTGAGCACCGTCAAATACGTACTCGGTGATGGGATTCCCTGTCATCACGTCGCCACCATCGAGCAGAAGCGTGTGGGGTTTTACCCGGCGAAGGCTATCCACCACGAACGAAAGCTCGTTGAAACCGCCGACCAGCGGCCGCGGCGTGCTCCTGACCCACACCGCCTCGTGCGGAACAAAGCTGGCGTGGATATCGTTAGTGTGAAGGATCGTAATGCTCTTCGGCTGCGCAACGCAACCGAGAGTCGAAAGGATCACGGCAACCAACAGCTTGAGCTGTTGACTTCGAAAGGATGGATTCATTAGCAGTATTCTTCCTTTGAACAGATGATAGCGGCGGAAAACGTGAGGTTAAGATAGCGAGAAAAAGGTTCTTTCGAAAGAGGTTCGCCTATTCAGAGGAGATGACCTTCCCCCAAATCTACATCGAACATCGGAGCGACATATGCCAAACGTACTAAGGTTCTTCGTCTTCCCGGCAGTTCTTGTCTCTGCATTGATTTCCTGCGCGGTCCCCACCGACCGCCCCCGCCTTGTTCTCTACGTTTCCATTGATCAATTGCGAGGCGACTATTTTGAGCGGTACCAATCAGAGTTCACCGGTGGATTCCGGCGCCTTGTAACAGCAGGCGTCAATTTCACCAATGCCGACCTCAACTATGCTGCAAGCGAGACAGGTCCCGGCCACGCGACGCTCGGCACCGGCGCCTATCCTGCAACAAGCGGCATCGTCTCGAATGAATGGATCGATCCCAGAACCAGAAGAGAAGTATATTGCGTTGAGGACTCGACGGCGGAACCGGTGGAAGGATATGGCGGAGGATTCTCCGCGAGGAACCTTCTGGTAACCGGACTCGGCGATTGGCTGAAAGCCTCATCACCCAAATCAAAAGTGTTTTCGCTTTCACCTAAAGACCGTGGTGCAATCTTGATGGGTGGAAAACATCCCGATGGCGCTTTCTGGTACGACAGGAAAGCCGGACGGTTTGTGACATCGACATATTACACTCGGCGCTTGCCGAGCTATGTGCGAAGCCTCGATGTTTCCGAATGGATCGAGAAGAACGTCCCTCCCTCCTGGGAAAAGCTGATGCCAGAATCCGTCTACGCCAAATATGGCCCGGACGAAATGGGGGGTGAAGCAAAGTGGCAGGACGACTCAAGTTTCCCACATCCCTTCGACCAAGAGAACATCAAGGAACAAATTCGCACGAGTCCATATGTGGACGTGCTCCTGCTCGACCTCGCGCGAGAAGTCATTAATGCTGAAGAACTAGGCCAAAGGGATGTCACCGACCTGCTCTGCATTAGCCTTTCCGGCTGCGATTATGTCGGCCATGCCTTTGGCCCGAACAGTCACGAAGTTCTTGACTACCTGCTGCGGATCGATCAAGCCTTGGGTGCATTCCTCGATGATGTTGAACGTCGTGTCGGCAAGGATGCGGTTCTTGTTGTCATGAGCGCGGACCATGCTGTTCAAATGTTACCCGAATATGCGAAGACGATCGGGAACGAGAGAAGCCGGCGCATTATTTTTCGGCGGGATCTCCAGCCGAAGATCGCTGCGTTAGCAGCGGCTTCCCGGAAGGAACTGGGTCTCCTCGAGAGTCCCGTTCAACAGAACGCATTTCTGAATTACGAGGCTGCAGCCCGAGTCGGTATCGACAGCGTTACCCTTGAGCAAAGTGTCAAGAGATCTCTGCTGACAATCGATGGCATCGAAGATGTCTATTTCCGGCGGGATATGACCAGCAGGGAAAATGTCTCGTCCTACCTGGACAAATACCAACGCAGTTACTATGCGCCGCGCGGCAAGGACTTCTACGTCCGGTTCTGTGAAGACTGTCTCATTACGAGTTCGCCGACAGGATCAACCCACGGGTCGCCGTACCGCTATGATACTCATGTGGCAATGGTATTCTGGGGTGCAGGACTTCAATCGAAGACGGTAACTCGCGAAGTGCACACGGTAGATGTTGCGCCGACGATAGCAAAGTTGCTGGGAATTACCTACCCCAGTACTGTTGACGGGATCCCCCTGCCTGAGGTCACGAATTGAGACAATGGTTGGTCCATGAATGGAAGCCAGTGCCAATCCCAGAAGAAGTCCCCCTAGACAGGAATTCTCATTTGAGCCGGCGCTGGTCAAACTGACAGGCCTGTGGTAGCACATGGATAGCTCGCAACGATTCACGAGCGACGAGATTTTTTTGGCTTTTTTTTTATGCCGGGTTTTCTAAATTGAACTCCATCGTGGGTTGTCAATCCGACCTCATCAACGAGAGAACAAGATGATGCCTCCACAACCACTGTACTCGTTTCAGCGACTGATTGTTCTTGACCTTGCACTTGCGATGGCCGTGTATGCCCTTGTCCACGCGCAGGCGCAGCCAGACCTCTTTTCACTTGAAGAGGTCGTGACGATCGGTGAGAACCACGCAAGGATGAGCCATCCCGAGATATCAGACTACTACCTCGCCGCGATCCAAAAGAGCTCGCGAATCATCAAAAAGGCGGGAAGCGATGAGGAAAAAACTCAGGAGTACTACGAACTGTGGTGGGTGAAGCCCCAGAATAAGAAAAGCGACTATATCGGCCTGGCCGTGACACCAGCGGGCCAAGCATGGCACATCTCACCGTCCGAGCCGATGCGGAGGGCTCTGCGCGCAACGGAATGGCCGCCGGTTAGCTTGAAAGCAGCTTTGAACCTCGCGGAGCACTACGCGCTCCAGCAGTCACTCATCGCCTCTACCCACTATCTCTACTCCGCCAACCTCGTTGTCCAGAATAGGTCTTCGGACGAAGTCTACTGGTACGTCTGGCTGAAGAACCGGAACGGCGACGAGCAAGACGACGTTCAACTGGGCATCCGAATGGATGGGTCCGTCAAATGGATTGGGATGATGTGAGCTCCCGGAGGACCTCACCAGCAGGTTCATGAGAAGGGCGACCCTCAGTCAAGGGTCGGCGATTACGAAGGACCCGCCACCGGAGTGGAGAGCAGACTTCTCCGACTTCAGACCGTCCGGGCAAAATCGTTGCTGCTTGTGCATCTCCCCTACTCACTCAATGTCTCGTCTTTTCTCTCTCCACCATCCTGCATCGTTATGCCAAGCTTCCCCAGGCCTGCAAGATGATCACCGGGTACGCGAGCCAAATCCCTTTTCTCCCTGGCACGACTTCGAATGTCCTTAATCAGCCGCCGACCGATGATCACACAGCAAATGAGAACAAAGAGGCCAGGCGCAACATTTGTTGCCGTCAGCCAGATGGTGTTCGATTCCAGAAAACCACCCATGGCGGGTATTCCTTCCGATGGGCGCGAATCTGCAAAGTCCTCACCGCTCCCACCGTAATATACTACAGTTTACAATCTCTATGCCGAGGAAATGTCTGGTGGGGAGAAAGAATCTGCGTCGCTGGTGTCGGTGCACTCCGGAAGATGAGAACAGTTACTGCCCCCCATAAGTGTTGCGTTACTGTACAACATTGTTGCCAGATACGACGTACAAATATTTTAGGCAGGGTAACAAGACGGGAGAACGCCAACGTCAGCATTTTCCGTCACCTGGCAGTTGATGCCCTTCTGTCAAGGGCGAGTGCCTCTGAGGATTCCGGCAAGTACCATTTCCCCCCCCTGCGTCCTCCCCGGCAACGTGCCCTTCGACAGAACTCGGTTCAAGTAGAGGATTTCGGCGGTTCTTGCTATCTTGGATCGCGGTGCTGAAGAACCATTGGTCTGTTGCCTTTTTCGCAGCGTGATTTTCTTTTACTTTCTCAGGAGAGGGAAAGGTCAAGGGGATGAGCGACCGACATCCGAAGGTGTCAGAAGGGAGGTTCGTTCTATGACCCGCCAGAGCAGCATTGTCGTCGGTCTGTTGATGCTCAGCGCCCCCTCCATTTCCCATCCCCAAGCTCAACAACCCGAACCACGGACGTCACATCTTCCGTCCTCACCGAGCAGGAATACCGACACGCACGCACTGATTCAGCAAATGGTCAATGCTGTCTCCAGCAGCAATTTGATGGCAAACGTTCAGGCGCTCCAGGGATTTGGCCCTCGTTACGAATATTCTGCGCAGCAGGAAGCGGCAGCGGATTGGATAGTCGATGAACTGAACCGGCGGGGGGTAAAGGCTGAATCTGAATGGTATGCGTTTGGCGCACAGACCTTCTACGATCTCGAAGTGATCAGCCAGAATCGGGCCTGGGTCGTCGGTACGGGAGCAACGATCCTCACAACCACCGATGGTGGTTCGACGTGGTCCCTGCAAAAGTCACCGGCGGGCGGAAGTCAGGCACTTTACGGTGTCGACTTCGTGGATGAGAACACCGGCTGGGTCGTTGGGTATGGGGGACTGATTATGAAGACCACCGACGGGGGCAAGACGTGGGTTTCACAGAATTCAGGCGTGTCAGCCACTCTCAACGGCATCTCCTTTGCGAACGAGAGAGTTGGACTTGCTGTTGGAGCCTCCGGAACAATACTTCGCACAAGCGACGGCGGAACGACGTGGCACGCCTCGAATCCAGTCGGCGGAGCCACGATGAAAGAGGTGGAACTGGTTGATTCCTCGAACGCGTGGGCTGTGGGCTACGGAGGTACAATCATACGCTCAACCGACGGGGGCGTGTCGTGGACGCGTCAGTCTTCGGGCGTGCAAGCTAACCTCTACGCAGTCGATTTTACCAGTTCCCGCCTGGGCTGGGCGGTGGGGGACTATCGAACGGTCCTGACAACCACCGATGGTGGCGCAACGTGGAGAGCTCTTCCAGCCCCACCCCTTGCCCGGGAACGCCCGTCCGCTCGCTATCTGTATGATGTGTGTTTCACTGATAGTGCTTCGGGGTGGACTGCAGATTACGCCGGTAGCGTCCTGCGAACAACTGATGGTGGCCAGAGCTGGACGAGGATCGATCCTCTCCGGCGTTATGGTTGGATTGGCCTGGGAAGGATAAAAGCTCTCGGTTCCAAGAATTTGCTTAGTTGTGGCAGCCATGGGGCCCTGGCGGTGAGTGCAGATGGAGGAGCCACGTGGGTTCGCAGAACGCCAAGCCTTCCGCCGGATGTTTTACATACCTCTCGCAACATCGTCGTGACTATCCCCGGTCTCGTGACGCCGGAGAGGGAGTGTGTGTTGGTCGCACACTACGACAGTGGCAACAATTCCCCGGGTGCAGATGATAATGCGAGCGGGACGAGTGCCATGATGGAAGCCGCACGAATTCTCACAAACTACCAGTTTGAATCAACGATCAAGCTCATCGCTGTTTCGGGTGAAGAACTCGGGATGATGGGAAGTGAGGAATACGCATCCCGTGCACGAGGCGAAAACAGGCCAATCATCGGTGTCGTGAACGGCGACATGATTGCCTATCCGCTGAAAGGTGACACAACACGACTTGTCGTCGGCAGTTACCTCGCGCGGAATTGGATGGTTGACTCGGCACTCGTCTACAACTTGCGCTACGGCATCGGAGCAACGCTCGATCCCTTTGTCGACAGCACTGGTGCAAGCGATTACGGACCATTCGCAATGGCAGGCTATGATGCGCTTGAGGTTAGCGAAGGCACTCCGACGGAAATCTGGGGAGGTGGCAATCCCCATTATCACAAGCCGACGGACACCGTCGACAAGCTCCATCCGGGACTGATGCGCAGGGCGGCGCAGCTGATGCTGACAACCGTTGCTGAGCTCGCGAAGCCGATGCTTGTTCCTCATAAGCTGTGGACCTGGGAGAGTCCGGTGCAGCAATGGGTCGATCTCAGGGCTCTCTATGCCGTCGATGAGAATAACTTGTTCGCAGTCGGGGACTTTGGCACGGTTGCCAAAAGCACGAACGGTGGGCAGACATGGACCCGCCAGATAGCAATGACAAACGCGGATCTCCGGTCGGTCTGGTTCATTGACGCGAAAAGGGGAAGCGCCGTTGGGAATTCGGGCACACTTGTCCAGACCAGCGACGGTGGCGCAACCTGGAATGTGCGCTCCCTCGAGCCGACGGTGAATTTCTATGGGATTTGCTTCACAGATAGCAGCACGGGAACACTGGTGGGCAATGGTGGAGCCATCTACCGAACCACTGACGGAGGCGCCACATGGGTATCTCAGATCAGAGGTCCGGCGAGTTCCCTGCGGGCGGTTTCCTTCACCGATGCAAACACCGGAACCATCGTCGGCTCCGACGGGATTATTCTGCGGACGACCAACGGAGGTAAGTGGTGGTATCGCCAGTACAGTAGGACGACGGATCTTCTGTACGGCGTCTGGTTCACCGATACCAACACTGGAACAGCCGTGGGGAAATCTGGCACGATTCTTCGCACGACAGATGGCGGACACACATGGATGCCGCAGA
>Ga0194112_10001546_pt1 | contig 33829 bp, 33 predicted proteins | sample TA2MahC400mmetaG_FD_146191 | JGI IMG/M metagenome (GOLD analysis project Ga0194112, IMG submission 146191) | Freshwater microbial communities from Lake Tanganyika, Tanzania - TA2015016 Mahale Deep Cast 400m | ecosystem: Environmental > Aquatic > Freshwater > Lake | place: Tanzania: Lake... | reverse complement strand
TTATGCTCTTTACAGAAACGCTCCGCATGTCTGCATAGATCGCATTACTATTCAGAGATGCCAGTTGTGTCCTGTCAGACGCTGATCTTGTGATTTCTTTGTAGAAGCCGTCTGACTGGATAAGCTTGCCGTTATGGAAGAGCCTGACCTCGCCAATTCCCCCTCCCGTGCTTTTGACCTGATAACATACTTTTGTCTTTGAAGATGCCTGGCTTGTTGGGATTGGGCTTATCTCTACAACAGGAGGAGGACTTTTTATAGCGTCTTTCATCGTGATTGTTATTAGACCTTTTATATCTTCTCCCCTGAGTTTAGCTATTACAATATCGGGACGATAAAACACATCATAGAAGCTATCGACGCTATAAGAAGTCTCACCAACTTTAATGCTGATATATTGTGCTCCTTTCTCTGAGGAGTTGTAATAACCCTCGCTTGTTATTGCCAACCATTCTCCGTCTTCAAAGCCAATAAGGACGGCTATTTCATCACCTGTCTTAGCATCATAAATCCTTACGGCAGCGTCTGTCATTGTCATAAGGATATATTGTCCGTTCGGATGATATCGTCCCGAAACTGGCCACCAATACGCCGCCTCGCCGGAGCCTCCAACCATTGTCTTCAGTCCTTTCCATAAATGCCTGAAGCTTTTAATGAGCAGTCCGGTGTTGATATCATAAAGCTTTGAATCATGGCTTAATATTAATGCGTTCTTCCAATCAGGAGAAACAGCAACGCCAAGCACATAAGCTCCATACCAACGTTCTGTTTCACGGGTTGAGAAATATCGTATGACTTCACTGCCTTTCTCTATGTCCCAGAGTCTTACATACTCATCATACCATCCACTGGACAATGCATATTTTCCGTCAGGCGAGAACGCAATCGAACACACTCCTCCATAAAAATTCTGCTTGTGTCCGATCAATGTTTTGATTTCTTTTCCGCTTTCAATATTCCACAAACGGAGAATAGAGGCCGGCCCTCCTGAAAGAATATACTTTCCATCCGGGGAAAATGTCGCGACTAAATAATCAGAGTAACCAGGCTCCTTTGGATGGATCAAGGTCTTGACCAAACTCCACTTGTTTGTATCAAAGATGCGAATATCGGTCTTTGGCGCAGTACCAGCGGTCAGAGTGGTGATAAGAAAATATTTTCCATCTTGGGAGAAACTCACATTTGTGATGTCATCGCCTGATTCAGAACGCTCGAATGTTTTGAATAATTTACCCGTACTTAGGTCCCATATGCTGAGAGCGTACTTGGGGTTATCTGAAGACCCGGAATAGGCTATCCCGCCGACTATTGCATATCTACCATCCGGCGAAATATCTATAGACTTTACCGTTCCAGATAAATCTATCAAGCTTAATATCTGTTTTAACTCGATCATATCCCAGAGTCTGATTCTTGGGGTCCCTTCCCCCCCTACGGCACCGCCATTGTCACCAGTGATAAGATATCGGCCATCACGCGAAGCCCCTATGGCTGTGATTGCGAATGCCTCTTTTTTCAGCTCCATAGTAATATCACTTTTCACGAGATAGATCTCGGGGACAGCTTTTGCGACGCCCCATGTTGTTGCACAAGAGGCAAGAAATAGGATCGAAATAACAGGTAAAATTTTCAGCGGGATTATTTGTTTTGCTGTATTCATCTCACTCACCGAATATAAAGTAATTTTTGAGTAGCGGAATATCGTCAAGAATAATTTCAGGGATTTTTTGAATATTCTAATTTTTCCAACCACTTCTGATAATGAAAAAACTATCCTGTACATATACTCTTTCTCAGTTGATTCACATGTGATCTGCTAAAACACAAAACCCAGCCTCTTTCCAGAAACGGGGTTTCAATAATCTCTTCATGGCATCTCCTTAAAAAGCGGGTCCCAAGGTATACACACACGCCATCATTTTCTATCCTTTGACCATCTGATGCAGCGGTTTTTTAAGCTCTCCATGAATCTGCAAGAGATCATATATAAATCACCTAAAGTTTGCGTTTTTCAAACCACCGGAAAAGCGAGATACCACCGATTATAAACAATACAATGATAACCCAGTGGTTGACGCCCAGTATTCCGGGAATGGTAATTTTCCCGTAGTCTCCCCATTTCAGTACAGTACTTTTAAGAAAGGGATATGTTTCGGCAAACAGAGCTGCGCCGGTAAGCATCCCCACAATACCCCAGATTGCATCCCATCTTCCTTCACCAAGGGCGCCCAACGATGTTCCAGGACAATAACCAAGAAATCCCCAGCCAATGCCAAAGATGAGCCCGCCGATGATATTGCCTCCTAATACAGTAGATTTCAAAGAGAGTTTCACCAAACCGAGGTCTTTGAGGAGATACACTCCTACCATCGCCACAAGAATGGTGGAAAGCATGAATTTTACAATCGTCATATCAATAAGGCGGAGGGCACCAAGCTGCTTGTCATATCTGATGACACGTCCCTTTTGCAGGAGGAAACCGAAAATAATACCTGTAACAAATCCGTAAATGAGCTCATTCATTTCTGCCACCTCTTCCATAAAGAATTCGCGCAACAAGAACACCGCCGATAAAAAAACAGATTAACGCAACGTACCCGCTTACGGCCAACTGGAGCGAACCGCTCAGCCCATGGCCGCTCGGTCACCCATCAGCAAGACGGGCTCCAAACATGGCAATAGTCCCCCCAATGAACGCAGCTATGGCCCGCTTTATTCTGTTCGGACCAAAGCGCTCGTCCCACATGGTCGGGACAGCCTGCCATCTGAACGTTTTTGAAGTTACGGCGGAAATGAGCGAGCCAAAAAATATTCCTACTACAAACATCCACTGCCAATCAATTTTCGGTGCTTCCTTAATAAAATATTCCAGATTTGCTACACGATCTGCATCAAATACCCTTTCTATAAATCCCGCCGAACGCACAAAGGTCGTTGATGCGCCGACATACTTTCCCGTAAACCAGACGGAGAACACCAGCAACAACCCCGTTAATGCCCCGGCGAGATAAGGACTCCAACCTTTAAGCTCTTGACTATCCTCCATGCGCTACCTCCTTTCCGCATGTTGCCCAACGGTTCTTTAATATATCATTGGTTATTTTTTTGACGTGATATTTTTTACTGCATTATGAAAATTTCTGAAATACAAAGCACATGTGGACAATTAAGGAGCAACGTAAAACCCGCACCGGAAGGAAAGTCACGAAAAATTCACCGTCATGTATTGAGGTAAGGCATGACTAGAAAATAGAAACGTGGTTTGGGAACCGATGAAAACCCGTTTAAAATAACAATTATTTCAAAATGTGATTCCCTCGGAGCGACACAGTTACCTGGCCACGGAAAAATAAGCGACTCGGATTTTCCCCTCCTCCATCGTCACTTTATGAACCTGGGAGCCGCCGTTATACTCAACAACAATCGTATGCTCGCCCGGCGTTAATCCGTCTATCCTCACGTATTGTATCTGCCTGGGAAGGGTTATCCAACTCCGTAAGTCCGCCTGCTCCGCCGCAATCCACTGCTTGCTGGCCTCACTAATGATCGTCTTCGCAAACATACTGGCAAAAGGAATATTCTCCAACGCCTTCTCCGCCGCCATCTGCGCACCTACCTGAGCAGCAGCCTTGGAGGTCATCCGGGCCACCAGCTTGGAGATCATCACCGACTTGTTCTTCTCATACTGCTCAAAAATGGTCTTCTCAATATCATACAGTATGCTCGTCTTCCCCATTGGCTTGCCGTCAATCTTGATCGTACAATCAGACACAGTGGACTCCATGGCATTATATCCGGCATAGGCAAAACCGAGCGTCACCGTCGCCAGCCCCGCCGGTACAGAGGTGGGCCCCCACTTCTCCTCATACTTCTGGGGGGTCATCCCCACACCAGTAAAAATGATCAGGTCAGTCGTCTTATCCTTCTTCTTCTCCAGACGCGCAATTTCATCATCACGCTTCATCTTGCGATACTCAATCCTCGCATCATCATACTTCCCTTCCATTTCATACACGACCGCACTCAAAAACCGGGCAAAGGGATTCTCCAAATAGGCCCGCTCCGGCTTCTCCTCAATATACTGATGAATCTTGTTGATCGTCTTGTTCCTCTCCACCCTCGCCCCCTCAAAATCCCCCTTGCCCAGATACGCAAGAACAAGATAGGGAGGAATCATCAACTTCTCGTGCACCTCAGGTTCATACTCCTGAACCGTATCGTCCGTGACTAAAGACCCCAATCCCTCCGTGATACTGATTGTCCCCTCAATCGTGAGAAACCGCTTCTCCGCCTCCTGGAGGTCGGCAATACTCTGATCATACTTCCGGGCCACCAACGCTGTCTTCCCTTTCTCCAACAGCTTCAAATACCTGTCCTGCTGGGGACCATCCTTCACCAGAGACCTCTGGTAATTCTTATCAGCACTCTCTAAAGCCGCATCAAATGCACCCCCGATCATGCTGGATACTACCGGGGCATATTCCTTCGTGTACCCGCTCGGCGGTATGCTCTTCCGTACTCTCTCCGGCTGTACCTTCTTCTCCGGAATGCCGCCAGCCCCCGGTGGCTGTTCGGAAACAAGCGTGCCGTCGGGAAGGGAAGCTACCTCTTTCTTCTCCGGCGATGAGGGAACTTTCAGTGGTACGGGTGGTTCAATTTTCCCTGCGGCAACAAGACGCGACCTTTTGACTGCGTCAAACGCATCAGATGTCACCAGTTTACACTCATTTATTGCCGCCATGCCTTGTTGCTCATTGACTTCATACAATTGTGATCGAGGTAACCACACCCCCATTTTAACCTCTTGTCGAACAAAATAAACTTTGCCGGGTTTGGTGACTAAACTCAAAGAAGATTCATTTTCAGCGAAAGATTTAATCACGTGCTCACCGGGTGGAACGTCCCACTTGAAAAACGAATACGCGACAGTTCTGCCCGCGACCTGTCCGTCAATGGAAACCTGCATAGGAATAGCAGCGCCAAAATACTCATTGCGAAACAGGTAGATCAAAGACCTGTCCGGGTCGGCTACAAACCTTTTTGCCAAAGCATCATCCTCCGATGACGCTACGGGAATAGTAGCGCATCCGGAGACGATTATCAGAAGAGCGCTGATAAGAACAACGACGTGTATTCTCTTCATCTTTCTTAACCTTCCTGATGTTCTGAAGAGAGTTTTTTCGGCAGTCTGATCAGGAGGACACAGTGGCGTATGAGCACGATGGTTGCGATAAAACAGAAGAAAAAACCGACGCCAAAAATGACACCTTCTTTTCCTTCCGTATGGAGAATTCGTTGAGGCAGTTTGACGATTTCCACCGTTGTCTCCATGACGAGCCCCACCAGCAGCAGGGATAGACCATGGTGGTGGCAGGAACGATCAATGAACTCCTGCTGCCCTGAGAGAAAAGACGGGTAAAGGTCAAACATCTTCATCATGGTTTCGCGTTCTTCCAAGGCGACCCCGTATGCGACAAAGATAATCCCGATGCCGTCCAGCATCGCTTCGACTTCATTGAAGTCATTCGTCAGGTTGGTGAGAAGTTTCGATGCATCGAACACGGCTGCCAGGGCGATCAGCAGGATGAGCAGATTGACCATCACGATAAAAATTCTGTCTGTGATCGCGCAGCCAAATTTTTGAATCAGTGTTTTCACGGGAAATCAATATTGTTTGGATGGCCGGGGTTCGCACCCCTATACCACAATACAAGACAAGTCATCGTTCTTTATTCATTACTGGTACGGGGTGCTTCTCTCGCGGTCTTATTTACAGTTATTGTTATCCTTTTTTCATGAAATACCAACTCAATATACATGTCAAGCGAAATGAATGAGAATGAATGAGAAAATTCTCTAAAATTCCCAAGAAATTCCGGGAGAGGTCTATTCTTTGTTTCGTGGGAGAGATGTGCGCCGTTCCCTACCCCTACCCTTCAGGCGACATAAATCTTAAAATATGCTAATATGAGATACCATCCAAGAATGGATAGTCCCTGCCACCGGGGATTTGTGGCAAACCGTCCCTTGATGGGAAGTTCGACAATGAAGAAAAACATTGCAGTTCTGGTTTTTCTTGGAGTGAGCTTGGTTCTTGCCGGTTGCGGTGCCGACCGACATTCGGAGTACACACAGATATTCCAGGCCATCAAAACCACAGAAGAGGGACAGAATCTTCGTCTGTTACGTATCGCCAGCGAGAAATCCTATTGCTACGGGTACTACGAGTACGAATACTACGGGTACGAGGAAAAGGAGAGGGAGGTTCGCGTGAGACTAACGTCGGAAATCAACGGGGGCCGACACAACGTCGTTGCCGTGAAGACCTCATACTTCTCCGGGTATCTCATGGCCGGTGAGATTACCTTCGACGCCGGCAGTACGGGCGAGGGGAATAACCTCCGCGTACTGTTCGTGTACAGCGACAAGTTTTACTGGCATGAGAAGATGAAGGATATGGAATCCCGACTGAACGAGATCATGGGCAGTGGCAGGTACGCTGTCGTGAAGATCCAAAAAGTGTACACGGGCGGTTTCCTGCTTGCCGCGGAAGTTTACTACCAATCGAAGCAGTTCCCATCCCGGACCAGGTAGTTACCTCCACAACATGCGCATGATTTGTGAGTGCGGCACCGCCACATTCCCCGAATTTCACGTCTGGGTAAAGTTGAACCATGCGTTCGGATATCCTTCATCCATACCAGATAGTAAGGACACACTTTCAACGACAAACGATTACAATCTGCTCCCTTCGCGAAAAAGAAAGTATCTGACTATCAGTAACACCGGGAAGGACAATAGTACCAGGAAGGGGGGAATATAGGTATGAATGGACTGGGTTTACTCCAGAGATAGATTTCTTTTGACAGGATAACAGGATAGGCATATTGAACTTCTCCCAGGGGAATTAATTCTTTTCCCACGATTTTACCTACCACAGTGATTTCTCTCCCTTTCTCATAAATTGCCGGATCAAGAAATCCGGGATAGCGAACCAGAAAACGACCACCAGAGATATCGAGATCATGAGGTCTCTTCCCCATGTCCAGATCTGTCTGTATAACCTTGATGAGCGCCTCGTCTTTCTTGCTCATCGTCTCAATAATCACACCACCCCACAGAACTGTTTTATTTAAATAGAGCTCCGGTGCTTTCTGTATTTCCCTAAATGGTTTTATCTCATCCACCCGCCGCATGACCTCTTTAGAAAAAGGGCTGCAGGAAATAGTGAGTACGATGATTGATACGAGAAATGAAAAATACGTTTTCATCTTTTCACTGATGACACCTCCCTCTCGATTTCGAAACAACCTTTTTAAAACTACTATACTATATTTTATATGAGAGTCCCGCCCTTTTCAATACCTCAAGCGAAACTGATTTCTTCTACCGCCCGTATCTCAGTGCAGGAGGTAACATACCGCGAGACCAGCACCGTAAAAACCACCGACCCGACAATGGGTTTGCCCGGTGAGGGTGTTCCCACATTCCTCTTTGACCATGGCCGAGAATATTATTCCAGGAATTACGACAGGGGTTGTGGGAGGAAAATGTATTCCAAGAAGAAATGAATCTCAGCTGACGCGCAGTATCTTGAGCATTTCTTTTATGTCTGTTGCCGGATTATGACAGGTAAAATCACTACAGACATAGGCAGTTGCTTTGCCCTGAAGAGGCTTGAGATCCTTCACAAACGGGGCGACTTCTTCTATATCAGAGGGACTCGCCTGAGCAGGCCGGAGGAGGACTACCGTGTTCGGCAGATAACACTTCCCGAGTGTTCTCAACATTTCTCCCGTATCCTCCGCTCCCGGTTTGCCGGCAATCACGATCTCATGTGACGGGTTTGTCATAAAACCCAGTCCGGACATGAGGTGAGCATGACCCGCAGGCATCCGTTCGAGGGCTCCGGAAAAAGTGTGGATGATAGACAATGCCCTGGTCTCTAAGCTGGAATCTCCCGTAAGTCTCGCAAGACGTACCAGATTTAATATTGCGACAGAATTCCCCGAAGGAACTGCACCGTCATAGCTTTCTTTTTGACGAATAATAAGAGCCTCTCCGTCATCGGGTGTGAAAAAGTAACCGCCACCTTCCCTGTCCCAGAAATGTTGCGTCATTATCTCCTGAAGTTTCAAAGCCTCCCGGAGAAATGTCACATCAAAAGACGCCTCATAGCACTCGATCAACCCCCATACCATGAAGGCATAGTCGTCTAAATGAGCCGTGATACCGCTTGATCCCTCTCTGTGCCGGTGAAGCAACTTCCCCTCCGGTGTGCGCATGCTGCGGAGAATGAAATTGGCGGCATTCCGGGCGGCCTTGAGATACGCCCCGTCTCCAAAGGCCCATGACGCTTTCGCGAGGGCCGCAATCATGAGGCCGTTCCAGTCAGCCAATATCTTATTGTCCTTTGCGGGACGAACCCGACTCTCACGGGCAGAAAACAGCCTCAGCCGTACTGCTGCCAGCCGTTGACGAAGCGATCCTTCCGAAATTCCCAGTTTCGGACCGAGTTCGGCTGGAGGCGCTCCCATGTGAAGGATGTTGCGATTCGTATTTTCCCCGGTCATAGGATCGACAAAATTTCCGCCTTCCTTAACCCGAAACACCGCTGCTGCCAATGCTGCTTCCTTTTTTCCCAGAACCTCCCGAATCTCATCGAGTGACCAGAGATAATATCTCCCCTCCTCTCCCTCAGTGTCTGCGTCTTCGGCAGAGAAGAACCCTCCCGAAGTGGATTTCATATCACGCAACACATAGGTGAAAATCTCACAGGCCGTTTTCCTGAAAAACTCTTCTTTCGTGGCCTGGTACGCCTCTGTATACGCCATAGCCAGCAATGCCTGATCGTAGAGCATCTTTTCAAAATGGGGGAGCAGCCACTTCTCATCGGTGCTGTATCGATGAAAGCCATATCCCACGTGGTCGTAAATACCGCCGTAGCGCATGGATTTCAGTGTTCTCACCACCATTTCCAGCGCCATCCGTTCACCCTTCCATTTCCAGTATCGCAGGAGAAAGAGCAGCTGATGGGGCATCGGGAACTTGGGAGGGGGGCCGAAGCCGCCATATTTTTCATCAAAAAGGCTTTTCAATTCTTCATATGCATCATCAAGAATTTCCTTCGCGATCTCCCCGGCCTGCTTCTCCTCACCCGTTCGCTGTAAAAGAGCAACAATCTCGGCCGCCGATCTCTTCACCTCATCACTGCGCTTTACCCACATTTCTTTGATCCTGGGAATCAATTCCAGCATTCCCATTCTTCCCGGCCGGCTCTCCCGGGGAATGTACGTTGCTGCGAAAAAGGGCTGCCCCTCAGGCGTCATGACAACGGTAAGAGGCCATCCCCCGGAACGCGTCATCATCTGGCAGGCGCTCATGTAAATCTTATCGATATCCGGCCGCTCCTCCCGGTCAACCTTGATGCAGACGAATGCATCATTAAGGAGCCGGGCTACTTCGTTATCCTCAAAGGACTCATGGGCCATCACGTGGCACCAGTGGCAGGTTGAATATCCAATGGAGAGGAATACCGGTCTGTCCTCTCTACGTGCTTTTGCAAAAGCCTCCTCACACCACGGATACCAGTCAACCGGATTGTAAGCGTGCTGTATCAGATACGGGCTTTTTTCATGAATCAGGCGATTCGCATTCCCCGCAGCGACCCCCTGCTTTTCACTCATATATGAGTCTCTCCTAAATGGATCCCGCTAACATTTTCAGACCACCGATTACGTCGGCTCCCAGATGAAAACGGATAACCTGCCGTCCCGCATTGATTAGGGCCTGTCTGTCGCCGGAAGCCTGGGCGGATTTAAGAACACCGAATGTTACCGACGAATCGGAAAGTCCAATCTCATCGGGAATTGGCGTATCCACCGGATCATCGGCGGTGATCTGGATAAAGAGCCCTCTCCCCGCATCTCCTTTGAAGAGCTGTCCCGTGGAATGCAGAAAGCGGGGGCCGTATCCCACTGATGTGGCGAGGTGGAACCGATCCCGCAGCCTGGTGCGGAAATCATGCAGTGCCGCGTCCGTCCCGGCAGTCGGCTGCACGTACGCGTGTAACGCGAGGTAAGCGCCCGGTTTTTTCTGCGTGATGAAGGCAATCAACGCTTCCGAAGGAGTCCCGGCCTGAACACTTCCATATACGGCAATACCATTACCGGACAGAGAAGGTTTTTCCGCAGGAATCTCACCTTTTTCCATGTACATGGTTATCATTTTCCGGGCCAGTACCTTGGCCGCCTCAACGTCCGGCTGGTCGAAAGGATTAATACCCAGCAGGTGCCCGGCAACGGCTGTCGCCACTTCCCAGAGAAAACACTGCCCCCCCAGATCGTAGGGATCCCTGATTTGTACCCTCACCACGGGATGACCCGCCTTCTCGACGGCTGAGATTTTTTCGTGATACGTCTTTTCTCCCTCAAGGTACAGATACACGAAGAGCCGGTCATCTCCATATACATGAGGACTCCCCAGAGGTTCCCCAACGATCGGCAGAATTCCTTTACCCTCTTTGCCGGTGCTCTCTGCGATGAGTTGCTCCAGCCAGTCACCGAAACTTGAGAGTTGAGGTGAAAATGCAAATGTGAGCTTGTTTCTCCCGGCCTTCGCCAGCACCCCCAGCACCGCCCCTAAGAACAAACCGCTTAAGAAATCATCAGTGGTATTAATTACAGACTCCCTTTCGACTACCGATATCGTCCGGTCGAGAAAGGCCGCGAGGTCAATCCCGACGAGAGCGGCAGGAACCAGACCAAAATACGAAAGAGCTGAATATCGGCCGCCGATATCAGGATCATTGAGGAATATCTTGCGATAGTGGCACATCTCTGCCAGCTCTGCCAGTTTGCTGCCCGGGTCCGTAATCGCAATAAAGTGTCTCCCCGCTTTTTCAATACCCAGATCTTTCACCACGGCATTATAGAAGTATTTCATGAAGGAAAAAGTCTCCACCGTACCCCCCGATTTGGTCGAGACGATGAAGAGCGTTTTGTTGACATCTAACCGCTCGACATGAGCAATCACCGCACCGGGATCGGTGCTGTCAAGTACTTCCAAATCCAGATAGCCCGGCGCCACGCCGAAGGTTTTGCGAAAGACCTCAGGGGCCAGAGACGATCCTCCCATACCCAGCAAAAGCGCGTGAGAATAACCCTCGGCACGCACCGCCTCCACCAGGGAGGCTATGTCTCCCAGTTTCCCCCGCATGTCTTTCGGGCTGAAGAGCCACCCTAAACGATTGCTGATTTCGGTGGGTTCCTGTTTCCACACGGTGTGATCCTTCGCCCAGATGCGCGCCATGACCTGGTTACGTTTCATGTCCGCCACAACCGAATCAACCAGATCCCTATAAAAGCCCAGGTTCACAGATCCTGTGATAATCGACATTTTTTAACCTCCCTAAATATCTTTTCCAAAACACTGACGCTATTCATTTCAACGGCCAGCCACCGTTTGCATCGATGACCCGGTCGATCTCCTCCATGAGACGGATGGTTTCTTTCAAGGCAGCAACGATGTATTGGTAGTGGGTGATATCGTCATAGGTCAACTGCCTGCCCTTGCGGTCTTTGAGCCATTTCTGACAGACCTGGTAACCTCCCACATGATAATTCCACACCTCCGGCGGTACTTTCTCAAAGTATTGTGTCTTATTGATCCAGACCCGGCCTGAATCACCGCCCTGGTCTGGTTCAGAATACCTTACCGTCTCGACAGTATTATCCCCGGCAATGGGATAAGTTGTAATCCGGGATAGCTGCTTTTCCATCAGGTGCAGAGCCACCAGTTCTTCCCCCAGATTGCAGAGAGATCGAAAGAGATCAGTATTTGAAGTTAAAGGGAGGCGGGGAAAGTCGAGCTTAAGAAATGCGGCGTAGCGATTACGATACGTTGGTGAATGAAAGACGGCATACATGTAATCAAAGACATCTTCAGGGCCGAAGGTTTTGATACAATCACCTTTTCCATCAGGAATGAATATCATCTTCAACCTTGCAGAGAAGTCTTCGATGAATGCCAGTGCAAGGTTGGAACAGCGGCTGCTATCTTTTTCTTTATCATAAGGGGTACGATCAGAAGAGACATTCCGCTTATCAAAAAGCGTGTCTTTGATAGACTCAGAATAGAGATATAATGGAAACAGACACGACTGCGTTGTTGCCTCACCACACTTAGTTTCCATAATGAGTTTGGAGCAGAAGAAATGATCAGGACTCTGCGACTTATTGCTTCTCGCAGTAATTAATCCAACGTTTGCTCCAGAAACCATATGTCCCATTACATCATAAACCGGCCATCTCACAAGTGAGTGATGATAAAATAACCATCGCTCATCAAACGGACGATACAGGCATTTGACGATTTTTTTACCTACATCCGGGAGAGCACATACAATATTCTGAGATTCCTGAAGCGATCTTTCTCGTACATCACGAAGCTCATAGAATTCTCTCGCGTGGTCAAGTGAGGAATGGGCAAAATCATGTATACGGCGAAGCACCTCATCCTTTGAAAACCCGAAAACAAACTTGTCTCTTGATGTGATTAAACCTGTGTTGTTGACAGGCATGATATCCTTCAGTTTCCAACCATTTTCATACTCTGCTCGCAGGTTCACATCCTGGGTTACAAAGAGGTAAGATGGCGATTGTGGTGCGACGTCCTGCCATTTTGTCGTGGTGATATCATTATCCCAGAGCCAGTGGTATTTTCCACCGGCAAGTTTCTTTCCGTCGCGCGTGTCTTCATATACTTCACGTAATCCCCATAAGTCAGCGTGCCGCACAGTTGCTGTTTCTGCCTCGCCGCTTCCCCTCTTCACAAATATTCCAATTGCCACGCCCTGCTGAATATCGAAGATATTTTCGTCTTTTGATCCATCAGGACAACGTTCCCTTTTCTTGGAATTGCCGTGGAGGTCAAGAACGTAGATATCGTCAAAGGACCGCATAAGGCTCTGACGCATGCCACGAAAAGTTGGATTGTCAAGGTAGCCGTGATTGGTAATAAATGCCAGTATTCCGTAGCCTGTCCGATCGATCCGCCACTGAGCAAAGCGAATGAATTTCACATAGTCGTCATTGAGCCACTTGGGATTTCTTTCCTCAAGACGATTGCCATCAACTTCAAAATAACTGTCTGTTTTTTTACCTGTTAGTGGCTCTATGCCTCTGAGAAGGTTTCCGATCCATTTACCTTTGTTAGCTGAATGTCCAGAATAGGGGGGATTACCAAGAACAACCATAACCGGAATGTCTTGCTTCACCTCACCCGCGGCATTAGCTTCCCTCGCAATCCATTCCGCAAATGGCGGTAGGTCTTTCAAACTAAAAACTTCCTCAAGGGCATTGGTGAGATAAACACGAAGTCGTTCATTTGTACTAAAATCATAACCATATTCGGCCAATTGCAATCCAAGCTTCATATGAGCCACGGTATAAGGCGCCATGAGGAGTTCAAATCCGAAGACCCTTGGTAAAAGATGGAGGGTCACGTAACCATTGCTTCCACCCCAGGCTCCTTTCTGACCGCTCATGCAGATGTGCTCATAGATATGATGGATGACCTGGTGTAAGAATGTCCCCGTTCCTGTCGCCGGATCAAGGATAAGAACCTTGTGTATTTCCTTCTCCCCCTTTTCCTTCGCCGTCTTGATTTTAATCCGACTTGCGTCGGCCAATCCGTCTCGCAGTTTGAAGTCCTGCTTCAAGATGTAATCAATGCTGCGAACGATATAGGAAACAACTGGCTCCGGCGTGTAATAGACGCCCCGCGCCTCCCGCATCTTTCGATCATAGGCGGCAAGAAAGGTTTCATAGAAATGGACGACGGGGTCTTCCCGGCGGGTTCGCTTCCCGAAATCCCGCAGGATAGCCGCCATGTCGGTACGATCCAGAAGGGCAGTAAGATCGTTGGCAATCCAGACAAGCCGTTCCTCCAGGTCGGGCCCGGCAATATAACTGAACATTTTGCGAAGAAAGGGATTTGTTTTAGGAAGTTCATACGCCGCATGCTCCCGGACGAACGGCCCTTCCACTTTCACATTACAGCGTGCCGCAAAGAGTCCATAAGCAATCGTCTGGGCGTACATGTCGGCGAAAGACTCCACCGTCAGGTCATGAAGGAGGACTTTGCGGAAACCTTCCATCTGCTCATGGAGAGAACCTCCGCCTTCCTCATCAGCAAGAGCCCTTGGAATCGCATCCCGGATGAAGCTCGCCAGCGCCGCCATGCGGACGGCAAGTTCCCTGGGACTGTTGATTAATGCCGTCCTGGTATGGAGGAACGCCTGGATAAGTTCCATCAGTTGATTTGCCCCGTCTTTGACAGCCTTCAATCTGCCTTTTTCTCCAATATGCGCCAGTCGAACCGTAAGGCGATGTTTTCCTTTCACATACCAGCGAAACTCGAGGTAGTCTGTAAGGATCAAATTGTGGAGTCCTCCCCGGTATCGCTTCAACTGTTCATCCCGTTCGATCAGATCCAGGGATTTCCCCACATCCTTCGCTTCTATGTAACCTATGGGCACAGTGCTTTTGGCGACAACGAAATCCGGGGCGCCGCACCTTTCCCGCTTCGGTTCGTTGGTGGCATTGATATCTTCATCGAAGGATTCGACGAGGGCTTTCAGGGCGGGACGGTAAGTGTGCTCAGTGGCGTTTCCTGCCATGAGGTCTTTTTCAATCTTTTGCAGATATACGGACACAACGTTCATGGTAAATCGGTTCCCTCGATAACCCTGAGAAAATCCGCAATACTTATAATTTTAATCCCGCTGAATGCATTCATATGAAGAAGATGTCGATCACCGGTAACAATAAATTCTGCCCCGGCATACTGTGCACACTCAAGGATACGATTGTCCGGTTCATCAACTAAAATACTCAACTTCCGGTTTGGCTTCACGATCCGCGTACCCTTACCGATATGTCGTACGGCCGATTTGATTTTTTCATCATCCCAGAAAAATTTTTCCCGTAGCTTCTGTGCCATCTCCGTCAAAATGGCTGCGGATGTATACGCCTCAATCTTTCTTTCCACTGCCAGCTTCCAGGCTTGCTCTGCTCTCCCCTGTCTGGTGATGAACGAAGAAATATACACGTTGGTGTCAAAAACGACTTTCAGCAATTCATCGTCCCTCAAAGATCAACCGTTCGATTTCCTCTTCCGTGATATTCAACCTCTTTACCTTTTCCGCACCATACTCCTGCAGGCCATAAAACTCTTTTATGAGCTTTTCCTGTTTGTAAAAGTTGAACATATCGCGGAAAAGGCCGCTGACCGTTTTCCCCTCGGACCTCGCAATGTTTTTATATTCCTCGGCAATATCGGGAGAAAGGGAAAGACTCATGATGGATCGTCGACGTGACCCCATAGCAACACCTCCTTGTATTACAAATTATTACCACAAAATATATTCAAATTCAATGATTTGTTAACTAAGGCAGGAATGTGCGGATATCAGGGGGCTCCCCTCTCATGGGATCCCGAGAAAGAGAAAGGTTTCTTTCATATTTCCGTGTGTACAATTCCCCAAATGAGCACCCTGGCGTACAGCGGCAATCCTGAGAAAAGTACCGGAGGAAGGCTTTCATTTCATCAATGCTCTCGCAGCCTGTGCGACATGTTCAGCGGTAATGCCAAACTTTTCGTAGAGCACCTTTGACGGTGCGCTGGCTCCGAAAGTCTCCATCCCCACAACCGCGCCATCAAGCCCTACATAATGTTCCCAGCCAAGTTTCATGCCTGCTTCCACCGCAACCCTTACCCTCACGTCAGGCGGAAGAACATACTTACGGTACTCTTCCGGCTGGCCATCAAACATTTCCCAGCTGGGAAGAGAAACGACCCTCACGCGGAACCCCTCGGTTGCAAGTTTTTTCCCGGCATCAAGCGTCATCATCACTTCTGAACCCGTACCGATCAGCACGATATCAGGCTTACCGGAAGAAGATTCCCACAGTACATAACCTCCTCTGCGAAGACCGCTCGCCGGTGAAAGCTCAGCCCGCGGAATTACCGGAACATTCTGTCGGGTCAGAATGAGGGCCGTAGGTCCATTTTGATTCAGAAGTGCTGCCCGCCATGCCTCCACCGTTTCTCCGGCATCAGAGGGGCGGATAACCGTCAAATCGGGAACGGCGCGAAGATTCATAACCTGCTCAATGGGTTGATGCGTCGGCCCATCTTCTCCAAGGGCGATACTGTCATGGGTGAAGACAAATATAATCCTAAGCTTCATGAGCGCCGAAAGGCGTACGGGCGGCCGCATATAATCCACGAAAGTAAGAAATGTCCCCGTAAACGGAATGAATCCGCCGTGGAGGGCCATACCGACTGAAATGGCACCCATGGCGTGTTCCCTCACGCCGAAGTGAATGTTTCTACCCCCGTACCCCCACTCACCACCAACCGTACCCTGAATAGTATCGAAGGGTTTCACGGGCTTCTGGAAATCACCATACCCCTTGAGCCAGGTAAAGGATGAAGGATTGAGGTCCGCAGATCCTCCCATGAGTTCCGGCAGTACAGGAGCCAGCACCTGCATTATCGTCTCCGATACCTTCCGGGTTGCCACATCTTTCGACCCATCAGGATATACGGGAAGCAGTGCCTCCCAGTTTTCCGGGAGTTCACCTTTCATCCTCCGCGCAAATTCAGCGGTAGATTCCGGAAACTCTTCACGGTAACGTTCGTATACCTTCTCCCAGTGAGCCTCCCACTCACAACCGCGTGCAATGGATTCACGGAAAAAGACCAGCACCTCTTCGGGAACGTAAAAAGCAGGCCCGGTTGGCCATCCAAGCGCAATCTTCGCCGCTTTTAACTCCTCCTCACCCAGGGGTGAGCCATGCGCTTCGAATGTTCCCCCTTTTCGGGGTGCACCATAACCGATAGAGGTACGAACAAAAATAATGGAGGGACGGACTGTTTCTAACTTTGCCTCATTAAGGGCTCGATCAATCGAATCAACATCATTGCCGTCATTCACATGCAAAACGTGCCATCCGTACGCCGCGAATCTCCTGCCTGCTTCCTCCGTGAACGTAAGAAGTGTCGATCCGGCCAGCGAAATCCGGTTATCATCATAGAGAACGATAAGTTTTCCGAGGCCAAGATGACCTGCCAGCGAACATGCTTCAGAACTCACTCCCTCCATCAGATCACCATCGCTGGCCAGTACATATGTGAAGTGGTCGATGATCCCGTAGCCAGGGCGGTTATAACGTGAAGAAAGATGTGCTTCCGCGATTGCCATACCCACGGCGTTGCCGATCCCCTGTCCGAGCGGTCCCGTGGTCACCTCAACGCCACACTCACAGTCTTGTTCCGGGTGACCGGGTGTCTTGCTCCCCCACTGACGGAAAGATTCCAGATCGGATAGAGAAAGATCGTAACCGGTAAGATGAAGCATTGCGTACAGAAGCATCGAGGCATGTCCGGCGGAGAGGACAACACGATCACGATTGACCCAGCGGGGATTTAAGGGATTGTGTTTCAGATGCCTGATCCATAGAGTAAATGCCATTGCCGCAGCACCCATGGGCATACCAGGGTGACCCGACCTGGCCTTTTCCACCGCGTCAGCAGCCAGAAAGCGTATTGCATTGATGCACCTGTCCTCAAACAATTTCTGGTCCGTCATTTCATGTCTCCAAACATCAAGATTCTCTTAAAAATTCCCTCTCGGTTCGCAGTTTATATACCAACCCCAACGGGAAGACAAGCAGATTAGAATCAACCTTGCGTGTCTGGATATTTTTTAGTCAACAGGATAGCAATATCGGATATTTCTTATCCGCATAATTCCCCGGAAGCGGGAAAATACAAGTCAAGGTGTCCGGATATTTTTAAATACTGAGATGATTTAAATATGTTACATGCATCATATCCTGCCTGGCACAGTGTTTGCTCAAAAATCTTTGCACAAAAAGAGGTAACCTATTGGAATAAAATAATTACCATATTTGCGATACATAAGAATTTTATTACCTTTTCCGTCACATTAGTGATAATGTACCGCACATTTAAAACACATGTTCCAGGGAGCGTCCGGAAAGGATACGTAGCAAATATGCAAAAGAGTCATCTCCTATTGATTACCGCATTGTTGATCATTCCTTTGCACGCGGGAGCGGAAGATCTCATAAAAAAAGGGGACACCCTCGACCTCACACAATGCATCGAGACAGCGCTCAAGAAACAGCCAAGCATCGTTGCGGCGACGAACATCCTCAAGGTCAACGAAAGCAAAGTGGGACAAGCAAAAGCAAATTATTATCCACAGATCAATTGGTCATCCAATTACAGCAGAATTTCTCCCGCCCAGACCACTCTCTACAGGAAAAACGATGCGTACGATGATTACCAGAGCAATCTGACATTGAGCCAGAATATCTATGATTTTGAAAAGACGTCAACGCAGGTTAAAATTCAGCGCCTGAATCTGGATTCGTCCCGCTCCGACTTCGAAAATGTTTCGATTCAGATTGTATTCGGAGTCAAGCAGGCGTATTTTGTTGTGTTGCAGGCCAAAAGAAATCGGGATGTCGCCGAGGAGACGGTTCAGCAATTTAAACAGCATCTTGACCGGGCGAAAGGGTTTTTCGAGGTGGGGGTAAAACCGAAATTTGACGTGACAAAAGCAGAAGTAGATTTAAGCAACGCCAAGCTGAACCTCATCAAAATGGAAAATGCTCTCCGGATCGCACGGGTAAACCTGAACAATGCCATAGGTGTTCCGGAGGCACCGGAGTACACTATTGTCGATGACTTTATATTTAGAAAATATGAAATCTCCATGGAAGATGCCATTAAACGCGCCTACGCCGGCCGGCCCGATCTCCTTTCTCTCTCAACAAAAAAGGAAGCGGCGGAACGGACCATTGATCTGCAAAAAAAGGGGTATTTCCCGACACTGTCAGGTAACGCGAGCTACGGTTTCAGCGGTGAGGATTTTCCCCTGGAAAAAGGATGGAACATAGGGGCGACGTTAACATTCCCCCTCTTCAGCGGGCTCTTAACAAAATACCAGGTGGAAGAGGCGAGGGCAAATCTGGACGTCCTTAAGGCAAACGAAGAGTTTCTCAAGCAGACAATTCATCTCGATGTCCAGCAGGCGCACCTGAACTTGCGGGAAGCAAGCGACCGTATTTCCACCACTGAACTCACAGTCAGACAGGCTAATGAAAATCTTGAGCTTGCCAACGGGAGATATGCGGCCGGAGTAGGAAATCCCATAGAGGTCACGGATGCCTTGGTTGCATTAAGTAATGCCAAAACGGCCTATATAGCGGCGCTCTATGACTATAAGATCGCCCAGGCAAGTATGGAAAAAGCCATGGGTACGAAGTAAGGTATGCAATGAAATTGAACGTGAACAAGAAAATCATCATTGGTATCACCTGTGTTGTGTTACTCCTTGCTGCAGGTGCATTTTTGTTCATCGGAAACCGGAACAACACTCCGAAATACAAAGTGGAAAAGGTGGCGAAAGGGGATATCAGAGCCACGGTCACCGCGACAGGGACGATGAATGCGGTGGTTACGGTCCTGGTGGGAACGCAAGTTTCGGGAACCATCAAGAGTCTGTACGTTGACTTTAATTCTCCCGTAAAAAAGGGACAAATCCTCGCCCAGATAGACCCGGCAACGTTTCACGCCCAGGTCGAACAGGCACGGGCAAATCTTCTCCTGGCGAAGGCGAACGTCGAAAAATCAGAGGCGGCCCTCGTCGATGCCGGGAGAAACATGGAAAGAAACAGGGTTCTTTTTGCGAGGAACTTAATTGCCAGAAGCGACTTAGACACGTCAGAAACAAATTATCAATCGGCCAAAGCGCAACTGTCAGCCTCAAAGGCTCAGGTTGAACAGGCCAGGGCGGCCCTTGATTTTGCAGAGACCAACCTGAAATACACAAAAATCATCTCACCTGTGGAAGGAACGGTCATCTCAAGAAATGTCGATGTCGGCCAGACAGTAGCCGCAAGTTTCCAGACACCGACCCTCTTCAATATTGCCCAGGATCTGACGAAAATGCAAATCGATACCAATGTTGATGAGGCGGATATCGGAAAAATCAAGGTCGATCAACCGGTGGAGTTTACCGTTGATGCATACCCCGATACAACTTTTAGAGGAAAGGTGGCCGAGGTCAGAAATGCCCCTACCACAATTCAGAATGTGGTAACATACGACGTGGTGGTAAAGGTGGACAATCCTGATCTCAAACTGAAACCGGGGATGACGGCCAACGTCTCGATCATCCTGTCAGACAAAAAGGAAGTTCTCCGGATACCGAATGCGGCTCTGAGATACAGACCAGCCGAAAGAGGAAAAGAAGGACAGACCCAGAAAGGTCCCGGTGTGTGGGTACTGGAAAACAGGAAACCGGAACGTGTAAGCGTAGCAATCGGTATCACAGACGGGAATTATACAGAAATCCTTTCCGGCGATTTGAAAGAGGGAAAAGAGGTAATCGTTGAGGAAACGGGCAGCGGAAAGAAAAGCAGCACGCCGCCCATCGGACCAGGCTTCATAAGGTAAAAAGCATGGCACTGATTGAAACAAAGGATATATCCAAAATCTACGAACTGGGCGAGAGTGCCGTTCACGCCTTAGACGGAGTGTCTGTAAAGATTGAACAGGGTGAATTTGTTGCCATAATGGGCCCATCCGGTTCAGGAAAATCAACGTTCATGAATGTCATAGGCTGTCTTGATACGCCGACAAGCGGTCGATACCTGCTAGATGGGATCGATGTCGGGAGACTGAATCGCGACGACCTGGCATCCATAAGAAACGAGAAAATCGGCTTTGTGTTTCAGATGTTCAACTTGCTTCCCAGGACATCAGCCCTTGAAAACGTTGAGCTTCCCATGCTGTACAACAATACACCTTACAGCGAGAGGAAAAGACGCGCCCTGGCATCCCTGAAAATCCTGGGACTGGAAGGAAGGGAACACCACCACCCGAGCCAGCTCTCCGGCGGACAGCAGCAACGGGTAGCCATGGCAAGGGCTCTGGTAAACAACGCACCCCTTATCCTTGCCGACGAACCGACAGGGAACCTGGACACGAAGACAAGCATAGAAATCATGGAACTTCTGGTCAGGCTCAATCAGGAATCACATATCACGATCGTCCTGGTCACCCATGAACCGGACATTGCCGCTTACAGCGGGAGAATCATCCGCTTCTTAGATGGCCGTGTGATCAGCGACGAGAGAAATGAACACGATGAAGAAAAAATCGCGCTCTCAGGGTAAAAGATATGATCAACATTCCGTCGACATTGAAAATCTCACTCCGTGCCCTCAGGGTCAACAAGATGCGTTCAGCACTCACCATGCTGGGAATTATCATCGGTGTGGGTGCCGTCATTGCCATGTTAGCCGTTGGTACGGGGGCGAGCGAGAGAATATCACAACAGATTGCCAGCATTGGAAGCAACCTTATAATCATTCTTCCGGGTAGTACCACATCGGGCGGTGTGAGAATGGGCTTCGGCGCCCAGCCCACCCTTACCAAGGAGGACGCCGACGCCATCCTGAAGGAATGCCCTGCTGTGCAGGATGTAGCACCCATTCTGAATGGCGTTGCCCAGATCGTTTACAGTAATCAAAACTGGTCGACAGGGGTTTTCGGGACAACCCCGAGCATACTGAACATCAGGGATTGGCAATTAGCTGCCGGGAGACCCTTCACGGAGCAGGATGTAAGGAGTGCCACAAAGGTCTGTCTCCTGGGACAGACTGTTGTCGAGAACCTCTTCGGGAGTATAGACCCGTTGGGCCAGGTAGTGAGAATAAAGAAGGTACCCTTTTCCGTGGTTGGCATCCTGGAGAGAAAAGGCCAATCCCCCCAGGGACAGGATCAGGACGACACCATTTACATTCCCGTTACCACCGCACAGAAAAAAATATTCGGGACGACTTTCCCGGGCATGGTAAGAACCATCATGGTAAAGGCAAAAAACACGGAGGATCTTGATGCAGCGGAGAAACAAATTACCGAACTGCTCCGGCAGAGGCATCGTATCGGTCCGAAGAAGGAGAACGACTTTACGGTGCGTAACCTGACCCAGATCATGCAGGTAGCAGAGCAGTCAACAAAAGTGATGACCCTTCTCTTGGGGGCCATTGCCTCGGTCTCGCTCCTGGTCGGCGGCATCGGAATCATGAACATTATGCTGGTCTCGGTAACGGAACGGACGAGAGAGATCGGAATCCGGATGGCCGTCGGTGCCAAAACCTGGGATATCAGACTGCAATTCATCATTGAGGCGCTTACCCTGTCGCTGATCGGAGGGATTGCCGGGATTGTCGCCGGGATTTCCGGATCAAAGATAATCTCAGCCGTTGCCGGATGGTCCACCATCGTTTCCATTCTCTCCATATTCCTCGCATTCGGATTTTCCGGACTCGTAGGAATATTCTTCGGATTCTACCCCGCTTATAAAGCCTCTCTCCTCAATCCCATAGACGCTCTGAGGTATGAGTAAATCAGAAATACCCTTAGCGCTTGACACACACGTGATCTTACCCTATTCTCCTCACAACTCTGATGCAATCGCATACTCAATCAAGGAGGGATCATGGGAAGGCATAAAAAAATCGAACGGATGAAAGAGATTGACCGTAAACGGCGCAGAAGAAAAAAAAGTCTGAAATTGAGGGCGAAGCAGCTCATGCAGCAATCAAAACCCGTGAGGAAATCAAAGTAACAATATGAAGCGGTTATTCCGTAAAAAAATAGGGCTCGCCCTCGGAGGCGGGGGAGCCCGGGGGCTCAGTCACATCGGGGTCTTGAAGATCTTTGAAAAGGAAGGGATCCCTATCGACATCATCGCAGGAACCAGTATCGGAGCCCTCGTCGGTGGGGCCTATGCCTGTGGCTTCTCTCCGGATAAGCTGGAAATAAAAGTTGAAGAATTTATCAACAGTGAGGAATTCCAGTCATCGGCCGTCAAGTCCATGGCAAAGGCATTTGGTCGGGAAGGGGAAACCCTTACAGAGAGAGTTCAGGGCTTTCTGAAAAATCAGTACTATCTTATCCAGATGTTGTTCCGACCCGGTATCCTCTCTACCGATCATCTCCAGTCCATGATAAACTATTTTATTCCGGATATTCAGATTCAGGACTGCCGCATCCCTTTTCGGGCCATTGCCACCGATCTGATGACCGGTGATCAAATTGTTTTCTCCAATGGATCGCTCCGGCAGGCCGTGATGGCAAGCAGCGCCGTTCCCGGTGCAATAGAACCAATGCGGTACGGAGAGAAACTCCTCTCCGACGGTGGTATTGTAAGCCTCATCCCCGTGAACGTCGCGAGAAAAGAAGGAGCCGATATTGTAATCGCCGTAGCAGTCGACAGGCGCTTACGTACCGATGAAGAATTCAAGACAGCCAAAGACATTTACTACAGAGCGTGTGAAATTACTTCGGACAAACTGGAAAAGTACGAGCTGGCAGAGGCCGATGTTGTCATTCGACCAGATGTAATGAACCTGCACTGGACAAGTTTTTCCCGGGCCATAGATCTTGTGAAGGAGGGAGAAAAAGCCGCCCGGGAAAGTCTGCCAATCATTCAAGAAAAAAGGTCTTTTATTTCCTCAGTGATAAATATGCTCAATATATTCAAATCCGCTCAAAAAAACCTATAATACGAATGGAAGAAATCACTTTTTGTTGCTCTCATTTATGGAAATACAGTCATGTCTCCAGAGACATGCAAGTTCCCCGCAATATTCAACACGTGTGGTACCGAAACATTCGATATTATTCTCCGCCCGCTGAATCGCCAGAATCATGTCCTGCTTCTTCATCTGAAACGTATTAATTCCCATATTCTTTGCCATCTTTTGGATCTCATTGTATTTCATGACAATCAACCTCCTAGATAATGTTCTCCCATCCACTCCCGTTCTTGCATGGTTTCTAAGATCGGTTACCCTACTGTACGGACACTACGATAATATGAAAAACCGAGGACCACGTCAATGGTTTGCAGACCGCATTCTCTCCCAGACGCGCCGTCAAATCCCGGGCCTCATTCCGATAGTCCGGGGCATAAAAAACTGTATTGGTCGTAAAATTTTTCCTTGGAGCCATATCGACACTCGCAATCCTGTAGCCCATTCCGGTGAGCTTTTTGGCCATGACCCGTGCGGACGACATTTTCCCGGTGCCACTGAGAACCTTCACCCTGAGGTTTTTGATATCAATACCCCTCTCTTTCATTGGAACCGCCGTTTCTTTGCCGGCTACTTCCTCTTTTTTTACGGCATCAACCTGTGATGCTCCTTCCTTAACCTCCGGTTTTTCTATGGCAACTTCCTTTTCCTTAACGGCTGCGATCTGACCGGTGACCGCGGCCTCCTGCACCTCCCCCTTCGTCGGTTCCTTGGTCTTCACTTCCGCCATCCGCTCAACTTCCGACTTCATCTTTTCCACCTCTTTATTCAGATCCGCTACCTGTCTGTTGAGCTGATTTATCTCCTCTCTCTTGCTGCCGAGAGTCTGTTTATATGATTCATTTTCTTGCCTCAGTTTCTTCATTTCATTCCACATCTGATCCTTCGACATTTCGAATTTCTTTATTTCCTCGCTTGAACTATCGTCAAAATACCTCAGCATGGTACACCCGGAAACCACGAAACAAAGGAGCAGCGCACCTGTGAAATAAACTTTCGCATTCATTTCATGCCTCCGTATCTCTCATTTATTTACTGAGACCTTTGAAAAACTCCCACTTTGTCATTTCGACCGAAGGGAGAAATCTTATAAGCCATTGATTAATCATAAGATTGTCACGTCGCTTCGCTCCTCACAATGACATTTTGAGTAGATTTTCAAAGCTCTCTTACTATACTACGAATGAATGTAATGGGAACCATACCACGCCGCACCCATAAGGGCAACATCTGGATTGAGAATAACATAAACGGGAATTTGTGCAACCAGATTCGACATGCGCCCCTTACGCCGGAATGATCTCATAAAACGATCATTCTCCAGAAATCGAACTATGCGGCGGGGAATACCTCCACCAATGTAAACTCCATTTGCGGCTAAAACCCTGAGCGCCATATTGCCCGCCTCCGCACCCAGTACGGAAACAAATAAATCCAGAGTTTTCACACAGAGGTCGGTTTGATTCCGGCTATCGAGGGCGTTACTCACGATAACAGGGGTAAAATCCTCTTCCCTGGTGATCTTTGCGGACAGCCATGGCGGTTCCTCAAAGTGTTTTCTATCCCTCAGAAACCGGTAAATATTCGGCATGCCTGCACCCGAACAGACCTTCTCATAGCTGACATGATCGAATCGTCCCTGGAGATAACGCAGCAATTCCCTCTCCAGGGGTGTATTGGGAGCGAAATCCGCGTGACCCCCTTCCGACGCATGACTCACGTAACGCTTACCATCCCATGTGAGAAAGGCTTCACCGAGCCCTGTGCCGGGCGCCAATATGGCAATGTTTCCTCCGGGAACCGGCCTTCCTTTATTCAGGGTGTGCAGGTCACTCGCCTCCAGAAGCGGCACTGCGCACGCGAGCGCTTCCAGATCATTCAATAATTTGATGCTTGAAAGCCGTAAATCCCGCTCAAGCCTTTTTTCATCAAGGACCCACGGGAGATTTGTGACCTTCGCAACACCGTGCATCACCGGCCCCGCCACGCCAAAACAGGCATCTCTCACGGCAAAATCAATCCTACCCAGGAATTCCTTTATCATGGTAGTGAAATCCGGATATCGGGCACTGACGAAATCTACTTCAACCAGAGGTGATCGGAATCCCCTTTCACGCGAAAATACTCCAAGACGCGTCTTCGTTCCGCCAATATCGCCAGCAAGTAACATCCGTACTGTCATATAATCATTGAAAGGTATTTGGAAATCTGACTTGCATAAGATCAAGTGAGATGTTTTTTCATAACCACTCTTCGTGAAGCGAAACGGTCACAAAGGTAAATGTGTAGGCGCACGGCACGAGTCGTGAAAACATCTTCTCAGAAAAGTTCACCCTGAAGCCAGTCCAGATAATTTTGACTGCCTGCAGTTATCGGCACAGCGATGATCTCCGGCACTTCATAAGGATGAACAGATATGATGGCCGTTTCAACCGCTCCGTACAAGTCACTCCTGCTCTTCATCACACACTGCCACTCTTCCGCCGTCTCCACATTCCCCTTCCACCAGTAGATGCTGGTGACAGGCCCCAGAATCTGGACACAGCCGGCGAGCCTCTTTTCTACAACCGTCCTCGCGATCTTCTCGGCATCTTCCCTCTTTTCCGCCGTGGTTACAACCTGTATATACGATCCCATTTCCTCACCTCTCCACTCACTCCTTGGTCCTTATCAGTGTCCCCGTTTCGTACACTCATAGATCATGATCGCCGCCGCCTGAGGAAGGCTGAGGGACTCTCCTTTACCTGCACCGGGAATGCGCCACTGCTCATGGGCCAAGCGTATCAATGTATCGGGCAGACCATGACTTTCACTCCCCATTAAAAGAGCCGTTCTTTGAGCGCATGCGTGAGGCGTCACTCCTTCCCGGTTATTGCTGCCAACCAAAAAAAAGTGTTCCCTGATCTTCGGCAGCACCTTTTCGAAATCGACGTCCTGTACCACTGAGAGATGAAAAAGGCCCCCCATCGCCGCGCGCACAACCTTCGGATTTGTAAAATCAACAGAACCGGCACTGAGAACTACCGTACCGATCCCGAACCAGTGCACCGTCCGGAGAATCGCTCCGAGATTGTTCGGGTTATTTATCCGGTACAGCAATACCATGTGCCCTGCCCCCTGAATGAGCGCTTCCATAATATCAATATGCCGGGGCATGGCAACCAGGGCAATGATTCCTTCCGATTCCTTATCCTGGGTCAGTACATTCCACTCCTTTTTCGACAGCTCGTAAATGTCCACAGATTTATTAACCGTGGACAAAAACGTATCCCACTGATATCTTTTTTCCCCCAGGATCATAATTGCCCTGGGTTCCCATGTGCTGCTCATCAACTCATTTACTACCTTATAACCTTCCGCCAGAAAGAGTCCCTCCCTACGGCGATACTTTACTGTACTGAGTTTTTCCCACAATCTGAGTTGTGATCTAAGGGGTTTTCTCATCATGATGGTATGTTCGCTCTTCGAGCCTTCTTACAATTTTCGCAGTAACTCCTGCGCGGCGATGTGAATCGGATCCCAGGCCGGACTGAACGGGGGAGCGTATGCGAAGTCGAAATATCCGATTTCATCGACACTGATGCCCGACCACAGTGCACAGGAAAGGACATTAATTCTGTTTACTGCTCCTGTCGTACCCACCGCCTGGGCACCCAGCAGTTTCCCCGTGGCACGATCAGCCACCAGTTTCACTCCCACCCTCTTTTCCCCGGGCATGGACCTGGCAATGGCATTCCCCCAGATGATATTACTCACGGGATGATACCCACAATTCAGAGCTTCCGCTTCATCGAGACCGGTCGCTGCGGCTTCACAATGAAACACCTTGAACGACTGGGCACCGACCACTCCCGGAAAGATTATGGAACCGCCCCCTATATTGCGGCCTGCCACACGTCCCTGCTTGTTTGCAATATCACCCAGAGGGACATGAGCCCACCTCTTGCTGACTCGATGGTAAACCTCACAGCAGTCCCCTACGGCATAGATACCTTCTTTCGATGTGCGCTGAGAAAAATCAACCTGAATTGCCCCTGTCTTCCCTATCTGCAATCCCATGTCTGCGGCAAGTTTCACATTCGGCCGGACACCGATGGCTATCAGAACCATATCGGCTTCCATCCCACCGTCATCCGTAGCGACGTGAAGCCGGTATCCCTTGCCCTTGTCAATCGCAACGATTCCCGTATTGGGGGAAAACGCCACTCCCTGCCGGGTCAGTTCCTCAAGTATTACTTTCGAAAATTCAGGATCCCACCTGACAGCGGGACGGGGCATCAGATCAACCACGTGCGTATCGACACCGCGGGTCTTCAATGCTTCGCTCATCTCCATCCCGATAAAACCTGCCCCCACGATTACGGCTTTTCTGCATGGTGAATCCTTGATAAAAGCTTTTATCCGCGTTGCATCGTTGAGCGTCTTCAGCGTGAAAACCCCCTCCAAATCAAGACCCGGTATCTTCGGGACGAAAGGGCTCGTCCCCATTCCCAGTGCGAGAATATCGTAGTTAAGAGCCGTCCCGTCGGACAGGCGGACAACCCCCTTGTCCGCGTCAACCTCCTCTGCAATCACGTGCAATCTGACATCCACACCGGTTTCTCTGAACTTTTCCGGTGTTCTTATAACCAATTTCCTCTCTTCCTTGATTACATCGCCGATGTAATACGGCATCGGTCAGGCAGCGACAGAAACGAACCCGCCACTTTCTACAATCATTACTGCCAGGGAAGGATCACTCCGCTTTGCCTCTGCGGCCACGGATGCACCCCCTGCCCCACCGCCGATAATTACCAGATTTTTACCCATGACCTTATCCTCCCGCTCCTGCTTATATCCCATCGTTTCTCCTCAGTCCTTCATTGCCACCGACAGGATTTACCTTGCGCGCTTCCATCTGAAGATGCAGACACACACTCCCGCAAGAATCATCAGCAGACAGAGTATCTGCCCCACACTCAAGACACCCCCCATGAGTCCCAGGTGTGCGTCCGGCTCCCTGAAGAACTCAATGACAAAACGTACAAAACCGTACCCGGCAAGATACAGAGAAAAAAGGAATCCATCAAAGGGACTTTTTTTTCTTATACTCCAGAGCATAACAAAAAGCACGATCCCCTCAAAGAACGCCTCATATAACTGAGAAGGATGGCGGAGCTGACGGGTCGGATCCAAAGGAAAATACATACCCCACGGCATTTCTGTCACCCTTCCATAGAGCTCGCCGTTAATGAAATTGCCGATTCTTCCAAAGGTGTAACCAAGCGGAATAGCGGGACAGAAGAGATCGGCAAAACGCCAGAAGTCGATTTGATATCTTCTGCAGAACAGGATCGAAGAGAAAAGAACGCCTGCAGCTCCCCCGTGATAAGACATGCCGCTTATCCCTACGTACCGCATCCCGCGGGAGAATTCAAAGGGCAGGATGATTTCAAGGGGATGCTTCACATAATAGTCAAAATGATAAAAGAGAACGTACCCGAATCTGGCCCCCAGGATGAGACCGATAATGGCCCATATAAAAAAGTCCTGAATGAGTTCCGCAGAATAGTCGTATTGTTCCCGTTTTATCCGGTGTAAAACGAGCACATAAGTGAGAAAGAAGGCGACTATATACATGAGACTGTAATAGCGAATCTGGAAGGATCCTATTTCGATAAGATTCGGACTGATATGCTCGGGAAGGCGCTGCCAGTTAATAGGACTCACCTTTTACCTCCTCCACATAGAGCTGGGCGGAAAAAGCGGCGGTAGCACCGTCGCCGCATGCGGTTATCACCTGTCGGAGACGCTTCGAGACACAATCACCGCAGGCAAATATTCCCCTCGCCGATGTCTGCATGTTTGCATCCACGATGATATATCCTCCCTTGTCAAGATCAACAATACCACGGACAATATCGGTCTTGGGAGTAAGACCTATGAAGATAAAGACTCCATCGGCATGTATTTCCCTGTAATCAGAAGATGATTTCACGTTTCTCAATTTCACCTTCTGCACAACATCCCCACCGGATATCTCTTCCACAACACAATCCCAGGCAAATGCTATCTTGTTGTGCGACAGAACTCTTTTCTGAAGTATTTTTGTCGCCCGCAGGCGGCTGCGGCGGTGAACTATGGTGACTTTCTTCACAAAATTTGTCAGAAAAAGCGCTTCCTGAACAGCGGTGTCCCCACCACCGACAACCACGACCTCTCTGTTTCTATAAATGGGACCGTCACAGGTCGCACAGTATGAAACTCCTTTCCCCACATAAGCGTCCTCGCCGGGGACACCAAGCTTACGCCAGTAAGCTCCTGTTGCGGTAACAACGGAGAGCGATTCGCAGGACTGTGCCCCCATGAGAATCTCCCACCCGTCAATGCTGCCCCAATTTTTTTTCACCACCGCAGCCACATCACCGGAAATCGTCTCGAGGCCGAACTGGACAGCCTGCCTCTTAAATCGCTCAATGAGTTCGAATCCGCCGATTCCTTCCGGTATGCCGGGGTAATTTTCGATAAAATCCGTGACGGTAATCTGACTTACCGTGGAGGCACCCTCTATCAGAAGGGATTTCAGGCCAGCCCGCGAAGCATAGAGACCTGCCGTGAACCCCGCAGGACCTCCACCGATGATAACGGTATCGTATACGCGATCCGGAATGTTCAATGCAGCCATATTGACTCACCTTCCCCTTATGTCATCTTCCATGTGTTTCGCGCGTTTCGAAAAAACGCAGGATGTTATATTTAATCGAGGGCAGGAGCTTTTGTAAAGTGATAATCCTTGATTTTTTTGGCTGCAGACAGAAAAAAGCTATTCACGTCTTCGCTTCGCCATATAGTCTCTCAATGCCTTTTGAAACAGACGGGCCGCCAGAAGGGCACAGTGAGCGTGATCAGCCGGTAGCTTTTCCAGGTGAGTGAGTATGGAACTCCTGTTGATCGCGAGACACTCCCGGATTTTTCTGCCCTGCGCCATTTTCGCAGCCGCATTACACGCGGCGATGGTAAACATACACCCGCCGGCAATGAATTTTGCCTTTTCAATCATTCCATCCCTCACGCTCAGAAACATCTCCAGATTCTCCCCACAATCACCCTTGCCGCAGGCATAACCGTCAGGATTGTCTATGACACCATAATGATCCGGATTCGTGCCATACTCAACGACTTTTTCCGAGGAGATTCCTTTTGCCTTCTCAAGAATGATTGCCTTCATTTTCTCTATGATGGTACTCTCGTCTTCCATATCTACAATACGGCCCTCTCTCCGGAAATGTGAACCTCCACACGGTTTCAATAGTTCGATCCGGCACATGTATTCGAATTTGTGTCTCACATGCCGCAACCTTCCCCACGGGTATGCCCGGGGTCAACGACATGCCGGACGGATTACGAATCCACACGAAGCTTCCTATTAAATAATTTTACCTTATATTACAACACAAGAAATCACCTCGCACACCTGAACTCCTTCAATATGAGAAATCAGCAGAAATAAAATAAAAAAACAGTTGACACTGCTCAGGGGGGATGGTAAAAGACCTGCGACTATTTTTACCGCAACTATTGACAATACACATTGCCAATATCTTAAACGCACGATCTGTCCGAGTTTCGATTTTTTTTGCCTTACGTATTAAAAGAATGGTCCTACTGAAGTTCACAAAGTATAAAGATCACAGCCATTCGTATCTTATTTTGTAAAGCAAATTTTTGCTCAATGGGCAACGACATCCAGCAAATAAGCATCTTTACAGTAAGTAAAAACCTGAACAATACAAGCACAACTCAGGTGATCACATACGCGCCAGGGGAAATTATCCAGAGGCAGTAACGCGATGTTAGGTCCGGTAAGTTCTAAAATCAAGTCAATCTCAAAACTGAAATACGACGAGATACCGTTTGAGCACTGGGGTCTGACGGCGACACAGACAAGAAGAATTACTGAACAGAAAGACCACAGTATGCGAGATAAGAGGATGACCCTGAAGGAAGCGGTAACCAGGTATATCAAAGACGGTATAAACCTTGGCGTTGGCGGTTTCGTGAACACCAGGGTCCCCGCATCAATTATCCATGAAATCATCAGGAAGGGTACCAGAAATCTCACCCTTTCGCTTCAATCAAATTCCATCTGCCTGGAATGGCTTGCCGGCGCCATGCTTCTTGATCCAGACAGAGTATCCATTAAACGCGTAGAGTTAGCCTGGTGGGGTTACGAACTGATAGGAATAGCACCCCTGTGGAGGTATCTGGTAACGAACAGAATAGTCGAGACGGATGACTATACCAATTACGGCATGTCAGTCCGATTCAAGGCCGGAGCCATGGGCATCCCCTTCATTCCGGTGAGAGACCACGGCGGATCTGACATGGAACTGGTAAACAGGGGCAAGATGATTGAATGCCCATTCACCGGTGAAAATATTTACCTCCTTCCATCCTGTAACCCCGATGTAGGCATCGTCCACACAACCGCCGCGGACATGTACGGAAACGCGAGGATTTTCGGCGCTCTCTGCACATGTCCGGAAATATCAATGGCATCTGCATACACCATCATGACCACTGAAAAGATCATTTCCTCCGACACGATCAGAAGATATCCGAACCTCACGGAGATTCCCTACGTGGCAGTGGATGCAGTAATCGAACAGCCCTTTGGGTCCTATCCCGGTGCATGCTACGGATACTACTGGTTCGATATGGACCACCTCAGAATGTTCAGAGGGCTCTGCGATGACTTCAGTAAAACGGGTAAGAAGGACGGCCTAAAGAAGTACTTTGACGAGTACATATTCGGCTGTGAAACCTACGACGACTTCCTGGAAAAAGTGGCGGGTCACAAGAAACTTCGTCATTTGAGGGAAATGGATGGTGGCCAGCCTATTTATACCATGTAACGAACAGGGCAGATGATAGAAGGAGATACTCAATATGCCTCAATACAGTGCATTTGAAATGATCTCCTTCACCGGCTCAAGACAGTTGGAGGACAAGAAGATCGTATTTGTGGGAACGGGTCTCCCTATCATTGCGGCAATGCATGCCCAGCTTACCCATGCCCCGAACCTCTACATGATTTATGAAGCCGGATCACTTGCACCAATCCTTGAAATCGGAATGCCCCTGTCCGTGGGAGACACCAGAGCGGGCCACAAGGCGTGCTATCTGAAGGGACTCTGCGCCGTTTTCGAACTGGCACAGAGGGGATTCGCAGACTACGCATTCATCGGCGGCGCCCAGATCGATATGTACGGAAATATCGGCTCCACCATCGAAGGCGACTACTACAACAAACCGGACATTCGCTTCCCCGGAAGCGGGGGTGCCGGTGCGATGGCGGCTAACTGCGGAAGGACCATTGCCATCATGGCCCTGGAAAAAAAAAGGTTCTGCGAAAAAGTAGATTTCATCACGAGTGTGGGTTACGGCGACGGATCACCTGATTACAGAATAAAGGCCGGTGTCATGGGTTCTGGCCCATACAGAGTGATTACCCAGCAGGCCCTGTTCGGTTTCGACGAAAAGACCAGGCGGATGAAACTACTGGAAGTCAGACCCGGATTCACAACGTGGCAGATACAGGACCTGATCGAGTTTGAATTGATTATCCCTCCTGATGTCAAGGAAATGGCAGAACCGAAGGAAGAAGATCTGCACCTTCTGCGGGATGTTATTGACAGGGAAGGATACTTTTTGAAGAGAGTGATAAAGAAATAGTATTATTTCTTTAAATTCTTAAAAGAAAGGAGGGATTACAAGGCAAGCATAATAATGAGGTAAAGGAAATCATTGCGAAACATTATGATGAGGATGGGCAGTTGACACCACGTCATTCGCAATGACGGTTAATGAAAGGTTATTTATAACTCAGGTTTTTTCATTATTTTATTCTGTATTATTTGAAAGGAGGGTGTAACTAATGGCGGAAGAAGTAAAAGCGATGCCGAGATGGATTCCTTTGTTGCTGGGGTTATTGAGCAGCACGACATGCGGTATGCTCCTGTATGCATGGAGCGTGTTCATCCGGCCGTTGAATGCGGAATTCGGGTGGACCCGTGCGGAGATCGCCATGGCCTTTGCGATCTGCTGTCTGGTGTTCGGATTGATGACGTTTCCCGCGGGTCGTA
>Ga0194112_10001537_pt1 | contig 33899 bp, 32 predicted proteins | sample TA2MahC400mmetaG_FD_146191 | JGI IMG/M metagenome (GOLD analysis project Ga0194112, IMG submission 146191) | Freshwater microbial communities from Lake Tanganyika, Tanzania - TA2015016 Mahale Deep Cast 400m | ecosystem: Environmental > Aquatic > Freshwater > Lake | place: Tanzania: Lake... | reverse complement strand
CCCCCCTGTCGCGGATGAAGGGGCCGAAGGCGCGGATCTGCGGTCAACGGCGCTTCTCGCACCCTCGGTCGCACTGCTGGACCGGATCGGCCTGTGGCCATGCCTGGCGCCGCATGCGACCGCCTTGCAGGTCATGCGCATTGTCGATGCCGGGGGCGCGGACCCGCAGCCGCGCCTCATCCGCGACTTCGACGCAGCGGAAATCGGCGACCAGCCCTTTGGCTGGAACCTTCCCAACTGGCTCCTGCGGCGGGAAATCGCGGCGCGGCTGGAGAGCCTTCAGACGGTCCGCTTCCAGCCGGGAACCGGCACGGCCGAGGTGCTGGCCCGCGACGAAGGGGCCATCGTAACCCTGACAAACGGCCATCGCCTGAGGGCGCGGCTGTTGATCGGCGCCGACGGGCGCAATTCCTCCGTGCGGCAGGCGCTTGGCATCGGCGTCCGCACATTGCGCTATGGCCAGAAGGCACTGGCCTTTGCCGTCACGCATGAGCAGCCCCACCACAACATCTCAACCGAGGTTCATCGTTCGGGCGGCCCCTTTACCTTGGTGCCGCTGCCCGACCGCGGGGGGCGGCCTTCCTCGGCCGTCGTCTGGATGGAGAACGGGCGCGAAACCGCGCACCTGCGGTCCCTGCCGCCTGCCGAGTTCGACGCCGTGCTGAATGCCCGTTCGGCCGGGGTTCTGGGCCATCTGACGCTGGCCACCCGCCTGACGGAATGGCCCATCATCAGCCAGATCGCCCACCGCTTTGCCGGCCCCCGCACCGCCCTGATCGCCGAGGCCGCCCATGTCGTCCCCCCGATCGGGGCGCAGGGCCTGAACATGAGCCTGGCGGATCTGTCGGCCCTGCTGGACCTCAGCCGTACCGATCCCGGCAGCCCGGCATCGCTGGCCCGCTACGACCGCAGCCGCCGCCCCGAGGCGATGGCGCGCCTTGTCGGCATCGACGCGCTGAACCGCGCCTGCCAGGCGCAGCTGCGCCCGCTGCGCGACCTGCGCGCGGCCGCCTTGGGCGGGCTTTACGGCATCGCCCCCGTCCGCCGCCTGATGATGCGGGCGGGACTGGGACTGCGCTAGGCGCATCTTCCGTGCCGGAATATGGTGGAACTCCCGGGGGCGGTGCCTTCGTGCTGCCGCAGGCCTCAGATCAGGCCGGCATGCTCCAGCGCGGCATCGATCAGGCGCCGCGTCGGTTCCGTCAGCGGAACCAGCGGCAGGCGCACGCTCTCGCGGCACAGGCCCAGGCGCGACATCGCATATTTTGCGCCCACCAGCCCCGGCTCGACAAAGATCGCCAGGTGCAGCGGCATCAGCCGGTCCTGGTACTCCAGCGCGGCGGCATAGTCGCCACGCAGCGTCGCCTCCTGGAACTGAGCGCACAATTTCGGCGCGATGTTGGCCGTCACGCTGATGCAGCCCACGCCGCCATGGGCGTTGAAGCCAAGCGCCGTCGCATCCTCGCCCGATAGCTGCACGAAATCGGGTCCGCAGGTCATGCGCTGGCAGCTGACCCGCTCCAGCTTGCCAGTCGCGTCCTTGACCCCGATGATCGAGGGGATCCGCGCCAGCACGCCCATCGTTTCGGGCATCATGTCGATGACCGAGCGGCCAGGAATGTTGTAGATGATGATCGGCAGGTCGCAGGCTTCGGTCAGCGCGGTGTAATGCGCGATCAGCCCCGCCTGCGTCGGCTTGTTGTAATAGGGCGTCACCACCAGGCCCGCATCCGCGCCCACGCTGGCAGCGTGCTGCAAAAGCCCGATCCCTTCGCGGGTCGAATTCGAACCCGCGCCGGCGATCACGGGGATGCGGCCATCCACGGCGCGGACGACCTCCTCGATGACCAGCCGATGCTCGTCATGGGTCAGGGTCGGGCTTTCCCCGGTGGTGCCCACGGGAACCAGCCCGTGCGTTCCCTGCTCGACATGCCATTCGACCAGCTTCTTCAGCGTGTCCAGATCCAGCTCGCCGTCCTGGGTGAACGGCGTGACGAGGGCTGGCAGGGACCCTTTGAACATGACACGCTCCTTGAAGTTGATGGCTCTGGTGATCGTCCGGGCAGGGAACCGAAAGATTCTGCCGTTCTCCCTACCCGCGGGACGAGAACTTGCCAAGGTTGTGAATTGCGTCCGGAGGCCATGACGGTGACACAGGGTGGTGATGCGACTTCTGCGTGACATGCTGACTGCGGGGCTGCTGTGCGCCCTTCCCCTGGCCGCGCCCGCACGGGCCGAGGAGCCGGGCGCGATGGCGCTGGCCATGGCCGCGACCGAGGCCCAGTACTGGGTCACCGCACGCGAGGCAGCAATGCGCGCCGGTCCCTTGGCCGAGGCGCTGGTCGGCTGGCACGCCCTGCGCGCGGGCTTTGGCGATTTCGGCGACTATGCGGCGTTCCTGCGGGACAATCCCGACTGGCCGGGCGTGGACCTGCTGGTCCAGCGGGGCGAAGCCAAGCTGCGCCCCGGCGTTGACCCCGACGACATCCGCCTGTGGTTCGACGGCCGCGAACCTGCCTCGCTCCTGGCGCTCGAGGCGCTGGCCGGCGTTCTTGATGCCGGTGGGGCGCAGGCCGCCCGCCAACGTTTCTTCGTCACGCGGACCATGCCGGCCGCCGACGAGGCCGCGCTGCTCGAGGCGCATCCCGACCTGGCCGCGCTGATTCCCGCACGCGCGACCGCCATGCTGGACGCCGGTGAATGGGCTCAGGCCGAACGGCTGCTGGGCCGCCTGCCCGAGGACGCGCGACCCTTGGTTCGCGCCCGCGTCACGCTGCAGGCCGGTCGGGCTGGGGTGGACGACCTGATCCTGGCCCTGCCAGCCGATCAGCGCGCCGATCCCGGCCTGACGCTGGACCGCTTTCGCTGGCGGGTCGGGGCCAAGCAGCATGACGGGGCGCAGGCGCTGATGCTGGAGGCCTCGGCCAGTGCCGAAACTCTGCGTGACCCCGCCGCATGGGCGCAGATGCGCGTCGATTACGCGCGGCTTGCCATGCGGAACGGCGACTGGCCCCGCGCCCTGCAACTGGCCCGGGCACATTTCCTGAAGCCCGACAACCGCCACTACAGCGACCTGGAATGGCTGGCGGGCTTTGCCGCGCTGAAGACCGGCGATCCGGCTGCCGCCCTGGAGCATTTCCTGCACCTGGAAACCGTCGTCGGCGCGGCCATCAGCAAGTCGCGCGCCTTCTACTGGCAGGGTCGCGCGCATGAGGCGCTTGGCGATGGGGCGGCCGCGCACCGGGCCTATGAGGCGGCGTCAGACCTGCCCGGCACCTATTACGGCCAGCTTGCGATGGAAAAGACCGGGCGACCCCTGCCTGCGGAATATGCCGTCGGCACGCCCGGCATCGACAGCCTGCCCGACTGGCGCGGCAGCACGCTGCGCGAGAACGGGATCTTCCGCGCAGGGCTGTGGCTGGTCGCCGCAGGTCGGGCGAATGACGCGCAGCGGTTCTTTCTGCATCTGGCGCAATCCGCCCCGCCCGAGGACATCGCCCGCATGTCCCGCCTGATGTACGAGGCCGGTACCCCCTGGTACGGCCTGCGCCTGGCCAAGCAATCGGCGAACCAGGGCGTCATCTGGCCGATCGCGCATTTTCCTCTGACCGGGCTGGAGCGCGAGGAATTGGGCCCGCCGCCCGAACTGGTCATGGCGATCGCGCGCCAGGAGTCCGAATTCAACCACACCGCCAGCAGCCCCGTCGGGGCGCAGGGGCTGATGCAGGTGATGCCCGGCACGGCCGAGCAGGTCGCGCGTCAGATCGGACTGCGCTATGATCTGGCGCGCCTGTCCCGCGACGCGGCCTATAATGCGCGGATTGGCTCGCACTACCTGACGGGGCTGGCGGACCGGTTCGGCCCTTCGGTGGCGCTCATCGCGGCAGGTTACAACGCTGGCCCCGGCCGCTCAGCACGCTGGTTGAACGACCTGGGCGATCTGCGCCGCGATGCCGATCCGGTGGACTGGGTCGAGCTGATCCCCTTTGACGAAACCCGCAACTATGTGATGCGCGTGGCCGAGGCGCTGCCCATCTATCGCGCCCGCATCCACGGCAAGCCTGCCCCGGTCGTGACGCGGTGGGATCTGTCGGGCGGCGGGCAGGTGCCGCCTCCGCCTGCACGCCTGACGCTGGCCCTGTCAGCCCGCCCTGTGCCCAAGCCGTTCATCGGCCCGCGCCTGCCCGAGGGCTGGCCTAGGCGGCTTTCTTCCGCTGACGCCACAGAGTGAAAAGGCCCGCCGCCACGACAATGGCGGCTCCGATCACCACGTTGCTGCGCAGCGTTTCGTTGAACAGCCAGACGCCGATAAAGCTGACCCAGACCAATTGCGTGTAGGCAAAGGGCTGCAGCGCCGAGGCTTCGGCCAGTTCATAGCTGCGGATCATCAGGTAATGCGACAGCATCCCGCAGGCGCACAGGCAGCCCATCCAGACCCAGTCCATCGGCGCCAGCCATTGCCAGTCCCAGATGCCGACAAGCGTGACCGCCACCGCGCCCGAGATCCCGGTCCAGAAAAAGCTGACCATGGCCGGGTCGTCGCGCGACACATGCCGCGTCAGCAAGCCATAGAGCGCGAACATCAGCGCCGCGCCAAAGGGCAGCAAGGCGTTGACGCTGATCACGCCGCTGCCGGGATCAAGAATCACCAGAATGCCGCAAAAGCCGATGGCGATGGCCGTCCAGCGCCGCCAGCCGACCCGTTCCCCCAGGACCGGCCCGGAAAGCGCCGCCACCAGCAGGGGATAGACCGAAAAGACGGCGTGGGTTTCGATCAGGCCCAGACGGACAAAGGCCTCGATCATCAACACCACTTCCAGCGCCAGGATGACTCCGCGGGCGATCTGGGTCAGCGGGCGCCGGGTGCGGATCGCGCGTTGCAGCCCGCCCGGCTGGCGGGACACAAGCGCGATCACGAAAACCGCGAAAACCCAATAGCGGAGCATCACGATCAGCACGGGCGGGTAGTGTGACGCGAGTACGCGGGAAAATCCGTCCTGCAGCGCGAAGATGAAGCTGACCGCGCACATCAGGAAGATGGCGAGGCCCGTCCGGTCGCGCGGGGGGACCGGCGCGGAGGCCGCCGCATAGGGCGAATGGGAAAGGTCGTCGGGCATGGTCGCGCTTTCAGGAACGTCCCCTGTTGCGCGCCCCGCGCCCCAAGGTCAAGCGCGGGCAGGGTTGCAGATGGTGCAACCCCAGCCTTCCGTCCGAGGCGACGGTCAGTCCCGCGTGCGGATGATCTTGGCGAAAGGTTCCAGCAGGGCGGGATTGGCGGCGATGATCCGGCTGGATTCCAGCGGGCTGTCGCCCTCGCGGATGCCTTCCACGAAACCGCCGGCCTCGCGTACCATCAGGATGCCGGCGGCCACGTCCCAAGGCTTGATGCCCCGTTCCCAATAGCCGTCAAAGCGCCCGGCCGCGACATAGGCCAGATCCAGCGCGGCAGCGCCGAAACGGCGCACCCCGGCCGTGACGGGCATCAGCTGCGCCAGGTCCTGCAGCGCGGCCGGCAGAGGACCGCGGCCGGCAAAGGGGATGCCGGTCGCAAAGACCGAATCGGCCAGGCGCGTGCGGCCCGACACGCGCAGGCGCTGGTCGTTCATGAAGGCGCCGCTGCCCTTTTCGGCCACGAAGAGTTCGTCCTTGGCCGCATCGAAGATGACGCCGGCCACGATCTCTCCCTTGTGCTCCAGCGCGATGGAGACGGCCCAGTGCGGCAGGCCGTGCAGGAAGTTCGTGGTCCCGTCCAGCGGATCGACGATCCAGCGGCGCGTGGGGTCGTCGCCCGCATCCTCGCCCGTTTCCTCGCCCAGCCAGCCATAGCTGGGGCGGGCATTCATCAGCTCTTCCTTGATGATGCGCTCGGCCTCGCGGTCGGCACGGGTGACAAAGTCGCCTGCGCCCTTGACGCTGACCTGAAGGTTCTCGACCTCGCGGAAATCCTTGACCAGGCTGCGCCCGGCCTTGCGGGCGGCCTTGATCATGACGTTCAGATTGGCGCTTGCCATCACATGCTCCGGAAACTGGGGTTGGGCGGGTCATAGGGCAGGCGCGGCCGAATGCCAAGCATCACGCCGCGGCGCCCCGCAGCATCCGCAAGGGTTCGGTGCGCGACAGGCGCAGGACATGGGCCATGTAGGGCTGGGACAGATCGCCCGTCCGCACCGCCGCATAAAGGCGGCGGCGCAGGCCTTGCGGCCCCAGCGGCAGCAGCGCCAGCTCCGGGTTCGCCGCCTCGCGTCGCAGGACCCAGTCGGGCATCACCGCCACTCCGCGCCCCGAGGCCACCAGCATCACGGCCACCGCCGTCAGCTCGACTGTCCGCTGGCGGGCCGGTTCCACCCCGGCGGGCGTCAGGAACTGGCTGAAGACATCCAGCCGCGCGCGGTCCATCGGATAGGTGATCAGCGTCTCTCCCGCCAGGTCGGCCGGGTCGGCATGGCCCTTGGCCACCAGCGGGTGACCTGCGGGAACAACCAAGCTGGGCGCGTAATCGAACAATGGCTGGAAGGTCACGCCCGCCAGATCCTCGGGGTCGGAAGAGATGACCAGATCCACCTCCTCGCGCACCAGCGCAGGCAGCGCGCCAAAGGCCAGCCGCTGGCGGATGTCCACGTCCACGTCGGGCCAGGCACGACGAAAGATGTCCAGCACCGGCAAAAGCCAGTCAAAGCACGCGTGGCATTCCATCGCGATGTGCAGCCGCCCGATGCGCCCTGCCTCGACGCCCTTGAACTCGGCCTCGGTCGCGGCGACCAGCGGCAACACCTGCTCGGCCAGGCGCAGCAGGCGCATGCCCGCCGCAGACAGGCGCATGGGCTTGGCGCGGCGGACGAACAGCTCGACCCCCGACTGCTCCTCCAGTGCCTTGACCTGGTGGGACAAGGCCGATTGCGTAATGTTCAGCACCTCGGCCGCACGGGCCAGCCCCCCTTGTTCATGAATGGCATGGACGGTTCGCAGATGGCGCAGTTCCAGATGCATGATGAATGAAACTCAGGTTGATCTTGAGGATTATGAATTTGTCTCACGCATGAACGCGTGGCACAAGGGCCACCAATCGAAAGGAATCGCCATGACCCGCCCTGTCCCGCATGTCAGCTTCGAGTTCTTCCCGCCCAAGACGCTGGAAGCCTCGTTCAAGCTGTGGGAAACCGCGCGCGCCCTGGCGCCCTTGGAACCGGATTTCGTGTCGGTGACCTATGGTGCCGGCGGCACCACGCGCAAGCTGACCCATGAGGCGGTCACCACGATCAACCGCCAGTTCGGGCTGGAAGTCGCGGCCCACCTGACCTGCGTCGAGGCCACCCGGACCGAGACGATGGAGATCGTGCAGTCCTATGCCGATGCGGGCATCACCGAGATCGTGGCGCTCCGGGGCGACGCGCCGCAGGGCGCCGACCGTTTCACGCCCCATGCCGATGGTTTTGCCAATTCGGTCGAGTTGATCGAGGCCATCGCCGCGCGCGGCGACATGACGATCCGCGCCGGAGCCTATCCCGAGCCGCATCCCGACAGCGCCGACGAGGCCGCCGACATCCAGTGGCTCAAGCGCAAGATCGAGGCGGGCGCTTCCAGCGCCATCACGCAGTTCTTCTTCGAGCCGGATACGTTTTTCCGCTTTCGCGACAAATGCGTGGCGGCGGGGATCGAGGCGCCGATCATTCCGGGCATTCTGCCCGTGCAAAGCTGGGCGGGCACCAAGCGCTTTGCCGCCACCTGCAACACCACCGTGCCGGACTGGGCAGAAGAGGCCTTTCAGGCCGCCGCTTTGGAGGGCCCCGAGGCGCAGCGGGCTCTGGCCACGACGCTTTGCATAGACCTGTGCGAGAGGCTGATCGACGGGGGCGTGGACAGGCTGCATTTCTACACGCTGAACCGGCCCGAACTTACGCGCGACGTGTGTGCCGCCCTGGGCGTGCGTCCCAAGGCCGGGCTGGAGGCCGTGGCCTGACGCCACCCTTTCGTTCAGGCCGTCCCGGACGGCTGTTCGGGACGTGACGGGGGCCGTCTGAGGAGGCGCGGGCGGTCAGCGGCAAGCCCTGTCAGGCCGCCGCAAAGAAGCGCGGGTCCGGCATACGGGCGCGGAACCGATTCGTGCATCGCCTCGGAGGAGTATTGACCCGCAAGGCGGGGCGCACGGGCCAGAAACGCCTTGCCCCACCGCCGCCACGACCCGATGGAGGGTGCGGCCGCATCGCAGGGAAACAGCCGCTGCCACCCGGACGGCAGGGTCAGGCCGACCGCCTCTGCCCGTTGCAGCATCCAGACCAGCGGAATGTTGGACAGGGGTCGCGCCATCTCGAACCCGCCCAGCTGGCCGCCGATGTCGGCATGCGCGCCGCGAAACCACATCTGCTCGATCCGGCCGGCGGCATGGTCGTCGTCCCACAGCAGCGGCGCAAAGGCGGCGCGGGTTTCGTCCAGCGCCAGGGCCTGGACTCCGTGCTCGATCCCCTGCCCCAGATGGGCGTCGTGGAACCGGAACCGCGGCTCGGTCAGCATCCACAGAACCGGCAGGCGCAGCCCAAGCGCCATCACCGTGTCAAAGCAGCCGACCATGCGGATGGGGGCCTGCGCGTGGCACCTCCGGCGGCGAAACGCGGCCAGGGCCTGATCCGAGCCGCCCTGATGGTAATAGCGCCATGCCAGCCGGATGTGCCGCTCGGTCGCGGCCTCCGCGCGCAACAGGCCGATACGGCTGATCATTCCGGCCAGGCTGCGCACCGCAAATGCCCCGCGGGAGTAACCCAGCATTATGATCGGGTCGCCTGGACGATACCCGGAGGCCAGCCAGCCATAAGCTTCGATGATCCGTGCCTCAAGGATGCGGCCCATCGCCAGCTCCGGCAGGGTGCGCCAGCGATTCCACTGCTGCCCCATGCCGTAATGGATGCGCATCCGGCCTGCCGGGACGGGCAAGCCCAGCTGCCCTGTCAGCAGGCGGTGGATGCGGCCGATGGAACTGCGCCGTCCCTCGGCCAGCGAGGCGAAGGTGCCATCCATCAGCACGACGTGAAGGGTGGGCGGTCGGATCGCGCTCATGCTCCAAGCCTAGCACAAGGGCATGAGCGAAAGGTTAGGACAGCTGCATCACGGTGGCGTGGGTCATCGCGCCGAAACCGTTGAAGCGCGTGTTCGTGACCGTCGAATAGGCGCCGGCGCCGTGAAAGATCACGAAATCGCCCTCGGCCGTATCCTCGGGCAGGCTCAGTTCGCCCGGCAGGCGATCGACCGAGTCGCAAGTGGGGCCAAAGATCACGCGGCCGCTGTGGTCGGCGTCGCGGACCTTGCCCTGCGAGGTCATCACCTCGACGCGGTCGATGTTGCCCACGATCGGCAATTCCGCCAGGCCACCGTAAACCCCGTCGTTCAGAAAGACGTGGCCGCCGTCGCGGATGCCCTTCACGCGGGTGATCAGCGAGTAGGCATCGGCCACCAGACCCCGGCCCGGCTCGCAGACCAGGTCGGGTGCCTCGGCCCCGAACATTTCGGCCGTCGTTTCGGCAATCTCGTGGAAGATCGAGGGCAGGTCCGGCTCGACCCCCACGACCCGGTGCGAAGGAAAGCCCCCGCCCACGTTCAGGCGCTGTGCGCGCACGCCGGCCATGTCGCAGATGTCGCGGGCCACCCGGATATAGCTTTCCCAGGCGATCGGGTCCGTGCATTGCGTGCCCGGGTGGAAGGTCAGCGAGGCGACATAGCCGCGCCGCGCCACCTCGGCCAGCAATTCGGCCGCCAGTTCCGGGGTTGCCCCGAACTTGGACCCGAAGTCATAGACCGCGCCCAGGACAGGCAGCTTGAAGCGGGGCGAGATCTCGACCGGCTGTCCGTCGACCTCGGTCGGCACCTGCTCGAACAGCTTTTCCAGCTCGGACCGGCTGTCCACCGACCAGGCGCGGATGCCCTGGGCCACCGCATGCGCGATCTCGGACCGGGACCGCACCGGATTGTGGTAATGGCGCGCGGCGCGCGGCGCCATGCGGCCGATCAGGTCGATCTCGAAGGGCGAAGCGACGTCGAACCCCTTGATGCCGGCGGCGACCAGGTTCTGGATCACAGCTTCTTCCGGGTTCGACTTGACCGCATAGGTCACAAGGCCCGGAAAGCCGTCGATGAATTGCCGCGCACGGTCTTGCAGGACCGTCGGCGCGAAGACCATGACCGGATGTTCCGGAGCGAGATGGCGAATGACATCGGCCGGATTGTCCCAGACGGTCTTCTGTTGTCCCATTGCGGTTCCTTTCGCAGCGGCAAGATTTGGGGTGAGGGGAGGCGTAACCAAGATGGCGCTTTTGGGTTCCGACTTCACCATTGAAAAGGGTGGAACCGCATCACAGGGCCGTCAATACGCCGAAATCGATGTCACTTTGACGAAATGCAGGGACAGGTGCGTTAGGTCGATCTGGATCGGAAGATCCTGACGCAACTGTCGGACGATGTGCGCATCTCGGTGGCCGTTCTGGCGCAACGGTTGCGGGTGGCACGTTCGATGGTGCAGGCGCGGCTGGAACGGCTGGAAGCCACGGGGGCGATCGCGGGCTACACGCTGCGCCTGGGGCAGGCTGCACATGCCACACGCATCCGCGCCAAGGTGCTGCTGGGGATCGAGCCGCGCAGCCCACCGGGGCTGCTGGTCCGGCTGAAGGCCATCCCCCAGGTCGAGCGTGTTCATACACCAGCGGGCGCATCGGCCTTCTGGTCCAGATCGCGACGGGTTCGACCACCGGGCTGGACGATACACTGGACCAGATCGGCAGGATCGACGGCGTGCGGTCGTCGGAAAGCCTGATCCACCTGTCCACCCAGCCGGACCGTGCCGTCTAGCGCAGCCGGAACAGGTCCACATAGGATTGGGCCAGTCCCAGATCGCCCTGGATCGCCACTCCCGGCGCCTGCCCCACGCGACGCGGGCCATAGATGGCCGCGGCCAGTGCGTTGCCGCTCCCTTCGAACATCACCCCCGCCTGCGGATCCGGATCGGCCGACAGATGCAGCACCCCGTCCGAAAGGTCCTGCAGGAACGTCTCGCGCCCGCTGCGGAACCCCGCCCGCAGGGTCAGCCCCCGCGCCGCCTGTACATCGATCATGGCTGTCATCGAGATCATCAGCGCCGTCGGACTGATGAACCGGTGCGGGTCATGGCCCGGATGCGCCGCGCCCCAGCGGCACATCGCCTGCAGGACCGGCATCAGCCCCTGCCCGGAAGCTGTCAGCGCATAAACGCCCAGTGCCTTGTCGTGCCGGAGCACGTCCGCCGCCTGAAGCTGCGCCAGCCGCTGCGTCAGCACCGCCGCCGTCACGCCGGGCAGGCCCGCGCGGATCATCTGGAACCGCTTGGGCACCAGCATCAGCTCGCGCACCACCAGCAGCGCCCATCGGTCGCCCACCACGTTCAGCGCATGCGCCGCCAGGCAGCCTTCGTCGTAACGCAAACGGAGAGGGGCATGGTCGCTCATCGCTCCTCTCTATCAGTTGCTTTTTCATACTGCCACTGCGACACTTGGTCCGTGGGCAGCGATTCCCCGTGCCATGGGAGAGGACCAGATGACCTATGTGTCAGGCTTTGTCGCGGCCGTGCCGACCGTGAACCGGCAGGCCTTCATCGAACACTCACGTTCCTCCTGGCCGATCTTCAGGCGGGCCGGCGCGCTGCGGATGGTCGAGTGCTGGGGCGAGGACGTGCCGCGCGGCAAGCAGACGGACTTCTACCGCGCCACGCAGGCAAAAGAGGATGAGACGCCGATCTTCTCGTGGATCCTCTGGCCGGACCGCGACAGCTGCGACCGCGCCTGGGCCTCGATGGAGGCACAGCCCGAGGCCGCTGAGATGCCGCCAATGCCCTTCGACGGGTCGCGCATGTTCTGGGGCGGGTTCCGGCCCGTCGTCGAGATGGGCGACAGCGCTTCGGGACGCTATGTCCAAGGCTTCGTGCTGGCCGTGCCCGGCGACAGGCAGCAGGCCTATATCGACATGGCCCGGCAGGCGACGCCGATGTTCCAGAAGTTCGGCGCCACCTTCCAGATCGAATGCTGGGGCGAGGATGTGCCGCAAGGCAAGCAGACGGATTTCTATCGCGCGGCTCGGGCCGAGCCCGGCGAAGTCGCGGTCTTTTCCTGGATCGAGTGGCCGGATCGGGAAACCTGCGACGCGGCGGCCAGGCAGATGGAGGCCGAGATGGGGTCCACCCCGATGCCGGACATGCCCTTTGACGGCAAGCGGATGTTCTGGGGCGGATTCACCCCCGTCGTGGACGAGCGGGCCTGAGGAGGATCGCCATGTATCATGGCAAACCCGCCTGGTTCGAACTGACCACCGCGCCCGGCCAGCTTGCGGCGGCCGGGACCTTTTACGGAAAGGTGCTGGGCTGGGACCTGGCAGATGCCGGGATGCCGGGCATGACCTATCATCTGGCGTCGCATGGCGGCGACATGGTGGCCGGCATGATGGAGGCGACCACGCAGATGCCGCCGGGCTGGCTGATCCATTTCGACGTGGACGACGTGGATGCGGCGACGGCCCTGGTGACCGGGCGCGGCGGCAAGGTGCTGCATCCACCGACCGACATTCCCGGCACCGGGCGCTTCGCGGTTGTCAGCGATCCGCAGGGGGCCGCTTTCGGCCTCTTGCAGCCCACGCCGATGGACCCCCAGCCTCCGGCCGGGTCCGGCGCCTGGAACCAGCGCAAGGAGGGCCACGGCAACTGGACCGAACTGATGTCCACCGACCCCGACGCGGCCCTTGACTTCTACGCCAAACTTTTGGGCTGGACCCTGTCCCAGACGATGGACATGGGCGACCAGGGAACCTACCGGATCTTTGCCTGGAACGGGACCCAGATCGGCGGCATCATGGGCCTGGGCCATGCACCGCAGTCCCGCTGGCTGCCCTATTTTGGCGTGAATGGTGTGGCGGCTGCGGTGGATCGCGTGACCGGTTCCGGCGGGACGCTGATCCACGGCCCGCAGGAGGTGCCCGGACCGGCCTTCGTCGCCGCGCTGCGTGATCCGCAGGGGGCTGATTTTGCCTTGGTGGGCCCGCTCGAGGTTACGGCCTGAGGGACGGCCTCTCTTGGCCTTTGCCCCTGCATTCGCTAATCCATCCCCAAGCAAGGGGATATGCAGCGATGACGATGGACAAGAGCTTTGACGCCAAGGCCGCCGAGGCCCGGATCAGCGCCGGATGGGAACAGGCAAAGGCCTTCGCGGCCGGGGCCAATGCCTCGCGCACGGAAACCTTCACGGTCATGATCCCGCCGCCCAACGTCACGGGCAGCCTGCATATCGGCCATGCCTTCAACAACACGCTGCAGGACATCCTGGTCCGCTGGCACCGGATGCGTGGCTTTGACACGCTGTGGCAGCCCGGCCAGGACCATGCCGGCATCGCCACCCAGATGGTCGTGGAACGCCAGATGGCCCAGCGCCAGGAACCCGGCCGCCGCGAGATCGGCCGTGACGCGTTTGTCGAGAAGATCTGGGCCTGGAAGCAGGAGTCGGGCGACACGATCATCAACCAGCTGAAGCGCCTCGGCGCCTCCTGCGACTGGTCCAGGAACGCCTTTACCATGTCCGGTGCCCCCGGCGCCCCGGCAGGCGAGGAAGGCAATTTCCACGACGCGGTGATCCGCGTCTTCGTGGACCTTTACAACAAGGGCATCATCTATCGCGGCAAGCGCCTGGTGAACTGGGACCCGCATTTCGAGACCGCCATCAGCGATCTCGAGGTCGAGAACCGGGAAACGCCCGGCCATATGTGGCACTTCAAGTACCCGTTGGCTGGCGGCGAAACCTATGAATACATCGAGCGTGACGAAGACGGCCGCGTGACCCTGCGCGAGACGCGCGATCATATCTCGATCGCGACGACCCGCCCGGAGACGATGCTGGGCGATGGTGCCGTGGCCGTGCATCCGGATGATGCCCGCTATGCCTCCATCGTCGGCAAGCTGGTCGAGATCCCGGTCGGCCCCAAGGAACACCGCCGCCTCATCCCGATCATCACGGATGAATATCCCGACCCGAACTTCGGCTCAGGCGCGGTGAAGATCACCGGCGCGCATGACTTCAACGACTACGGCGTGGCAACCCGCAACAACATCCCGCTTTACGCGCTGATGGACGGCAAGGCGCGGATGCGCGAGGACGGGCTCTCCTATGCCGAAAGCGCCGCCATCGCCTCCCGCGCGGCACAGGGCGAGGATGTCGGCGATGTGTCGGCAGTGAACTTGGTCCCCGACGATCTGCGCGGCCTCGACCGCATGGAGGCCCGCAAGCGCGTGGTCGAGGCGATCACCGCCGAGGGCCTGGCCGTCACCTACCTGCACAAGGAAATCGAGAAGGAAACCGGCGCCGAGCATCTGGAGCGCCGCCCCCTCGTCGAGCAGAAGCCGATCATGCAGCCCTTCGGCGACCGCTCGGGCGTTGTCATCGAACCGATGCTGACGGACCAGTGGTTCGTGGACACGCAGCGCATCGTCGGCCCCGCGCTGGACGCCGTCCGGACGGGGCGCACCCAGATCCTGCCCGAGCAGCACCGCAAGGTCTATTTCAACTGGCTCGAGAACATCGAGCCCTGGACCATCAGCCGCCAGCTGTGGTGGGGGCACCAGATCCCGGTCTGGTACGGGCCAGAGGTAGTTGAAGGCAAGGACATCCAGAAGGACGGCCTCGCCGCGCTCTCCTACAACCCTATGAAGCAGTTTTGTGCAGTCACCAAAGAAGAGGTTCTTGCGCAAGCGACAGAGTACTACGGGGACACAGTGGAGGTCCGCTTTAGCGCGTTAGACTTCTTCGAGCCCCAGCAGGAAGGAAGACGCAAAGTTCCGAATCCCGGTGCCTTTGGCATTGGCGATGATAGGCACCAGGCCGTCCAAACGGTCGATCTATCACGCGATCCCGATGTGCTAGATACGTGGTTCTCCTCGGGCCTTTGGCCCATCGGCACACTCGGCTGGCCAGAGCCGACGCCCGAGCTTCAGCGCTATTTCCCGACCGACGTGCTGGTCACCGGCTTCGACATCATCTTCTTCTGGGTCGCTCGGATGATGATGATGCAGCTTGAGGTCGTGGGCGATGTTCCCTTCCGCACCGTCTATGTCCACGGCCTCGTGCGGGACGAGAAGGGCGCGAAGATGTCGAAGTCCAAGGGCAACGTCATCGACCCGCTGACGCTGGTGGACGAATATGGCGCCGACGCGCTGCGCTTCACCCTGACCTCGATGGCGGCGATGGGGCGCGATCCGAAGCTGGGGCCCAAGCATGTCGAGGTGAACCGCAATTTCGTCACCAAGATCTGGAACGCCACCCGCTTTGCCGAGATGAACGGCGTGCGCGGCGGCGGTGAACGGCCAGAGCCGCGGCACACCGTGAACCGCTGGATCATCGGCGAAACGGCACGCGTCCTGATGGCCACCGACGAGGCGCTGACCTCCTACCGCTTCAACGATGCGGCGACGGAGTTGTATGCCTTTGTCTGGGGCAAGGTCTGCGATTGGTATGTCGAGTTCGCCAAGCCTCTGTTCGACGGCGAACATGCCGAGGAAACCCGCGACACGATGGGCTGGGTGCTGGACCAGTGCTACCTGATGCTGCACCCGATCATGCCCTTCGTGACCGAAGAGCTGTGGTCGCTGACGGCAGACCGCCCCAGGATGCTGGTTCATGGCGACTGGCCGCAACTGGGTGCCGACCTGATCGACGCGACCGCCGACCGGCAGATGAACTGGGTCATTGCCCTGATCGAGGCCGTGCGTTCGGCCCGCGCCCAGATGGGCGTGCCGGCAGGGGCCAAGCTGGACCTGATCGTGACCGAGGCTGACGAGGCCGCCCGCGCGGCACTGGCCGCCAATGCGCCGCTGATCGAGCGTCTGGCGCGGGTCAATCCGCCCATGGATGGTGTCGTCGGCAAGGGCATGATCGCGGTCTCGGTTTCCGGCGCCAGCTTTGCGCTGCCCATTGGCGCGGTGATCGACGTGGCGGCCGAAACCTCCCGCCTGACCAAGGCGCAGGGCAAGGTCGAGAAGGACGCCGACGGCCTCCGCAAGCGCCTGTCGAATCCGCGGTTCGTCGAGAATGCCGAAGCCGAGGTGATCGAGGAAACGCGGGACAAGCTGGCAGTGCTGGACGACGACATCGCCCGCCTGCGGGCTGCGCTGGATCAGCTGGCCGCCATGTAGCCACGGATCGAAGGCGCCCGGTCGGGCGCCTTCGGCAGGATGCAGGGAACATCATGAACTGGCTGGAGCGGATCGCCGAACGGATGATGCTGAAGGCGCGGGCCGAGGGAAAGCTGTCGGGCCTGAAGGGTGAGGGCAAGCCCCTGCCCCACCGCCCGGCAGGCGATGCGGGGCAAGCCGTCGGATTCCGGATCATGGCCGAAGCGGGCGTCCTTCCCGAGGAGATTGTCCTGAAGAAGCAGGTGATCGCGGCGCAACAGCGCCTTGCCCATCTGCCCGAAGGGCCGGATCGTCAGGCGCTGCTGGCCGAGATCGCGCGGCTGCAGATGCGTCAGTCGATCGCCGAGGAGGCGCGCCGCCGCTTCATGCGGGATTGAGGCGGGCCAGTGCGCGGGGTAGCGCCTCGGCCAGTGTTTCCATCTGAGTCACCGGACCGCAGCTGATCCGGATGCAACGGTCCAGGGGCGCGACCCCCGGCATGCGGACAAAGACGCCCTCGGCCTCGAGCGCCGCCACCAGGGCGCGGGCATGGGCGCCGTCGCAGCCGGTGTCCAGCGCCACGAAATTGGCTGCGGAGGGCAGAGGCGTCAGACCGTTCGCCGCGCCGATTTCCGCGATCCGGTCGCGGGCGGCATGAACCTCGGCCACGACATGGGCCAGCCATCCCTGGTCAGCCAGCGCCGCCAGCGCCCCCGCCTGCGCGATGCGGTTCACGCCGAAATGGTTGCGGATCCGGTCAAAGCCCGCGATCAGGTCCGGTGCCCCGATGGCATAGCCGATACGCGCTCCGGCCAGTCCATAGGCCTTGGAAAAGGTTCGCATGCGGATCACGCGCGGATCATCGGCAGAAATGTCGGGAAGCGCGTCCTGCGGAGCGAATTCGGCATAAGCCTCGTCCAGAACCAGCAGGCAATCCTGCGGCAGATCGTCCAGCATCGCCCGGATTGCCGTGCCCTTGTGCCAGCTGCCCATGGGATTGTCGGGATTGGACAGGTAGACCAGCCGCGCGCCGACCTGACGGGCGCAGTCCAGCAGGGCCTGCAGGTCCTCGGCGTCGTCGCGATACGGGACCTTGTGCAGGACGCCGCCGAAGCCCGCCACGTGATAGTTGAAGGTCGGATAGGCGCCTTCAGAGGTCACGACCGCATCGCCCGGGGCCACCATCAGCCGCACCAGATTGCCCAGCAGCCCGTCGATTCCTTCGCCCACCATGATGTGCCGGGGTTCGACCGACAGATGCGCCGCCAGGGCATGGGTCAGGTCATGGCTGGGACCGTCGCCGTATTTCCAGATCTGTCCCACTGCCTCGCGCATGGCGCGCGCGGCCAGAGGGCTGGGGCCGAACGCGCTTTCATTTGCCCCGAGACGGGCAGCAAAGGGCGTGCCCCGCCGACGCTCCAGGGTTTCGGCGCCGATGAACGGGACGGTGGTGGGCAGGCTGGCAGGCAGCGGGGCAAATCGTGTCATGCGGCGCAGACTGCCCCGGCCGCGCCTGCCCTGCAAGGGATCAAAAGGCGCGAAAGGTCATGGTCGTCAGGGTGCGGCTGATATGGGGGATGTCGAACAAACGCTCGGACAGAAAGCGGCCGACATCCTCTTCCTCGGGGATGTAGACCTTGGCGATCAGGTCGAAATCACCCGAGGTCGAGAACAGCTCGCTGACGACCTCGCGGTCATAGATGGCCTCGGCGACCTGATAGGTCCGGCCGGGCTCGCAGCGGAACTGGACAAAGACTGCACGCATGGGGACCTCCCTCTTCTGGCGCAGGTTAGACCGCGGCGGCGGCGCGGGTCCAGTCCCCGCGCGCATGCCCGCGCCAGAAGCGGCGCATCAGCAGGATCGCGGCAAAGGTCAGCCCGACGCAAAGGCCCAGCCACAGTCCCGCCGGACCGAAGCCCAAGGGAAAGGCCAGCGCCCAAGCGACCGGCATGCCCACCACCCAATAGCTGAAGCCCGCGATCCACATTGGCACCTGCGTGTCATGGACCCCGCGCAGAAAGCCAAGTGCGATCACCTGAAAGGCGTCCGTCAGCTGGAACAGCGCGGCATACATCAGCAGCATTGCGCCAAGCGCCACGATGGCTGGCGCCTGCGGGTCGGTCGGGTCCAGGTAAAGCCGCACCAGCTGTTCCGAGAACAGCAGATAGATGGCGATGGCGATTCCCGCAAAGACCAGCGACATCCAGATCACCGTCACGGCGGCATCCCGCATCCAGGCCCTGTCGCCCCGCCCCTTGGCCTGGCCCACCCGCACGGTCGCCGCGTTCGACAGCCCCAGATGCGCCATGAAGGTGATCGAGGTGATCTGCAGCGCGATCCCGTGCGCGGCCAGCTGCGGCGTGCCGATCCAGCCCATCATGATGTTCGAGGCGACGAACAGGCCGCCCTCGGCCACCATGGTCAGGCCGATGGGCCAGCCGATCCGCGCCACCTGCCCCATCGCCTGCCAGTCCGGCCGCCAGAACCTTTGGAACAGGTGATACTGCCGCGCGACGGGGACCCAGGCCGCATAGCCCACCAGCAGCAGCAGCTGGACCACCTGTACCGTCACACTGGCAATCGCGGCCCCGCGCACGCCCAGTTCGGGCGCGCCCAGATTTCCAAAGATCAGCACCCAGTTCAGGAACAGGTTCAGCGGCAGCCCGGCCAGCGTCACCCACATGACGATCTGCGTCCGCTCCAGCGCCGCCAGGTAGGAGGCGAGCGTCAACTGCCCCAGCACGACCGCCAGTCCCCAGCCCGCGATGCGCAGGTAATCCTGCGCCAGCGACGACACCAGGGGCGTCTGCCCCAGGCCCAGCAGGACCGGCTCGGACCACCACATCAGCGGCATCACCGACAGCGCGAAGGCCGAGGACAGCCACAGCGCCATGCGCGCGCCGCGCCGCACCTCGGTCTCGTTGCCCGAAGCGACGTGGCTGGCGATCAGCCCCATCACGCCGGTGCCGAACCCCATGCCCAGGAAGAACAGGATGTGAAAGAACGAGGTCGCGATGACCAGCGCCGCCAGCGGCTCGACCCCGTACCAGCCGATCATCACCGTATCCCCCACGCCGATGGCCATGCGGGCCAGATGGCTGCCGATCAACGGCAGCCCCAACGACAGGGTCGCAAGGATGTGAGGGCGATAACGGCTGTGCATCGCCTTGCCATAGCCGCGCGCGTGCCACCGGGCAAGAGGCCGCCTTGCACGCCCTGCAAGAAAGCCGCAGAGGCCTCATCTTCTGTGCCGAAATATCCTCAGGGGCGGCGTCGCCGGGCGCGGCACCGGGTCCCGCTTCTTTTGGCGCGGCTCGCCGCTTGCCCGGTTCCCCGCCATCTGCGATAGAACCCCGACCCCGACCAAGAGGCCGCACATGACCTTTCGCGCCCGCCATCTACTGGGCATCGACCATCTCAAGCCCGACGAGATCGTCTCGCTGCTGGACCTGGCCGAGGATTACGTCGCCCTCAACCGCCGCACCGTCAAGCATTCCGACGCGCTGGCCGGGCTGACCCAGATCAACATGTTCTTCGAGAATTCGACCCGCACGCAGGCCAGCTTCGAACTGGCCGGCAAGCGACTGGGGGCGGACGTCATGAACATGGCCGTCAGCCAGTCCAGCGTGAAAAAGGGCGAAACCCTGATCGACACGGCGCTGACGCTGAACGCGATGCAGCCCGACCTGCTGGTCGTGCGCCACCCCCATTCGGGGGCGGTGAACCTGCTGGCCGAAAAGGTGAACTGCGCGGTCATCAACGCGGGGGACGGGCGGCACGAACATCCCACGCAGGCGCTGCTGGATGCCCTGACCATTCGCCGCGCCAAGGGTCGGCTGCACCGGCTGACGGTCGCCATCTGCGGCGACATCGCGCATAGCCGCGTCGCGCGGTCGAACCTTATCCTGCTGGGCAAGATGGAAAACCGCATCCGCCTGATCGGGCCGGCCACGCTGATGCCCTCGGGCGCGTCCGAGATGGGCGTCGAGCTTTACGAGAACATGCGCGAGGGCCTGAAGGGCGCCGATGTCGTAATGATGCTGCGCCTTCAGCGCGAACGCATGGATGGCGGCTTTATTCCGTCCGAGCGGGAATATTTCCATCGCTGGGGCCTTGATGCCGAAAAGCTGGCGATGGCCGCGCCGGACGCCATCGTGATGCATCCGGGTCCCATGAACCGCGGCATCGAGATCGACGGCACCATCGCGGACGACATCAACCGCAGCGTGATCCAGGATCAGGTCGAGATGGGCGTGGCCGTCCGCATGGCCGCCCTGGACCTGCTGGCACGCAACCTGCGGGCCGAGCGCGGCCGCATGGCCTTGGGCGAGGTGTGACGATGGACCTGATCTTTTCCAACGCCCGCCTGATCGATCCCGAAACCCTGTCGGATGCGCCGGGCAGCCTGCGCGTGACCGAGGGCCGCATTGCCGGGCGCGGCGCACCGGACGAAGCCGCTCCCGAAGGCGCGGTTGTCATCGACTGCGGCGGTCGCGCGCTGGCCCCCGGACTGGTCGACTGGGGCGTCAAGATCGGCGAACCGGGCGAGCGGCACAAGGAAAGCTTTCGCAGCGCCGGCCGTGCTGCGGCGGCAGGCGGCGTCACGACGATGATCGCGCGGCCCGACACGATGCCCCCCATCGATACGCCCGAGGCGTTGGAGTTCGTCACCCGGCGCGCCCAGGATGCGCCCGTCAACATCCACCACATGGCCGCCCTGACCAAGTCCCGTGAAGGGCGCGAGATGGTCGAGATCGGCTTTCTGACCGATCTCGGCGCGGTGGCGTTCACGGACGGGGTGCGGGTGGTGCGCGACAGCAAGCTGTTGTCGCGCTGCATGACCTATGCGCGCGGGCTGGATGCGCTGATCGTGGGCCATCCCCAGGATGCGGGGCTGTCGCAGGGCGCGGTGGCGACATCGGGCAAGTTCGCCTCGCTTTACGGCATCCCGTCAGTCTCGCCCATGGCCGAGGTGATGGGGCTGGACCGCGACCTTGCGCTGGTCGGCATGACCGGCTGCCGCTGGCACGCCGACCAGATCACCACGGCCGCCGCCCTGCCCGCATTGATCCGCGCCCGCGAGGCGGGGCTGGACGTGACGGCCGGCATCTCGATCCACCACCTGACGCTGAACGAATTCGATGTGGGCGATTACCGCACCTTTTTCCGCTTCACGCCACCCCTGCGGTCCGAGGACGACCGCCAGGCGATGGTGCAGGCGGTGGCCGACGGGCTGATCGACGTGATCGCCAGCTTCCACACGCCCCAGGACGAGGAGTCCAAGCGCCTGCCCTTCGAGGCTGCCGCCCCCGGCGCCGTCGGCTTGCAGACCCTGTTGCCGGCCGCGATGCGCCTTTACCATCAGGGCGGGCTCAGCCTGCCGCAGCTGTGGCGCGCGCTGTCCTTGAATCCGGCACGACGCCTTGGCCTTTCCTCGGGCCGCCTGTCGCAGGGGGCGCCTGCGGACCTGGTCCTGTTCGACCCCGACGCGCCCTTCCTGATGGACCGCTTCAAGCTCTTATCCAAGTCCAAGAACACCCCGTTCGACGGCGCCCGGATGCAGGGACGCATCCTTGGCACCTGGGCCGCGGGCAACCGCGTGTTCGGAGAACCCGCATGAGCCTGATCCTGTGGACGCTGTTCGGCTATCTGCTGGGCTCGGTACCGTTTGGCCTGGTGATCGCGCGCGCGCTTGGGCTGGGCGATCTGCGCAAGATCGGCTCGGGCAACATTGGGGCCACCAACGTGCTGCGGACGGGCAACAAGCCCGCCGCGCTGGCCACGCTGCTTCTTGATTCGGGCAAGGGCGCGATCGCTGTGCTGATTGCCCGACAGTTCGGCGGCGACATGGCCGCGGTGCTGGCAGGCGGGGCGGCCTTTCTGGGCCATTGCTTTCCGGTCTGGCTGGGGTTCAAGGGCGGCAAGGGCGTGGCCACCTTTCTGGGCACGGTGATCGCGCTGCACTGGCCGCTTGGCCTGATCGCCTGCGCGACCTGGGCGCTGACTGCGGTGGTCAGCCGCATCAGCAGCCTCAGCGCCCTTCTGGCCGCGGCGCTGGCACCGGTCTTTGCCTGGGGGATGGGCCGCACCGACATCGCGGGCATCGTGGCCTTCATGGCGGTGCTGATCTTTATCCGGCACCAGGCCAACATCCGTCGCCTGCTGGCCGGGACGGAACCACGCATCGGCCGCAAATAGCGGCCGCGCCTTCAGCGTTCGGCCACCAGAACCCGCCCGCCCGGTCGGACAGGCCGCGCCGGAGCGGCAACCGCCTCGCGCAGACCGCTTGGGGTAAAGGGGCCCTGCATCGGTGCGGGCGCGTCCTCGGGCTCGACGGCATCGTCCTCCGACTCCGGTTCCGCGCCGGACGCCATCCGCGACAAGGCGGCGGCCCCGCGCCGGGCGGACACCGCGATCGAGATCAGCGCCAGGCAGGCCCCCGATATCAGGATCAGCACGACCGTGCCCAGCAGGCCCAGAAGGATCGGCATCGGCGGCACGCCTTCGGCCTGCCGCACCAGCACCACCACCGCGCCCAGAAGGGCGAGGACGCCCACCACAAAGACAGCTGCGACCAGCCGCCCGACCCACTGAATCACGTCACCACGCATGATCTGCCCCATGTGCTTTTCGGCCGGGGTGCCACCAAGCGCGGCGCAGATCAAGCGGGCGCATGCGGGTGGCGGCTCACCTTCGCGTGCGGAACGCGCCCGATCTTCGCAGGTCCGGATGCCGGTGCCCGGGGCGTCACCTAGTAGCAGTATTCGTCATAGATGCGGCCCAGATCGCCGCCCCAGACGCCGTGATATTTCTCCAGCAGCTCGTCGGCGGGAACCTTGCCGCTGTCCACGCTTTCCTTCAGGGCGTTCAGAAAGTGCGTTTCGTCGGGAACCAGGCCGTCGCTTGCCGGACATGCGCGGGACTTCAGCCCGGCCTCGGCGATGCCCAGCACCTCGCGGGCCAGGTCGTGCATCCGCACCCCGCCCGCCTCGGCCTGCAGGCCGTACCGGCCGGCCGCCACCCGCAACGCTTCGCGGGTTTCCGCGTCCCAGCCCTTGACCAGATCCCAGGCCGCATCCAGCGCGCCCTGGTCATAGGTCAGCCCGACCCACAGCGCGGGCAGCGCGCAAAGTCGCCGCCAGGGCCCGCCATCCGCACCCCGCATCTCGATGTACTTCTTGACGCGTGCCTCAGGAAAGACGGTGGTCATGTGGTCGGCCCAGTCCGACAGCGTCGGCACCTCTCCGGGCAGGGCCGGCAGCTGACCTTTCAGGAAGTCCTTGAAGCTCTGGCCCAGGGCATCGATGTACTTGCCGTCGCGATACACGAAATACATCGGCACGTTCAGCACGTAGTCCACCCAGGCCTCGTAGCCAAAGCCCTCCTCGAAGGCAAAGGGCAGCATGCCCGTGCGCGCGCCGTCCAGGTTCTGCCAGATATGGGCGCGCCAGGATTTCATCCCGTTGGGCTTTCCGTCCAGAAAAGGCGAATTGGCGAACAGCGCCGTCGCCACAGGCTGGAGGGCCAGGGCCACGCGCATCTTCTGGACCATGTCGGCTTCGGAGGCGAAATCCAGGTTCACCTGAACCGTGCAGGTCCGGTACATCATCTGGGTGCCAAGTGTGCCCACACGGCCCATGTAGTCGGTCATCAGCCGATAGCGCCCCTTGGGCATCATCGGCATGTCGTCCTGCGCCCAGATCGGCGCGGCGCCCAGGCCGATGAAGCCCGCACCGATGTCGCGGGCCACCGCCTCGACCTCGGCCAGGTGGCTGTTCACCTCGTTGCAGGTCTGGTGGATCGTTTCCAGCGGCGCCCCTGACAGTTCCAGCTGCCCGCCCGGCTCCAGACTGACATTGGCGCCGTCACGCTCCAGCCCGATCAGCTTGCCGGCCTCCAGCACCGGGCTCCAGTTGAAGCGGTCGCGCAGACCCTCCAGCATCGCCGTGATCGAGACGGGGCCCTCGTAGGGCAAGGGCATCTTGCCAGCCAGGTCATAGCCGAACTTTTCGTGTTCGGTTCCAATGCGCCAGTCGGCCTTGGGCTTTTCGCCGCTCTCGATATAGGCGGCCAGCTGATCGCGATGCTCGATGGGGCCTCCGCCCTGCTGGGGAATGGACATGAGCAAGGCCTTTCTCGGGTTTCCAGTCGGTCACAGGTGGCAAGGCCTGCGGGCCAAGTCAAGCCGCCTTACACCGGCCTCCGCCAAACGGTGCGGATGGCGTCGCGCTGATGCGCCACGCCCGCCAGCGCCGCCGAGACGGCGCCCATGTCCAGGCCGGGCAAGGCGGTAAAGGCATCCGCCAGCGCTGCCGCCCCCGCGGCATCGGCTGGAACCAGCAGGGCCTCGCCTGTCTGGCTGCGCAGCCGCCAATGCGCCCGACCGTCCAGCCGCAAGAGCCGGATCTCGACCAGATCGCGCAGGGGGATCTCGCCGCCCGGCCGGGTCGCGCCGTAATAGCGGATGGCCCCTTCGACGATCTCGACCATGCCGGGGGCGCCGATCTGGCGGCGGAAGGGTGATCGCCGCATTGCGCCAAGCGTCAGGCTGGCGCAGACCAGCGTGACTGCGGCCCCGACCAGGGCAAAGAACCAGCCGCCCCGCAGGGACAGCCACAGGCCCGCCAGCGTCAGGGCCGCAAAGACCAGCAGTTCGCGGTTGTCCCGCAGGCGGTCGCGCAGTCCGGGGCGGATCATGATTCGCGGCAGGACGGGGACAGGATCACCATCGGGCCAGCGCGTCCTCGTCACTGTCCTTGGCGGCCACCCAACCGGCCCGCCCGTCGCGGCCGATCTCGCGCTTCCAGAATGGCGCGCGGGATTTCAGCCAGTCCATCAGAAAATCCGCCGCGTCAAAGGCCGCGCGGCGGTGGCGGGCGGCAGTAGCGACCATCATGATCGGCGCGCCCACCTCCAGCCGGCCGTGACGGTGGATGATGCGCCAGTCGATCAGGTCGAACCGGCGCGCGGCGTTGTCCCCGAAGTCCTGCAGTGCCCGTTCGGTCATGCCGGGATAATGCTCGATCTCCAGCGCCGCCAGATTGCCGCCGTCGTCCCGCACGATGCCGGTAAAGGTCACGAGCGCGCCGGCGCCCGCACCAAAGCCTGCCAGTTCGGCCGCAGGATCAAAGGCATCGAGTTGCACGCGGGCCCGCATGGCTCAGCCGCCGGTCATGGGCGGAAAGAACGCGACCTCGCGCACACCCTCCAGCGGCGCGTCGAGGTCGGCCAGCTGCTGATCCGCAGCGCAGCGCAGCGCGGCCAGGTCGGCAAAGGCGGCGGCATGGCCATCCGAGCGCGCCGTCAGTTCCGCCACCAGGTCGCGCAGCGTGGGGGCATCCGTGGTGACCGTTTCACGCGGATGGCCCACCCGTTCGCGCAGCCAGGCAAAGTAGAGAACCTCAAGCGTCATGACGGGGCTCCTTGAGATGAGGCAGCGCCTTCACGAAATAGTCCCATCCGGTCCAGGCCGTCAGCACGGCCGCGACCCAGATCAGCGCCACGCCTGCATAGGTCACCAGGGCCGCCGGGCTGCCCGACCAGATCAGGCCCGTCTCGCCCACGCGGGGGGCGCGGCCGTGTTCGACAAAGGCCAGTCCCGTTCCCATGAACAGGACGGCGATGGCGATCATCTGCAGGGTGGTCTTCCATTTCGCCAGTTGCGTCACCGCCAGTGTCCGCGACTTGTCGCCCAGGAACTCGCGCAGCCCCGAGACAAAGACCTCGCGGAACAGGATGATCGTCACGGGCAGGATCAGCCAGGGATTCATGCCGGAATAGCCGGTGATGACGACCAGCGCGATCACCACCATCGCCTTGTCCGCGATCGGGTCCATCGCCGCGCCAAAGCGGCTTTCCTGTTTCCAAGCGCGTGCCAGATAGCCGTCGAACCAATCCGTCACCGCGGCCAGCAGGAACAGCGTCAGCGCCGCCCAGTCCGCCCAGGGGCGGTGGAAGTACAGAAACATGAGCGGCACGGCAGGGGCCGCCACAAGCCGCAAAAGAGTTAGGATATTTGGCAGGGTCCAGCGCATGCCGGCACGCTAGTCCCTGCCGCGATGCTTGGAAAGGGGCAAGGCGCCGGGCGGGGCGGCCCGGCGCCGACGAAACCGTGATCAGGCGCAGGCCGGATCCGGAAACAGCTCGAACCGGCGGCCTTCGACGGTCAGGTTCAGCGCCTTGATGCGCCGCTCTCCGAACCGCGGCGAGCGGCGGCCGACAAGCCGCACCGTTTCCCCGGGCAGAAGGCTGGTGCGGGTCAGGCCCAGGCTGGCATTGCGGGCGCGGTCCGCCAACTCGATGGTCCAGTTCCGGCCATCGGGTCCGCGCACCTGAATCGTGGGATCGCTGCCGGTGACGTTCACGTCCGTGATGACGCCGTCCAGCTGGGTCGCTTCCTCCTTGAACTGGGCCCAGATCCTGTCCTGCCGTCCTGCGGCGGAGTCGGGCATGGGCAGGCCGGAAACGCGGTCATGTGTCATGTCAATCTCCTGATGTCGTAGGGCGAGGGACAACCTTAGCGTGCTGTACGCGCCCTTATGCGGTGGTATGTTACCGCGGGTCCGCTGCGATGCAGCATGAGACGCTGACCGATCGACGTTCAGACCGTGAAGTGGTTAATGCCCCTTGAGGATTCCTTGTGCGCCTGCAGCATGAAGAGGTGGGAAAAGTTGACGCAGGGTCAAGAAAAGAACGTTATTCTTGGCCAAGCCGGTCGTCATTTCGGAAAATAGGGGCGAATCAGCCCTTGGCATGGAAGTGGTCGTAGACCTTCTGCGCCATCGCGGCAGAGATCCCCTCGACCGCCTGCAGGTCGGCCAGACCGGCGCGACTGACAGCCTTGGCGCTGCCGAAGTGGGTCAGCAACGCACGCTTGCGCGATGCGCCTATTCCGGAAATCTCGTCCAGAGGGTTCGCCATGACCGCCTTGGCCCGCTTGGCGCGGTGGGTGCCGATGGCCCAGCGGTGGGCCTCGTCCCGAAGGCGCTGGACGAAGTACAGGACCGGGTCGTTCATGCGCAAGGCAAAGGGACGCTGGCCGGGGCGGTGGAACTCCTCCTTCCCGTGGTCGCGGTCCTGGCCCTTGGCCACGCCGATCATGGGAATGTCCTCGACCCCCAGTTCGGCCATGATTCCTTCCACGGCCGAGACCTGACCCGCGCCGCCGTCGATCAGCAGAAGGTCCGGCCAGGCTTCGGTCTGGCGATCCGGGTCCTCCTTCAGCAGGCGCTGAAAGCGGCGGGTCAGAACCTCCTTCATCATGCCAAAGTCGTCGCCAGGCGTGATCTCGGTGCCCTTGATGTTGAATTTGCGGTACTGGTTCTTGATCCAGCCTTCGGGGCCCGCGACGATCATGCCACCCACGGCATTCGTGCCCATGATGTGGCTGTTGTCGTATACCTCGATCCGGCGCGGCGCCGCCGGCAGGTCAAAGGCCTCGGCCAGTCCTTCCAGCAGCCGAGCCTGGGTGGCGCTTTCCGACATGCGCCGCGCCAGGCTTTCGCGGGCGTTTCGCAGGGCGTTCGTCACTAGGTCCGATTTCTCGCCCCGCTGCGGCACCGCCACCTCGACCTTGCGATGCGCACGCTCGGACAGGACATCGGCCGTCAGGTCCGGGTCCTCGGGCGGGTGCGACAGCAGGATCTGCCGCGGTGGCGGCTTGTCGTCATAGAACTGCAGCAGAAAGGCCTGCATGACCTCGTCCGCGCTCTCGGCGCCGCCAAGGCGGGGATAGAAATCGCGGTTTCCCCAGCTCTGGTTGCCGCGGATGAAGAAGACCTGCACGCAGGCTTGGCCCCCTTCCATGTGCAGCGCCACGATGTCGGCCTCGGCCACGCCCTTGGGGTTGATGGCCTGCACCGACTGGACCGCCGTCAGCGCCTTGATGCGGTCGCGCAGCGCGGCGGCACGCTCGTATTCCATGGTCTCGGCCGCCTCGGCCATGTCGCGGGCGAGGTTGGCCTGGATGGTCGTCGTCTTGCCCTGCAGAAATCGTTCGGCATCGGCCACCAGGGCACCGTAATCCGTCTCGCTGATCCGGCCGACGCAGGGGGCGCTGCAGCGCTTGATCTGGAACAGCAGGCAGGGGCGCGTGCGGGATTCAAAGGTGCTGTCCGTGCAGTTGCGCAACAGGAAGACCCGCTGCAGCTGCGTCAGCGTCCGGTTGACGGCGCCCGCACTGGCGAAGGGACCGTAGTAATCGCCCTTTTCGGATTTCGCGCCACGGTGCTTCTTGATCTGGGGAAAGCCGTGCGACTTGGCCACCAGGATGTTCGGGAAGGATTTGTCGTCGCGCAGCAGCACGTTGTAGCGCGGCTTCAGCTGCTTGATCAGGTTCTGCTCCAGCAGCAGCGCCTCGGTCTCGGTGTTCGTGGTCAGGAACATCATGGAGGCCGTTTCGCGGATCATCCGCGCGATGCGCGCCGAATGGCCCGAGGGCCGGGCATAGTTGGAAACCCGTGCCCGCAGGTCGCGGGCCTTGCCCACGTAAAGAACCGCCTGCTGGGCGTCCAGCATGCGGTACACCCCGGGACTGCCGTCAAGCGTGCGAAGATAATCCTGGATCAGCGCGTGGCCGGTTTTCTGGGTCATGTCCTGTAGAAAGTGATTCTGGGGTCCCGCTGCAAGTTCCCGCTGCCGAGCGCAAGGCGGAAGCTTTCCACGGAATCTGTGGATAATCCTGTGGGCCGGCTGTGGGGATGAAGCCCGGCCACCAGCAATCGTTACAGTTCGGTGAAGTTGCCCTTTTTTTGGGCATTTTTCAAGTTTGTTGATAACATTGGGTAATTTTCTTCCTGTAACTTTGGGATGTCGAAAAACGCTGCCGAATCCGCATCATAGGCACCCCATCTCGACCCGCGTGGACAGATGGGCGCCTTTGTCCGGTCGAACTACCGCGCACCGACGATGTCACGCGTCTGCCATCCGAGATGCTGTCCGCCATCAACGCAAATCAGTTGGCCGGTCACGGCCCGCGCCTCCAGAAGATAGCCAAGCGCCTGCACGATGCCCTGGGCATCCGCCCCCCGCTTCAGGATCGTGCCCGCCCGTTGCGCCTCGAAATGCGCCGCCGACTGGCGTGCGCCGATCATGGTGGGGCCGGGACCGATCGCGTTGACGCGGATGTCGGGGGCCAGGGCCTGCGCGGCAGTCCGTGTCAGCGACCACAGGGCCGCCTTCGCAACCGAATAGGTCATGAACTCGGGCGTGGGCTTCAACACCCGCTGATCCACCATGTTCACCACCAGCGCCTGCGCCTGCGGCTCGTCGTTCTCGTCCGGCTCTGCCTTGGGCGCCTGCGCGGCAAAGGCCTGCATCAACTGAAAGGGCGCGCGCAGGTTCGATCCCAGATGCCGGTCCCATCCCTCCATCGTGGCGGTACCCAAGGTGTCGTATTCAAAGATCGACGCGTTGTTGACCAGAACCGACAGTTGTCCCATCGCCTGCGCCACCCGGGGGACCAATGCGGCGCTGGCGTCGGGGTCCAGCAGATCGGCAGGAAAGACCTGCGCCTGCACGCCCAAGGCCCGCGCCTCGGCAGCCGTGGCATGGGCCTCGTCCTGCGAGCCTGCATAATGGACCGCCACGTCATGCCCACGGCGCGCCAGCTCCAGCACCATGGCCCGGCCCAGCCTGCGGGCACCGCCCGTGACCAGCGCCACCCCCCTCACAACAGGACCCAGGCATAGGCGGCATAACCGGCCACAAAGACCGCGCCCACGGACCGGGTCAGACTGAGGCCCCGGAACAGGAAGGGCGCCAGCAGCAGCGAAGTGCCCAGCATCACCCACAGGTCCAGACGCAGCATCTCGGGCGGCACCGGCAGGGGCGCGACAACAGCAGTGATGCCGAGGATCGCGAGAATGTTGAAGATGTTCGAGCCGACGACATTGCCCAGGGCCATGTCCGCCCGCCCCCTCAGGGCCGAGGCCACGGACGCCGCCAGTTCGGGCAGCGAGGTGCCGACCGCCACAAGCGTCAGGCCGATCACGACCTCGCTGATGCCAAAGGCGCGGGCGATGTCGGTGGCGCCGTTGACCAGCAGGTTCGCCCCGATCGGCAGCGCGATCAGCCCGCCGGCCAACCACAGCGCGATCTTGCCCCAGGTCGCGCCCAGTTCGGCCCCTTCCAGTTCGGCCTCGTCCGCCCGTCCCGTGGACAGCTGCCGCCACAGTACGGCAGCCAGCGCCGCCAGCAGGACAAAGCCCTCGATCCGCCCGATCTCTCCGGTCAGGGCAAGCAGGATCAGCAGCACGGAGGCACCGATCATCATGGCCCAGCTTTCGCGCAGGTCATGCCCCTTGGTCACGATCACCGATATCAGCGCCGTCACCCCCAGGATGACCAGCACGTTGGCGATGTTGGACCCCACGACATTGCCCATGGCGATGCCGCTGGAGCCCTTCAGCGCCGCCGACAGCGAGACGAGCAGCTCGGGCGCCGAGGTGCCAAAGGCCACAACCGTCAGGCCGACCACCAGAGGCGTGATGCCCAGCCGTAGGGCCAGGTTCACCGCGCCCTTGACCAGCAGGTCGCCGCCCAGAACAAGCAGGGCCAACCCGCCCAGCACCAGCAATATGTCAACGATCACGTCGCCCGATCCCCAGAATGTTTTTCAACGCGCGCCGGAAGGCCGGCCCCTTGACCAGCGCCATGACAACCATGACCAGCAGGAAAAGGACAACGACGCGCAGGCTCATCCGCGCGCACCAAAGCGCTGAAAGGCCGCGCGATCCTCGGCCGCATCCAGCAGCGCCTCTGCCGACAGCCCCAAGCGGCGCAGCAGCGGCCGGCGCATTCCATGCACCTCCAGCCGGATCTTGTCGCCGTAAAGCGCCTTCATGCGGGGCACCAGATGCGCGATGCCGTCGGCCAGCCCAAGGCGCACGGCGTCGCGGCCCGCCCAGAACTCGCCCGTGAACAGGTCCCGGCCCTGATCCAGACGGGCGCCGCGGCGGGCGCGGACATGATCCTTGAAGGCGTCGTGAATCGGCCCGAGAATCGTATGAAGCCGGGCCACATCCTCGGGTTGTTCCGGACGGAACGGGTCCAGCGTCGATTTCGAGCGGCCCGCCGTGTGCACGCGACGCTCGATCCCCCAGCGGTCGATCAACTGGTGAAAGCCGAAGCCCGCCGAGATGACCCCGATCGACCCCAGGATCGAACTGTCATCGGCCCAGATGTCGTCGGCCGCGCAGGCCAGCCAATAACCGCCCGAGGCCGCCACATCCTCGACAAAGGCATGCACGGGGGTCCCGGTCTCGTCCGCCAGACGGCGTATGCGCGCGGCGATCAGGGACGACTGGACCGGCGAGCCGCCCGGAGAGTTGATGACCAGCGCCACGGCCAGCGGCCGGCCCCGGCGAAAGGCCCGCTCGATCAGCGGCGCCAGGGCAGCATCATTCAGCCCGCCGCCCCGTCCGGCACCCCCGATGGTGCCCGACAGGCGGATCACCGCGACGCGCGGCTTGCGGGAAAAAAGGCGGCTGATCAGCGGAATGTTCATGCCTCCACAGATAGGCACAAGATGCTGTGCCCACAAGGCGCGCCCATCAGCCCGGAATGTCGCGATCAGAGGGTTGGTGCGGCACCGGACGGATCGTGTCGCCCGGAAGAAAGGTCGGTGTCAGGGCGATGATCCGGTTGTCGGGTGCGGCGTCCTTGCCGGATACCAGTCGCGCCGCCCGGCGCCCCACATCGACCCGACGCGCGTCGGTCGTGGCCAGCCGGACGGGCAGCCCGTCCAGCAGGTCGACGCCGTTGAACCCGGCCAGGCCGATCCGGTTGGGGATGTCATAGCCCTTGTCCAGGCAGAACAGCAGCCCGCCCGCTCCGATCATGTCGTTCGAATAGTAAAGGAAATCCAGTTCGGGGGCACGGGTCAGGATGCGCTCGGTCAGTTCGCGCCCCTTCAGCAGAGACGACCCGCCCTGATAATATTCCCGGGCCTCGAGCTGGATGCCGGCCCGGGCCAGCCCTTCCTCGAAGCCCAGCAGGCGCTTGCGGGCCCGGTGATCCTCGGGCATGTGCGTGCCGACGAATCCGATCCGGCGATAGCCCGCCGCGATGATGCGTTCGGCCATCTCGCGGCCGGCACGCATGTGCGAGATGCCCACCAGCGTGTCGATCCCCTCGCCGTCCACATCCATGATCTCGACCACCGGGATGCCCGAGTTCTGCAGCATCGCCCGCGCGGCCTTGCTGTGCTCGAGTCCCGCCAGGATCACGCCCGACGGCCGCCAGGACAGCATGTCGTACAGCACCATCTCCTCGCGCGCAGGCGAGTAGTTGGTCACCCCGATCACCGGCTGCAGGCCCGTGTCGTCAAGTTCGGCGGAAATGCCCCCCAGCACGTCGGGAAAGACCAGGTTCGACAGCGACGGGATGACCACGGCCACCAGGTTGACGCGCTGGCTGGCCAAGCCGCCCGCGATCTTGTTGGGCACGTAGCCCAGGGTCTTCGCCGCGGTCAGCACCTTTTCCCGCGTGGCGGCCGACACGTCGCCGCGGTTGCGCAGCACCCGGCTGACGGTCATCTCGGATACGCCGGACGCCTCGGACACATCGCGAAGGGTCAGAGGACGTCGGGGGCGCGTGGGGATCATCGGGAGGTGAATTCCTGGAACTGAACTTTTGTGATGTTAGCGAAGGTCACACAGCGCCACAACCGCCTCGTCGCCAGCGCGCTTGCCAAGCCCTGCCTGCGGCGGCTAAAGATCATCTCAGGCGGCCCCGTGGCTCAACTGGATAGAGCAGCCCCCTCCTAAGGGGCAGGTTACAGGTTCAAGTCCTGTCGGGGTCACCACTTCCTTTCCAGCCGCCATGTCCCGATCCGTCGTCCGGACCCTTCGCCGGCCGCTGTTCGAACATCCACTGACGGACGCGCCGGCATATGGCCTGCGGGCCAGCCAGATGCCATCGAGCGAAAGCGCGGGAACAATGGCCCCTGCGGCCGGTTCATCGCCGTGCCCTTCCGATTGAGGGCCGCAAGCACATCTGGCGAAAGGACATGCAGTGAAGCTGGAACAGCAGACTGCCGGAGCAGGCGGCCCCGCCGCGCAGCCAGAGGTCGTCATCATCGGCGCGGGCTTTGGAGGGCTGGAGGTCGCAAAGGCGCTTGGCCGGGCGGGGATCGCCACCACCGTCATCGACCGCCGCAACCACCACCTGTTCCAGCCGCTGCTGTACCAGGTCGCGACCGCCGCACTTTCGGCCACCGACGTGGCCGAGCCGATCCGCAAGGTGCTGCGCCGGCACGAGTCGGTGCGGGTCATCTTTGGCGAAGTCGCGACCATCGACACGGCCGGCAAGCAGGTCGCGCTGAGTTGCGGGCAGACGATCGGCTATGGACGCCTGGTTCTGGCCAGCGGCGCGGGACATGGATATTTCGGGCATGACGAATGGGCGCAATGGGCGCCGGGGCTGAAGACCATCGAGGACGCGCGGCACATCCGCTCGCAACTGTTGCTGACCTTCGAGCGCGCGGAACGTGCCATCGATCCGGCCGAGCAGCAGCGCCTGCTGGAGATCGCGATCATCGGGGGCGGACCGACGGGGGTCGAGCTGGCGGGTGCCATCGCGGAACTCAGCCGGTACACCCTGGCCCGCGACTTTCGCACCATCAATCCCGGCGCCGCGCGGATCACGCTGGTCGAGGCCGGCCCGCGCCTGCTGTCCGCCTTTTCAGAGGACCTGTCGACCTATGCGCGGGCGCGGCTGGAACGCCTAGGGGTTCATGTG
>Ga0194112_10001536_pt1 | contig 33906 bp, 41 predicted proteins | sample TA2MahC400mmetaG_FD_146191 | JGI IMG/M metagenome (GOLD analysis project Ga0194112, IMG submission 146191) | Freshwater microbial communities from Lake Tanganyika, Tanzania - TA2015016 Mahale Deep Cast 400m | ecosystem: Environmental > Aquatic > Freshwater > Lake | place: Tanzania: Lake... | reverse complement strand
TGAGGAACTGGTTCAAATCAAAACAAATACTCGCCGCAGCCCACGAAAGAGTTGCCAACACCCGCAGGGACTTCCATCATAAACTGTCCTTCAGGCTCGCCCACAAGTATTCGATGATAGCCGTTGAAGACCTGTCGCTGAAGGAATTAATCGAACGGCCGTGCCAACACCTCAACAGGTCCATCCACGACGCCGGATGGTCATCCTTCGTAATGAAACTTTGCAACAAGGCTGAAAGTGCCGGTTGCCGGGTAGTGAAGGTAGAGCCGGGGGGCACGACGCAGGAATGCTCGGGCTGCGGCCGCACGGTCCCGAAGACCCTGAAGGACAGGATTCACAACTGCCCCTGCGGCCTATCAATTGACCGCGACCTGAACGCCTCAATAAATATACTGAACCGAGCTACCGTAGGGCATACGGAAAGTCAAGCCTGTGGAGTCAACCTGACGCAGGAAAGGTTGACCATGAAGCAGGAAGCCTACACCCCTTCAGGGGTAGGAGCGTGTCACTTTAAATACCGCACTAATTTAATGTATGAAAACTTGTGCTCTCCATTTACGAAGTGATGAAAACTCAGCCAAACTGATTAAGAGGCTTGGCATCCTCTCCTTAAGTTCAAGCTGCCCGTCCCCGGACGGGGGATCGTCACCCGCTGAGCCCAGACCTCTACTTGGCATCCGATCGTACCAAGCAAGCCGAAGCCCTGAAGCGGGAAGCCCCTCGATTCGTTGAGGGGAGGATGTCACAAAGCTTTTTTGTTTTCAAACAGGCGCACCATCAGCTTTATCACTTTTCTTTTCGCCTTCAGGCAGAATAATTAGGATTATCAGGACTATGAGCACCGCAACAACCACAAATGGGTTCTTAATCCAGAGAAAGGGGTAGCCCAAGTAGGGTACGAACCACACGACCTTCCCTAGCACCCTGTCCATAGGAACCCAGGAGCTGGGGTTAAGGGGACTCTGATCCGGATACCTGTTGGCGTCCCCCTTCGTGAGAACGTAGAACGTACCATTGATCTCCTGCTTGTCTATAGCCCTATGAGACCAAGGTGTCGGATCGTACACTGAGAAGAGGAAGTAGTCCGTAATCTTCGTATTCGGGAAGTAGTAGACGACCACGTCCCCTACAGGATTGTCGCCCGCCACGAGGTCCTCGCCGGAGACCTTCTGTACGAATATGAGTGATCCTGTCGGTATGGTCGGCTCCATGCTCCCTGACTGCACCGCCGACAGCGGAAAGTTGGTGCCGGAGACCGCCCTTGAGACGAACGTTAAACCAAAGACGATCATGAGGTAGGCAATGAAGATCGTCAAAAAAAACTTGGAGTCCTTCGGCGGGCCCATATGAACCACTACTGTCTTACTGGGCCCAGACCGAACTTCGCTGCCAGCAGGTCTGTCCTCTCCTGTATCCTCTTCACGTCCTCGTCCTTCACGTGCTTGAACCTGCCCTGAACCTCGAGGTATCTCTTAACGGGCTCCCTCCTGGGGACCTGCACCGTCAACTTCGTCACGCCGTCCACGACCTCGTAGAGCGGCCACAGCCCCGTCATAACCGCCAGCTTGCCCAGGTCTATCCCTTTGTCTGTATCGAACCTCCAACCCGTGGGGCAGGGTGTCAGAGCGTGCAGTACTGCCGGTCCCTCGACGTCTAGGGCCCTCCTGACCTTGTTCATGAGGTCGAACGGGTAGGAGGGGCAGGCGGTCGCGGCGTAGGGTATGCCGTGCGCCACCGCTATTGCCACCAAGTCCTTCTTCTGGGTGCTCTGGCCGGAGGAGAGCCTGCCCGGTGGGCAGGTCGTCGCGGCCGCGCAGTACGGCGTTGCAGAGCTCCTCTGGATGCCCGTGTTCATGTACGCCTCGTTGTCGTAGCAGATGTAGAGGAGGTCGTGCCCCCTTTCCAGCGCACCACTGAGGGCCTGCAGACCTATGTCGAACGTTCCGCCGTCCCCGCCGAGGGCTATGACGTGGATCCTCTCGTCCGACTTCTTCTTGCGGTTCAATGCCTTCATGGCCGACTCTATACCTGAGGCGACAGCTGCTGCATTCTCAAACGCGATGTGCACCCAAGGCACCCTCCAAGCACTCTGCGGGAAGTATGAGGTGGCAACCTCCACGCATCCTGTAGCAGTGACCACCACGACATTTCTGCCGGACGCCTTCAGTATCTGCCTTATGGCCGTGGCCGCGGTGCACCCCGCGCAGAGCCTGTTACCTGGCGCGAAATACTCCTCCTTTGGTATGTCCTTTATGGTTCTGAAGGCTGTGCTCATTCTCTCAACCCCACATAGATGCAAGGTCCGGCGCGTCCACTCCTCGCAGCCTCCTTCGTCTTACTGAACATCATCCCGAACTCGTCTGTGGACACGTCCCTACCCCCGAGCCCCGCTACAAAGCTCTGCAGGACCGGCCTCTCTGCCATTCCGTAGAGCCCTGACGCAACGTCCACGAAGAGCGGGTTCGATGGTCCACCGGGCGTGACCGCCCTGTCCATCACCCCGATGCCTCTGACCCCTTCCAATATCTCAGCGAGCCTCTCAAACGGGAAGGGCCTGAACCATCTTATGGAGACCACACCTGCCCTCTCCCCCCTCCTTCTGAGGCTCTCTGCCACAACCCTTGCCGTCCCGGTCATCGATCCCATAGCAAGCAGGGCGTACTCCGCGTCCTCCATGTAATACGCGTTGATGTCCTTGTAATCCTTCCCGAAGCGCCGGTTGAAGTCTGCCTCGATCTCCTTTATCCTCTGCCTGCTCCTCTCCATGGCGTCCACCGCCTGGTACTTCATCTCGTAGTAGTACTCTGGCGGTCCCACCACCCCAACGCTGTACGCCAGTCTCGGGGAGAGCCTGTTTGTCAAGGGCTTGGAGGGAATGTACCTCTTGACCTCCCCCTCGTCCGGGAGGGTGACCGGCTCGTAGGTGTGGCTCACTATAAAACCGTCAATGTTCACCATGACCGGCAGCAGGACGTCCTCCGCAATTTTGAAGGCCTCGATGGTCGTGTCGAGGGCCTCCTGCGCAGAGGATGCCCATAGTTGTATCCACCCCGAGTCCCTCTCTGCCATGGCGTCTGAGTGGTCGTTCCATATGTTTAGGGGTGCCGAGAGCGCCCTGTTGACGTTCGTCATAACTATGGGCGTCCTTAGGGCGGATGCCATGAACAGTACCTCGTGCATGTATGCCAGACCCTGAGAAGAGGTCGCTGTGAAGACCCTCGCCCCCGTCAGAGAGGCCCCCACACACGCGCTCATAGCAGAGTGCTCCGACTCCACGTTCACGTACTCCGCGTCAAGCTCGCCGTTTGCGACGAAATCGGATAGCTTCTCCACTATCGTCGTCTGTGGCGTGATGGGGTAGGCTGCTATCACGTCGACATCAGCCATCTTCACGGCGTACGCGACCGCATAATTACCACTGAGACCTAATCTCTTCAAGCCGATTCCTCCTTTACCATCGTGATCGCCCTTGGGGCGCAGGCCCTCTCACAGATGCCGCACCCCTTACAGAACGTAAGATCAACCTCATACCTTCCGTCCTCTTTAATTACGATTGCCGCCTCAGGGCAGTAGATCCAGCACAACCCGCACTTGGTGCACTTGCTCTGATCTATTACGGGTTTGAAGGTCCTCCACGCACTCACGTCAAACTCTACCGAACTGCCAGGCTCGGTTACCATCCCGCCCATGGGTATCTCCTTCCATCCCTTCAGCCTCCTCTTACTCAAGACCGCCCCCTCCTGTCAAGGACCTTCGTCTGCTGGTAGGCGCTCCTCACCGCCTTCACGTTCTTCTCCGCATACGCCTCGAACCTCTCCTTAAAGACCCCCTCCAGCGTCTCAAGCCTTACGATACCAGTTGCCCTCAAGAGCGCGCCCAGTATAGCCGTGTTGGTTATGGGCGTCCCAAGCTCCTTGATGGCAATATCCGTCGCGTCCACCGTCGCGATCCTGCCCGCCTCAGCGAACCTTTTCATTAAAGCCTCTGGTTCAGAGGCAGTGTTCAGGACAACCGTCCCGTTGCTCTTCAGCCCCTCCTCCAACCCCTCCATGCTGACTAGATTATGGTCGAGCACAACAATAACGTCCGGCTCGTAGATCTGCGCCCTTAGAAGGATCTCCTTATCATTGATACGTGTAAAAGCGAGGACAGGCGCTCCTCTCCTCTCGGGGCCGAAAGCCGCGAAGGCCTGTGCAAACCTGCCTTCATTTATCGCCGCCGTGGCGAGTATTTCGGCTGCGGTGACCACCCCCTGTCCACCCCGACCATGCAACCTGATCTCGAGCATTTAAGCGCCACCTTCAGATTAGGGTTAATCTCTTCAACACTCTATAAAAGGTTAACCTCAATAGCCTGATAATTTCTTCCTGGCATAAAAAGTTACGTTACCGATAAATATTGTCTCGACTCATACCCGTAAACGGGGATGTTATGGACCAAGACGCGTTCGCTGTGATCAAGGACTATCTTGATCAGGGCAAGGCATTCGAGGTAAAGTTTGACGGCGACCAACCCGTGGTGGACGAAGCCAAGGGCATAACCAAGGTTTCGATCTCAAAGGACGAGCTGAAAGGAGCAAAGATTAGAAAGGGCGGCAAGAGGAAGGTTCCCGAAGCTCAGAAGTCGATAATCACAAGCGCAGCAGAGGCCTTCCTGAAGAACAGGGTGGGCTTCAAGGTGACCTTCGGTCCAAATGAGTCCACCATCCGTTTCGACCTCGACCACTACATCCGTCTGGTCCACGACAAAGACGATAAGTCTCCTGACAGATGCCTCGTGGTCGGCTTCAAGAGTATGGACGAGCACCCCATCGCACTTATAAAGGAGCGCCTCTCAATTTATCCGAATGTCAAGTTACTCTCCCAAACGAGATGATCTGGTATGAGCAAACTCACCATTGGACTCTTCGGCATCGCGCTGCTGCTCCTATTCTCCCCCACGTTTGTATATCTCATGATCATCAAGGTCGGTCCGTCCATGCCCTCCGCGCAGGCTCAAATAGTAAGCGTTCTCCCGTTCGTACTGGGCATAATACTCCTGGGCGTACTGAAGATAACGAAAAGAGAGAAATGAGACCGAGCGGTTCACCGGAGATACTTCTTCATTAAATTGCGATAAGCATGTGCTGTCTCTCTTATCCTCTCCCTGTCCTGCGCCTCAACACTCCTCACGATCTTTGCCGGTATCCCCATAGCGATGGTTCCGCTCGGTATCGACTTGCCCTCAGGGACCAATGCACCCGCGCCTATTACGCAGCCGTCCCCTACCTCTGCGCCGGTGAGAACTATCGCCCCTATCGCTACTAGGGTCTCCCGCCCGATCTTGCACCCGTGTATTATGCAGCCGTGAGCCACTGTGCTCCTCTCGCCTATCACCACGGGGAAGCCCGGGTCGGTATGGAGAATGGCTCCGTCCTGTATGCTTGCCCCCCTCTTCACAGTTATCCTCTCGACATCCCCCCTTAGCACCGCGCTGGGCCACACGTTCGCATCCTCCTCGATCACCACATCGCCTATCACCACAGCCGCCTCGTGGACAAAGGCCTTCGGATGTATCTCCGGTCTTTTGCCGCCGAGCTCCCTTATCATTTGGTTCACTCCATCAGGGTTACCCTGCTCAGATCCGCATTGATGAAGTACCTGAATTTGAATTCATCCAACCACTCCGGCTTGTACATCACGCCCTGAAAACAGAACGCGACCACGAAATCCAGCGCACTTACCTCCAGCAACCTCTTCCTAACCTCTTTCGGTCCGACCTGCGACCTCGGCATGGCCAACCCTCCCAACAGTACCACTATGTCGAACCCTTTCTCCTTTTTTACCTCCCCTAAGCTGTACCCGTACCCCTCCCTCAGAACTATAGTTGCTATCCTGTTCACGTCAGCATCAGGCGAGAAGTAGACCCTGAGCGGTAGATCCCTTATCCCGTACGATAGGAACTCTGCGAAGGGAAGGCATGTAAAGGGCGAACCGACGAACAGCAACTTTCCTCCTCTGCCGTATGCGGATATGGCCGTCTTGAAGCACCTGCTGAGCCCGGCCAGCCCCTTATCTACCATCTTCTCGATCATCAAATTCGCCCTCCAACCGAAGCGGTCATTTCTAGAACTTCCTAGAATATCTTGTCGCTTGTTACGATTTAACGGTTGCCCGAAATGAATCCACCGAAAGAGTGAATAAAACGATCTCACAAAGTAGCAACGAGGATCGTTATGGCTCCGCCTCTCAAGTCTTTTATTGGCCAGCTGACAAAGTCCGAGGTTCCGAAGGGTCCCTCTCCCGCATTCACGGCGGCCCACGTCGTCAAGGTCCTGCTCGTCCTCGATGCCGAGAGGACGATGGGTCGTATAAACCTCTCCAAGACGCTTGGAATAGGCGAGGGGTCTGTCCGGACTATAATTAAGAAACTTGTTGAGGGTTCTGTAGTCTCTGTGGACTCGGTAGGGGGCTGTCAACTTACAGATCTCGGAAAATCACTGGTTTCAGAGCTGAGGCACACCATCGTTTCCACCACCGAAGTGGACCTGAATGAGATGGGCATAACACTCCCCTCCTACGCACTCCAGCTCCGCGGCGTTCCCCTCACCGGTCTTCCCCTCACGAAGCTGCGCGACATCGCAGTGAAGCACGGCGCCGAAGGAATGGTGATCTTCACCATGAAGGGCGGCCGGATCTCCCTGCCTATGATGGTCGATGACGTATCAAAGGAGTACCCAAGTATTGTGCATGCCCTTAAATCGGGCTTCAGCCTTGAGGACGGCGACTCCATCCTGATCGGGTTCTCAGAGGACAATAAGGCGGCAGAGCTCGGAACCCTGTCCGCCGCCCTTTTCCTAATAAATGCCTAATTGTATACAAAAATATATATCCATGTTAGGTTAATTTACCTGCAAGAGGGCTAATATTATGAAAACTAGTATTATTGTCGTAGGTGTTGTCCTCATTGTGCTAGTAGTCGGCGTCGCAGGGCTGTACATAACGGGTTACTTTACACCAACCCCAACCACGATCCGCATCGGATACTTGACCGGCGATCTTCATCAGCTTCCCCTCCACGTGGCCATAGCGAATAAGTACTTTGACCAGTATGGCCTAACGGTCGAGCGTTACGAATTCATCAACGGTCCAACGCTAATGACGCATTTCGTTGCTGGGGAGCTTGACTTCGCCTACGTGGGCGCCCCACCGGCCATTACTGGCAGGGCGAACGCAATGTCCGTAGGCAACGTGTCCTATCTCCCAGTGGTGGTGAGCTCCGTCAACCTTGAGGGATCTGCGCTGGTCGTCAACCCCAACGTTATTACAAGCGTGGCCGATCTAAACGGCAAGAAAATTGGGACCCCTGGATCGGGGACAATACAGGACATTATGCTCTCCATCTACATGAAGGACCACAACTTGACCCTCACGAAGTACCCAGGTAGCATCGCCAACCTGCCACTGCAGTTTGGCACGGGCGAGATCGACGGCTTCATAGGCTGGGAGACCGCCCCCTCAATCGCAGTGATAAACTTCAGCGCATCGGTTCTTCTGACCTCGCATGACATGATGCCGAACCACCAATGCTGTGTCTTCGTCGTTTCAAGTAAGTTCCTCGCAGAGCACCCCGACATAGTGACCAAAGTGGTCAATGTGCACAACTCTGCTCAGGACTTCATAAATGCTCATCCCACAGAGGCAAAGCAGGTAGCAGCCAACTACACTGGACTTTCTATGCCAGTGATAGACATGGCGTTCAGTCGCATCGTCTACACAAAGACCGTGAACGTTGACAGCATAAGGACCTTCGTCAGCAACATGATTGAACTTAACGTAATAAAAACCCTAAACGCAAGTCAGGTCGACAGCTTTGTAAGCGGGTTCGTCGATACAAACTACGCAATCACCCAGTAACAAACACTACGAAGTGAGCACCGTGAGGAGTTATCTCCGTAGTGCCAAGAGCATTGTAATTGGCCTAGCCTCAATAGCCACCTTCCTCATCCTATGGGAAGCGGTCACTCGGGTGGTCAACTCCCCCTTCCTCCCCGGTCCTTACAGCGTCTTCCTTGCCTTTATCCAGATAAGCACCGTGGGCGATATTGACGGCTACAGCCTCGGCTGGCACTCGGCCGTAAGCCTCTACCGGGTCCTACTGGGTTTTCTGGCGGGTGCTGTGACGGGGATCCCGCTTGGGCTCTTCATGGGGATAAAGCTGACCGTCAAGGATGTCGCCACGCCGATAATAGAACCCATCAGGTTCATACCGCCCATAGCCTGGATACCGCTGTCAATAGTTCTCCTCAGCGGGCTAACTCGGTTCACCTTCCTAATCTGGGTCGGCGTCTTCTTCCCTGTGCTACTCAACACCATAGCAGGCGTGAGGAGGACATCCATCACGCTCGTCAATGTGGCTAGAACCTTTGGCGCGGACAACAATGCGGTATTGCGCCACATAATCTTTCCCAGCGCCCTCCCGGAGATAATGACGGGCTTGAGGGTCGGGCTTGGAATAGGCTGGATGTGCATAGTGGCTGCCGAGATGATAGGCGGCGATCCTGTGGGCCTCGGGCGACTCATACTTAAGTACGCCAACTTTCTCCAGATCGATGTGGTCATTGTGGGCATGGTGACCATCGGACTGATAGGTCTGGCGATGAACTACGCCATTCTCCTGCTGGAGAAGCGCATGTTCCGCTGGAGGGTGGAGGTAACGACGTAGGTGTAGATTATGGCCGCAATGTTCACAGTTGAGCATCTGAAGAAGTCGTTCGAAACAGAGAACGGCACCATCGACGTCATTGATGACCTGTCCCTCTCGCTGGAAGAGGGCAGGTTCCTGTGCATAGTGGGTCCCTCAGGGTGCGGAAAGACCACTCTACTCAGGATCCTGTGCGGGCTCGACCCCCCGACCTCAGGCACGATACTCATAAACGGCTCCCCTCCGGATCCGCGCAAACAGAAGTTTGGCGTGATCTTCCAAGAGGAGTCTTTGCTGCCGTGGAGGAACGTGTTCAATAACGTGAAATTTGGCCAAGAGATAAACAAAATTGGCGCCTCCGACGAGATCGCTAAGAAATACATAAACCTAGTCGGACTCGAGGGCTTCGAGAATTACTTCCCCCACCAGATATCTGGGGGCATGAAGAAGAGGGTCGCCATAGCACGGGCGCTGGCGGTGGATCCCGACATCATAATGATGGACGAACCCTTTGCGGACCTGGACGCGCAGACCAGATGGATACTGCAGAAGGAGCTCCTGTCCATATGGTCACAGCTGAAGAAGACCGCGATCTTCATCACACACAACGTGGAGGAGGCAGTATTCTTGGGCCAGTACGTGGCAGTCCTCTCTAAAAGGCCCGCCAAGCTGAAGACGCTGATCAACATCGATCTGCCCTACCCAAGATCAAGGCTTGCCGCACCCTTCATATCCTACAGGGAGAAAATAATCGACCTCCTACGCGAGGAGATACCTTCAATATCATAGGGGGGTGAGAACCATCTCCGAGGAATCTGACATCTGCGCTGAACTGCTATCCGCTGCCATGGTCTCAAATGAAACATTCGTCAACAAACTGAAGACTACCATGAGGCAAAAGGGGATCTCGTCGAAGGACCTCAGCGCAGGATCCGGCGTACCGCTGAGTACAATAAACAAGATAATCTCCCAAGGGCGCGACCTCCGCCTCTCCACATTGAGGGATATCCTCCAGTATCTGCGATCTCTAGGAGTTCCTGAAGCCGATCTCACAATCGGCGTCATCGCAGCCAGGCCCTCACTGGATAAAATCTCCAAGCATCAGATAATGGCAAAGGGCAAAAGGGTGATAATAAAAGAGTACCCCGCCTCCAGCATAGAAGACGTGATCATCAACGCCATCAGGGCCGAGAGGGAGAGGGTCGATGGAATTGTCTGTGCCTCCATAGTGGCGCAGGTGATCGAAAAGTTCGTGCGCATCCCTATAATGGCGGTAATGGTGGAAGAGTCTAATCTTTTGGACTCGGTGTCTTTGCTGGTAGACAAGATCTCCTCCAAGGGGTAATGTTGCTGATGGATAAGATCGCTTAGGATTCATTCGGCACTTGGAAAAGACTATTTCTGAACGCCGAAACCTACCTCTGAGTAAGGACTCCACAATTACCTATGGTTTTTTTGAAATAGTTATGTAAAAATAACACTGTTTTATTATTTACTTTTTAATACAAAAGCTTTTTAACACCAAACGCCCACAAATAGGTTCGGAAACAACTCTATAGAGAGGAGACCTATGAAAAAATATAAAGATGTAGTGGATCTACACGACGATCATGGCCGACTCGTTGCATCCAATATACCCGTTGCAGCACTGAGTCCTCTAGTCAACCCAGCCATACAGAAGATCGTGGCCTACGTTAAACAGTGCGTTGCTGTGAACCTACAGGGCGTCCAGACTGCGCTTACTACCGGCGAGGTCGGTGGAAAGTGGTCCATGCTTAGGGGCAGATCCACAAAGGTGGATCTAGTTGGCAACGCTGAGGCTGTTGCAAGAGACCTCAAAGAGACCCTGCAGGTGAAACCAAAGGACGACACAGAGGTGAAGGTTCTGAAGGAGGGTAAGAACCTTCTAGTAACAGTTCCAGCCGCCAGACTAAACGCAGGCGTCGAGTACACAACCTCTGCTACCGCAGTGGCAGCCGGACTATGCCATGTAGTAATCGACAAGTTCAACATCGACATGTGGGATGCTGACCTCGTCCACGCCGCGGTTTGGGGCAGGTATCCTCAGACCATGGATATGCTGGGCGGTAACGTTGTGTCCCTGTTGTCGGTCCCGCAGCAGAACGAGGGCATGGGATACGCCCTGCGAAACGTACTCGCTGCACACATAGCTATGATAACAAGGAAGAACTCCATGAACGCCGCTGCCCTTTCATCGATACTTGAACAGACAGCCCACTGGGAGATGGGTGATGCCATGGGCAACTTCGAGAGATTCCACCTGCTAGGATTGGCCTATCAAGGACTAAACGCCGATAACGTTGTCTACGACATTGTCAAGGAGAATGCAAAGACTGGGAATTTGGGGGACTGTGTAAAGTCCACGGTCAATAGAGCCATAGCAGATGGAGTAATAAGGCCTCTTGAGAAGACAAAATCTGGCTACACCATCTACACAACAAACGACCTCAACAAATGGAACGCCTACGCTGCGGCCGGCTTGATGGCCGGAACAATGGTCACGTGCGGTGCCGCAAGAGCCATGCAGCACACACCATCGGTGTTCATATACTTCAACGACCTGCTTGAGAGGGAGACCGGTCTACCGGCGGTCGACTGGGGTAGGGTCGCAGGAACCGGTGTAGAGATGTCCTTCTTCAGCCACTCCATATACGGTGGAGGCAACCCCGCGGTATTCAACGGAAACCACATTGTCACAAGGCACAGCAAGGGCTTCTGCATCCCATGCGTCGCTGCAGCAGTAGCGCTGGACGCCGGCACAACAATCTACACGCCAGAGAAGCTGAGCGGAGTAGTTGGTGAGGTCCTAAGCGAGGTTCCAGAGCTAAGGGAACCGCTAAAGTACGTGAATGAAGCTGCTATAAAAATAAAGGGAGAGTTCTAAAATGCCAGAATACAAACCACAATACTACCCAGGAAGCACCCTTCCATCCAAGAACAGGAGGAAGTATCTGGATCCAGAATACAAACTGCAGAAACTGAGGACCATCAGCGACGACGACCTGGTCAGAATAATGGGCCACAGGGTTCCAGGTGAGGCGTACAAGAGCACCCATCCGCCGCTTGAGGAGACGGGTGAGCCTGCTTGCCCGATAAGGGAGATTGTAACGCCGACACCAGGTGCCAAGGCCGGCGACAGGATCAGGTACATACAGTTCACCGACTCTGTATATTACGCGCCCGTAACACCATACGTCAGGGCATGGATGTACCACACAAGGTATCGCGGCGTCGATGTCGGAGTACTATCAGGCCGTGTTCCTCTTGAGGCAAGAGAGAGGGACCTTGAGAAGGTTGCAAAGGAGCTTGTCGAGACCGAAATCTTCGACTCGGCAAGATGCGGAATCAGAGGAGCAACCGTCCACGGCCACGCACTGAGGCTCGACGAGAACGGGCTGATGTTCGACGCATACAGGAGATACCTGTTCAACAAGAAGACCGGCGAGGTCGATTACGTAAAGGACCAGATTGGAGTACCCCTAGACAAGCCAATATCGGTTGGCAAGCCTATCCCTGAGACAGAGCTGCGAAAGCGGACGAGCGAGTTCAGGATAGACGGCAACGCCTTCAGAGACGACAAGGAGCTTATCAGCTGGATGCAGAGGATCCATATGCTCAGAACCATTGCTGGCTTCGATCCAGAAAAGGTGAAGGGTATCTAAGGAGTTGAAATGACATGAGCAAAGAAAAGAGAATGTTCCTGGAAGCCCTCAGGAGGAAGTTCAAGGAAGCACCTGAGGAGAAATACACCAAGTTCTACATCTTTGGCGCTTGGAGGCAATCCAAGAGAAAGAGAGAATTCATGGAATACAGCAAGAAGATTGCAAAGCAACGCAACATACCAATGTACAACCCCGAGCTACACCTAGGTGCCCCATTGGGACAGAGAGTCCTGATGGCATACCGCATGTCTAACACCGACATATACTGCGAGGCCGACGACCTGCACTTCATAAACAACGCCGCGATGCAGCAGATGTGGCACGACATAAGGCGCACCGTCATAAGCGGTCTCGATGCTGCCCACACGGTCCTACAGAAGCGACTCGGGAAGGAAGTCACTCCTGAGACCGTAAACGGCTACCTTGAGATTCTGAACCACGCCCTGCCTGGCGGAGCAGTCGTTCAGGAGCACATGGCTGAGACCAACCCAGAGCTAGTCAAAGACTGCTACGTGAAGGTCTTCACCGGCGACGACGAGCTTGCTGACGAGATAGACCCCAGGTTCCTAATAGACATAAACAAGCAGTTCCCAGCTGACCAAGCCAAGCAGCTTAAGGAGGTCGTAGGCAAGAGGGTGTACCAAGTCTGCCGCATGCCAACAGCTACATCCATGTCATGCGATGGAGGCACCATGGCCCGATGGGCAGCAATGCAAATCTCCATGTCAATGATCGATGCATACAAGCTGATGGCAGGTGAGGCAGCAGTAGGCGAGTTTGCCTTCGCTGCAAAGCACGCGGAAGTAATCGAGATGGGTACCCTCACGCCTTGGAGGCGTGCAAGAGGCCCGAACGAGCCCGGTGGTATACCGCTCGGATACTGTGCTGATATGTGCCAAGCATCGAGGGTGAAGCCAAACGATCCGGTTTGGGTAGCCCTTGAGGCGATCTCCATGGGCGCTGTGCTATACGACCAGTTCTGGTTCGGTAGCTACATGTCCGGTGGAGTTGGCTTCACGCAGTACGCCAGCTGCACGTACACCGATGACATCCTCGACGACTTCTGCTACTACGGTGCCGACTACGTGAAGAAGAAACACGGCGGCTTCGGAAAGAAAAAACCGAGCTGGGATCTGATAAAGGACGTAGCCACGGAGGTTTCGCTGTACGGACTAGAGCAGTACGAGAAGTACCCTGCATGCATGGAGGCCCACTTCGGTGGATCTCAGAGGGCTGCTTGTGTAGCAGCAGGTGCAGGAGTTGCAGTCTCGCTTGCAACTGGAAACTGCACAGCCGGAATCAACGGTTGGTACCTGAGCCAGCTCCTGCATAAAGAGGAGATGGGCAGGCTCGGCTTCTACGGCTACGACCAGCAAGACCAGTGCGGTTCGGCGAACAGCTTCTCTTGGAGAAGCGACGAGGGACTTCCGTTCAACCTGAGAGGCGTGAACTATCCCAACTACGCCCTGAACGTCGGACACCAGTCTGCGCACACAGGCATAGTCTCGGCCGCCCACGGCGGAAGAGGCGATGCTTGGACAACAAACCCGCTGATAAAAATAGCCTTCGCAGACAAGAACCTGGTATTCGACTTCACACACCCGAGGCTCTGCTTCGGAAAGGGTGCGCTGAGGGAATTCATGCCAGCAGGCGAGAGAACGGTAATCATTCCGACGCACTAAAATACCCCTTCCTCCTTCTTTTTTTATTTATGACATCTAAGGGAGTTGCAGTAACCTCTTTTTTAAGGATCCTGAGCCTTCTGAAGGACCTCTCTTCCATCGACGATCCGTCCAGTGCTAGGACCACGTACCCGGCCTTCCCGTCCTTTGCAGAGCATATAGCGAAGCTCTTCTCAGAGGATCGCCTATTCGATGTACTGCCAAGACTTGCGATACAGCTCGGAATAATCAGAAGGTACGACCCTCCGGTAAGACCTGCCATGGACCCATACGTCTCCACGCAGATCGGCGTCTTCTCAAAGAACTTCAGCGATTGGGAGATCGGTTCTTTTCTGGGCTACCCCGACTGCTGCATGAGACCTTACGCTGAGGAGCTAAGGTATAGTTTGGACGAGGAACATGTAAGGGAATTGAAACAAGTAAAGGGGAGGATTTTCGTGACCACCGCCGGCTTCATACCCCACAGCGTCTTCTGCAAGGAGAGTCATCTTAGAGGCCTCATCGCATTTATAGCCAGAGAGGATGTGGAGAGGCTGCGCCTTCTTGAAAATGAACTGTCTTCCGCGTTGCCCCATCTCCACCCTGAGTATCAGAGACATTACTATGAGATCAGGAATGCCTGATCTTCGAGACTATTGTCTCGACCTCTCGCAGTGACGGTACCACGTAGTCCACTTCTGGACCTACTGTAAACTCCTCCTCTGGGAGGTTCCTCCTCCTCACCATTATGGAGACATCCGCCTCCCTCATGGCTATCAGGTCATTTACGTCATTTCCCACCATGATCACTGAACCATAGAATCCCCTAAGTTTTTTGACCAAGCTCCTCTTCTCCTCGGGCGTTGCGTCGAATAGCACAAACCTTCTAGGAATATCCAGCAGGTGAGCACACTTCATCGACGCCTCCTTGCAATTGCCCGTGGCTAGGAATACGTCCGAGCCCGAATCGCTTATGGATTTAACGACCCCCTGCACCTCTTCGTAGAGCCTTCCGCCCAGCCCCACCGCATGTGTAGCCTCGCCATGCCTGTTGACGAATAGCGCTGTGCAAACACCGAGCTGTGAGTCGCAGTGTTCCATCACCTTATTGGCCACCTCCCTGAGCCCCTTTAAGACCCTCTCCCCCCTCAAGAGGTCTCTTCCGATCTCGGGAACAACGGGTAGCAAACAGCAGCTGACCTTGAGACCCAGCCTATCAACGTTTCCTTCCATCAGAGCTTTAAGAGGTCCACGGATGTTGACCAGAACCACCTGCTTCTTCACCACATAACTCAAAGTGCTCGCGCAAAATGTGCACTTGCCATTACTAAGATCCAGTACGACCCTGCAAGCATCCACTATCGTACCTGACTTGTCAAGAACCACCGCTTTCCTCAATAGAAAACCCCTTAGCCGGCCCCGCAGATACCAGCGGTGCTATCAAGCGTTCCCTCGTCCTTCATATCCTCAACTCCCGCCGGTCTCTTCATCTCTTCCCGCTTCTTACCTTCCTTCTCCTTTCCCTCCTTCTCCTTCTCTACGGCTGCAACACTTGCCGGCTCCAGAACGTTCACATCGTATAGGAGACCGGTGCTGTCAACCTCCGCCCAGACCTTTCCGTCCATCTTAAGTAAGCGCACGACTCTCCCGATCGTCCCCGTCTTGTTGTATACGACACCCTCACCCTCCTTAATGGCCATGACCGTGCCTCCACAAAGGTTTATTATATTTATCTCCTCTCTCTCATATTAATCTGAGGGGTGGCACTTGGAGGACCTAGCTCACATACTCGCCTCGGCTAAGATCTTCAAAGGCTTCGCGAGGAAGGCTCAGATCGGTGAGATCGTTCAGATAATGGGGGAGAGCGAGTATGATGATGCCGGCATACTTGAGCTGGGAGACCAGCTGCTGGTCGTCTCCACGGACGGTATAACCGAGGATCTTGTAAAGTCCGATCCGTGGTTTGCTGGGTATTACTCCGTCCTCGTGAACGTGAACGATGTGGTCGTAAAAGGCGCCAAACCTCTGGGCTACGTGAACGTAATATCCTCGGGGAACCGCGATACGAGGATAAAGATAGCCAAGGGGATAAGGGCAGGTCTTGACAAGTACGATCTCAAGTTGCTGAAGGGGCACACCCATCCGGACTCCTCCTACGAGGCCATAGACGCCGCGGTGGTCGGCATTGCGAAGAGGGTGGCCAGGAGCACAACCGCCGTTCCTGGCGATCCCATCGTCATGGCAATCGACCTAGCCGGGTCCTTTGGCATCAAGGGCTGGGTCAAGTGTTTTGACAGCACCCTGAAGAAGACAAAACCAGAGATCAGCCGAATACTCTCTGCCGTGCGTTCGGTCATCCAGTCTGGGCACATCGAGGCCTCTAGGGACATGAGCGCCCCCGGCATACTGGGGACCCTCGCCATGCTCTGTGAGGCCAGCTCGGTGGGCGCAGAGATTGATCTCGGAAAGATCCCAAAACCTGAAAACATCCGGCTATCGGAGTGGTTGACCTCTTACCCGGCAATGGGTTTCATATTCGCCATAAACTCCGAGAAGGTCTTGGGTCCGCTCAGGGAGGTGGGGCTCAAGACAGAGGTTGTTGGTCACTTCACCAGAGAGATGAAAATTAAGGCCCAGCTAGGCAGAGCGAGCCGAACATTCATGGATCTGACGAGCGAGTCTATCTTCGGACTCCGCTAGCTCAGGCTGCCTTATTATTTGCCTCGGATAGTCCCTTCTCCTCTTCGGGGGTGAATGCTTTTATAATGTCGCCGGGCGCTCCTCTGGCTACGATTTGTCCGTCCCTCTGCAGAATCCCTTCCTCACATGTGTCAAGAACGAAGTCCAGATCATGAGACACTATGATGAAGGTCTGCCCCAGCTCGTTCCTCGCGTTCTTTATGGATCTTGATATCTCATGCCTGGTTATCGGGTCCATGGTACCGGAGGGCTCGTCCAGAATAACGACGATGGGCTCCCTTATCAGAACCTGCGCAAGGGCAACCCGGTGCCTCTCCCCCTCGCTCAGCTCATCTGGGTAGGTTGATATTATCCTGTCTATGGCGCCTTCCTCGAAGCCGGTCGCGGACAGAACGACGTTCGCCTTGAACCTGGCGAACTCGTCCGGTAGCCCTAGACCCACCGCGTCGGTCAAGTTCTCAATGACTGTCAAGTGCGGGTAGAGCGTGTATTCCTGGTGCAGTATGCCTATGTAGGGGGTCGCCCTTCCCCTCCCCAAGGGACCGGGCTCGAGCATATTCACCCACTCGTCTCCCATCTTCAAATCCACGCTCCCCGAGGTGGGTGTCGTCACGCCGCTTATTATCCTGGAGAGGGTCGTCTTTCCAGCTCCGCTTAGCCCTATTATGCCGAAGATCTGCCTCTCTCTGACCTCAAAGGACACTCCATCCAGCGCTTTGACAACCCCCTTGTCAATGGAGAAGTAGTGCTTCTTGAGATCCTTGACCCTTAATATCACTCCACCGAACTCTTTTGGTCCAGCGACCTCCTCAGCCTTTACGTAGGAGAGGAACCTCTTCACAATACTCTTGGAGTCCCCCACAGCCTCCGCCCTTCCCTCCTCCAGCAGGACGGCCTTATCCGCCATCTCAGAGATGGCCTCCGGCATGTGGGACGTAACCAAGAGCGTTGTTCCGTGCCCCTTCACCTCTTGGTTGATTATCTTGTAGATGGCGTTGGCGCTTATCTGGTCTAGCGTTCCGGTGGGCTCGTCTGCCAGCAGAAGGACTGGGTTCAGAGCCAGCTGCCTCCCCAAGACCACCCTCTGCTTCTCCCCGCCGCTGAGGTCCCTTGCCGCGTGGAGTAGCCTATGCGATAGACCCATCTCCTTCGCGATCTCCAGTGCCCTCTTGCTGACGTCCTCCTCACATGTCTGGGCCTTGGTCAGGGACTCCACCAGGTTTTCATAAACTGTAAGGCTGCCGTACAGGGCGAAGGTTCTCTGGAACATTATGGCGATCCTATTCTTCAGCGTCTTTGCTACCTCATCGAACTTCCAATAATCCACCTCCACGAGTTCCATCTTGCTGGAACATCTGGGGCAAACTTTCCCGGTCCAACTGGGTCCCTCTATGTGCTCGCACTCCTTGCAGAAGGCGACGCGATAAATTATCCTTCCCTTGGTAGGGGCATATTCGCTCATCCCCTTAAGCATGGAGAGAAGTACCGTCTTGCCCGAACCGCTCCTACCTATTATCCCGAGCCTGTCTCCCTCACCAATCTCAAGGGAGATGTCCTTCAGGACCTCTTTATTGCCGAACTTCTTTGAGACGTTGTCAATTATGAGGAATGGGTTGCCCATTAATGTCACCAAGGAACAAATTAGTTTTAATGCGGTTGTATATAAATAAATTGAATAACACCGTTAAAATAACGATGTAATTTCTCAAAAGAATCCGCACTAAATGCTGTACACCATTGAGATCAGAATTATATAGTCCTTCTCATACTCTTCAGATAATAACAGCGTGATGCGCATGAGGTCCCCTTGCGAGCTTATCGCAAAATACGTCCTCCCTGTATTCAGGGCCTTGGTCGCCAAAGAGCTATTGGAGACCTACTCGTTCTCCCAGAATGAGGTTGCCGAAAAATTGGGCATCACACAAGCAGCGGTGAGCCACTACATTAACTCGAAAAGGGGTGCAGTGATGATGAGCGAGCTGGAGAAGATTCCGGGAGTGAAAGAGACCGTAACTGATGTATCAAAGTCGCTGGCCGGCAAGAGCGGCTCAGACGAGATGATCTTGGCATTCTGCAGGCTCTGCAGCGTGGTAAAATCCCAAAAGGCATTCTGGGACAATTTTGAAAAACTCAGAAAGCCATTATGAACCCTAACACAATAAAAATCGGTCAAAACCACGGTTAAGTGGAACACAACTCTTTTAATTTGTTGAGGACTGCTACGGCGTCAAGCCTCTTCTGATCTACGCGTTTCTCCTTCATCCTATCTAAAAGAATCCTCCCCCTTGCTTTGCCCAGCCCAATTATCATGGCCCTCTGAACTATCCTCTGGTAATTTCGAAGCTGGAAGGGAACGGCCTTTGCCGCCCTCAGTATTATCTCGCCCTCCTCCTCGCTGACATACTTCCTCTTCAAGAGCCCCTCTAGCGTTGCCCTGATGTTGACGAGAGGCTCGGATATGGGCGCAAGGGTTTCGGGGTTGAACGCCAGGGCGACCTCGTCGTCAGAGTTTATGGTGCCATCTTTGTACCACTTGTAGATCTTACCCACACCGATCATTCCGTAGACGTCTAGCTCCGATGCTCTGAGGGCGCCCATGCTCGAGCCCCCTACAACGGTTATCCCTTCTTTAATGGCGTAAAGGATCTCCCTGTGCGATACTGCAGCCCGTTGGTAGAATACCCCGTCTATTAGGCCTATGGCACCGGCACCATCATTGGCGGCCCTCACTATGTCCCCCCTTCCTGCCGGAAGCCTGTACTCTGCTCCGCCCAAGATCGCATTTGCCTCTTGGTGCGAGAGGCTCGGTCCCAGAAACACCACAACCTTCATGGAAACACCATCCGTTCATCTACTCCTCAAACAGAGCCTGGTTCGAAGACGCTCTCCCATTCTGTCCTTATCCAGGGCATAAACCTCCATACCCGGCACTATTACCCTCACAGCCGGCACCCTCAAATCTGGCTTGGTGAGGTCCACCAAAATCACCTCGCCAAAACCAGATTCCGTCAGCCTCTTTACGGTGTACTTTATGTCCTCAAGGAAATCCTGATTCAGGACAGAGGCCAGGTCCTCAAGTCTCACGGACTCATCCGATGGGGTAAACCACCTCTTATTGAGCCTCTTCATCCTCTCGTATCCGATTCTCCTGGCAAATTCGGCCTTGAAGGTGTCCTCCCTCGTTCCGTGAATGGTCGTAAGCCTGCTCTGAACCGCCTCCGTCAGCGCCCTCAACGCAGCTACCTCGGGAATAAGGTGGGTTCCCACGCCTAGGGACAGGAGCGCCGGATCTCTGGTCGTCTCGTCATCTATGGCAACGCCTATCGTCGTGATCCCCACGTCCGATGTAATGTCCTTGGCGTACACCTTTATCGAGGCCGCCTCAAGCTTCTTTAAGATCTCTTTAACTAGAGCGTTATTACTGCCGCTCAGATCCACGTCCCGATCTCTGGCCACTCCGCCCTCGAAGAGAGACCATGCATCCCTCTCAATAACCTCCATCAGCCCGTGGACCGCCGCCTCCTCCACCACGTTCCCCACGGCCAGCCCGTTTGTGTTTGTCCTGAAGAGCTGATTCCGCCTCTCGTACGGGTGAAACGCCGCCTCTGCTGGGACGAGGATGCTCCCTTCATTCGTTACGGAGTAGCCCTTTACCCACTCCAACTCCTCTTTATAAGCGTACATTCTTATCTTTGGAATGATTAGCCTTACAGGATCCAATACGTTGTATCTGCCCTTCAGAGCGTCGTAACTCCCCTTTATCAGGGTTAGAGCCCCTGGCTCTGCGGAGAACCTCTCCATCCCCTCCATTATCGCAGAGACCTCAGCCTCTTGGGGCGTACAACCCTTGCCCGTGTAAACCGTAACCGCGCCCTCTTGGGCCCCCGGTCTTATCGAGGTGAAGATGGGTATGCCAAGCCTGTCGAGTCCCGTTATATCCGCCACCCTTGTTATTCCCGCCTTGCCGGTGACCTCCTTGACCCGTCTCAGCGTATCCTCAGGCGGCCTAACACGGTGCGTTTCTGCCATGTACCCCTTTAAGACCGAGTTCAAAATCATGCGTCATTCCCTGTCAACAATCGCTATTTCTTCTCTTCAAGCTCCTTCATGCCTGAGACCATCAGGGCGGCGCCCACCGCCCCGATGAGGTTGGGTCTCTTGGGGACGATGATGTTTGCGCTAAGTATATCTGACATGGCCTTGACGAGCCCCCTCACCAGTGCCGTGGAACCGACCTGTATTATCGGGTACCTTATGTCGATCTCCTGGAGTTGCTGCTCGAATACCTGTTCGACCACGCTGTGGCATGCCGCAGCGGCGACGTCCTCAAGCTTCGCCCCGCTTGCCAGCCCGGCAACCAGATCTTGGAGCCCGAATACTATGCAGTATGCGTTCATCGGAACCAATTTGTAGTTCCCTTTGAATGCCATCTCCCCAAACTCCTCAATCGAGACGCCGAGCCTCTTGGCGCTTGTTTCGAGAAACCTCCCAGAAGCCCCGGCGCACAGCCCGCCGACGGTGAAGCTGTCGGGAATGCTGTCGTAGAGGGTCACGGCCTTGTTGTCCATCCCCCCGATGTCTATCACTGTGGCGTCCCCCCTCTGCTTGTCCGTCATGTAAAGCGCGCCCTTTGAGCAGGTCGAGACCTCCTCCATAGCGAGCTGGGCCTTATACCTCTCTTTTAGCATCTTCCTGCCGTAACCAGTAACGCCTATGCCCTCGAGCTTGTCCAGACTCACCTTCGCCTCATTTAGGGCATCATTTAGCGCCTGCTCCCCCGACTCCAGGACGCTCGTCGTGGGCAGCCATCCCACCCCGATTATCTCATTATCCTTCATGATAACGGCCTTAGTCGTGGTCGAACCGGAGTCTATACCCGCGGTCAGCCCCTCCTGCTTGGTTCTTGCGAAGAGTGGCTTCTTACCAATTATATCTACAAGGGCTTCCATTCTGAGCATCAGGGCGCCCGCCTTCGTCCTCTCGGTGAAGGAGTAGGTCACCACCGGGATCTTAGTATGGCTCTGGATGTACCTCCTAATGATGCTCCGGACGAGCGCTCCCTCGGCGCACTTAAAGCAGGAGGCTATGAAGACCCCGTCCGCATCCACCCTCCCCTCGCCGAGCGCCTTCGCCCTTGCCATCATGACCCTGAGACCCGGGCTGAGGACGTGGAAGCCAAAGTCGTCCTCCACCGTCTTGATCTCGGACACATCGACCTCCGGGACAAAGATCTTCCCCCCGACAAGCTCAGCGGCCCTCTCTATCTCCCTCTGAATTCCGCTGTACTCAGTACCGCAAGAGATCTGTGCTATCCTGACCACTTGAAGCCCCCGTCCTCATTATTGATGTCATTATATCGAAAGACCCGTTTAAATAACTCTTCCCTCTCAAAGCCCCCTTCATTTCATGTGGATCTCCAACACATCTTTGTCAGCAAGCTCATGTTCTGCGCCAACGCGTTCTCCATTAAAGTTGACCGAATTCCCCCAAACCCTAGCGTACTTGAAATTCCGGTAGAGCTGGGAATGGACAATCTTGGCAATGTCCTTAACCCTTGCCCCCGTCTTCATTATTATCGGCTTCTCCGCTACCTCCCCTCCGGCTCCCTTGGTGTAGGCCCTCATGATTCCCATAGCTCTGAAGAGGGACTCGCCCAGGCTGTTCAGGCCCTCTCCCGTAGCGGTCGATACTTCGATCGCCTCTTTATTGCATGCCATATGGAAGTTCTCTAACGCTCCCGGGAAGCGATCCACCTTATTTACGACTATTAGTGACGGTTTGTAGATCCTCGTCTGGTCGAGCGCATCCTCGACCTCCTCGAGCGTGACATCTCCCCATATTCTCACAACCGCGTTGCGCACGCCAAACTCCTTCAGAGTCCTGTCGATCTCATCCACCCTGCACGTTATCCTGCCGGTGCACGCTATCTGTATGCCGCCCCCCGTCGTCCTCTCTATCTCGATCTTCCTTACCTTCCTGTCAATGGTTATGCCTGCCGAGGTCAGCTCGTTGACTATCAGTTTGAACTGGTTTACGGAATCCGCCGCATCGAGCAGTATCAGGAGCCCGTCCGCGTTCCTGGCGAGACTCAGGAGCTGGGATCCCCAGGCCCCGTCTCTCACGTTCTCGAAGATCGCCGGGGTGTCTATGAGCTGGAACTGTATGTCCTCGAAGGGCATCATGCCCGGAACCGGCTCCCTCGTAGTGAAGGGGTGGTCCGCCACCTCGGTCTTGGCGTTGGTTACCTTCATGAGAAGGGAGCTCTTCCCCGAGCCGGTCATCCCCAGGATTACCACCTGTGCCGCGCCCTCCTTCTTGAAGGAGAAGCCGCCTCCACCGCTCCCGCCCGCCCTCCTCTTCCTCTGCCCCTCCAGCTCATCCTTCAGCTGGGCAAGTCTCCTCCGAAGGTACCCCCTCATCTTCTCGTTGCCCTTGTGCTCCGGGATGGACGATATGAACTCCTGCAGGTACCTGATCCTGTCGGGGAGGTTCTTGGCCTCTATATACCTCCTCTCCGCAGCCCTTGCTTGGGGCGGTAGGTTGGCTGGCACCGCGAGCACCCTACTGTCCTATATCAGCTATGCAATTAATATTAAATCAGCGGTCTTTGCCTAACTTTTGCCTTCCTTCAGCGAGACGCTGACCATCCTCGCGATCCTGACGACCCTGTCCGCGAGTTTCGTCGCGCTCTCGTCAAGGAAGTAGGCGTTGGGCTCGATTCCGAAGCCACCCTCGTCTATTATGATGTCCAGCCAGCCCTCCCCCTTCCTGACCGCGGCCTCGGCGAACGCGATCAGCTGATCCTCCTTCCCCTTGTAGTTGGGGTCCCTGTGGAGAACCGCGTACTTGAGGCTGAGCTTTTTAATTATCTTCAGCACGCTGTCGTTGTATTTCAGGTTGATCGCCGACCTTATGTTCGGGTTGGCCTTCATGACCGCCAGTAAAATCTTCGCGAGGTGGCTGGATACGCCGAACTCAGGATCCATGAGCGCCTTTACCTTGCCCCTTATCCTCACGAGCCTGCCGGGGATCCCCGCCACGTCCGCTATGCCCTTTGCCTCCTTTATTGCCATGACAATGTTGGTGAAGACCTCTGGAACGAGCTCTGTGAACTCTGGGGCACTCTCAAGAAGTGATACCGCCGCCCGCAGATCTTCCAGGATTATCCGCCTGATGTCTGAGATGTCCGCCAGACTCATATGGAGCTGCATGCAGAGGGTGCACCTCTCCTCCTCCAGCTCCGGAACCTTGATCTTGTGGACATGGCATATCGCCCCTCCCCTTCTGAGGCTGAGGCAGATCTGACAGATGTTGTTGATGAGGTCTACATGGGTCAGCCTCTTTGTCGCGATCTCCGGCGTGAGACCCTTTGCTATGCTCTTGAGCTCGTCAAAGCTGAATGGGGGCGTTGCGACGGTGGCGACATCCTGAGAGAGGTAGCCGCTCACCGCAGCCTGCGTGACGCCGAGCTTCCTTGCTATCCTCGTCTGCGTCCAAGAATGGTTCTCTGCAAGCTCCTTCGCCACCAGAACTCTTAGGGCAGGCAGTAGTGCCCTAACGGTCAGCTCGCAGGGTGGATTCAAAAACTCTCCTCCATAACCTACTTATTATAAGATTTATATTAGTTAATTATAAACAAGTCTTATATAAAAACCTGCGTAATTAAAGGCGGTGAGCCAATTGTCATACAGCATCCCTAGGGTCCTAACCATAGCGGGATCTGACTCCGGCGGCGGAGCAGGCATCCAGGCAGATCTGAAGACCTTCGCGGCTCTGGGCGTCCACGGGCTGGTGGCCCTCACCGCCGTGACCGCGCAGAACACCGCCGGGGTTATGGGCATCCACGAGGTCCCCCCAGAGATGGTGCGGCTACAGATCGAGGCCGTGGTCAAGGACATCGGCGTGGAGGTGGCGAAGACCGGGATGCTCTCCTCATCCCCCATCATCAGGGAGGTCGCAAGGGCTGCCAAGGATTTCCGGCTGCGCCTGGTCGTGGACCCGGTGATGGTCTCCAAGTCCGGGGCCGATCTCCTGCGGCGCGACGCCTTGGGATCGCTGATAAAGGATTTACTGCCCGTGGCAGAGGTCGTCACCCCCAACCTGGACGAGGCTGAGGCCCTGACAGGGCTGAAGATAGCAGGTGTTAAGGACTCGGTAAGAGCTGGGGAGACCATATTGAATCTCGGCCCGAAGGCTGTGGTTGTCAAGGGAGGCCATCTGAAGGGAAATGCCGTGGACGTCCTCTGCGTTAGGGGGAGGCCCCTGAAGGAGTTTTCCGCGGGCAGGATCGAGTCTGTTACGACCCACGGCACCGGCTGCACCTTCTCATCGGCAATCGCGGCGTTCTTGGCAATGGATCGATCCATCGAGGAGGCCGTTAAGGGAGCCAAGGATTTCGTAACCGGAGCCATAACATGCGGTCTGAGGATAGGGAAGGGCGTCGGGCCAGTCGATCCCGTGAGTGGCTTGAGGATTGATGCCGAGAGGTACAGGGTGATCTCGAGGATGTACGACGCAATATCTGTAATTGAGTCGTCCGAGGTCCTCTCCCTCCTCTCTCCCGAATGTCAGATAAACATCGTGATGGCGTTACCAAAAACCTATGCGAGGGGCATCGAATCCGTGTGCGGCATCCCGGGTAGGATATTCAACGTGGGCGGAAGGCTGAAGGCTGCCTCATGCCCCGCCTTCGGTGCGTCCAAACACGTCGCGAACGTGGTCCTCACCGCAATGGAGTTTGACCCCGAGGTAAGATCTGCCATGAACATACGCTACTCTCAAGAGATCATAGCTGCCTGCAGAAGCCTGGGCTTCAAGATAGGATCCTACGACAGGAAGAGGGAGCCTGAAGAGGCGAAGGCAAAGGAGGGGGCAACTATACCTTGGGGCGTCCGGCAGGCGATCAAGGAATTGGGCGCGGTTCCAGACATAATTTACCACAAGGGCGACTTGGGAAAGGAACCGATGATCACTATACTGGGCAGGGATCCTGTAGAGGTCGCAATGCGGACCATAAAGATAGGCAAGCGCCTCCGTGCCAACCGTGCGTGATTACGGAAAAAGTTTTACTGAAGAGCGTTTACCAAGAGCCGATGGTGAAGACCTTCACTTTTATCGAGTCGAAAAATCCGCTCTTCAGCTCCTCCACGAATGAGTTCAGCTTGAACACTGGGACGACCAGAACCCCCTCGTTCTCCGTGATCCCCTCTTGGTAGAGCGTCACCAGTATCGGTATGATAGTTATGCTCCGCCAGTCCCCCACACCCAAATCTGCAAACTCCTGCAGCTTGTTTCCAAACTCCACCGCTCTTTCCAGGTGAGCCGAGGCTGCAGCCTTCAATGCCGAGGCCTTGCCGAGCCTGATCCTCCAGTGCTTGCAGTCCGCGGCTACTATCCGTGGCCTCTCCAGCGCCACCACGTCCACCTCGTACCGCCTCTTCTTGGAGGAGAACCTGAAGTTTCTGAAGGTTCTGAAGCCGTTCTCCGAGAATACGTCCGAGACCAGCCCCTCGAAGTCCCTCCACTCGAGGTCCTTTGTGGCATCCTCAAAAGCGACTCCGCTCCTTACCCTCTCTTCGAGCTCTGCCAATGAGATCTTACCCGTCGTGCCCCTGCACCCTCTTCTAGCGTCGCAGCCTCGCTCTGCTAGAGATCTTGGCAATTGGCGGCAGTTTCAGTTTATGGGCGTTCTCTTTAATCCTTCTCATTATCTTCTCAATATTCTCTCGCCGGCCTTGTCCCAGCTCCTCGGCGATCTTCTCCGTCGAGTGCCCTAAGTCTGCATGTAGGTGGAGGATCATGTCCATGTCCTCGTAGCTCATCCCCAGCTCCTCCTCGGCCCTGTGACCGGGCCAGAGCCTGGGGCTGCTCTTCTTCCTCACTATCTTATCGGGGATGCCTATGTGCTTGGCAAGCTCCCTGACCTGCGTCTTGTAAAGCCCCCCCAGGGGGAGTATGTCCACCCCGCCGTCACCGTACTTCGTGAAGTATCCGATCAGCAGCTCGCTCCTGTCCCCGCTGCCCACTACGATCCTGCCCTCGAGGTTCGCCATGTAGTAGAGGAGCGTCATCCTCATCCTCGCCTTCACGTTCCCCTGTGCTACCTTGTTCCCCCTTCTGCCGGACGCCTTCAGAACACCCTCCACGGCCTCCGTTATGTCTATCTTCTCGTACCTGATCCCGAGCGTCCGTGCTAGCTCTATCGCGTCCTCCACATCCGAAGCCGGCGTGGAACTCGCCTCGGGCATTATTAGGGCGAGAACCCTGTCCTTGCCGAGGGCCTTTACTGACAGGACTGCCACGGTCGAGGAGTCAACGCCTCCGCTCAACCCAAGAACAACGCCTCGAGCCTTTACCTCCCGCTTTATGAAATCGCAGATCTCCTTCTCGGCAACATCATAATTCAAGGCGAGTTGCTCGGAGGCCCTCATAAAAAGTCCCTCTTACGAATATGGGGCTGGTATATATAAAAGTTTAAATCTACGAATAAATCCATCAGAGTTGTATAGGATCGTGAACCTATGACATCGAAGGACCAGACGATGGGTGCAGGAATTCTCGTGGTCTCGATCGTTATCATCATACTATACCTATACTGGCTGTTCTTCACACCTTACGCTTGGTGGGCAATCGTCGTACCGGTACTCATTATAGTCCTGGCAGTCCTGGGCATAGCAGCCTGGATAGGATACACCATGGCAACGACCCCCCCTCCAAAGCCGTTGGAGGAGATACCTGAGCTGAAGGAGACAGAGGAGAAGAGGTAAGGGCCTGCAACTAACGAGAAGCAGCAAACAAGGAAAATCCGCCTTTTCCTCATTTTTCATCTTTGTCCATTTTTTTGTTTCTTTATCGCATAGGCACGCTATGATTAACCATGAGGGGACAATTTTTAAATGCGGCAAGCCCAAGAGTAGTGTCCGTGGATGGTTGTTGTCCGCCCATAACGGCATGCGAGTAATTGTATGGTGATGAAATTTGAAGATAAAATACCCTTTGATACTGATAAACTTCAAGACGTATGAGGAGTCGCAGGGCAAGAGGGCCCTTGCACTGGCTAGAGCTGCGGAGAAGGTGGGCAAGGAGTACGGGGTCTGCATAGCCGTAGCCCCTCAGCACGTTGACATCCCTCTAATTGCAAAGAATAGGTCCGTCCCCGTGTTTGCTCAGCACGTGGACCCTGAGATGCCCGGCTCTCACACGGGACACATCACGCCGGAGTCGGTGGTGGAGGCCGGTGCCTGCGGATCGATAATCAACCACTCGGAACGCCGGCTGAGGGCAGATGTCATCGAGGAGATAGTGGGAAGGTGCGGCTCGCTCAAGCTCATTACCTGCGTCTGCGCCAACACCTCCCGGGTCGGGAAGGCTCTCGCCGCGCTCAGCCCAGAGATGATCGCCGTCGAGCCGCCCGAACTGATAGGCAGCGGCATATCCGTGTCAAAGGCAAAGCCCGAGGTCATTACTGATTCGGTGAGGATGATAAGGGCGGTAAACCCCAAGATCAAGGTGCTTTGCGGCGCCGGAATAACCAAGGGGGAGGACGTTGCCGCAGCCCTGAGGCTTGGATCGGAGGGCATCTTGGTGGCGTCGGGAATCGTCAAGGCTAAGGATCCCGAGGCGGTACTCAGGGACTTTGCGGAGCACATGCGGCGGTAGCCAATCGATCGCATCCTGCTCCATCTCAACCGGGTGGGACTTGAATATTACCTGCATTCAAAGAGACAGGTGATGCGAGCCTATTGGAAGTGATACATTAAAATATCAGATGATATATTATTGTATCATATGATACAAAATTATACCGAGTACAAGATCCTGAGGGTGTTCTTCAACTACCCAACGAGGCACTTCCAACTAAGGGAGATCTGCAGGATGCTCAGGATGGGAATGCCATCGGTCAGCAAGCATGTGAAGGCCCTTGAGAGGCAGAGGTTTCTGACGAAAGAGAGAAGGGGCGTCTATGAGAGCTACAGGGCGAGTATGAGCGATATCTTCAGGCTCTATAAAAGAAACGACGTCCTTTTGAGGATTCACGAATTGGGACTCGAAGAATTCATAGCGGACAAGCTCCAACCGGACGCGGCGGTACTCTTCGGCTCAGCGTCCAAGGGTGAGGACGTGGAAGGCAGTGACATCGACATCTTTCTGGTCGCCAAGGAGAGGGAGGTAGATTTGAGCAAGTTCGAGAAGAAGCTAATGAGAAACATCAGCCTACACTTCGAGGATGATGTGTCTAAGTTGCCGAAGGAGCTGCTGAACAACATAATCAACGGCATCGTAATTCACGGATACCTTAGGGTGTTTTGAATGAGGACGTGGAAAGAGTCGCAAGGCGAGGTGAGGAGGGTCAGACCGGACAAAGAGATGGCGAGGTCAATGCTCAAGATGATCGAGGTCAGAATGAGGATGATGGAGAGCGTGAGCAGGGAGGATTTCGCATCCTTAGTTGTGGAGGGCTATTACGAGGTGATCAAGGAGACTTTGACGGCCCTGATGGCTTTGGACGGATACAAGACGCTTAGCCATGAGGTCCTAGTAGGTTATCTGAAAGAGTTCTTCCCACAGTTTTCCGAGTCTGAGGCATTGCTTGTGGATCGCTTGCGGCAATTGAGAAACAAAATTTCCTATATGGGGTTTTTTGTTGACCCTGATTACCTGGAAAGAAATGAGAGGCGGATAAAAGAGGTCGTTGAGAAGCTTCTCTCAATATTGAGGGAAAGGTTGCACTCTTGACGCTAAACCGCTACTTGCCCTGGCTTATCATAGATTACGCATTCCTTCGCTCCTTTTTCCTTTAACTTGTTCGGCGGGAGGTCCCCATCCGAAAGGGTGGGGATGAAAGCCGAAACTTTTTATAGCCTCTCAGCAAAGTATCACTCGGATGCAGGGAGGGGCCACCCCTAAAGCGCCTGTGCGTGGTCGATGATATGAGACCTGACTCTGGGGCCTCCGTAACCCTAATGGGGATCGAGCCTCGGTGGATGAAGCAGGAACCTGGAGTACCCTGAAAAGGGAAAAGCCTCCGCAAAACGCTCCCTGAAGCAGAGGCGGTGAAGGAGCAACCAGAAGGAAAAGCGGAAGCCCCATGCGAGAGCGTGGGGAGGAGGTCACACAGTTAAGCACTTCAACCTCAATATGAGGGACTGGCGGCGTGATATGGCTCCTGAGGATTTGAACACGGTCATGAGACAACTGCAGGAATTCAGCAATAAATACGGACAGCTGTCCCTGGTGCCGATAAGGGTTGGTTTCTATGCCAAGGGGGAAAAGTGGGAGGGCTACATTCCGATACTGGCCTTTGGAAAATTCCCAATTCTTGGATATCTGGAGGGAACCTGCGTCTGCGCCAACACCTCCCGGGTCGGGAAGGCTCTCGCCGCGCTCAGCCCAGAGATGATCGCCGTCGAGCCGCCCGAACTGATAGGCAGCGGCATATCCGTGTCAAAGGCGAAACCCCAGGTGATCACCAACTCTGTGCGGATGATAAAGGCCGTCAACCCAAAGATCCACGTCCTCTGCGGGGCGGGCGTTACAACTGGCGAGGACGTTGCTACCGCCCTGAGGCTAGGCTCCGAGGGGATTCTTGTCGCCTCCGGGGTCGTGAAGGCTAAGGATCACGAGGCCGTCCTTAGAGACTTTGCACGAAAGGCTTTATGGAGGAGACCTTAACAGGGGGACCAATTTGGTCAGCCAAGGATATTGCCCTGAGCGATAATTATAAACCGTTTAACACTTCCCCTGAGCGGAATATTTATAAAGTGTTAACAGTTACAATTATATACATTAAAATGTATCATCAGTGGGTTTTTAATGGGTTCTGGGGAAGAGGAGAGGGGACCGGAGCGGCGGAGGGACTACATGAGGGTCGTGGAGGCCATACTGACGACGGCCTTGAACGGAGCCTCTAAAACCCATATAGTCTACCGGGCGAACCTGAACTTCAAGATATGCCAGCGGTACCTTAAAGACCTAGAATCTAAGGGTCTGCTAATGTGTATAGAGGACTCGGCCAAAAGGTATACGACCACGGAGAAGGGCTCGGAATTCCTCGACCAATACAGTAAAATTAAGGAACTGCTCTAGGTGCCGTCCAGAATCTTCTTGGTCGTAGCGTCTATCTTCACCCTCCTGCCGCCACCCTCAAGCTTTATGAACCCGTACTCGGAGAGGAACCGCGCCAACCTAAGGGCCTTCTTTGGGGTTACGCCAACCCTCTCGGCCACCTCCTCCAGGGCATGGTATTCCCCGTCGGCTATGTAAGCCAAGAACTCATCGACCCTGTTTGACTTATCCGCTCCGCAGCACACCGGCAACACCAGCACGAATAAAGATGGATTGAGCTCTTTTATAAGCCCCAGCGAATCCGAGTTCAGTAACATAGTTCAGTAACATAGTTTCTTGCCTCATTATAAGCCGTGACCGATGAGGTTACAGTTGCTCAGCCGACGCTAGGAGGCTTGTGTATTGCCGCTTGAAATTAAGCCTGCAAAGGGTGGAATGAGCACCCTCTACCTGCGCGTACCCCAGGACGTCATGATGATGTACAACATCACCCACGACGACCGCTTCACCTTCGAAATCTTGGACGGCGTGGACGGCATAAAGCTCGTGTACAAGCTCCAAGCGGCGGTTGGAAAGAAAGAAAAAGAAAAGGAGAAGGAAAAAGCATGAACACAAAACGGATAACAGCAACCCTATTGATAGCGGTATTCCTAGTATCGGCAATTCCACTATACGTCCCATCTGTGAGGGCAAATTCTGTAATCAATGTTCCAAGCGATTATTCAACGATCCAAGCAGCCATCAATGCGGCCTCCCCCGGCGACACCGTGCTCGTTGGGCCGGGGACATACGAGCCATTTGGATGGATTGGCAAGAACAATCTTACAGTCAAGTCTACAGACGGGCCCAGCGTGACATTTGTGACTGGACGATGGGCTGTTATCGGTGGGAGCTACTATATGACGGGAGTATATGTCGGAGAATCCGCGGATGCTCGAATTGAGGGATTCGATGTCAGTTGCTCTGGAGGGAACGGTATATGGGTCTATGCTGGATCTGGTAAGGAGTCGCCGAGGGCAACCGTAAAAAACAACATTGTACACGACTGCTGTAGTCAGGGCATAACCTTGGCACGAGCACCAAACAGCCTAATAGAAAACAACACGGTTTACGGCAACAGTTTCGGCGGCGGTGATGGCATGGGTATCTGGGTTTCCTATTACTCCCATGACACAATTGTGAGAGGAAACGAGGTGTACAACACCAAGGGCAATGGTTACTGGGACTCTGGAATATATGTATCTCAACAGGGGACTGGCGTTATAATAGAAAACAACGACATCCATGGCAATGTAATTGGCATAAGGGTCATGGTAAACGGGGTCCTGGCTCGCTACAATAACATCTATGGAAACACCAAATGTGGCGTGACGGGGATGGGAACATACTCTATCGACGCTTCTTTGGTGGGGGGATGCCACTGGTCCTAAGCACGCGACTACCAACCCCAGTGGCTTAGGTAATGAAGTCGCTGACAAAGTAAAATACAGCCCGTGGTGTGCCATTGAGGACACGGACCTAGATACACTTGGATATCAGCTGCCCACCCCCATGGTCTGGGGGGTAAGCACTAATGGCACCATCCAAGAAGCCGTTAACCAAGCTTCCCCTGGAGACACCGTGCTCGTGGCGGCGGGGACATATATCCAAACAGGTGATCTGGTGATAGACAAGGAAGTTTACATTCTTGGAGCTTCTGGAAAGCCCACTATCCAGTTCGATGGAGGATCTGATAACGTCGTCATAAAAGCAGACAATGTACTATTGGAGCATCTAAGTTTCATCAAAACTGCAGATAGTCTTTGGAATAGCTATATTTTGGAAGTTCCAAAAGGAGGCCACCCTGATTACCTATCTCTTTATGGAGGACTAACTATCCGTGACTGTTCCTTTGAAGGTGGAAAAGACGGCGCGATGTATATCAACATGAATGGCGACTTTACATTGGAAAATTCAGAGTTCATTGGTTACGCTGCTTATTCGACGGTTCAAATAGCGGCATTCGACGGAGAAGTGACCATCTCTGGGAACACATTCACCGGATCAGGTGGAGGAAGAGTTATCGTCGTTGAGCCTGGACCTGTTGAGCAAATATTGTACGGTGGTACAATGAACATCATCGAAAATACCGTTACCGGGGTGAAAAGCTTCTTAGTATTCAACCATTGGGCGGAGCCTTCCAAGAAAGTTGACATTAACATCGAAGAAAACGTCTTGGATGATATCACTGGAGATGCGATCTCAATCTGGACATGTGGAAACATTGATATCGGCAAACTTGGTCCAGTACAAATCAACAGAAATACATTCAAGAATATAGCTGGAGCTGCAATACGAGTTGACACTACTGAAGCTGCATCCTATGGTATCCCAACAAATCCATTTGGAGTACTTAACCTCACAGCCAAACAAAATAACATATATGGCAAGTACGGAATAATAAACGAGTACACCTCCACTATCGATGCCAGATACAACTATTGGGGTGACCCAAGCGGACCCTTCCACGCCACAGCCAACCCTGGCGGCTTGGGCGCCGCGGTGAGCGACAACGTGACCTTTTACCCGTGGCTCTTCGACAGCTATCCACCTCCACCGCCAACATGGCCGCCAGAACCATACGTGCCGCCGGTAAGCCAGACAGAGGTCAGAGGTAACGCCGACACCATACTGTCGACGCTTGGCGATGTTATCATAGCAGGCGAGGATGCCTCTGTGGCCGGTGAGGAGCTGGACTACAACCACGATGGAATGGTCAATATAGCCGATGCCTGGGACCAGCTCGTCGATGCAGGGCTACTAAGACCACCGAGCTTTACCTTTGACCCAGAGGCGGCGAGCGCATTTCTGAGGATGCTACAGTCAATATACGGTGAGACCTTAGAGAACTTCCCCTCGCTTGAGGGTAGAGTCTGGCTGCTGTACATGCTGGCGTACCTGCCGTACCAATAAATTCCCCCATTTTTTAGGGTCAAAATAGGTAAATGGGGAAGAGCTAGAGTCTCGTCCAAAGGCGTTGGATCGGCAAACGAAGGTGGTGGGCGTTGGTTGAACACTCTCTCATTTTCGTCCCAAATCCAATGCCGGATAAAAAACTCTAGCGTTCCTACATGCCC
>Ga0194112_10001535_pt1 | contig 33917 bp, 28 predicted proteins | sample TA2MahC400mmetaG_FD_146191 | JGI IMG/M metagenome (GOLD analysis project Ga0194112, IMG submission 146191) | Freshwater microbial communities from Lake Tanganyika, Tanzania - TA2015016 Mahale Deep Cast 400m | ecosystem: Environmental > Aquatic > Freshwater > Lake | place: Tanzania: Lake... | reverse complement strand
TGCAAAGCCTTTTTAACAACCCCGATACATACTTATTACTTTTCAAGTTAAGCAAGTAAGTAGCAACAGCTACTACTTGCTTTTTTCTCTAAACTCTACAGTGACAAAAACTCACTCGGAGATACTGTAGACACGACTAAAGGATTAGAAAGTTTTAAATAAAGTCATATCAGTTTAAAAAAAGATGTACAAAAGAAAAAGAGTAATAGTCATAACTGGAGGCTTAAATGAGGAGGGAAAAATAGGTGAAGTCATACGAAAAATTCCTTCTTTTGTTGATAAGGTGGTAGCAATAGATGATGCCAGCAGTGACAATACTGCAGAAGAAGCAAAAAAAGCTGGTGCCCTAGTATTAAAAAATGACACGACCATGGGTGCAGGTTATGTCCTAAGAAGAGGCTTTAATTATGCGGTAAAATATGATTATGATATTATTGTAGTAGTTGCAGGGGACAACCAAGATTTCCCTTCAGAAATAAAAAAGCTTGTAAAACCATTAACAGAAGGTTATGACCTTGTTTTAGGATCAAGGTACTTAAAAAAACATAAGGTGCCGGTATTTAAAAAAATCCAAACAAAAGTTTACAGTTATTTGTTCTCTATGATCACTAATAAGCATATTACTGATGCTTCTAACGGTTTTAGAGCATTCAAAACAAGTTTATTAAAAAATATAGACGTTTCTGCTTCATGGCTTAACGGTTACGAATTAGAGCCTTACTTTTTGTTACAAGCTATAAAAAAAGGCTATAAAGTTAAAGAAGTGTCAGTAAATAAGAGATATGACCATAAAAAAGGCTATAGCAAAATGAGACCATTCCTAGACTGGTGGAGAATCTGTAAACCTTTATTTAAAAAATGAAAATTCTTTCCCCAATTAACTGCTCTAAAGAAGTAAAGACCATTATTAACAATGGTGCAGATGAACTTTACTGCGGAGTATTATCCCAAAATTGGAATAAAAATTTCACTAATGTCGGTTCTATAAACAGAAGAGAATTCGCAGTATCTAACATGAGAAGTTATAAAGAGCTAAAAAAAGCTGTAAAAGAAGCCCACGATTCAAATGTGCATGTCTTCCTAACAATAAATGGTTTATACTCTGAAGACCAATATCCTCAAGTTTTTTCAGAACTGGAAGAAGCTAAGTCTTGCGATGTTGACGGGTTTATAGTAGCAGACTTAGGGCTGTTATTACAATTGAAAGATCAAGGGCTAGAACTGCACCTTAGCACTGGTGGTACCATGTTTAATTCTGAAGATGTAAAATTCTTCAACAAACTGGGCATTTCAAAAATAACAATCCCTCGACATATGAACCTAAAAGAGATAAAACAAATAGTACAAAAAAATGAAGACACCAAGTTTGACGTGTTTATCATGAATACAAGATGTATGAATATTGATGGGTTTTGTACGTTCCAACACGGTGTTAATGAAGTGAAATACGGGTTTTTAGGAAAATTCCTCAAAAAAGTAAAATTTGACTATTTCATAACAAACATAATTGAAAGGAATCCAAACTTGGCGAATTACCTGAACAAACTCGATGTTTTAGGCAGCACATCCGCTTGTCATTTAAATTATAATATTTCTATAACAAAAGGCCCTCAAAATAAGAATGTTAAAAATAACATCACTTCTATATTCGGGTTAAACTTTCTTCCTAATGCTTGTGGGGCTTGTGCACTTTATGATTTCGAGAAGATAGGCATATCAAGTTTGAAGATAGTTGGTAGGGAAAATCCAACCTTTAAAAAAATCAAGGATGTACAGTACCTTAAAATTCTGCTCGATTTTTTAAATGAGAAGCCTTCAAGAACAGATTTTTATAAAAAAACAAAGGAAGAATACCAGCGAATGTACGGGGGGGGCTGTAACAAAAGACTGTGTTATTACCCTTAAGATGGAAAAAGCACTATTCATAAGCAAAGTAGAAAACCTCAAGTATTACAATCCTGAGTATGAAAGAGTTTATTTTGGGAATGAGTTCTGTGAAAGATTAATACCTGACAAGACACAGATAAAAAAGGTATTAGATTTTGTTAAAGAAAAAAAGGTAAATTTCACTTTTGTAACCCCCTATGTTACAGATGAGAGCGTATCGAAATTAAAAAACCTATTCCATTACTTATCTAAGGCTGATAAGAATATTGAAATTGTTATAAACAGCTATGGAACGTTAAGTCTTGTAAATCAATTTGGCTTAACCCCTGTTTTTGGTAGATTGCTTGTGAAACAAAAGAAAGGCCCGAGAATACTAAACATAGCTAAATATCTTCCAATTCTAGCATTAAGACGGTTTAAACAGACAAATATCACAAGTGTTGTTGAAACGTTCTTAGAAAAGAATAAAGTAAAAAGAATAGAATTAGACAATGCGTTACAAGGGATAGATATCAGTTTTAAAAAGTTAAAAGCGTCAATCTACTACCCTTATGTTTATGTAACCACTTCAAGATTCTGCATGACTAACTTATGTGAAAAATCCAAAGAAAGAAACCTGTTAGGAATATTCTCCTGTCTAAAAGAATGCCAAAAGTATACTTTTGAATTAAGAAACAAACACATGCCTAAGACTTTAATCTTAAAAGGAAATACACAATTCTTTAGAAATGACGCTTTACCTAGAGGTTTAGAAGAAAAAAATATAGACCGACTGGTGTATCAGCCTGAAATACCAATTTAAAATGGAAGAAAAACTAAAAAGATTAATCAAATGGTCGAAAGGAAAGCCACAAGGACCTATAAGCATCCATCTAGACCCTACAAACAAATGCAATATCAAATGTAAATTCTGCTGGCAAAGAAGCCATGAACGCATGGGCTTGGTCGATATAAAAAATGAGCTTTCCGAAGAAAAACTTTTACAAATAGTCAAAGAAGCGTCAAAACTAGAAGTTAAAGACTGGTTGATAAGCGGTGGCGGTGAACCATTAGTAAGATATAATACAACAATAAATGTGATGAAAGAGATAAAAAAGCTAGGCATGCAAGGCGATATAATAACCAATGGTACTAACTTCAAAGAAAAGGATATCCAAGAATTAGCAAGATTAGGTTGGGACAGAATAAGGTTTAGTATAAACGCTCCTGATAAAAAAACCCATGATTTTTTAACATCAACGGAAGGAAGTTTTGATAAAGCAGTCAAGTCATTTAAACTTTTTAACAAATATAAACAGAATTTAAACAAGAATAAACCTGAAATTGGATTTAACACTGTGATAAACAGCAAAAATTATAAAAAATTCCCCGAGTTAATCAGATTTTTATATTCTCTCGGAGGAGAACTATTAAACGTACAAACAATAATCCTTTATTCAAAAAAGAAAAAAAAATGGGGCCTCAACAAAAAACAAAGAAAAGAATTCAAAAATTATGTCAAAGAATCATTAGAACTCACAAAAAAGTATGGTATTAAAACAAACTTACATGAATATTTAGATCAAGAATTAGTAAAAAATTCGAATGAAATCAGTCAGATGAAAAAAGTAGTCAATCCAAGAATAGGGGAAAAACAAGGGGATTTTTCAGATGCTTCATGCTTCGAACCATGGTACCTAATGACTATAAGGGCTAACGGAATAGTAGGATCGTGCCGGCTGTTCGGAGATGAAGGAATATCAATTCACAACAAAAGCCTAAAGGATATATGGTTGGGAGAATATTTTCAAAAAGCCAGACAAAGATTGTTAAACAATAATACCCCTGATTATTGTGCGAACTGTGGAGCAAATGAGTTCATAGAAAACAAGAGGGTAAGAGAAGAACTTAAGCGAGAAAAAAAGGTAAAGAATATTTTTAGATTCTAATCTTTAAACTCTTTAATCTTTTTACAAACATACCTTATCTCTTTTTCGGTTAATTCCGGAAACATAGGTAAAGAAAGGATTTCTGTTGAAAACTTTTCAGTTATACCTAAATTTACATTCTTACAATTTGATTGTTTATACACCTCTTGTAAATGAACCGGGACAGGATAATGAATTCCTGTAGCTATCCTTTGTTTAGATAACCAGTTTTGCAACTTATCTCTTTTTTTCGATCTTATCACATAAAGATGATAAACATGCTTTGAATCAGAAGATTCTGAAGGGAGCGTGATATTTGAATCGTTTAATAACTTAGTGTATAATTCAGCATTTTTCCTCCGTTTGTCATTCCAAAAATCTAAATATTTGAGCTTCACATTTAATATCCCTGCTTGCAAAGAGTCTAGTCTGCTGTTCAAGCCAAGAGTTATGTGTTTATTCTTTTCCAACTGTCCGTAATTCCTAAGCATTCTTACCTTACTATCTAGTCCTTTGTCGTTAGTTAATACTGCACCGCCATCACCAAAACAACCCAAGTTTTTGGATGGGTAAAAAGAAAAACATGCAATATCACCAAAACTACCAATTTTTTTACCTTTATATTCTGCACCATGAGCCTGGCAAGCGTCTTCTATAACTTTCAGGCCATATTTCTTAGCAATATTCAAAACTGAATCCATATCTACAGGGCGACCGTATAAATGTACAGGGATTATAACTTTAGTCTTAGAATTTATAATCTTTTCAAGTTTGGAACAGTCCAGAGTATAAGTTTCAGGATTTATGTCCACAAACCTTACCTTAGCCCCAATCCAAGATATTGGCATTACCGTAGCAATAAACGTATTAGATGTAGTAATTATTTCGTCACCCGGATTAATATCACATGCTAATAAAGAAAAGTATAAGGCAGATGTCCCCGACCCGACACCAACACAATGTTTAGTTTGGCAATATTCAGCAAACTTTTTTTCAAAAATATCGACCTCTTCCCCCAGAATAAATTCAGAACTTTCCAAAACTTTTCTAATCTTGTCTTCAATTTTTTCTTTTAAAAAAGAATGTTGCCTTTTCAGAACTACGAACGGGACTTTCATTCTAACCTTACAGTCTTTCGTTTGATAATCGACTTTTTTGCCGCTTCTATCACTCTAACAACATTATAACCTACTTTTCCATCAGATCTTGGTATTTTATTCATTTTTATACAGTCTACAAATTCTTTAAGTTCAAGTTTTAATGGCTCCTCATTTTTGATATAAGGGGAGTAAACATCCCCCTCTTTAGTTAATAATTTAAAAGTCCCGAAAGATTCCGCATTTGGAACGATAGTCTTATCATAAATTTCAAGCTTTTGAGCAAGAGAATCAACTTTCGCACTTCCCTTTTCTCCAATAACCCAAGCCTCCCTTACTTTTGTAGGACATAACCAACTGACTATGATATTCGCTAAGACCTTATCGAATTTGAGGTTTACAAATCCTACATCATAAAATTTACTAACATAAGAATCAGCATTTGCTGTCACTTCTTCCGGCTGTTTATTTAATAAATAAGAAACAGTATCAAAATCATGAGATGCAAAATCACTTATAACATCACAGTCTGTTCTCGGAGTCATCAGACCTACACGAGAAGAATATACAAACCTGATATTTCCTAAAGTCCCTTTATCTATTTCCTCCTTTAGCCTGTTTATAGCAGGATCAAACCTGAATATATGGCCAACCATCACTATTTTCTGCTTATTCTCAGATAAACGAATCAGTTCAGATGCTTCTTTAGACGATTCAGTCATAGGTTTCTCAATAAAGACGTGCTTACCATATTCTAAACATTTTTTAGATAAGCTATAATGGCTTGCCAAAGGGGTGCAAATACTTACCGCATCGATTTTAGGGTCATGAATAATATCTTCAATGTGTTTAGTCGTTTCTATCTTGTAGACTCTTTTTTGCTCATCTAATCCCTCTTGTTTTAAATCACAAACTTTAACTAAACTCACCTCAGGCAATTCATTTAGAACCCTCACATGATTCTTCCCCCACTGCCCCAACCCGATTACAGAAATATTCACCATTAAAACCTACGATAAAACCCTTGTTTATAAGTTTTTTTATTACTATTACATATCCGGCTTACGATATTCTTATAAACGTAAAAACTAACCATTCAATCCTGATGGAAGAGATTACAAAAAGACTGCGAGAATGGTCAAAAGGTAAACTACAAGGGCCGTATAAATTACAGTTTAACCCTACAGACCGATGCAATTTAAAGTGCATATTCTGCTGGCAAAGAGACAGTTCAAGAGTCAATTATGAAAATGAGATTTCTACGCAAAGGTACCTAGAGCTAGTAAAAGAAGCTTATGAACTGGGTGTAAGAGATGTACAAGTCACAGGTGGGGGAGAACCGTTTTGCAGACCAAAAACTACACTTAAACTTATGGAAAAAATAAAAAAATATGGGATGAGGGGCTCTTTGATAACTAATGGCACGCTACTCACGGATGAGATTATTAAAAAAATTGTAGATATCAGTTGGGATGAAGTGATATTCAGCCTTGATTCACCACATGCAAAAACCCACGACTATCTAAGGAACAAAAAAGGAAGTTTTGACAAGACAATTAATGCTATAAGAAAGTTTAATGATCACAAGAACAAGCCCAAACTATGCATACATTTTGTCCTCTGCAATAAAAATTACGACCAATTGCCAGATTTGATTGAATTAGCGAACAAGTTAGGAATAAAAAATGTATTCGCAGAACCGATAGTTACCGTAGCAGAAACAGTGGATATCGGAGAAAAACTGAAACTAGACAAAAAACAATTAAAAAACCTCCTAAAAATTATCAGGAAAGCTTACAGACTATGCATGGATTACAGCATAGAAAACAATTTAGAAGGATTCTTAAATTTGAATTTAACAGAAAAAACTAACAAAATGGACAAAACCATTAAAGAATCTTCTAAAAAAATTAAAAACAAATTCAATCCTATATGCTTTGAACCATTCTATAACCTGATTATAAGACCAAATGGAAGAGTAGGGCCTTGTTGCATGTTTGACTATTCCGGAGAATACTGTCATCATAAACCTCTTAAAGATATATGGTTTGGAAAACATTTCACAAAAGTCAGAGAAAAATTAGCTAATGGTGAACTAATGGATTATTGTTCTAAATGCAACCCTAGCCAAGTAATTAGTAATCTAAAAATAAGAGAAAAATTTCAAAAGCAAAATGTTTTCCTTAGTATGCTAAAAAGAAGTATACCCAGAATTTCCTGCTGAAATGAAGTTTAAAAGATTGGTCAAAAACAGAATATTTGTGTTTTCCTTCTTTTTATTATTAATATTACTATTAAAATTACCCATCAAAAAGTTTGAAAAGAACGGAAAAATAGCATACCTCTACGGTTGATAAACAAAAAAGGCGTAATATGAAACAAAAATTAGGTTATTTCATGGAAGAAAAAATAAACCGGTTAACAAAATGGATAAATGGGGAAAGAGCACCACCTTTTGAAGTCCAAATCAATCCTACGAATAAATGTAACCTCAATTGTATATTCTGCAGACCAAAAGGTTATGATAATATAAAAGAAACAGGATTATCTGCTGAGAAATGGGTTAATATTATAGAAGAAGCTGGCAAACTAGGAGTTAAGTATTGCGATATTCTTGGTGGAGAACCTTTCGTTGAACCAAAAAAAGTGATTCATATAATGGAAGCTATAAAAAAACAGGGCATGTCAGGTATAACAGTTACGAATGGTACACTTCTTACAGAAGACATTATCAAGAAGCTTATCGAAATAGGATGGGATGACCTGATTTTCAGCATAGACGGAGCTTATCCTACAACACATGATAACTTAAGGGGGAAAGATAAAGTTTTTGAAAAATGCACAAATTCGATCAGACTGATTAATCACTACAAAGAAGTATTCGGAAAAGATAAACCAAGATTACAAACATTCTTTGTCATAACTAACAAGAATTACCAAGAGATACCCCGGTTTATAATTTTAGCAAAAGATTTAGGAATAAAGAAAATAGTATTTCAGGCTATGATAGAAACACACCTGCCAAGTAAGAATCTAAAACTTGATGGACAAGACCATGTTAAGTTCAAACAATACGCTGAACAAGCTAAAGAATTATCTGATAAAGAAGGTGTAACAACGAATATTGCTGATTTTTTTGACTGCTTACTGATAAACAAAGCAAACAAAACTGAAGATATAATAAGAAATGATAGTTTTAACAAGCATGTACCATGTTACGAGCCTTGGTATTTTTTGCAAATCTCACCAGAAGGTTACGTCAGCCCATGTTCTGTGTTAGAGAGCAGGAAAGTGAATGTGAAACAAAAATCTCTTGAAGAAATATGGTATGGTGGCTTTTTTAAAAATTTTAGAAAAAGGATAGCATCAGGTAAGCTTGATAAGAGATGCTCTAGATGTTGTTCTGGACAAATTTTAAAGAATAAAGAATTAAAAATGGAATTAGAGAAACAATTAGGTGATAAAGTCTCAACTTTCAAGAATCCAAAAAATAGCTTTTTTAATACATTTTTAAAGATTATAGGCAAGCATAATGGATGAGATTAATACCAGATTAAAAGCATGGTGGCAAGGGAGGAAAGCCGGGCCTTGTATTATAGACTTAAGCCCTACTGATTATTGCAATCTTAAATGTTTATCCTGCTGGCAGAGAAATCCACGATTTAATAATAAATTAGATTCTAAATGGTATCAGCTTTCAGATGAGAAGCTATTAAGTCTGATAGATGAAGGTTTTGAATTAGGTGTTGAATGGTGGGAGATTACTGGCGGAGGAGAGCCGCTATTAAGACCTGTTACTCCAAGGTTGATGGAAAAGATAAAAACATTAGGTATGCGTGGAAGCATGACTACTAATGGAACATTATTTTCTAAAAGATTTATAACAAAATTAGTCAATATCGGCTGGGATAAGATAACTTTTAGCATTGATAGCCCAGATGCTTCGAGTAATGACTATCTAAGAGGCAAGCCCGGCGCATTCAATAAGGCGATAAAAGCCCTAAAAACGATAAAAAGCCTAAAAGCAAGGCTGAAGAAACAAACACCTGTAATCACGTTTAATACAGTCTTGAGCAATAAAAATTATGATAAAACTGCCAAAATGATAAAGTTGGCAAGAAAAGTTGGTTGTAAAGAAGTAGATTTCGAGCCGATGACGCTACATTCTGAAATTGGAAAATCACTGAAGTTAAATGATGAGCAGATTAAAGAATTCCAAGGGTTTATAGAAAAAACTCAAAAAATAGCAGATAGATTAAAGATTAAAACCAATATCTGTAATTTTAAAGAAAAAAGATTAATCAAAAAATCTAATTCCATGCAAGACGTGTTAAAAAACGAAACTAAAGACAAAGGTTTCCTTTCTATACCTTGTTATGAACCCTGGTATCACCTTGTGATAAAAGTTGATGGCACAGCCGGACCATGTTGCATATACGACGATAAACAAATGAATGTTAAAAAACAAACCTTAAAGGAGATTTGGTATAGCAGAGCATTTGATAAAATCCGAAAAAAGATAATAAAACAAAAATTCCCAAAATATTGCTCTATTTGTAATGCAGGCCAAGTTTCAACCAACAGACGATTAAGGAAAGAGTTAAAAAATGGATGAAATAATAAAAAGATTAAAAGAATGGAAAAAAGGTAAAACTGCACAGCCTTACGGAATAGAACTCGCCCCGACATTAAGATGCAATATCAATTGTATATTCTGCTGGAGAGAAGGAACCAATCAAGTTGATTACTCCAATGAACTTAGTTTTGAAGATTATAAAAGAATTATAGAAGAATCCTCTAGACTAGGTTTAAAAGAAGTAAAGATTATTGGGGGTGGCGACGCACTCTGTAAAGAAGGCATAATAGACCTAATGTGTTTGATAAAAGACAAGAACATGTTTGGTTACATATGTACTAATGGTATACTATTCAAAGAAGAAGACCTGAAAAAATTAATAGATAAGAAATGGGACCATATCAAATTTAGCTTTCATGCCCCAGATGAAAAAACAAATGATAAAATAACTAGGAGTAAAGGATCTTTCAAAAGAGTTATAGAAAATATAAGAATAATAAATACCTACAAGAAAGACAAGCCAAAGCTAGAATTCGGAATCGTTCTGATAAATAAGAATTATAAAAAATTAAAAGCTATGATAAACCTAGCGCATGAACTTAAAGTAGAATCAGTTTTTATAGAACCCGTCACGGTTTACTCAAAACTAGGAAAAAAACTAAAACTGAACAAAAAACAGATGAGTGAATTCTCAACAATAGCAAAAGAAGCGCATAAATTAGCAAAAGAGTACAAAATAGAAACAAATCTTAAACACTTCTATAGTTCTAAACTTATAGAAAGTACGAATAATATGGAAAAACTAATAATAAAAGATGATAAAAAAGAATTCGTAAACGCCTCTTGTTTCGAACCATTCTACAGAATGGGTATCAGAGTAGACGGTAAAGTATGCCCTTGCGGATTCTTTGACGAAGAAAGCCCAGAAAATGTGAAAAATAAAAGCCTAAAGGAAATCTGGTATGGGGACTATTTCAATAATTTACGAACTAAGATGATAAACAAAGATTTACCTGAACAATGCAAAAAATGCTGTACAACATTAATAATAAACAATCAGGAGATAAAGAAAAAACTGGTGGAATAATGTTTTTCAAAAAAAAAGACAAAACATCCGGTCCTGAAAAAGTAATGATAAGTCCAACAGACACGTGTAATTTAAAATGCAAGACCTGTTGGAGATTAGAGAAAAAAAGTTATAAGACAATAAAAGAGGAACTAACATTTGATGAAATATCTAGAGTCCTTAAAGAATGTAAAAAACTTGGTGTAAAAACTATAGACCTTACAGGCGGTGGAGAGCCATTCTATAGAAAGAACATAATGGATATAATCAAGATAGTAAAGGATTATGGATTTGAAATAACCCTGACAACCAATGGTACATTGCTTAACAAAGAAAAGATACAAAATCTAATTAATTTAGGCTTAGATGACCTATGCTTTTCTTTAGAAAGTGCAGAAGAAAAAATAAACGATTTATTGAGAGGAAAAGGAACCTACAAACGAATAATTCATGCAATAAAAACTTTAAACATTCTTAAACAAAATTCAAAAAAGCCAACAGTAAGAATTGCAACAGTTATAACAAATAAGAACTACAAACACTTAAGAAGCCTGATAGGGTTTGCAGTTAAAAATAAGATTTCTGCGATAAACTTTTCAGTAATGATAGAATGGGAAACAAATAAGCCTTTATCTATGAAAAGAAAGGAAGATGCTTTAGAAATTCTCAAGGGATTAAATCAAGAGCTAAAAAACAAAGAAATATTTTCAAATCTAGAACCGATAATAAAATATGGCTTATTCGAACATGAACCACCAAAGTTCTGCTTTGCACCATGGGAGATGATGTTCATAAACTCTAATGGGGAAGCCCTAGCCTGTTGCACGCTTGCCAGCCATCATGAAAATGTTATGGGCAACATAAAAGAGCAGAGTTTATCAGAAATATGGTGTGGAGAAAAGATGAACAAATTCAGAGAAATGATCAAAAACAAAAAGTTTTTTGATGAATGCAAGAAATGCCTGCCTGAATTCACAGAAAAATACAACAAGCCTCACGAAAAATCATAAAATGAGCAAGATAAACCAAATAAGAAAGTTGTATAAACTGTACTTTTCGAGAGTATTAAACAAACCATTAGCCAAGCCCAATACAGTAACCCTAACATTGACTTCTAAATGCAACTTAAGATGTATTATGTGCGACCATTGGAAACTGAAAAAACAGGAAGAACTCAGCTTAAAAGAAATTAAGATTTTGATAGACCAAATAAAAGAATGGGATGTGAAAGAAATAGAGCTAAGCGGTGGAGAACCCTTCATGAGAAAAGACCTATGGGAGATAATAGAGTATGCTTCTTCCAAAGGATTAGAGATGAATATAACAACGAATGGAACACTACTAGATGAAAAAAATATAAAAGAATTATTCAATTACAAGGTAAACAGACTCCAAATATCATTAGACGGTATAGGGAAAACACAAGATAAGATAAGAAATATTAAAGGAACGTATAAGAAAATAGTAAATACGGTTAAACGGATAAACAATCTAAGAAAACAAAAAAAATCAAACTTAAAGATAAATGCAACTACAGTCGTAATGCAACAAAACATTCATGAATTAACTAACCTTATAATTACAACCAAAGAACTAGGATTTGATTCTATAACCTTCCAACCAGTTAATGACAGTAACCTTGCAATCGGTAAGAAAAGAACATACAACCCGCTAAAAGTCAAAGACTTAAAAGAATTAGACTATCAGATAAACCAAATCATTCAGATAAGAAAAAAAGACCGTTACATAGGAAACTCGATAGTTTACTTAGAATCAATAAAAGACTACTTTAGAAATAAAAAATTATCAAAAATAAAATGCTATTCCGGATTTATTAGCGCAATAATAACACCTCAAGGAAGAATATGGACTTGTATGGGTGACTATGGAGACTTAAAAAAACAGTTTATACAACAAGCTTGGCAGTCAAAAGAGGCAAATGAAAAAAGAAGACTTATCAAGAAATGCAAAAACCCTTGCTTATACCCTTGCTATTTAAGTTCAAAAGGTGAATCTCTGCTTAAAACAACACTAAATATCTTGAAAAATGGTTAAGAAAATATTAGTAGTAGATAATCAGAAAATATGGCCCCCTAATAGCGGAGCACCGATAAGAATATTCAATATGTTCAAAAACTTGCCAAAAGAATATGACATAACTTATTTAGGAACTACTGCTTATGACAACTTTCTTCATCATGAGAAACAGTTAACGTCTAATTTTAAAGAGAAAATACTCAAAATTGATAAACCTATTCTATTGTTCAACAGTTCATTAACAAAACTAACCAAAAAAGTTCACACGTTTGATATAGTAATCTCAATATATGAATATTTCAATAGGGAATTCAAAGAGATTTTGAGTAAAGAAGCTGAAAAAACGGATATTATAATAGCAACACACCCTTGGTTTTTCCCACATATCAAAAAGTTCAAAAACAAGAGGTTAATATACGATTCCCATAACTGCGAATATTTACTTAAAAAAAATGATTTAAAAAAAACCCTAACTGGCAGAGTATTACTTTTCGTTCTAAAACATATTGAAAAAACAGCTTGTAAAAAAAGTGACTTGGTAATAGCCTGTTCAGAAGAAAATAAAGAGTCTTTTAAAAGATTATACATGGTTGAAGATGAAAAAATATGGGTCCTACCCAATAGCATTGATGCTAAAGAAATAAAACCTACAACGAAAAAAGAGAAAGAAAAAGCAAAAAAAGTCTTAGGACTAAAAAACAAGAAAACAATACTCTTTGTAGGCACTTATTACGGACCCAATAATGAGGCATTAGACTTTATAATCAAAGAACTATCAAAACTGAAAGATTACACATTCTTAATTGCTGGGAATATAAACTTACACTTCCAAAAAGAGTACACAAATGAAAAAATAGACAATATCATATTCTACGGAAAAGTAAGCTGGAAAAAGCTTAAGCTGTTATATAAGGCTTCAGACCTAGCGATAAATCCTATGTTCAGCGGATCAGGAGTTAATATAAAAATGCTTGATTATATGGCTGCAGGAATACCTACAATAACAACCCCTATAGGTGCTAGAGGAATAAAAGAAATACAAGATGGTGAACACGCGATAATATGCCCTTCGGAGAATTTTAAAGAAGAGATACAAAAGCTTATGGGAGATGAAGAAAGAAAAGAAAAGTTTAAGATTAATAGCAGGAAAATCATAGAAAAATATTACCATCATAAAATAATAAGCAAAGAATTTGACAAAAAATTAAAAATGTTATAAGAAATTAACTATAAAGCTTATCAAAGTCGAGTTGAGGTTTTCTCATATCATCATTCTCGATATAAATCTTATGCCAAACATCAAAAGACAATAAACTCCAAAGCTGTCTATCATAATAAAATCTTGATTTGTCATAATTATGAATTATTTTCTTAATAGGTTCATACTTGAAGTATTTCCCATTAGAGATATTAGATTTTGAGAATACTTTTTCAAAGATATTTTTTATATTTTCTTTAAATAGGATGTATCCTGGAGAGACAAACGGGTGCTTTTTTCTTTTTAATATCTCTTTAGGAATTAAACCTGACACAGCTTTTTTTAGTATATACTTTTGATTAATACCTTTCAGTTTAAGGCTGTCTGGAATTGTGAATGAAAACTCTACTAAGTTATGATCCAGAAAGGGGGTTCTAGACTCAACTGAATTAGCCATAGCAGTCTTATCAAGCGCATGTAAAAGATGATATGGTAATCTTCGTTTAATATCAAGATACATGATTTTATTTAGTATATTATCTCTTTTTGCATTCTTGAAGTATGGACTGATTTGTCTTTCATAATCTGCGTTTTCTTTTTCGAATTGACACAATTCGTCAGAGTATAAATCCTGTTTTTCAGTATCACTAAAAAAGGATGTCAAAAGCATGTAAGACCTTTCCCTATTATTCAATGAATCCGTAAACTGTGAAAGCCTTTCTTTTCCTTTTTCACCTAAAGACGAAGTAAATTGAAAAAAATTATCTAAAACTTTGTCAGGAAGTATTCTTACACCGCTTACTAAACTTTTCCCTAACATATAGGGTATATACTTAGCATATCTTTCTGCAAATGTCAAAAATTTAGACTCATCATAACCTCCGAATAATTCATCAGCGCCTTCCCCTGCTAAAACTACCTTAACCTTTTTCTTAGCAAATTCTGAAAGAAGGTACTGAGCTAACAAAGTTGGGTCTGAATCTATATCATCAAGATGCCAGATTACTTTTGGCAAGTAATTTATCGAATCTGATTTAACAATTAATTCATTATGATCTGTAGAATAATGTTCAGCTAATAATCTAGAATATCTTGTTTCATCAAATCGTTCATCTTCAAAACCTATGCTAAAAGTTTTGATTTCAAAATCTGAAGCTCTTTTTGCAAGTGCGACAATAACACTTGAATCAAGACCGCCAGACAGGTATACTCCCAATGGAACATCACTGACCATCTGAAGACTTACAGATCCTTCCAAATGTTTGAGAACCATCTTTGCATACCAATCTTCTGATTTGTCCAGTACATCATTTGTATTCAATTCCCAATACTTTTTTTCTTGCGTCTGGTTATTATAAAAAACTAAAAAATGGCCTGGTGAAAGCTTTCTTATCCCATTAAATATTGTCTGATTTGAAGGGGTATACCTAAAAGTAAGATAATCTATCAATGCTTTTTTATTAACTTCCCTCTTAACTTCATCATATTGTAGTAAAGATTTTATCTCAGAAGCAAAAAGAAATTTCTGACCAATCATCGTATAATACAAAGGTTTAATACCTAACCTGTCGACAGCTAAGAACAATTTTTTTTCATTAGAATCCCACAAAGCAAGACCAAACATACCATTGAACTTGTTTAAGCATTCTTCTTTAGATTCTTCATAAGCGTGAACTATCACTTCAGTATCTGTGTTTGTGTAAAACTTGTGCCCTTTTTTTTCTAAATCCTCCCTTAACTGCTTATAATTGTATATCTCCCCATTGAATATTACACATATCGACTTGTCTTCATTGTAAATCGGCTGTCTTCCTGTGTGAAGGTCAATAATTTTCAACCTTCGGACGCCAAGGCTTATCTTAGTATCAATGTAATACCCTTCTTCGTCTGGCCCCCTATGATACAGAATATTGGTCATCTGTTTTAGTAAACTCTTGTCCGACCAGTTAAAACCGCATATCCCGCACATCTTAATAATACCTTTAGGTTACAAGGCTTTCTGCAGCCTCAAAACCATTTTTTATAATATTATTCACATTTCTACTATTAGGATATATCAAATAACTACCCGCAAACTTTAATCCCTTGTAAAACCCATTTAGACCTTTTACCTTCTCAGCATAACCTTTAGTGAAAATAGGCGTCGCATATTTATTTCTTGATATTTGATACCACAGAACGTTTTCTTTCTTAAAATCTTTAAACATCATTGAAAGCCCCCTAAAATAATCTTCGATTATTTCTTTGTCAGACATCTTCCAGTATTTGTGTTCTCGCCCTATATAATTAAACATATAAGCGATAGACTGCCCTCCATAATATTCTGAAGGAACAAAATTTGTATGTTCAATCAACCCACCAAAAGGGATATTATCCGAATTAATATTAACCCAATAAGAATCACACAATTTCTTTCTCAAACCTACGCTAGCACAAATGACCCCTTGATATTCAACTTGCTGTATCCTACCCATAAAAGTTTTGTCAAAATTCTTTAATAGCCGTGAAAGAACAGGCAAAGGTAAAGTGTTAATAACGGAGCCTGTTTTTATTTTTTTTCTTCTATTATTCACTACAAAGGCTATTTCAAATCCCTTATTAGTTTTTTTAAATTCAATTATTTTTGCCTTGGTTATAATTTTACAACCTTCTTCTTTTATTCTTTTTTCAAGCTTATCAATTATAACTTGAAAACCCCCAGCGACATAGCCAAATTTCTCACGAGTTAACATTTTACTCCTCGATGATGCTCTTGCTTTAACCCTCCCAAATACAAAAGCGGCTGATGTCTTGTCCATAGAAGTGCCAAATTTTACCTTCAATAAAGGAAAAAATATTTTATCATACACATCAACACCCCAATTATTAATGATCCATTCTTTTGCAGTAAAACTATCCAAATATTCAAAGTTTTCAGTTCTTCTTAGTTTTAAAATATTAACACCAAATCTGATTCTATCCCAAAATTTCAATGGTCTAAAAAGTAATAAATCAAGAGGGGAGCTAAAAGGATGAAACCTATCCTTGTAATACATATCCATCCTTACTTTTTTCCAGATTAGTTTATTTTTTAATCCTAAATCTTTGATTATCCCTAAAAGAATACTATCCGTGCTAAAAATAAGATGATAATACCTATCAACCTTAAAACCCCTCCTATTAAAAGAACTCGCGATCCCTCCTAAAAAATCCTCTTTTTCTAATATAATCGCCTTGTATCCTTTTTTAGTAAGATTATATGCCGCCCCTAACGCAGCAACACCTCCACCAAGAACAATTATATCTTTTTTCATGATTAACCTTTAAGTCTTTAAGTAGCATATAAAATTTATGAATCTTTTATTATAACACAACAGGTAAATAGCAATAACCAGTGATATTGTTGAAAGGAATAAAGAGATATAAAATATCTTAGGAGAATAAACCAGAGTTAATTCATTAGCTCCTAAAGCATCTGTTTCTATGGATATAAGCCCATTGTATTCTTTAACAAGTCCTTTGTTAGATTTCCAATTAGGATCATAATTCTGGTTAATAACTATCGTAAGGGGACTATTTGCACTAAAAGAAAGTTTAAGCCTGTTAGGCTCCACATCAAAGTGAGTGATTTCTCCTTCACCTTTGATTATGTAAGCTTCTCCTTTATAATCTTGGTTAGGTATCTGGTCATCTGTTTCTGTAATAAGATATTTAGGTTGCACTTTAGTTTCTAAAGTAATACCATCATCATACCAATCAATCGTCCCAATACCGCTACGAAAATTAAAATATCCTAAGCTATGCTCTGTTCGTGTACTATCTTTAACCATTCCAAAAGCGGTTACTTGATAAAATTCCTTTGCCTGAATAAATGGTTTTAAAACTTTAAATTCTAAATAACGTGCCCCTGGTTGCTTGCTTAAATTCTGCGTCTCAAAAAAAGAATTGTATAATAAGAATAATGTTAAGAATATACAAAAGGTATTAAAGAATGTTAAAATTTTAGATTTACGACCCGAATATTTCCTAAAAAATCGAATTAATAGCACGTATCCTTTACCTACTATTAAACAAACTAAAAAAATACTTAAAATATAGAAATATTTAAGTTTAAAATAATCTGCCACTGGTCGTGTTTCAAGAAAAGTGGTTCTTAAAATCAGACTACACATCGGGATTATTTTAACTAAAGAAAAACACACCACCAATAAAATGAACATACCAAAATAGACAAAAGGTTTAAAATTTACAGGTTTTTCTTTTTTGCCTATTACAATAAATTCTATAAAAACAAATAAAAACAGCATTAACAAAGAATAAACCAAATAAAATTTACCAAAGAATACAAGGCTTGTCATTAATAAACTTGAGATTAATAACCAAAAAGCCTTTGTCTTTCCTTTCTCATATAAAAACAGAATAGCTGGAAAAATAAATATAAATAATTCATTATAATTACCATCATAGACTGTTCTTAAGAAGAATGGGTTTACAGCGTATATTAAAGTTAATAGAAAAATTAGAGTTTTATGAGGTGGAAATATTTTTCTTGTATAAAGGTACATACCTAAGACCCCAAGGGCATACAAAAGCAGTATACTGAGTTTTATACCTAAAATTTCTCCAAAGAGCAGCACAGGTATCCACAAGGGCAGTATCATAGAAGCATCATGGGGGTGTGCATAAAGAGGATAGCCACCACCAATATAAGATGACCATAATGGGAATCTGTTATATTCCAAGATACTCTGCCTAAAAATCCCGTGACTTAAGTACTCTTGTATCATGTCATCATTAAAATGGGCCTCTTGTCCTGTAAAAACGTAAAAAAATAAAGGCAAAAACAAAGGGAGAATGATTAACCCAAGAAAAATACTAATAAAAGCCCTATTCATGAATAGTACAATAGGTTGTTGATTTAAATAGTTTATGTCAAAAATTTATGAAATCTAAACTAAGATTAAATCATTTAACGAATTATTTTTGATTACGTAAATATTTAAAAGAGTTAAATAATACTTTTAAGAATATGGACTTAAGCATTATAGTCCCAGTTTATAATGAAGAAGAGAATGTCCAATCCGTTTACGATAAAATAAAAGACGTGATTAAGAATAAAAGTTATTCTTACGAAATTATATTCGTAAATGATGGAAGTGAAGACTCCACTTTGGATAATTTGAAAAAGATACAAAAAAAAGATTCGAATTTAAAAGTATTCAGTCTTCCAGAGAATAAAGGCCTGTCTCAAGCCTTAGGGATAGGTTTTTCAAAAGCGAAAGGTAATGTTATAGTTTCTATAGACGGGGATATGCAAAATGATCCTAAAGATATTCCATTGTTAATAAAAAAATTAGGAGAAGGCTATGATGCTGTCTGTGGATGGAGATATAAAAGAAAAGACCCCTTATTTACTAAAGTAATACCTTCAAAATTTTTTAATAATATGCTAAGATTATTTTTTAATTTCCCTATTCATGATAGCAGCAGTACGTTAAGAGTTTACAAATCAAATATAATAAAGAATCTTTATTTGAAAGACGGGATGCATAGATTCATACCTTTGATACTATTCAAAAGGGGATATAGCCTTACAGAAGTTAAGATTAATCATCTTCCAAGGTTATATGGGAACTCAAAATATAATTCACCAAAAAGATTTTTGTATGTAATAAGGGATATTATCAGATTAAAAATTAAGGAATAAGAAAGTTTATTAATTTAAATCTTATCTGCTGTTGAATAATGAAAATAGGGCTGATTTTTCCACCATATTCTCATAGGAAATTTGAAGAGAATTTACCTACAGTAAGTGAAGAATTTGGAGTTTACCCGCCTTTAGGGCTAGCTTATGCTGCAAGCATCTTAGAAAATGCAGGGCATGAAGTAATATTAATCGATGCTAAAGCATTAAAGCTTTCAAAAGAAGATACTCTCAAAAGAATCAAAGAGTTCAATCCCGATGTATTAGGTTTCATGTTAACAACTTATATGTTTAGGCTGACACTGGACTGGATTAAATTCTTTAAACAAAATACTGGCCTTCCATTGATTGTTGGCAATATCAACATGGCCTTATACCCTAAAGAAACCATGTCTCATAAAGAAATAGACTATGGCATCATAGGGTCTGCTCTTAAACCATTACCCAAATTAATAAAAGCCATTGAAAATGGTACAGGCCTTAAAGGAATAGAAGGAATCGCCTATAAGAATAATGATAAAATAATAATCCAACAACCTAAAAGTTTTAAAGAAGAGCTTAATAAACTGCCTTACCCAGCAAGGCATCTGCTGCCTAATCATCTTTATTACCAGTTTATTTCTAAAAGAAAGAATTTTACTATAATGATAACAACAATGGGTTGCCCTAGCCAATGCAGTTTTTGCTATCTTAAAAAAATCCCTTATCAAGAAAGAACTTTAAACAATACCTTAGGTGAAATATTGGAATGTTACAATAAATATAAAGTAAGAGAAATTGATTTTTTCGATCCGTCTATAACTAACAATAAGAAAAGAGTCAAAAAACTTTGCGAAATGATACTAAAACAAAAACTAGACTTACATTGGTCGTGCCGAGCAAGAGTGGACCAGGTTGATGAAGAACTCCTTTCCCAAATGTCAAAAGCGGGCTGTAAAAGAATTTATTACGGAATAGAGTCAGGATGCCAAGAAATCTTGAATAAAAACAAAAAAAACATATCATTAAAACAAATAGAAGATGCGATAAAAACAACCAAAAAAAATGATATACAAGCATTAGGATTCTTCATGACCGGCCAGATAGGGGATACTAGACAAAGCGTATTAAAAAGTATAAATTTCGCAAAAAAAGCAGGATTTGATTACATACAGGCTTGCAGAACCATACCAAAACCACAGACAGATTTAGATTATTTAATGCAAAAACATACGCATTATGATTATTGGAGAAATTATGTCCTAGGAACAGTAGAAGAAAGAAGAATTCCAACACCATGGACAACCTTAACCGAAGAAGAAAAATTTGAGCTTACCCGAAGAATGTATAAAAAATTCTATTTCAGACCGTTTTATATTATAAGGAACATTTCAAAAATAAAGTCAAAACATGAATTAAAAAGATATATCCGAACAACGTTTGGCATTTTCAATAAAAAATCTTTAAAAGACGAGATATAAAATGAAACTTAAAAATAAACTAAAAATTATTTACCCAATAATTAAGTCAAAAATCCTTAATAAGAAAATCCCTATTTTTATTAGTTGGTGCATAACATCTAAATGCAATCATAACTGTAAATATTGCTATGTCAACAAACAGGATAAAGAACTAAAGACTGAAAACATTCTTTTTATGATTGATGAATTAGCCTCTTTAGGTTGTAAGTATATACATTTTACAGGCGGAGAGCCTTTAATCAGAAATGATATCGGAAAAATAGTTAATCATGCAAAAAATAAAGGCATTATTGTTAATATAAATACTAATGGCACGTTTTTCCCCGATAAATTCCAAGAGATCAAAAATGCTGATTCTTTAACATTCAGTATCGATGGTCCCGAAAGCGTTCACGATTCTATAAGGGGGAAAGGTTCTTTTAAAGAAGTCGTTAAAGCGATTAATATCGCAAAAAAAGAAAAATTTAATTTTTCTCTTATGACAACTTTAACAAAAAATAATATCCGGACTATCAATTTTGTTCTTGACCTAGCAAAAAAGTTTAACACAAAGGCAGGTTTTCAACCAGCAATAGAAATTTTACATCCAAAACCAAAAAAAGAACTGATAAGATTATTATGCCCTCCAAAGGAGTATAAAAAAACGATTGCATATTTGATAAATGAAAAAAAGAATAACCCTAGTTTAATATCAAACTCTTTACCCGCCCTTAAACACTTATATTCTTGGCCAAATAATAAAAAAAGTAATTGCTGTGCGGGAAAGATCTGTTTCAAAATAAGCTCTAATGGAAGAATGTACGCATGCGAAACAAACAAAAAATTATCTCTTGCAAAAAATATCCAAGACTCTATAAAGGGTATTGAACCAAAATCTTGCACGAACTGTTGGTCCTTAAACAGAATTGAACTTAATTACATACACACCTTTAATTTATCTTATTACACTTGCATTTTAAGAGATAATCTGATAAATATTATAAAGTAATTGCTTTAAGGAAAGAATATGAAATCAAAAAAAAGAACTAAAAGACTGATACGATATTTTCTAATAATAAGTATTATTATAAGTGGATCTTTAGTGACGTGTTTGATTTACCCCAGTATTAAGTGGGACATTAATTTTTTAATGCAGGAGTTACTTTTTAGATTAAACAACAATAACTTGAAACAGATTAAAAACCAAGATACAATCCCAAAATGTCCAAATTGTAATGTTATTTTGGTATCTTTTGATACTTTAAGAGCAGATAGGTTAGGATGTTATGGATACTCTAGAAACACTAGTCCAAACATTGACAAATTAACAGAAGAAAGTATCATATTCAAAAAAATGTTTAGCAATGCTTATTGGACTCTCCCCAGCCATATGTCGATGTTTACATCTCTTTATCCGTTAACCCATAAAATAAATGATAAATACAGCGGTTTTCTTTCTTCAAGGTTTAAGACTTTTGCAGAGATATTAGCAGAAGAAGGTTACCAGCCTATTTGGTCAAGTCCTTTACCAGGACCATATATTAATACTCCTGGAAGTATCGGAAGAGGATTTGATAACCAAGGATTCAATAATTTTTATCAACCAATTTTTTATAACCAAAAAAGAATTTATAATGAATCTAACAAAGATTTATCCTCTATCCTTAAACAAGTTATTAATAAAAAATTTTTTTTATTTATCCATTCTTATGTAAATCATGCCCCCTATGTATATCCTGAAGAATTTAATCATAAATTTCTAAATCCTAATTATTCTGGAAATTTCCCTCGAAATATGACAATTCTTTCGAAATTATTATTGATTAAAATGAAAAAAGACCTTGAAATGAATCCCAACTCTTTTTTAAATAATTTCCATCTAACTTCGGAACAAAAAATTAGATTGATAAATTCTTTAAACACTGAAAATATTGAAGAGTTTACATATTTCTTGGCAGATAATTTATATAATAATTTAGATATAATTTATGACAGCCTAGACTCAGTGTATTATGATAGTATCAAGTTTAACCCTTCCTCTGAAGATATTTCAGAACTCCAAAATAGTTATGACTGTGGAGTTTACTATGTAGATTATCTTTTTGGTGAATTTTTAAATGAATTAAAAGAAAATGGTTTATTGGAAAAAACAATTATAATTTTAACAGCAGATCATGGCGAAGAATTATTCGAACATTACGGATTTGACCACAAGAATTTTTACGATCACACCATTAGTGTCCCCCTAATAATAAGAGTACCTGGTCTCAAAACAAGAATTGAAATTGGAAAGCTAACACAAAGTATAGATATTATCCCCACAGTTTTAAATTTACTTGATTTAAAAACCCCTGTAGAATTACAAGGTAAAAATATTCTGGATTACAATGGCCAAGACAATGAATATACTTATGGATATTCTTTAGGGGATATATACATTAGATCAGAAAAATGGAAGTACATAAAAAAACGGGATGGGGAAGAAGAATTGTATTATCTTTTAAATGATCCTTTAGAACAAAATAATTTAATATATAAAAAAAGTATAATTATTAAAAAATATAAGGGAAGGTTCAAGGATGAAATTACAAAATGGATGTTAAAACAATCATAAAATTTAATTAAAATATTTCTTAATCGTAAGTTCTTTATATCTGGATAAATTAAATTTTAAAAAACCCACGTTAGGAAAAGAATAATAAATCAACCTACAAATTTATTAATTTCTTTTATTATCTTATCCAAATCTTTTTTATCCAATCCTTCATAACAAGGAACTTGTATAATCTGATTATAAACCCCTTCTAGATTATTTGCTATATCTTTTGTAAGTCTATTGCATCTGTCAGCAAGCTCGTTTTCTGTACTTGTATCTATTCCTTTAAGGAGTAGTTCCTTTTGAAGCTTTCTTGATTCTCGTTTGCACTTGAAAACAAGGAAATAATATGTTGATTTTGTTCTTGGCAGTATTTTTTGATTTTCAAGTTTAATCTTATTTATGAGGTAAATACTGTTATTATTATGGACTAAATTTCTTTTATCAATTATTTTAAGTTGTTTTACTCCCAAATAAGACTGAAGATTCGTAAGCCTATAATCAAAATTCCTTATCTTCCCCCGTAGCTTATACAGTTTATTAAATGATTCTTTTAAAAAATCAGAGCAGAATAATGGAACAAAAAGATAGAATAAAAATGTAGATAAAACAAGTTGTTCAATTAATTTTGAAGAGATATAGACTAAAAGTTTAAATCTTGATGGAAATTTATGTTTTTTCCTTTCCTTAATCAATCGATTATATAACACTTCATCATTAGTTGTTACCATACCCCCCCTAAATGTATTTATTGGTTTAATAGTTTCAAACGAGAAAAAGTTCGCTATCCCAAAAGAACCTACCTTTTTGTTTTTATACATCGCACCAGTAGCATGTGCGCAATCCTCGATAAGGTTTATACTTTTTTCTAAACAAATCTTACGAATTTTATCCAGCTCACATGGCGCACCAAAGATATGAGTTGCGATAACCGCTTTTGTTTTAGGCGTAATCTTTATTCTAATTTCATCCGGTTCGATATTTAAAGTATCTGGGTTAATATCAACAGTTCTTGGTATATACCCTGCTTTTCTTGTTATTTCAATAAGCCCTTTAATAGTATAAGCGGGCAAAAGAATTTCTGATTTTTTAGGAATGTTTAAAGATTTGAGAATCAGCAAATACCCTTGTCTTGCAGTTGATGTAGCAACGGCATATTTCACACCTATGTACTTCGCAAATTCCTTTTCGAATAAGCTTATGTGCTCACCGTCTAAAATAGGATTTTGAAATATAAATCTTATAATATCCTGGATTTCTCCATTATACAGTTTAATATTCCTTCTCGCTATCATATAATTTGCTCTGTTGCTAAAGTCTTTATATTAACCCCAATTATAAGTTAGTGATTGCAATATTCTATTTAAAAAGGTTATCAAAAAGATTTAAAATAAGTAAATGTCTTCATTAAAAATAATGAAAAAAGAGTTCTTGAATAGGTTGATTTTATATTTAACTATCAGCCTTCTTTTATATTCTTTTTTGGTAGACTTCATATTTAGGAAGTATAAAGACTACGTTTTTTTCTTTTTTTTAATAAATATTCAGGAAAAAATTTATTGGATAACAGTGCTGATAATTTTAACCTGTATTATATTTTTGTTTATCCGTAATAAGGATAGGATAAAGCATAAAATAAAACATTGGGATAAAAAAGTTTTAATTATATTTATCGTTCTTTTTGTTATAAGTTCTGTGAGATTCTGGAATCTTGATGCAACTTCTCTGAACCATGATGAAACGTATATGGTTTTTTTACCTGCCAAGTGTATGAAAGATTCGGGGTTCTTTCAGAAAGAGACTTCTTGTGTAGTTTACGATCCTGAGAAGTTTGGTAGAGAAGCTTATTATAGATTATTGTATTATGCCCGTATACCTATAAATGATAAGAATGATGAAGGTTATGCTTTTTCTATCTTTCTATCTTTCCTAAGTTTTCACATCTTAAAAAACCCGGAAATTATTGTAAGAGCCGGATCTGCATTTATTGGTATTTTAACAATCATTTTAACTTTTTTCTTAGTAAAAAAATTATACGGTTATAAAACCGGGTTGTTAGCCTCTTTATTCCTAGCATTATCACCTGTTCATATAATGTGGAGCAGGCTTGGGCTTGGTGAAATTTTTATCCCGCTATTCGGATTGTTAATTTTTTATACATTTAAACGAATATTAGAAGTAAAGAATGTTGGATTTCTTTTTTTAATGAGCGCATTTCTAGGCATAGTAGGCTTTTATACGCAGCCCATTGCTCGAATTTTTTTATTAATAATCCTTACTTTAATGATTATACACTATAAGAAGTTGGTTAAGTTTGGTGTTAAGAACATTATCATTTCAGCACTGATATTCTTGTTATTTCTATACCCCCTACTATTCTTAATGTATAATTCTGATTATGCCTTAAACAAAGGTGTAAGTGATAAAATATATAAGGGTGAAATGATAGGGGAATATTTTGATACATTAAAATTTGAGTTAGAAATGTTTTTCAAAGATATTGAAACTATTGATAATTTAAAACCTGAAGGGCCCCTGTTAAGTATCTATTTATCAATTTTAATAATCCTTGCATTTATTTACTATCTTTTCCAGAAAAAGATAGATTCTGTATTCTTCATATGGCTTATAATCCCTATTCTTATAATCCCTATATTCAAGATTCTTAAGTACCAATATTTATTCAGCATTTTTCCAATTGTATTTATTTTTATTTCAAAATTTTTAAATGACTTTATTAAAATCTCTTGTATAAGACTAAAGAAAAGAATTATCTGTAAAAAATTTATTTTTTATATAACAATTTTAATAATATGCTTTATAATTTTTAATCTTCTTTGTTCATCAGTAGCTTATTTTAAGAATATTCCAGAAAGTGTAGAAAAAAAAGATGTGTATGATATGGAATTATGGGATTACGGGGTAAAACAAGCAGTAGAATTTTTATTTAAAGAAAAAATAAGTGATAACAAGTTTGTTATCCTTGAAGAGGTTAAGATGACCTCCGGACCATACATATGGTATCAGTTTATGTTAAAAGGGCATGATTATACTTATGAAAATATCAAAAAACATATTCAATACTCTCCAGGTTTAAACCTTGAAGAAGTTGAAAACTGGTATTTAAATCAAGGATTCACAGTATACTATTTAGTCTGGAATCCAGCCATGCATGAGAAATATGATGGTTTAGCACGATTCAAGAAAATACATCCGGATAGCGAACCTGTCAGAGTGATAAACTATCCAAGCGGAAACCCCTCTGTGAATGTTTATGAAATTAAAGCAGCACAAGAAACTACTTCTCAATCAAATCTTGAGATAACAAATCCATTAAATGTTCCAAGAGTAAATTCTGCAGCACAAATAGTATTAATAGATGATGATAATATAATTCGGAAAGATATACCAACATCCTGTTATCTAGGGGCTTTTGCAATGCTAGTGATGTTTAATGATCCAAGTTTAGATTTTGCAGATGTAGTGACTTATTCTGGCCTTGGAAGTAATGCGGATCCTAATTCAGTGATAGGAATATTTGATAACGATCCTTACAAAAGGGCGATTATAACAGCAGCACAAAATTTAGGGTATGAATATGGTTTAGGATTAAAACCTGATAGAGAAACGAACTCAGTCATAGAGGATTTTAAAAATTCAGCATCAGAAATTAAATATTTTAAGGATGAGGATGAAGCGTTTAATTATTTAAAACAGATTATAAACTCTGGGAAACCAGTAGAAGTGCATTTAGATGTATACTACACAATTGATGATTTCAGAAAAAATTCAGATATCTGGAATACTGCATGGGAAAAAGGCCATTATTCGCATTTTATGACAGTAACAGGATATGATAATGATTATATTTACCTCAATGACCCAACAGACCCAGATACTACCATAAAAAACATAAAAACCCCGATTAAAAATTTCTTATTTGCATGGGGAAACAAAGGTAATACCCCTATGGGACAAATACTAGGACATTATTGGATGATTTACTTAAAAGACAAAAAAACAAAAAAGACAGTAAAAGAAATAATACAATGGAATAAGGATGTATCTCAAGATACAGCACAAAACCTAAGAAAGACTAATTATTCTGAAATAAGATACGAATTATCAGTCGGAAGAAAAGAATTCAGTGAGTTCCTTAAAAGAAACGGTTACGAAGAAGCTGCAATGCTGTATCAAGAAGCATCAACTATATATGCTACAAATCCTGAAGACCTTACAATGATCAAAAGAGCTGCGCAAATAGAAGAAATAGCTAGGGGATTATTATAGGAGAATTATAATTTTACGCACCTATTACATCCTAAAAAGGTTCCTTCTCGTCTCAAAGTATTCCTAAAATCTCTAAAATTTTTATTATTCCATATTTTTAGAATACCTAAATCATTTTTTATATTGCCCATAGGTAAAAAGAAAGTTGGACAGGGGTATATGTCCCCTGATGGTGAAATTCTCATCGACCCCCATGGATAATAGCATCTGCCTAAGTCAATATGTTTGTTTAAAAACCATTTTTTAATTTGATCATTATTTGGATCAGGTTTGAAGAATATTTTTGTCTGTGAATATTTAGACTTCAGTTTAACCTCTTTGATTTCTTTGGAAATATCAAACGGTTTAAATTTTGTTACATAAATATCGGTCTTAAAGTTTTTTCCTTGAAAAATTGTTTCACCTTGGTGTTTATGGTTTTTGTAGTCTGTACTATTCAAGAAGTTAAGGAAATGATAAGTTAATGAGTCTATTCTAAGTTCATTACAAATATTCAACACCTTTATCATAAGATCTTTATTTTCTTTATTTATAACCATGTTTACAATCAATCTTGTATTATTATGCCTATGCTGAGAAACAAACTTAAGGAAACTATAGGTTTTATCAAACGATCCTTTGACACCCCTTATGTTATCATGAACCTCTCTGTCCCCGTCTAATGATACCATAATATAATCTAATCTTGTAGAAAGTATCTCACTTGTCTTTTTCGAGTTGAAACACGTACCATTAGTAAAAATACCACATTTAAGCCCATTAGATTTAATTAGATAAACAACCCCATACAAATCTTTTCTTAAGCCTATTTCACCACCAGTTAACAAAAAAGAAGGTTTGAAAGGAATAGCCTGTTCTACAACCGATTTTATTTGCCCAAAGCTTAATTCCTTAACGTTGTTTTTTCCAGCAACCCTATTTTTAGTATTAGTAGAACAAAATTTACACTTAAGATTACATCGATAAGTTAAATCAAGTGTTATATTCATAGGTGATGGCGCCAACCCATCTGAAAAGTAGTAATAATACGGCAAAAGGATACCATTACGTAATAAAGTATTTATGTTTACCGCATTAAAGTCTTTAACATTGATTATTTGTCTCTTGATTTTTTTTATTAAATGCATTTATTGGTACCTATTTTATTTCAACCATTTTTTTAAAAAAATAATCCCATTTAAAGTGGTAGTAAAAATATTTGATAACCCTCTTTTTTTAAACTGTTGTAAAGCATAAGATGGCCTAAAATAGAATGATAAATAAGCTTTTTTAATCTTGTGCATTAATTCTTTTGAAGATACTTCATTAAGTTCGTAAACATCGCAATCGGCCATATCATAAAGCGACCAGTCTTTACTTTTAATAAAACCCTTTTTTTCAGCAGTATTATAAAACTCAGTACCAGGATAAGGGACTGCTTTGTAAAATCTTACATAAGAGGGATTTAACTTGTTAGCGAATTTAAGAGTTCTAGTTATACTCTGCTTTGTCTCACCTGGAAGGCCAAACATAAAATAACAAAGAGTTTCTATACCTACAGAATTAGCAAGTTTAACAGCATTTAAAGACTGTTTTAAGGTTATTCCTTTCTTTATATTATTCAAGATTGTTTGATCGCCAGATTCGGTGCCTAAAGAAAGTAACCAACACCCAGAATTTTTCATAGCCTTAAGACTTTTAGAGTCTAAAGTATCAACCCTGCTATTAGCCACCCATTTTATATCCAAACCCCTGTTTTTAATCCCTTTTGTGAAATCTAAAACCCATTTCTTATTCAGATTAAAAGTATCAGAATTAAAGTGAAAGTTTTTAATTTTAAAGTCGTTCACATCCCTTTCTATTTCATCTAAAACATTATCCACAGATCTAGTACGCCACTTGCACCCATAATAAAGTCTTGAAGTACAATAAATACAATGGAAAGGACAACCCCTACTAGATCTGATAACAGTAAACTTTTGGTTGTTATGAGGCATTAAGTATTTTTCATTGGGAAACAGTTCCAATGCCGGGAATGGAAGCATGTCTAAATTGTAATTCAAACTTATATCCGTATTATGTAAGTATTTCCCATTTAGTTTATAAGATATACCCTTAATATTACCAACACTTTTACCTTCTTTCAACGCTTTAAACAACTTAAGAGCAGTTAATTCAGGTTCTTTTCTTATAACATAATCTATCTCCCCATACGATAAAGCGTCATCCGGAAGGGCTGTAACATGAGTACCATAAAAAACAGTTATTATTCTTTTATCCTTAGATTTTATAATTCGAGCTACAGCCAAATCATCAAAAAAAGTGACAGTAGTAGAGTTTATCAATACAACATCAAAAATGGTTCTTTCAATAAAATGTTTAAACCTGTTGATTGTGAACCTCTCAGCCGTAGCATCAAGAAAAATAAAATCAAAATCATTCTCTTTTAAAAAAGAAGCTATAATACCTAAGGTAAATAGAGGCCATAATTCTCCCCCGCTACGAGTCTGACAACGACCATCCTTAACAAAAGCGCCTAGTTTTACTGGTGGAGGGTTAAGTAATAAAATTCTCATGAAAGAATAAAAAAGAGCATAGTTTTTAAGTTTTTTCCAAAAGTTGTAAACCTGACATAAACTATTTAAAACAACCAAATCTGTTTAAATCCATGCTGAGCGAATTCATAGACTTTTTAAGGTTCGAAAAAAGATACGGGCTAAATGTTGTAACAAAAGATCTTTTCTTGATTAATAAATTATACCTTCAAAATTTTTATGTAAAAAAATTATTAGATTACGCTGGAGAAAACAGATTAAAGTTTACATTTTTTATAACAGCAAAAAATCTCAAAAAGAAGGAAAGAATAATCAACAGGATACTGAATGAAGGGCATGAAATAGGTTCGCATGGTTATAACCATATACTCTTGGGGAGAAGAAGCTATAAAGAGGTATACAACGAATTCGAGAAAGCAGATTATGAATTTAGAAAATATGGCATTAGTGTTAACGGATTTCGTTCACCATTTTTATCATGGAATAAGCACGTGATTGAAATTGCAAAAAAATTTGGCTTCAAATACGTTTCTAATCAGTTAGGTGGAAAAAGGTTTAAGCATAAAAACCAGATAATTGAAATGCCGATTATAAAACCTTATGATTGGCAAGGCTTAGTAGTAGAAAGGTTAACAATAAACGAGTTGATGAAAACATGGGGGAAACAAAAAGGCGTATACTTATTACACCCCTATATAGTAACTAAGCATCTTAGTCAGTTAGAAAATATTTTTGGAAAAAATAAAGATTGGAGGATATACTCAAACCTATTAAAAGATAAAAATTGCGTGTCTGTAGATCTGTATTAAGATGAGAAAAATAGCTATAATCCCTTGTTATGATGAAGATATAGACTGTTTAATTAAGATAGTTAAAGTTACTAGCAAGTTTGTAGATAAAGTATTAATAATAGATGATGGGAATAAACTACAAACTAGTATAGATAATTGTCTTGTTTTTAAAAATAAAAAAAGGATGGGTAAAGGTTATTCTTTAAGAAAGGGATTCCGATATGCATTAAAAAACAAGTTTGATTTAATCATAACATTAGATGGTGATGGGGAACACAACCCAGCAGATATTATTAAATTTGAAAATAAAATAAAAGAAAACGACATAATATTAGGTCAAAGAAGTGTTTATAGATCTAAAATCAGAAAAATATTAAACCATTGGTCAAGTGTCTGGATTAAATTGTTAACCCCTGGAATAAATGACGCAAATTGTGGTTTTAGGGCAATTAAACGCAGTTTATTAAGAAATATGTATTTAACAAGCGATGGATTTGAAATAGAAATAGAGATGATCTTAGAAGCTATAAAAAACAAAGCTAAGATTGGATTAGTACAAATCCAGTCTAATATTAATAAAAAATCTAATATAAAACCTAAAGACTGTATAGAGACCAATAATTTATTTGATAAATGGGTGTTAAAAAACAAAAATTATATAAACATAAATCCGTTCAAAAAAAGAATAATTGTCACAAGCGCATTCATAGGCTTGAATATAAGCCAATTAATAAAATGGTTATTGCAAAAGTACTGATTTTTACACATATCCCATATTTAATAATCTGTACCCTAATAATAATCGGATTAATTAGAATAAAAAAACAATTAAGAATAATCAATAAAAGATTAGGAGAGTAAACATATGAATACAACTACAGCCATTATCATAACCCAAATACCTATCGCTATTGCAATCTTAATAGGCGTTTACGAATTAAATCAGACTAAAAAAGAATTAATCAAAATCTTAGAAAAACTTTCTAAAAAATGAATCATTATCAGTCTGATATGACATAAGTAATCCTATCTTATTAGATTTTTTGCTAAATTTTGATCCAACCTTGAAAGAGGCGGTAAAACTTGTTTAGATTTAATATCCGACAATGTATCATTTAAGTTTATTTTTCTTATATACAATTGAGGTAACAAATCAATTCTTGTCAGTTCTTCCCTTTGATCTTGAATATACTGTTTGTTCTCATGGTAAAATTGTGTACGCGGCAAGAGTAATTGTCTTTCATCTTTAGGAAAATCTAAATTCTTAGAGAGTTTTACACAAAATATTATAATTATTATTAATGCTAGGTAAATTAGTATCATTTTCTTCTTTTTAAAATGCACAATTATATCTTTAAGGCCATTAATGCTTAACATTATAAGAAAAGGAAAAACCAGTATCAGTAAAGTCGTTTTCGCTTCACGCCAGTTCTCATTTATTGAGAGGAAGAGGATAAAAATAAAAGGTGTTACTGAAAATAACCATTTTCTCCCTTTATCTTTTATCCCATTCGGTCCAAAAAAGATTAAACTAAATAAGATTAAACCAAAATTTTTTAACAAAACCAAAGGCAGATAAATAAATACTGGGTAAGGGAAAGAAGGTGTTCTAACAATTCTCTCATAAAATGGGAAGTTTAATAGAGTTCGAATATGAAAATGAATTCCTAAAAAATTGTGTTCAAATGAGACAGGATAATATAAAAAACCTGGGAATTGTAAAGGGTTATTATACAGGATTTGATTGATCATTAGTACTGGAGCGACGATTATCAATGCGCTAACTCCAAAAAGTATAAACCCCTTAAATTTTTGATAGTAAAAATAACCAACTAAACCAATAACAAATAATAAAGTTATAGGCCTTACACTACCTAGCAAACCATATAAAATCCCTGCAAAGATAAAATCTTTTTTAGACATATTTTCCTGAGTTAAGAAATAAACCATTAAGACTGCTATGAGGAAGGCAAAATAATTTGGATTTATACCCTCCTCAAGACTATGCATTATCGAGAAAAGATTAAACAAAAAAACGCTAAAAAATGAAAGTATACTGTTTTTTGTAAACATATTAACTACATAAAATAGAATGGCAGAACCACAAACCATAATCAAAGCATAAAAAATCCTAAATCCTAAAAAATTAAATAAAACTACGAAAAAGGACTGATGTATTCCAATAGAAAACGGCTCATCATTCCCTTCTTTTACTGTAACCCAATAATTTTGAATAATATTATCTTCTCTCGGTTCAAAATCATAGTAAGCATTGTAAATATTATTCGGATCTGATTTTTCAGTTATAACATAATCTGTTTTTAAGGTTCTATAAATCCAGAAAGTCTGGCATCCAAGCTTATCGGGAAATGTGAAAACTAAAAAATTAAACCCAAAAATTATCAATAAAACAAATAATCCTACTCTACTAAAATTAATTCTTTTAAATTTATGTTTTTTATAGATTATAAAGCTCAATAAAAATAGATTCAAGAGTGATGATAATACAATTATTGTAGTTAAAGATAAAAAATTGTTTGCAACAAGACTAGCATAATACGGAATTAAAGGTAAGAATATTAATACCAAAGAAAATATTATCATGAATTGTTTTAAGGTTTTTTTACCAGAAAGTTGCGTTAATAAAAAAGAAGGAAATATTAACACCCAAGAAAGAATCAATAATATCCTTAATATTTCAAGTATCATAAGCTTAAAAAGCACCACCATAAATATTTAAATATTCCTTTTATCAGTTTTAATTGTAAATATGGTTATTAAAAAAGTTTTATTAATCAACCCCAATTACCAAAAGG
>Ga0194112_10001534_pt1 | contig 33925 bp, 17 predicted proteins | sample TA2MahC400mmetaG_FD_146191 | JGI IMG/M metagenome (GOLD analysis project Ga0194112, IMG submission 146191) | Freshwater microbial communities from Lake Tanganyika, Tanzania - TA2015016 Mahale Deep Cast 400m | ecosystem: Environmental > Aquatic > Freshwater > Lake | place: Tanzania: Lake... | reverse complement strand
TCGCCGGCGCGCCGGCCGCGCCGCAGGCCGCCCCTGCGTCCGCCGGCGCAGGGCCGCCGGCGGGCGATCCTGCATCCCCAGGCGAGGCCGCGCCCGCCCCCCGCTACTGCGCGCCGGAAACCTGGGTCCCCGAGCCGCCCGGACCCGACCCGACGGCGCAATCGCTGCGGCACTACGTCCGCGGGCGCCTTCTGGCCGCCGCAGGAGAGCACGTGCGGGCCGTCCAGGAGTTCCGCCAGGCCGCCGCCATCACCCCGGCCGTCGGCCGCGTGTGGCTGTACCTGGGCCTGTCGCTCTACGATTCGGGCAACGTGGCCGAGGCCGTCAAGGCCCTCGACGAGGCCCTGAAGCACTCGCCCGACGACCCGTCGGCGCTGTACTTCCGCGCCCGCGTGGCCCGCGGGGCGGGCGACCCGAAGAAGGCCCAGGCGCTCCTGGCGCGCCTGGCCGCCTGCGCACCCAAGGGAACCGCCTTCTTCATCCTCGGCGCCTACCACCTGGCCCAGGTGTGCCAGGAACTCGGCGACGTGGACGGCGCAATCGCGCACTACGAGGCCCTCCTGGCCCAACTGAGCGAGCCGCAGCCCTTCTTCCAGCGCTACCCGGAACTCTTCATGGTCTTCCGCGGCCAGTTGCAGTTGAAGGAAGCGCTTGGCCGCCTTTACCTGCTGCGGGCCGACAACGACAAGGCCGTCGCCATCCTCAGGGAAATCCTGGCCGACCGCCCCGACAACCCGGAAGTCCTCGGCCTGCTGTGCCACGCGCACATCCAGAAGAAGGACTTCGCGGCCGCCAAGAACCTCGCCCGCCGCCTCATCGAGGTCCGCCCCGACGCCTCCGACGGCTACCAGCGCCTGGCCGAGGTGTACCGCGCCGAGGGCGACCCGGAGGGCGTCCTGCCGGACCTGGAAGCCCGCCGCAAGGCCAACCCCGACAACCGCATGGCCGCCTTCCAACTGGCCGGCCTCTACGAATCCTTCGGCCGCAAGGACGATGCCGCTCGCCTGTACCGCGACCTCAGCGTCGGGGCCGACCCGATGCAGGGCCCGAGCGTGGCCGCCGCGCTCAAACTCGCCGAAATCCAGGTCCAGGCTGGCCGGCCCGTCGAGGCCCTGGAGGCCCTTGCGGTGGCCATCTCGGGGGCGACCGCCGACTCGGCCATCCTCGTCCGCGGGGCCCAGATAATCGAGGGCCTGGCCGACCGCGACGCCGCCTACCGCCAGGCCCAGCGCCTGGTCGCCGACGACCAGAAAGGCTACGGCGCGTTCGTCCTCGTGGGCATGCTGGCCGAGACGCTCCGGCGGCGAGACGAGGCCATCGCGCTGTACGACAAGGCCCTCTCGCGGCAGCCGAAGGCGGCCATCGCGTACTCGCGCAAGGCCGACCTCCTGATTGACGCCGGCCGCCACGCCGACGCACTGGCCGCATACGAGGCCGCCCAGAAGGCCGGCCTCGACATCCCCGCCTTCCACCGCAAGATGGGCATGCTCCTTGAGTTCCTCGACCGCCCCGCCGAGGCCCTGGTCCAGTACCGCATCGCACGCCAGGCCGTGCCCGACGACAAGACCACGCGATTCCTCCTGGCCAACCTCCTGGCCAAGACCGGCCAGGTCGACGAGGCCGAGAAGGAACTCAAGAGCCTCCTGGCGCGGTTCCCCCAGGAGATACAGGGCCACGTGCAACTCGCGGCCGTGTACGCCCAGAAGGGCGACCTCGCGGCCGCCGACCAGGCCCTGGCACAGGCCCTGGCCATCGACGCCGGGAGCATCCCCGCCCGGGCCCTGCTGGCCGAGGTCCGATTCAAGCAGCGCAACCTTCAGGAGGCCGAGCGCCTGGCCCGCGCCGTTCTCTCGGACCGGCCCGAGGCGGGCGACGTCCGACTCCTCCTGTCCTACATCCTGGCCGCCCAGAAACGCATCGCCGACGCCGCCGCGGAACTCAAGACGATCCTTGCGGCCAACCCGGAGAACATCGACATACGCTACCTTCTGGCGGGCCTCTGCTCCGAACTCGGCGACACGGCCGCCGCCGAGCAGGAACTCGTGCGCATCCTCCAGAACAGGCCCGACCACGCCCCGTCGAAAAACGACCTGGGGTACATGTGGGCCGACCGCGGCGTGAACCTCGCCAGGGCCGAGCAACTCATACGCGAGGCCCTCCAGGCACAGCCGCGGAGCCCCGCCTTTCTGGACAGCCTGGCCTGGGTGATGTATAAAGGCGGCAGGTTCGACGAGGCCGTCCGCACGCTCCAGGAAGCCACCCAGGCCGCCCCGGACTACGACGCCGTCCTGTGGGACCACCTGGGCGACGCCTACTGGCGCCTCAGCCGCCCGGCCGACGCCGCCCAGGCGTGGCAGACGGCCGCCAGGCTGCTTGAGTCGCGCGGCGAATCGAAGGCCGCCGACCTGGCTCGCGTCCGCCAGAAAGTCGAGCACGCCCAGGCCGGCCAGCCGCCATCCGTCGCGCCGCTGGCCGCGCCAACTGTGAAGCCCGAAACCCGAAAGCCGGAACCCGAATCAAACACCAAGCCCGAATGACCAAGAAGAATCGCCCGGCACGCGGGTGTTTTTGATTGCAGTTTCCTTTTTGATTCGGTATTCGGGTTTCGGGCTTCGGGGTTGCCTTTGACGAGGAGACGACCATGTCCGGCCATTCACACTGGGCGACCATCAAGCGCAGGAAGGGCGCCGCCGACGCGAAGCGCGGCCAGGCGTTCTCGAAATGCGCCAAGGCCCTCACGCTTGCGGCACGCAAGGGGACCGACCCCACCATGAACCTCGCCCTCCGCTACGCCCTGGACGAGGCCCGCGCCGTCAACATGCCCAAGGATTCCATCGAGCGGGCCGTCAGGAAGGGCGCCGGCGAACTGGATGGCCAGCAAATCCAGGAGGCCGTCTACGAGGCCTACGGGCCCGGCGGCGTGGCCGTCATCATCGAGACCGTCACCGACAACCGCAACCGCACCTCCGCCGAGATCGTCAAGGTCCTGGAACGCCACGGCGGCCGCCTCGGCCAGCCCAACTGCGTCGCCTGGATGTTCGCCAAGAAGGGCAGCATCACCGTGACGGAATTTAAAGATGAAGAAAAATTGATGGACGTGGCCCTCGGGGCCGGGGCCGACGACCTAGCGGAGACCGACGACGGCTTCGAGGTCGTCACGTCCCCCGAGGCCCTCGAGGGCGTCAAGAAGGCCCTCGGCGAAGCCGGCGTCCCCGTGGCCCGCGCCGAACTCCTCCAGCGCCCCCGGTCGTTCGTCACCCTCTCCGAGTCCGACGCCCGCAAGGTCCTCTCGCTCATGGAGGCCCTGGAGGGACACGACGACGTCCAGAAGGTGCACTCCAACTTCGACATCGACTCCGACCTGCTGGCGAAGATCCAGGCGGGGTGAGGGGCGATTGCGGATTGCGCCCCGGTGCGGAGTGCGGAGTGAACGGCAAACGGCACGGCAAGCCTCGGCCGCGGGCCTTTCACTCCGTCACTTTGTCACTATGCCACTTCGGGTTCCGCCGCTCACTGCTGTGCCGCGCGTTTGCCCGGTTGCGCCGCAGGCGGAGAGGGGTTCACCATCCACTCCAGGCCGCGGCGGATATCGCCGAAGATGTCGCCGTGCCAGCCGTGGCCGCCGCCGCAGGGGCGGAAAAAGCCAAGGAGAATGTTGAATATTGAATATTCTCCCTGCCGTTTCCCGGCGCCTGCGCGGGGCGTCTTCTTGTGCCGCAGGTTTCCCCGTGCGAGAATGCCACAACGGGGCTGCCGGAAAGGAACAGGTGCTATGCGGCGGGTGCAGCGGCCGATTCGGTTGCTTACCGGCGAGTCGGTTCCCGGCTTGCTGGCCGTTCTGGTGCTGCTGGCGCACGCGTCGGCGGTCAACGCGGAAAGCGGTTGGCCGATGGCCGGGGCCAACCCGCAGCGCACGAGTTGGGTGCCGGAGGAGGCGGCCGGGCGCCTGCGGCCCGTCTGGTATCGGGCCATCGAGCCGTACATCAGCCAGAACGTGCAGATCATCGCCGCCGACGGGAAGGTTTTCATCGCCACTGCGCGCGGCCTGTACGCGCTCGCGGCCGCCGACGGGGAGACCGCCTGGGTCTATCCCACCGAGATGCCGCTGGGGCACTCGCCCACGTACCACAACGGCGTGCTCTACGCGGGCGGCTTCGACCGCAGGCTCCACTGCATCGACGCGGCCACGGGCAAGCGCCTCTGGACCTTCGACGGCGCCCACGCGGGCTACCGCACCAGCCCGCTGGTCGCCGAGAACCTGGTGCTGCTGGGCAACCGCGACGGGACGTTCTACGCCGTGCATGCCCACGGCACGCCCAAGCAAGGCACGCTGGCCTGGACGTACCCGACGGAGGCGCCGATCAACTACTCGGCCGCCTGCAAGGACGGCGTGGTCTACTTCGCCTCGATGGACATGCATGCGTACGCGCTGGGGGCGGCCGACGGCAAGGAGAAGTGGAAGACCGAGAAACTCTACGGCGCCGGGTTCCACTCGTGGTGGCCCGTAATCTGGCGGGACAGGGTCATCTTTGTCACGGGGCACAACTACCGCAACGGCCTGTCGCCCGGTTCGGAAGACTGCGAGTCGGCCAGGCGGGGCGGGTACTACCACGATGCGGAGGTCCGGGAGGTCTTCGCGGGGCTGGGCGAGCGCGATTTCCTGGGCGCCACCGGCACGGAGCCGGGCGACTGGGTCCGCGATACCTTCACCGTCAACATGCTGAAGGCCTGCCGGTATTTCGGGCAGAAGCCCTGGCGGCGAATGCTGTATTGCCTGGCGGCCGCAACCGGCCAGGACTGGGAGGCCGACCTCGACGGCGACGGAAAGCCCGAGCGGGCGCCGTTCCTCTGGACGGGGAGCAAGAACGGCATCGCGCCGCCGCCGATCGTCTCCGGGTTCGACAACGTCCTCTACCGGCACAACCACTACGCCGGGCACTTCGGCGCCCGCTCGCACATCTCGGGCTGGAAGTTCGCCGCACCCTTCGTCAGCCGCATCACGATGGACTACGGGGCGACCGACGAGCCGCACATCGCATCGGGCGGAGGCCGGTATCTTTACTGGAGCCTCTGCGGCGACCGCGAATCCGGCTGGATCGATCTGTCGAAGCCCTTGCTCGCCGACGCCCGCGACCGCTCGCGCGAGGGCCAGATATTCCCCGGCTATCACCTCTACCAGGTCTGCCCGGGCTACGACGAGATGTGGTTCGGCGTGGGCGACCAGGACGGCACCGGCAACCGCCTGTGGGGCTACTACGGCTCCACCAACGGCATCTACCACAATCAGACGAATGACCAGAACCCGTTCATCCCGTACCAGGGGCGCCTGTACATCCACCGCTCTAACGCCGTCATCTGCTTCGGCCCGGAGGGCGGCGCGAAAAGGCTGCCGCGCGCCGACACTCAGGCGCCCCCGCGCGATACGCCGGTCGCCCTGAGCGAGGCCGACCTGAAGCAACTGCTGGCCGACGAGGTCCGCAAGTGGCTTGCGGCCGGGCACCTGCACATCGGGTACTTTAACGCCTCGCAGTTCGGGCACGCACCCCGGCGGTACCAGAGCCTGAGCGACTACTTCGAGAACCCCGCTGAGAACCTGTGGGTGCTCCTGCGGGCGCTGCCGCACGTGCCGGAGGACCTGCGGGCGCCGCTGCGGGAGTTCATCCGGAAGGAGTACGCCGCCTACCCGCCCGCCGCCGTGAGCACGATCGGCTGGAAGGACGGGGCCTCGCGCGACTACTTCCTGTACCCTCCGGAGGTGGATGCGGCCCGCGCCAACTATCCCGCCGGGATGCAGGGCGGCAGGTCCTTTCCCTGGCGCGGGCAGGTGCCGCCGCTTACGTTCTACGTTCTCTGGGAGTATGCCCGGGAGTTCGGCGGAGCGCAGGAGACGTACGCCGCGGTCAAGGGCAGGCTGCCCCCCCTGCCGCCGGAGTCCGACTGGCCCCTGTACCCGTACGAGATCAACGCCTGCATCGCCGGGCACGTGGGGTACCTGGAACTCGAGAAACTGGCCGGGCAGCCTCAGACCGCCGAGGTCCGGGGCACGCTGGACAGACTGCTGGCGTGGCGGACCGAGAACTTCAGCAAGGACACGCCGTTCCAGCCCAAGGGCTCCTACAACAAGGCCCAGCCCAACAGCCACGCCAACCGCATCAACGTCTCGCGGAACTTCATCTTCCTCACCCCGGAACTGGGGCAGTACCTGCACGACCATACGCGGGCCAAGGTGAGCGAAGCGCTCGACGAGTACGACCGCGTGGGGCCGTACTGGTTCGTCTCGCGGTACGAGGGGTGCCTTCAGGAGGCCACCGTCCAGAACCTGCACGACTGCTTCGCGCTGTTCCAGGCGAAGGCGTGGATCCTCAAGCAGCCGCGCGAGGAACTGGCGAAGTACCTGGACGTGCCGGGCTTCCGGCGCGGGGATTGTTTCTATATCCACAACCTTATCTCGGCCCTGGAGGCGCCGGCGGCCGGGACTGCGCGAGCGCCGGCCGGCCCCCGGCCGGGCAAATGAGTAAAGGAGAGTTCAGACCATGACGACAGTCGAACGCGGCGTCAAGCAGGAAAGAGCCATCATAATACATAATATGAGTAGCCGGTTCCTGGCGGCAATCATGCTGTCCTTGTTCATCCCGCCGGGCGACGCGCGGGCGGCGGACATATTCGTCGCCCCCGGCGGCAGCGACCGGAACCCCGGCACGAGCGACAGGCCGCTGGCGACCCTCGCCCGCGCGCTGGACGGCGTCCGCGACGCGAAGGCCAGGAAGGCAGGGCCGACCAACGTCGTGCTGCGCGGAGGCGTTTACTATCTGCCGGAGACGCTGGTTCTGGGCCCCGAGATCTCCGGCGCCAAAGGCGCGCCGCTGGTCATCGCGGCCGCGCCGGGGGAAACGCCCGCACTCAGCGGCGGCCGCAAACTGGAACTGGCCTGGAAACCCGGCAACGACCGGGCGATGGAAGCGCAGACGCCGGCCGGATTGACTATTGACCAACTCTGGATCAACGGCAAGCGCCAATGCATGGCGCGCTATCCCAATCGTACTGCACGGAAGAACGTGTTTGACCGCTGGGACCTGAGGGACAAGCGAGATTCGGGCGGCGGACCCGATCCCGCGGAAGATGCCCTGGCCAAGGAGCGCATCGCCCGCTGGCAGAACCCCGCCGGCGGCTACGTCCATTCCATGCACAGGGCGCTCTGGGGCGACATGCACTGGCTCATCAAGGGCCGCAAGGCCGACGGCAGCCTCGACCTGGAAGGCGGCTGGCAGAACAACCGGCCCTCGCCCATGCATCCCGTTTACCGCTTCGTTGAGAATATCCGCGAGGAACTCGACGCCCCCGGCGAGTGGTTTCACGACGCCAAGGCCGGCGTACTGCACTTCATCCCCGAGCCAGGGTGCGACCTGGCGACGGCCACGGTCGAAATCGTGCTCCTGGCGCACCTCGTCGAATTCCAGGGCAGCAAGGAAAAGCCGGTCCAATTCGTTGAACTGCGCGGCCTCACCTTCCGCCACGCCGCCCGCACCTTCATGGAGAACAAGGAACCGCTGAACCGCAGCGACTGGACCATCTATCGCGGCGGCGCGGTGCTTTTCAACGGCGCGGCGGACTGCACGGTGGCCGACTGCACCTTCGACCAGGTCGGCGGCAACACGATTTTCGTCAGCAACTGGAACCGGCGGATCGCCGTGCGCGGCTGCTTGATCGAGAACAGCGGCGCAGGCGGCGTCGCCTTTGTCGGCGATCCCAAGGCCGTCCGCAGCCCGCTCTTCCGCTACGGCCCGCAGAACTACAAGACGCTCGACCGCACGCCCGGCCCCTTGACCGACAACTTCCCCGCCGACTGCCTGGTGGAAGACTGCCTGATCACCCGCACCGGGCGGGACGAGAAGCAGACGGCGCCGGTCCAGATCTCCATGTCCCAGGACATCACCGTGCGGCATTGTTCCATCTACGAGGTGCCCCGCGCCGGCATCAACATCAGCGAGGGCAATTGGGGCGGCCACCTGATCGAGTTCTGCGACGTCTTCGATACCGTCCTCGAAACCGGCGATCACGGCAGTTTCAATTCCTGGGGCCGCGACCGTTACTGGACGACCGCCATCGAAGAAGGCGACAGGCAGGTGGCGGCCGATCCGAACCTGCCGCTCCTCGACGTGGTCAAACCCATCCGCATCCACAACAACCGCTGGCGATGCGATCACGGCTGGGCCGTGGACCTGGATGACGGCTCCAGCAATTATGAAATCTCCAACAACCTGATGCTTTTCAGCGCCCTGAAGTTGCGCGAGGGATTCTACCGCAAGGTGTTCAACAACATCGTCATCGGCGATTCCGCGGGCCTGCACTGCTGGTACGCCGACAGCCGGGACGAAATCTATCATAATATCTTCTCGGGTCCCTACCGGCCCACGAGAATGCCGAAGGGGAAGTGGGGCAGGACCATCGACCGCAATTTCTTCAATGCCGGCGAACCCGACGCCAGGGCGTTCCAGAAGTTCGGCTGCGATGCGCACTCCATCGCCGGCGCCCCGCTTTTCATCGATCCGGCCAGGGGAGACTATCGGGTGAAGGAAGGCTCGCCGGCGCTCTCCATCGGCTTCAGGAACTTCCCCATGGACCAATTCGGCGTGCGTAAGCCTGAACTGCGGAAGATCGCCAGGACGCCCGACCTGGCGCCGCCGCCCGCAGTTCCAGCGCCATCTCGCGCGCCGCCGCCGGCGCCGCAGGGGCAATGAAGAGCGCAGAATGTAGAATGCAGAATATCACCATGAGCGCAGGCGCTCCCGGTCCGTGCATTCTGCGTTCTTCATTCCCTATTCCGCGTTTCTACAGGCCGAAGACGCCCAGGACGATCTTCCCGTTCTCCACGCCGACCGTCTGCCGGCCGACGGCGACCTTGCCGCCCTGGACAACCGGCCTCGGGGCCTCGCCCTTGGCAAGAAAGAGAAAACTCGCCTTCGTCCCGCCCGCGTCCGCCGCGTTGTCGTTCGGCGCGCCCGGGCCGGTCATGACGAGCATGGCGTCGGCGCCGCTGGCTCGCGAGAAGTCGATGGCCAGCGAGGAGCCGTCGCCGGTCGTAAGAACGGTCGAGCCGTCCTGGGCGGGCTTATAGTCGCCCGTGAATCCGCCGCTGACGGTCCCCCAGGTCGCCTTCTTCCCAAGGCCCCAGACGGTCAGCGACTTCTCGCCCTTCGCGCTGTAGTTGCCCTTGGATGTCTTGGTGAGGATTGAGATGACGACGTCGTCGGCGTCCTGCCAGCGGTTGCGCCACGCATAGAAGCCCCACCTGGTGTCGCGGTAGGCGTGCGGGATGATGTCGCCGGGGTTTCGTTCCTCGGTGCCGAACGGCCAGTTCACGAAGGAGACGATGGCCAGGTGCGGGTAGGGGGTCGGCGTGTCGAAAGGCGTATTGTTCTTTTCATCTACTTGCTTTAAGCCGCAGTGGTTGTAGAACCAGAGGACGGCCTGCTTCTGAACCTCCGTGGCCACGCCGAAACCGATGCCGAAATAGCAGCCGCCGCTGATGTCGTTCCTCGCCCAGATGTTATGGTCGTACGCCCCGCGCTTGGGGAAGTCCATGGCGCCGCCCTTCGGCACGGTCAGGAAGAACCACTTCAGCGCCATCCACTGGGCGTTGGGCCGCGGCGTATAGAAATCCCTGCCGGCCGCCACCTTCCAGGCCTGGAGCGCCGAGAGGAACACGATGTGCGAGGACATCGAGCCCGTGCCGTCGCCCTCGGCGAAGAACCCGCCGTCGCCGAAGCCCTCCGTCATGTTGCGGGTCATGGACTTCTCGCTTGTCTCCAGGAGCGGCCCCAGTTTCTTCATGTCCACGCCGGGGTCGTTCATGATGGCCAGCACCGCCATCGCCCCGCCGCCCACCTGCATCCCCCAGTGATTGCTGCCGGGGTGCTGGCGGGCCCCGCGCACGAGTTCCTCCAGGCTCATCCACTTCGCCTCGTTGTAGTTCTGGATTATCTCGGCGATCTTCCTCCGGTACGCGTCGTCCCAGCCGTCGTAGCAGAGGTCGTAGCCCAGGACCGTCCAGCCGAGCGACGGCCCGGCCCGAAGGGCCCCGTACGGCGCCTTGAACGAATAACGCTGGTCGCGGTCCCGGTAACCCTCGAGGGCCTTCTCCATGCACTCCCTGCCGAGGTCGGCGTACTTCTTGTCGCCCGTAAGGACGTAGAGCATGCCGAAACCCGCGGCGTGCGAGAACGTGAAAACGCCCGGCGGTGCCGTTTCGAGCGGCCCGGCGCCGTCCTTATCGACCGGCCCCTTGACGCCGAACTTCGCGGGCATCGACTCGCCGTCGCTTCCGTTCAGGCACAGGCGCAGGCGCTTGAGGATGGCCTGGCCCTCGGGCGTCTTCGCCCGCTCGCGAAGGGCCGCAATGTCGCCCTTGCGAAAAAGCAGGCGCGGATGCTCGCCGGGCTGGACCGCCTTGAAGCCCGGCACCGGCGCAGGCCAAAGCGATCCCTCGTCTGCGGCCACGGCCGCCCCGGTGAGGACGATTGTTGCAGAGATTCCCAGCCAGAACGTTCGGCCCGTGCGCATGACGGTCTCCTTATGGGCGCCATGCTTTCGCGCCGCCCGGAAAGCATGACACCCGTCTGCACGGCCCGCGGCCGTGGCATGGCGGCGCGGCCGCGGCTCGACCGCAAGACCCTGCCCATGAACTGCCTCACTGCTCGCCCAAGACGATCTTCCCGCCTTCGCCGGACGACCGGTTCATTCCAGCGCCGCCGCTCCCGGCCGCCGGGACCGGCAGCCCGCGTCTTGCCCGGGCCCGCAATGCGGCGCGGCGGCGTTCGGGCCGCGCCATCCGCCGATGTGGTGCGCCTGCGTGGGCAACAGGTTCAGCCTTTCTCCGGCCCGAACCCGGCCCAGATACGCAGAGGCTGATCAGGGGCGGGCCGCCCGCGGCGCATGCGTGTGAATCGCCGCTGGACGCGCAGGCCCCGCGACTCGGCCCACAGCATCGCCGCCAGGTTCGGGACCGGAATGTCCACAAAGACCGTGCGGCCGGCGCAGGCGCAAAGGGCGGCGTCGGCCAGCGCCCGGCCGCTCTCATCATCGAGGGCCGCCACCGGCCCGATCTGCATGGCCCGCGACCCTGGGCGGACCCACGAGTACCCCCCGAGTGCGGCGGAGGGCGTGCTTTCGCCCGCCGCGGCCCGCCATACGTCCGGCGGGGCGCGCGTCAGGGCCTTCATCGCGTCGGGCTGCTCCTGGCGAAGCAGGTCGAGGAGGCGGGAGCGGTCCGCCCCCGTGGCCGCCGCGTCGAGCGCCGCAACCGCCGCCGCATCGCCCGCGCCGACGGGGGCGATGCCGGGGTGGTGCCTAGCGCAACTACACCGCTCCCTCACGGTCGCGGCTCTGACTGGCGCCGCTCGGGAGGCATGGTTGTGGGCCGCGGAAGGCATGCTTTCGCCCGCGGGGGCGGGGCCGCCGCCGGCAAACCCTTCCCACCGCGCAACCTCGTATTCAGCCGCGAAGCCCAGCCTCTCGTAAACCGGACGCCCCAGGGCCGTGGCATCCAGCCGCACCGTGGGGACGCCGCGGCCATCCAGGTACGCCAGCCCGTGCTCCATCAGCCGCGTCGCGATGCCGCGGCCGCGCACCGGCGGGTCGACCAGCACCATCGAGACCCAGCCGACCGGGGGGAAAACCGACACACACGTGGTCGCCACGGGCCGGCCGTCCCACTCTGCCACGAAACACCCTGCCGGCTCAAGGACCAGCAGGCGGCGCCAGTCGGCTTCCGTCTGGTTCCACCCCGCCAGGTCCTTCAGGCGCATGCCGAGCGGCACGTCCTGGGCGGTCATGGCGCGGATGCGGAGCATGGTCGCACCGTAAGTTGCAGGTTCAAGGTTCAAAGTTGGTCATGGTTCAAAGCCCCCGGCACCGCCGGGGGATGATCGGCCCGCACCATCCATCCCCACGCGGTGCGTGGGGCTTGTTTGAACCATGTCACTTGCCACCCGTCACTTGCCGTTGTTGGCTTTCAACCTTGAACTGCCGTCAGGGAGCGACGATTTCGAAGGGCATGGCCGGCAAGGTGCCCACCAGCATGCGCCGCTGATTTGCCTGCGTTTTTCCCGGAGGCGGGGCCTGACTTCTCAGGGCAAAGGCATTGACGATGAGGTTTCCTTTGAGGCCGGGCTTCACTTTGGCGGCATCGCTCTCAAGCACGATCTGGGTCAGCGCGCCGTCCGGCGCCGCCTTCTGGATGGCGATTCCATCGGGCGGCTCGCTCAACTCGAATTCGAGTCTGCCGAAGGGCGTGACCGGAGGCACGCTCACCTGAATCCGTGCCGTCTTGCCGGCAGGGATGCAGACGGGGGCGGGGCCGAGGATTCTGACCGTGCTCTTTGACAGGTAGCGCCCGGACACGGCCACTTTCAGTTCCTCCGCGCCAACCAGGTGCCGGTAGGCGAACGCCTGCATCATGTCTTCCGCCGGGGCGGCCGGCCGGACAACCTCCTGTGCCTGGATAAACGCGCGGCCTTCCATGGCCAGGCTGAGGGGTTCTTTCGTCGGCGTCGGCGGGACCGTCAGCGTGATCCGGACCTGGTCCTGGCCGGCCGGCACCTGTGCCCCGTCCAGCGTGAATCCCGCCGGCGCGTCCTTCAAGGCCAGCGCGATCTTATCGGCAAACCCGTCCTTCCGGAGGGCATACACGGTGAGGGGAACGGTCGCGATGCCGCGCACGTTGATGCTGGACGGCACGACCCGCAGTTGGAAGTCCGGCCGGGGCGGGCTGATGCGCAAGCGGTAGGCATACTCCGCGCCGCCCTTGCGCTGGGCATCGCCGAGGTGAAGATAGCAGGTTCCGCCGGCGGGCAGGACGGCGGTGAGCAGGGAATCCGCGTGGTGCGTGTTCAGCCCCGATCCCTTGTCCTCATGGTCATCGTTGAACGCCAGTTGACGGCCGGCGGCGTCGGAGAGTTTGAGCACGGAATCCAGCGGGGAATCGAGGCGGCGGGCATGAACTTCCGCGACGATCTCGTCGCCGGCGCGGCCTTCGAGGCGGAAGACGTCCCAGTCGCCCGGCTGGTCGATGCGCCCGTTGACGATGAGCGGAAGCGTGACCGGCTGCGCGCCCGCGGGCAGGTTGTTCGGCTCCTTCTCCAGGCATTCCGGAAGCGTGTCCACCGCAAAGGGCTCGCTGTTGCTGACAAGGTCGCCCTTGCGCACCGAAATCGCATAAGTTCCCGGCGCCCGGTCTTTGTTATCCTGCGTGAGGCCGGCCACCGGCAGATTCCAGCCCTTCACCTCGACGGCGGTTTGAGTGCCGGCCCTGCCGCCCAGCGGGAAGATGCTCGTTACCAGCGGCAGTTCGCCCACGGCGATGCGATAGACGAAATCCTCGCGGCCGCGGTAGATGGCGTCCTGGATCTCCAGAACATACTGGCCGTCCGCCGGTATCTCGTAACAGAGAACCGGGTCGGGATGGAAGCGGAAGTCGTCGTTATAAGCCACTTCCTTCCCCTGGGCGTCGTAAAGCGTCATCGCGGCCTGGAACCAGCCGGGCACGGCGTCGGGAAGATACGGGATGAGTTCCCGCGCCCCGGCGGCGACGACGAGCCGTTGGCCCTTGCCCGCCTGGAAGCGATACCGGTCAACATCGCCGGGTATGATCTGGCCGTTCAGGACGGTCGGCAGCGTGACGTTCATATCGGGGTCGGGCGGGGCGGCAGCCGGTTCCCTGCGGAAGGCGGCCTGGCGGGGGTCGGCGGGCGGCGTGATGCTCGTCGTCGCCTTCTCGGAGAACTCCGGCAGTTGGCCGACGCAGAAGACGCGCGGGTTCGACAACCCGGCGGGCGTCATAAGCCTCAACTCGCGCCGCCCCGGCTCGGCATCCGGGGCCACGGTAACCTCGACGGTCACGATCTCGGCGATGGCAGGGGTGATATTGCGGTTGAAGGTGGCCAGTTTCCGCCTGATTTCGGCGATTCCCTTGAAGGTCTCGGCGTCCTTGGGCTTCTTCAGAAGTTCGGTCAGTTCTTCCCTCAGGTTGTTGGCCTCTCCCGGCGTAAGCGGCCTTGCGTACTCGACCACGGATGACTTGACGCCTGTACCAGAGATATACACATTATTAGCACCACTCAAATACTGGCCGCCGACCGTAACCTGGAGCGCGGCGCCCTGCCGGCCGCCGGCGGGATAGACGTAGCCGATCCGCGGTGTGAATGGCTGGGCCCGGGCGGCCGGGACGCCCGCCAGAAAAGCCGCCAGCGCCGCAGCCGCCCGCCACCAGGACAGATTCATCGTCGTCATTTCGGCACACCTCCGCCGCCGTCGGAAGTCGCAGGGCTTGTCTCCTCCGCCGACGCAGCGCCGCGCCGGTAGAGCACCGGGCGCTCGAGCGGCGGGAGCCTGAACTCCTTTCCGTCGGCCAATCGCTCGATGAGCATGTGCCACTCGCGAGGGTCGGTGCTGCCCTCGGGATGGCTGAGCGAGCGAGAGCCGATCTTCGTCGGGCCGTCCACGCCGTTGGCGAAGAGGAAACTGGGCGTGCGCTCGAAGACAAACAGCGCACCGCCGGGCAGCCCCTTGGCATTCCCGCCGTGTCCGAAAAGGCAGATGCGATCACAGTCGCTCACCACCAGCATCGGGTGGTTGCCTTCGTATTTCGTGCCGAAAATGGCGATGTCCCGCGATCCGCGCAGTTCGCTGGTCACCTGCTGCGGGCTGAATTGGTAGAAGCGCAGCGGACCCTGGGCGCCGTCCACCAGGAGGCGGGCGCCGCGGTAGTTGTACCAGTTGCCGCCGCCGTGCCCCGTGACGAGCACCGGCGGGCCCTTGGGCGGCTGCGCGGGCCCGCCCGCCCCGGCGGGGCGTGGTGCAAACCCATGGGTGGCCTGCTTCGAGACTTCGACCGCGCGGAACACCGAGCGCCCGCCGCAGCGCCAGTGCAAGGCCTGGACCCCGGGCACGTCGGTCGGCACGAGAAGCCCGAGAAAGGCCAGCACCGTGTCGGCGTCCGCCGCGAGCGCCGTGCGCACCAGGGGCGCGGGGTTCCGGGCGTCGGCAAACGCCCCCTCGCCGGTCGCCAGCAGGAACGAGAGATGCTGCCCGGCCCCGATGAGTTTGGTGTGCGGTTTCAGTTCCAGCGTGCGCGTCAGGCGGTAGCAGCCCTTGGGAAGGAAGACGATTTCACTCTGGTCAATCGCGCGCTGGAGCGAGGCGGTGTCGTCGGCACGGCCGTCCCCCTTGGCCTGGTAAGGCGCCGCCCGCACGTTGGCCGCGCCCGGGGACTCGCATCCGGGGAACGGCGCCGGCCACAGATGCCGCGCCTGGAGATCCGCCGGCGGGGCCTGATCCCGCTGGGCGTCGCGCACTTCCTCGACACAGTGCCCATCCACATAGACCGGATAGCGATACTCATGGCCCTGGTTCGACCGCGGACGGCACGTGTGTGCGTACTGGCGGACGCGGAGCCAGCCATCGGGGTTGCCGGGCAGAACCACCTTCTGCTCGGCGTCAACGGCTATCTTCGTCGCGCCGCGCACGAAGACATTGTGCAGGTAGACCCCGCGTCCTGACGCCAGCACCACGCGCTCCGGTTGGGCCAGCGCCGCGCCGGTAAAGACGATCTCGCCGTCCACGAGGGTGAGTTCTCCGTGGTTGGCAGCCATGCTCGTGCCCACCTGGATGAGCGGTCCCGCCGTGCGGTCGGCGACGATTTTCAGGCCCGCCGCCACGAGGGTCTGCCGGCTCGTGCTGCGGATGGCGGCCTCGGTCTGCCCTCGCAGCGTGAAACCGGTGATGACAGGCGTAGGCTGCGTGCCCGACAGGTAGCCGGTGAAGTCCAGTCCGACGCGCCCGCCGATGATGGTCACGCCCGCGCTGCCGCCGCCGGAGCCGATGCCGCCCTGGAGGCCCGTCAGGCCGTGCGTCGCGTCGATCGTGCAGTCCTGGGCGGCCGAGCCTTCCGCGGCCTGATGCCGCAGACCGACGGCGCCGGGATTGCCCTCCCCGATGACGATGTCCAGGTTCACGAGCATCTGGTTCATCGAGATGTTGGGCTGCTCGACCTGGGGCCCGAGGCCGTCGGTCACGCGCCCGGCTGTGGTCGGATTCAGGTAACCCCGCGCCCAGAAGTGGACGACGAACTTCGGCTGCTGCGGGTCGCCAAAACCGGGCGACCGCGGCGCCAGCAGCAATCGCGGGCGCTCCGCGCCGGCGCGCGAACCGACGAGCAGGTTCGGGAACCGGTTCCCGCCCAGCACGCGCCCGTTGCTCCGCCGGTACAGTTGCTGGACGCAGACCAGGGTGTCGGAGATCCGATACGTGCCCGGAGGGAAAAAGCACGCCATCTGGTGGTCGCGCGCGAAATTGACGGCGTCCTGAATCGCACGCGTCGAATCCTCTTTGCCCTTCGCATCGGCCCGAAAAGGCCCCTTGGTCACGTCCACATACCCCAGGGCGGCTGAGTCCCGGCTCTCCAGTTGGGGGGGCACAGCCAGGTTGATGAGGTCGGGGAACGGCTCGCGCACAGTCGGATGCACGTAGCGGAGGTAGCCGTCGGTGTCGTCGGAGGCGCTCGGCGGCGCCCCGCGCGGTTCGGCGGAAAGGCCCACGGCAGCGCCGACGAGACACCCCGCCAGCGCAGTCATCATGGCGCCGACTGGCGGCCTGGCGCGCATTTCAAACCGCAGCATCATCGGTCGGTTCTCCGGCGGGGGCCGGATGAGGCGCCCCGCCTACATGATCTCGCTCAGGCGTCCGCCCGTTTTCACGCCCTCCGAGGCGGCGGGCGTCGCGCGGACTTCCAGGCCCTGCGGATGGGGCAACCTCGCGTCCGGATCGATGCCCATCAGTTCGTACATGCTGGCTATGAGGTCGCACGGATACACGGGCCGCTCCTTCACCTCCTCGCCTCTGGCATCGGATGCGCCGACCACGCAGCCGCCCTTGAACCCGCCGCCGGCGACTACGGCCGAGAAGACCTTGCCATAATGGCCGCGCCCCCCGCTCCAGGGCGGTTCCCACTGTATCCTGGGAGTTCTGCCGAATTCGCCGCAACACCAGATGATGGTGCTCTGGAGCAGCCCCCTGTCGGACAAGTCCTGGAGCAGGGTCGCCAGGCCCCTGTCCAGTTCGGGCAGTCTGCGGCGCATGGCCTGAAAATGCTGCTTGTGGGTATCCCAGCCCTTGGAGTTGATGGTGACGTACGGGACGCCTTTTTCGACCAGCCGCCGCGCCATGAGGCAGGACTGCCCGAGGGTGCTTCGGCCGTAGGCTTCCCTTAGTTCATCCTTCTCCTGCGCCAGGTCGAAGATCTTGCCTGCGTCGCCCAGGATCAGGTCGTACGCCTGCTTCTCGGCCTGCTCCAGGGAAGCCAACTGGGCATCGCCTTTCATGGCTCGCCCAAGCGTGTTCAGGCCGTGGAGCAACTCGCGGCGGTCCTGCTGCTGCTTTTCGGTGATGCCCTGGGCAACGATGCCTTCCACGGCGAAGGGGGTCCTGGCCGGGTCGCCGCCGGTGGCAAAAGGCTTGTAGCGCGACCCCAGGAACCCCGCCTCTGAGAACCGCCCTTGCGGCTCGGTGAGCACGATATAGGGCGGAATCAGCCCGGCGTACCCGGTGCCGTAGCCCTTGAAGAGCGAGACGACGGCCCCGACGCTCGGGAACACGTCGCGGCCGCCGGGCGGCCGTCCGGTCTGCACCATGTAGGCGGCGGTCTCGTGCGCGTTTATGCCGTGCGTCATGCTGCGGATGATGGAATACTTGTCGGCCTGTTTCGCCAGCAGGGGCAGGAGTTCGCCGATGATGATGCCTGGCACGTTTGTCGGAATCGGCCTGGCCAGGTCGCCGCAGTAATCGCGCCCTGCGTCCGGCTTCGGGTCGAACGTGTCGAGGTGCGCCGGGCCGCCCCACAACCAGATTTGGATGACCGCCCTTGCCCTGGGCGCGGCGGGGCTTTGCCCCGGCAAAGCCGCGGCCGGCTGCGTGGCGGCCGCGGCGCCTGCCGCGAGGCGGTCGGCCAGCAGGAGGCCGGCCGCGCCGGCAAGACCGTGCCGCATCGCATCACGCCTGGACATGCGCAGGCCTTCCGGCCCCAACATGCCGCCCGCATTCTCTCTTGCACTCATGTTTGCACCTCGCCATGCACCGTCAGTGCCGGTAGAGAAACTCCGTGCTATTGACCAGCGCCCACGCAACATCGGCAAGAGGCGTGCGCCTTGCCCCGCCGGCAAAGCCGCCGCCCGGAAAACCTCCGCCGGGGAACCCACCTCCGCGGAAAGCGCCGCCGCCCGGAAGGCCCCCGCCGCCGGAGAAGCCGCCGCCGTCCTTGGCGCCCGACAGAGCGTATGCCGCCACGACCTTCAACTCTTCGTCCGTAGGATAGCGCGAGAGAATCGTCAGGTAAAGCGCGTCGGCGGCCTCACGCGGCCGGGTTTTATACTGCATGAGGCCGCGAAGTTCGGAACTCTGCTCAATCTTGCGCTGGACGTGGCTGGAGTTCAACAGGTGCAGCCGCTGGGCCGCCGTGAAGCGGTTGCTGCGCTCCGACTCAAGGCCCGTGTCGCGCGGCGGACGGCCGAAAAGTTCCAGGAAGGAACTCGTGATGCTGCCGTCGGGCAGCGCAATGGAACGCACCGTCTGCGGCACGAATGCAAAAGGCTCGGGGATTGCGCTGCTGTAATTCTCGCTCGTTCCGGTAACCTGGCAGATAGCGTCTATCAGAACCTCTGCCTCAAGCCGGCGGAGCGGGTAAAAGGCGAAATTGGCCGCCGCCTCGGCCTTATTGCTTCGCGGAATTGAAGACAGGCGGTAAACGTCAGAGTTCAGTATCAGCCGGTAGATGTGCTTCAGGTCGTAGCGCGATGAGATCAGTTCCTTCTCCAACCACGCCAGGAGTTCAGGATTGCTCGGCGGGTTGTTCGGCCGGATGTCGTCCGGCTCGTGGATTATGCCGCGACCCAGCAGCCACGACCAGATGCGGTTCACGATGTTGCGCGCGAACCAGGGATTCTTCGGATCGACCAGCCAATCGGCAAAGACCTCCCGCGGGTCCCGCTGCGGGTCGAGCCGGGCCGGGGTTCCATCCGGGAACTTCGGCGAGGCTTGCGCCGCGGGGCCGGCCTGCGGCGCGAGAGTCTTGCCGGGATCCAAGAGGACGATTTCCTCCTTCCATTCCGCGGTGGCCTTGTAGCCGACCCGCGAGAAGAAGGCCGCCATGTCCGACAACTGGTCCTTGGGCCATTTCTCGGCCCGCGTACCCATGAACGTCAAGGCCACGGCTTGCGCAATGGCCTGCGGTTCCCTGCTCTGGATGGCGCGGTAGAAGTTGACCGGCGGCACGCGGAAGTTGCTGCCGCTCTCCGTGAGCATCTCGCGGACGAACCGGTCGTACGGCTTGTTCTCCTTGATGGACGCCCGAATCCAGCGGTGATACGCCTGTGCCGCGTTCGGCCACAGATTGATGGGGAACTCCGCCTTGACCCGCAACAGGTCGCTCCACTTCATCGCCCAGTAATCCGCGAACTCCTCCCGCGCCAGCAGGCGGTCAATCAAGGCCCGGCGCTTGGTCGGGTCATGGTCCGACAGAAACGCCCGCGCCTCCTCGGCGGTGGGCAGCGTGCCGATAACGTCCAGGTATGCGCGGCGAACGAACACGGCGTCCGAGCAGAGATTGGCCGGCTGGATGCCCAGGCGCTGCAACCTGCCGAAAACCAGTTTGTCAACCTGGCTCTCGGGCGGCGGGGCGGCGGGGCCCTCAAAAGGGCTTGTCGCCGCCCCGGCTGCCGCGGCTGCGGCCAGGGCCGCCAGGGGAACAACCGAAAAAATAAATGCTGTCTTGGTCATACTCCCTTAAACCCAACTGTAGCACGCGTGGTTCGCCGGTTCGGCCCGGGGGTGCCATGCTTTCCGCGGCGCTTGCGAAAGCATGGTCGTACGCCGCAGGGCGCATGCCGAGCGGCACGTCCTGGGCGGTCATGGCGCGGATGCGGAGCATGGTTGAAACAAGCCCCACGCACCGCGTGGGGATGCATGGTGCGGCCCGATCATCCCCCGGCGGTGCCGGGGGCTGAAGCAATCGGCGGCCGACCCGCCTGCCGGCCGAGGGTCAACTGCTTGAGCGCAGCGTAGATGAGGGGGTCGTCCTGGTGGCCCTTGAACTCGAAGGGGACGTACTGGTTGAGGGTGTTGAGCATGAGTCCCCACGAGCATCCGCTGCGGACGGCGGCCTCGGCGGCGCGGGCGCCCTCGCGGCCGGACTTGTCGTCCTCGTTGCAGACGATGGCCTTGCCGTAGACCTTCAGGGCCTGGACCCGTTCAGGGATACGCTCGACGGGCGTACTGTTGAAGTGGATGAGGATGAAGTCTGCGGCCTGGCAGACCTCCTTGTGGCACTGGCCGCCGCCGAGTCCGCTGGCCGAGACGAGCAGCCCGGGGGCCGCCTGCCGCGCGTGCCGGATGAGTTCGGCCACGCCCTGCGGCGTCTTGAGGATTCTGTGGTCGAAGCCCCCGTGGGGGTACTCGTTGGCGATCTCCAGGGCCACGTGGGCGAACCCGCACTGGCGGACCCACCGGGCAGCGTTGGCGACGCCCGCTCTCACGGCCGCCTCGTCCCGAAGGACCTGGTCCTGGCGCTGGTAGTAGCATCCGAGGATGATAGCAGCGCCGGCGGCATCGGCCGCTTCGATGACCCGCCGCACACGCGCCAGGTAGGCCGGGCGCAGAGAACCGTCGGGCTCGAACGCCGAGTTCAGGGCTTCCTCGTAGCCCGGCATGCCGCCCTGGAGGCACAGCGTAAAGCAGCGGACGCCCTGGGCGGCGTAGTCGGGAATCCGGGCGATGAAGGCGTCGGTGTTCTTGTCTGCGTCGAAGCCCGCCGGCCGCGTGGCGTCGTTGCGGTCCTCGAAGGTCGAGTTCACCACGCGGACGTTCATCAGCAGGCCCTCGGCCGGGGCGCCGGGGTAGGTGATTGCGCCGTTCAGATACCAGCGCCCGTCTTTGAGGGCAAGGCGCGTCTTCCAGACGCCCCCCGCCGCGGCAGGCGTGCCGCGGGCCGGCGGCTGGTTCAGCGCGGATGCCGCATCCTCGGCGGCCGGGCGTGCGGCAGCAAAGACCCCTGCCGGCCAGAGCGACGCCAGCAGGATGCCACTGACGAGTGCTCGGGCCATGTCGTCTCCTCCGCTTCGGTTCAGGGCTTGAGAGACTGCCGCACCGTTACCGGCGACCGTCAACCGCCGCCGTAGAACACGTAATGGTCGTACGTGCGCGCATCGCCCCGCTTCTTCTGGTGCTCTTCCAGCGGGCCGTGGAACTCGCAGTGGAAGAAGCGTGTGTCGAAGGCGGCGGGCGGGAGGCGGTCGCGCCGGCCCTGAATCGCTGCGGCCAGGTGGGCAAGGGCAAGCGGGACCTCATCGCCCGTCTGCGCCCACTCGCGCCCGCTGCGGGGGAAAAGGCCCGACCGCGACTGCATCTTCAGGAGGTTGTCGGCCACGCGGCAGGCCAGCCGCAGCATCGCCGGCCGCACGTCGGCCATGCCCGAAGCGTCCGCGAGTTCCAGCAGGCCGTAAATCAGCCGCCAGTCGGCGGTCGTGACGGCCGTCTCTTTGCCGCCGGCCTCGGACGGCGCCGCTCCCTCACGGTCACGGCTCTGATACGGCGCCGCTCCCTGGCGGTCGCGGCTCTGATCGGCCGGGCGGTCGAGGTCGCCCAGGTCGAGCCTGCGGCCCAACTCGCCGACCATCCGCCGGCACTCCGCGTCGCCCGTCAGGCGATACGCCCGGCAATACGCCCAGAAAATCATTCCGTCCGGGCTGCGCGGGGCAAACGATGCAGGCTCGTAGTAGCCCGTCTTGGCCTCCTGCCACGCGAGCGGCGTGCCGTCGGTCATCATGGCGATGAACTTACCGCTCTTGGGGTCATAGCAGGCGCGGGCGTACACCTTGAGGTCCTCCAGCGCCCAGCGGAGGAGGTCGCGGCCGACCTCGGCGCATTTGCCGCCCGCGGCCGAGAGCGTATCGGCCGCCTGCATCTGGACCAGCGGCAGATGATGGTATCGGCTTACCTGGTGGTAACTTGCAACGATCTTCGCCTCGTTGATGGCCGGATGGACGTGCCCCAGGGCGTCCCGGGCGCGGTCATCCTTGCGGTAACTGAGTTGGCCGCCGCAGAGGCCCGTCTTCGGGTCGCGCCCCTGCTGCCAGCGGAGTGCCAGGCGGTGCGTCCAGGCGAGCGCGCCCTGGTCGTTGTCCAGGACGGCGAGATTCACGCCGGCGTGGATGAACGACGGGGTCACGTTGCAGAACGACAGGTTGCCGCCGGCCGTCGGAAACGGCACTTCCGCCGCCTCGCGGAACTCGTGGTCCCACTGCGGCCGGCACGGCTTCTTGACGCTTCCGTGGCGGTTGTAGTCGAGGAGCGGCCAGTCCAGGACGTGCGATGCCCACACCGTTTCCATCACCTTGCGCGTCGCCGCCGGATTAACGCGGTGCATCAGCACGTAGTGCGGCTGGTGGCCCTTCATCTCGTGCACGTCGGCGTACTGGCCGACGGGCTTCTCCGCATCGAGGTCCCAGGCCATGTGGCCGCCCCAGTAGAGGAGGCCGTTGGGGGTCACGAGGCGCTCCAGGGCATACCGTGCGGCGTCTTCGGCGGCCTTGCGGTACTTCTCTTCGCCGGTGAGGCCCGTCAGGCCGTCCAGCAGGCGGATGAGCGGCTGCTGGCTGGCGAAATTGGACAGGACCCACGTTTCGCCGCGACACTGCCAGCGGACGGGCTGGAGCGACTCGGCGTGCAGGCCGTCGACGAAAAGGGGCGTCTTCTGGGGTCCGTACGTGTCCCGCCCGTGCTGGAGCACCGCGTCGGCGAACTTGCGGGCGGCATCGAGATACGGCCGGCCATCCACCTTCGGGGCGTCGGCCGCAGAAGCGCACGCCGCCAACAGGCAACACAGGATGAGGCCGGTCGCCGACGCGCCAAAGCCGCCATGGCGCCGGCGCGCGGCAAACAGAACGGATTGACGAAGTATGCGGCTCATGTCTGTCCTCGCCTTCGGCGCCAATGCGCAAGTTGCGCTGTGGTTTCAGGGCCCTCCCAGGCCGAAGACCGTGGCCGTCACGTCGAGGCCGATAAGTTCCTTGATGCGTTCATTCATCGGCCACGGCCACAGCGGCTTGTCGGTCAACTTGCCGTTCTCGTAGCGGTAGTAGATGTGGGCGCCTTCCTGCGGCGGCCTGGGCTGGAGCATGGCCTTCCACGCCGCGCGGCCGGCGTCGCCCGCGGCACGCAGCACGTTGCCGACTTCTCCGCCCTTGATGACGATATCCGACCCGCCGACGGCCGTCAAGCCGCGCCCGTCGGCGTTACGCAGGCTGAACGGCCGGGCCGGCGCCGCCCCGTCCTCCACGATGGCCGCGCAGTTCTCGAACCAGGCGTCGCGGGGCTGCCGCGCGGAGATGCCGAACAGGCCCGGCGGCGGAGCAATCATCGACTCTGCGCCGCGGTACGTGCCGTCAAGCAGCACCAGCGTGTCGCCCGGCTTCGCCGCGGCCCAGAAGCGGGCCACGGCCAGGGGCTTCTCGGGCGCTCGCCCGTCGGCCTGCCCGTCGGGCGAGGCGTAGTACGTTGCGGCAATCGCGCCGCTCGCCGAGGCGCCGAGGCAGAGCGCCGCAAGCACCCACCCTGGCCCGCCGGTGCGGCTGGGCGGGCCGTGGCCCGGCCGCGGACGAATCATCCGGCCAGTCATCCGGCGCTCCTCACGCCCAAATTGCGGACGTGCATGCAGCCTTCCGGCTTGCTGGTCTCAACGTGGCCGCCCCCGGGGCGGAGACTCGCCGACGCGCCATAGCCGCTATGGCGACGGCGCGAGGCAGCGCTACCGCATCCCGGCCTTTCCGGTCCGCCAGTCAAAGACGACGGTGCGCCCGCCGGCGGAAAACGCCCACGCGGCCCCGTCGGCGCGGCGGGTGACGCGGGGCGGTTCCATCCCCGCGGCGGCCCAGGAAAGCGCCACGGCGTTCTGCCACAGCGCGGCCCGTTTCCGCAGGCGGACGGCGAACATCGTCTCGCCCTTCTCGTCGCGGCGGCCGGCGGCGGGCACGTCCTCGGCCGACAGGGTCACGCCGTCCGGCGTGAGCGCCTCGGCTCGCAGCGCGGCCTTCTCGCCTCGGAGCACGACGGCCGCACCTTCGCGCGACGCCCGCTTCGACTCCGGGTGGAACCGCAGTTCCAGGTCGGCCTCCGACCCGAGGGCCACGTCGTCCAGCACGAGGAGCACGTCCGGCTTGAGGAACACCAGGTGCCGGACGAACCGTTTCAGGCCGAGGTCGGGCGGATACGCCTCGGTGGCGTCGCCCGCGATGGAATCGAGCGCCGCGCCTGAGACGGCGCCGATGATCCGCGGCCTCGCCTTCTCGCGCAGGCACTCGCTGCCGCGGAACCACATGCTTCCCTCGCCCAGTTGCCCACGCCCGCCCACCACGAGCGTGTTGTGCTGGTCGGTGCGCTTGGCGCGGTAGCCGTCGTCGCGAACCAGCCACTCGCCTCCTCCGAAGAGGACGAAATGATTCGCGTCGGGGTGTACGTGCCCGCCGCCGGGGTCGTACGCGAACCTCGCGGCGGCCTCGTGGCCGATGAACGGGCCGCACTTGAAGACCACCAGCGCGTCCCGCCCCGACCATCCGGAGCGGGCGCTCACCAGGCCCATGTCCTCGAAGTGGCGAAGCGTCGGGAGGCCCGCCGGCGGCTTCGCCTCAACCGACGGGTCGTACCAGACGAGGTTCAGCCACGGGGCGCCGGCCGCGGCGACATCGGCCGCGTCCACCTCCTTCGCCAGCCACTGCGCGTAAGGGTCGCGGTACTCGGCCGCAAGGCGCCGCAGGATGTGGTCCGGCCCGTACCAGTGAGAACGCGGGCAGTCGGCGATATCGACGATCGAGCCCCGTGGCGTCCAGGCCTCGCGCGGCAGGGTAAGATACAGTGCATAGGCGGCCGTGTTGCGCCACCAGGGAGAATCGTAGAGGTTCACGCCGAGCCGGTCGCGCGCCAGGTGCATGAACTTGAGCATGTACTCGGCGCCGTACTCCCAGTATCCGACGCCCTCGTGACTGGCGCCGTCGGGACCCAGCGACGCCATCGTCTGGCGGTACTTCTCCAGCGGCAGGCCGACCCAGCGGTCGGCCCCCGCGACCTCGTCGAAGACGGCCAGCCCGGCGGCAGCCAGGCCGGTAATATTGACCCACAGGTGGTTCTGAAGATACGAACGGTGCCACCACGCCTTGCCCGTGGCGGCGGCCTCGAACATGGCGCCCGCGCGCCGGGCGAACGTGTCGCGGATGGTCCGGCGGGCGTCGTCGCCCAGGTCCGCGTGGCACCAGTCGTACACGAGGGCCAGGCCGAAAAGTTGATGGCCCGCCGCCAGGTCCATGCCGTCGATGCGCCCCAGGCCCCACGTCGGGTATCCGCACGACGCCAGGGCCCAGGCGCGGGAGGCGTCGAGGTACTTGCGGTCGCCCGTCAGCAGCCAGGCCATCGCGAGCGTGGGCATGGCGCCCCCGACCTCGCGCTGCCAGAGTTGCTCGTCGCCGCTGGAGCGGTCGTGCAGGATGTACGCGGGCGGGCCGCGCCTGGCGTAGCCGTCGGCGCGCCCGCGGACTTCTTCCCACAGATTCGCGTGTGTGCCGCGAATCGCCTCGCGCAGCCGCGCGGCCGACTCGGCCGTCAGGTAGAGGCGCGGGCGCGTGCCGCGCACCTTCGCCAGCGGCGCGGGCGCCGGGTCGAGCCGATACTTGTCGAAGACCGCCGCGCCGCCCCCCTCCGCCAGGGCGGCGGCGTGCGCAGCCGAAGCAAACGCCGGCACAAGGCACGCCGCGGCCGGCAGCCACGCCGCCGCCAGGACGCTCGTCAAGGCCACGGTGTGTGGCACGGCCGGCTTGCCCGGCCGTGGCGGACGGCGCCCGAGTTTTTCACGGCCGGCAAGGATGCGGTCCCCGGGCATGGCGGTTTCCTTTCCGAGTACCCCGGCGCCGCCTGCACGTGTTTAACCCCAGGCCCGCGCGGTTGTGCACCGGCCAAAAGGGGGGTGAGCGGAGAAAGGACGGCCATGACGTTCAGTTCGCGCCTGCTGGTCCTGTGCACAGCGATTGCCCTGCCGGGCGCGGCGGCCGAAGCGCAGTCGCCGACGCGCCTCAGCCGCGACGGCGGCGGCGCGGTGTACAACCTGCACCTGGTGACGGACAACGCGCCCGATTACACCGACCTGGCGTCCTTCGTCGAATCATCCACGGGCGCCTGGCAGACGCCCCAGGACAAGTGCATCGCCGTATGGAGATGGGGCCGGCGCAGCCGAAGGCAGACCAGTTGCGCCGTCGAGCACGGGCGGCACATCTGGGACCCCATCCTCCACTACAACTCGTACGGGGCGATGAACTGCGGCATCATCTCCTCTCTGAACATATGCTCGTGGCTCCAACTGGGCTACCGGGCGCGATACGTGCAGTTGGGCGACCACACGGTCAGCGAGGTCTCCTGGGACGGCGGCAAGACGTGGCACCTCTTCGATTCCTCCATGAGTTTCTTCTGCTACAACCACGACGGCCAGGTGGCCGGCTGCCAGGAGATCAAGGAGGCGCACGCCTGCGAACTTTCCGGCGGCAAGGCCGAGCCCGGCCACTACTACTATTACCACGGCGCCCCGCAGTGCGTCTCGCACCCCGGCCCCACGGGCTGGCGGACGGCCGCCGACAACCCGGTCGGCTACGCGCGGACGCTGGACGCCGGGGCGTCGTCCTACACCGACGGGTTCTCCGCGGACCAGTACTGCCAGAACGCCCGCTGGGGCCATCGCTGCGTACTGAACGTCAGGCCCTGCGAGTCTTATACGCGCTACTGGCGGCCGCTGGACAACGCCCGGAAGGGCGGAGACACGGCGGCGGACGACCCCGACTACTTCCGCCCCCTCGCCAACGGCTCCGACCCCGACGACCAGCACGGCCTGAACAACATCCGCGCGAGCGGCGTGTGGGTCTTCGAGCCGGACCTGGCCGACCGCGACTGCCGCAAACTCTTCTACGATTCGGCGGCGGTCGCCTCGTCGGCGGGGACAGGCGGCCCGAACATCCACCCCGCCGAGGCCGGCGCACCCGCGCAGGTCACGTTCCAGGTCTCTGCGGCCAACGTCATCACGTCCATGCGCATCGAGGCCGCCTTCCGGCGCAAGACCGAGGCCGACGCCCTGCGCATACTCGTCTCGCCCGATGCCGGCATCCGGTGGATGCCCGTCTGGCCGGCCGAGAGCACAGGGCCCCAGCGAAATGACCCTGCTTCCCCTGCGGCGCAAAAGCATGGCACGCCGCCGGGGAAGATCGACCTGGCGCTCCGCGAAGCCGTGGCCGGGTTTACGCAGTGCTGGATAAAGTTCGAGATGCTCGCGGCCGCCGACAACCAGGGCGCGGGCCTCGACACGCTCAAGGTGACCACCGTCACCCAACTGAACCGCCGCACGCTGCCGCTGCTGGCGCGGGGGACAAACCAGGTCCTTCTCCGCGCCGATGAGCAGGCCGAGACGGTGGAGTTCTGGCCCGCCCTCCACGCAGGGGCCTACAAGCAGACCGCCGCCGGCCAGAAGGACGTCGCGAGCGACGAGAAGCCCGACGGCATCTACAAGGCCACGCTGGGCGCCGCCGTCAACGGCACGCCGTGCTCGGTCACCTGGCGCCTGGGCGTCCCCACCGACATCACCGACGTCGCCTACTGCGTGGTCGGCACGGTCCGCTCGCCGAAGTCGTACGTATCCCTCCTGCATTCCTGGGACGGGAAGGAGTTCAACGAGTTCGAGCGGCTGAGCGGCGGCGGCTTTCCGTTCGACAGTCAGGTCCGGCGCATCCTGAGCGGCAGCGAGGTTCCCGCCGGCGCCCGGCAGGCCTTCTTCCGCGCGGTGTTCTTCTGTAGCGCGGGGGCCGCCACGTACAACATGCCGGGGATTCAGGACCTTCTCGTCCGCGTCCATCACAAGCCCCGCGACGACGCCTTCCGGCCCATCGAGGTCACCTACCACTGGACGGAGCACCGCGACGGGGGCGACTTCGACCGCTCGCACACCGAGTTGGTCGCCCGCCTGCCGCACCGCTACGTCATCAACGTGGCCGGCCGGCGCGACCCGACGATGAACTCTTTGCGCATCAACCTGAAGGGATACGGGCACGCGGAACGCCCCCCTCCGGCTCCGGCCGCTGCGCGCGGCCAAGGCGCCGCTGCACGCTACGGGTACTCCGACGGAATCGACGTCGGGCCGGGATGCGAGCAAGTCAGGGTGGCCTATCGCTGGGGCAAGTCCCTGGCCGTGGGCAAGCCCTACTCCGCCGGCCGCCCGTCCAGCACGCGCTCGGGGAACCCCGATTCCGACGGCCGCGAACTGACGAACGGCATCGTCATCGCCCCGACCGACTCATGCACCAGCGGCGCGGTGCGGGCGGCGACCGCCTTCTGGGACGCCGGCCCGCCGGTCGCCTTCGTGGTGGACCTCGAAGCCGCGCAGCAGGTCGGCGCCGTGCGCATCGTCACGCACCAGCCCAACGACACCTTCTGCCACCCCAGGAGCATCGAGGTCGCGGTCTCCGCCGACGGGCAGACCTGGCAGCCCGCCGGCGTCCTGCGCCACGATGATCTCTGGAACCCGCCGGGCGATTACGAGGCCTGGGAGCACGACGACGATCCCAGTTACGCCGGGCTGCCGGCCGGAGGCCGCCTGGCCTACGCCTATCCGCTCGCCTTCGAGCGTCCGATGAAGGGGCGCTACGTGCGGCTGGTGTGCACCCCCCTGGACGGCAAGGGCATGGGCCTGTCGGAGTTCCAGGTTTTCGACGGCGTGACCGTGGTGCCCTGGCCTGCCGAGATCCGCCTGCCGGACGGCCCGACGCCGCACGCGGCGGCCGCCGGCCACACCGCCGCCAGGACGCCGATGACGGCCACGGCGATGCGGTCCCCGGGCACGGCGGTTTCCTTACCGTGGCCGACGCGCCCGGGACGGCGGCATGACGATCTGCGTCAGGCAAGGAGAATATTGAGTATTCATTATTCAACATTCTCCTTGCCTTTTCTGCCGCGCGTGGATCGACACCCACGTGCGCACCGGCCACGGGCCGCTCGGGGCACTTTGCCCGCCCAAGACCTGGACGGCCCCGAACCCCCACGCGGCACTCAAGGAAGGCGATACGCCCTCCTGGTTCTACTTCCTCCCGAACGGCCTGGGGGACCCGGAGCACCCGGAGTGGGGCGGCTGGGGCGGGCGGTTCGCTCACGCCGCCGGCGGCCTGTACCGCGACGCCGCCGACGAGGTGGACGGCCGGCGTACCACTTCAAAGCCCCCGGCACCGCCGGGGGATGATCGGCCCGCACCATCCATCCCCACGCGCTGCGTGGGGCTTGTTTGAACCATGTCCGGCGTACCACTTCAAAGCCCCCGGCACCGCCGGGGGCTTTGAACGATGGCCGACCACACGCCGTGCACCTTGTCGATGTCCGGCCCCTTCCAGATGAGGCGGCCGCTGCGGATGACAACGGCCTCCCTTGTGCCGTCGCGGCCGACGTTGGCCGCAAGGTACTCCATGGCCGCGCTCAGCCTTGCCGCATCGACGCCCTGCGACGCGGGCCCGGCCTCTTCCCGGTCTTTCCCGGGGAAGACCATCGCGGCGGGACGTTCCACTGGTTCGGCGGCCGCGGCGGCAGCCGCAAGGTACGCGAGGACGGCGGGCACATACCGGCACAGCCGCGCGAGCATCGGCAGTTCCTTCCAGTGCGCGGCGTGCCGCGCGAGGTCAGTTCTTCGCCTCCGCGTCTTCCTTCGCCAGTTCCGCCGGGTCCTTGTGCCAGTACTGCCTTACGGTGACGGCGTCGCCGAGCGGCATGCCGGCCGAATCGAAGATGCGCGCCTTGACCCGGACTACGTTGCCCTGCGCCAGGTGCCGCCCCGTGCGGCGATCGTAGAACAGTTTCTCGGGGTGCGTGCTCTCTTTCGTAAGGGTGAACGGGCCGGCGTACGCCGGCGAGCCGGCGGAGGGGTCGGTCCCGTCGAGGGTGTAGCGGATGGCGCCGATGGGCGGCGCGGACATCCGCACGGTGACCGGCTCCCAGAAGTAGAAGAAGCCGCCGCGCTCGCCGCCCAAGAGCCCCTCGGCCCGGACCTCGACGAGGCCCAGGACCCGGTCGAGCCGCCGGTCGGCGTCGGCGGCGCGCGCGGCAAAGTCGGCCCAGGTCTTCCCGGCGTCGGGGTTCCAGATGCGCTCGCTCATGGCGTGGATCCGCTCGCGCAGGCTGGGGAGTTCCGCCTCGGCCGGCTGCTCCCAGGCGCACATCTGCGCGCCGAGGACCGGGTCGGTCCGCTTAAGTTGGATATGAATTCGAGTGTTGATGTGGTGTTCCCACAGCCAGGTGTTCCAGTTCTCGTAGATGGTCCTGGCGGGCCACTTTCGCGCGCCAACCACGTAGAGCGGTTTCCAGGCCGTGTTTATGACGGCGTACCCGCGGGCCACCAGGCGGTCGGCCGGGTTGTAGGCCGACTCGAAGGGCATCACGATGATGTCCTTGGGGATCGCGACCCCGCCGCCGCCGTCGCCGCGGAACCCTTCCCAGCAGATCGTCTGCTTGCCGTGTTTGCGGACGATGCCGTCGGCCCGCACAATGTAATAGTTGTACAGGCCCTCCGCGCCCTGGATGCCGTGGGCGGCCATGAACGCCTTCTCCTCGTCGGACTGGCCCACGCCCTTCAGGTCGCACTCGTCGGCGCCGATGTGGACGTACGGCGACGAGGCGAACGTCTCGCATATCTCGCCGATGAGCGCGTCCAGCCCCGCGTACGTCTTCTCGCTCGCCATGTCGAGGCAACTCGTGCCCTTGCGGCCCCAGAGCGTCCTCAGGGCGCCCGAGTGGTGGCCCGGCCCCTCCAGTTCCGGCACCAGCGTCACGCCGCGCTCGTCCGCGAACCGCACCAGGTCCTTCAGTTCCTCCGGGGTGTACGTGCGGCGCTGGCCTTTCGCGGCCGAATGCAACTCCGCCAGCGCCCGCGACGGAAACGTGAACGACTCCTGGTCGTTCAGGTGCAACTGAAGGTAGTTTATCTTGTACAGGCGGCACATCCGGATGAGCGGCCGAAGCGCCTCCACCGGGTGCCAGTGCCGGGCCACGTCGACCAGCAGGCCGCGGTACCGCGCCGCCGGCTCGTCTTCGACCGTCATCCGGGGGATTCGCACCCTTCCGTCGGCGGCATCGACGGCCTCCACGAGCGTGGCCGTGCCCCAGGCCGCACCCCGGTACGTTCGGGCCTCGATGACGATCCCGGCCGGCCCGGCCGTCGCGCGATATCCCTCTTCGGCCTGGACGGCGGGGTTGATGCGAAGCGCGATGTCGCCCTGCCCTGCCGCGCCGCCGGCCGCCGGCAGCCTCACCCCCGTGCTGAAGTAGATTTCTTCGGCCAGCACCCGGGCCAGCGCCAGGAGGCTGGGGTCTTCGGCGACGATCCGGCCCGTCGGCCCTACTTCCACTCCGCCGCTCCCCAGGACCACGGACCTGGGCCAGGGCACGAGGCCAGGCGCGGCCTCGCTCGCTGAGGCCGGCCTTCCCGCGGCGTCGCCCCCTGGCACGGCAGGCGTGAGGCCCGCCACGGCACGGCTCGCGGCCGTGCCAGGGTGGCCTGGCGGCTGGCTAGCCGGGCAAGCGCCGGCAAAGACGAAGAAGGCCGCGGCCGCAGCCGCAAGCCGCGCGAGGACGGCGCCCGCGCGCCGCCGCAGGCATGTGCGCATCGCCAGTTCCTTGTCACTTCCGGCCGGCCTCCGCCCGCCAAAGCGGGCTATGGCCCGCGTAGGCCGGAGGCACCGAAGATGTACAGAACGGCCTCCCCCGCCGGCGGGGCCGTAAAATCGCGCGGTGCGCCGCCGGCCACGTTCTCGCCCGCCGCGGCCTTTCCGGCCGCAGGGTCGAACCACTCCACCGACAGCGTTCCTGCGGCGGCGGAGAGGTCCACCGTCGCCTTGCCGCCGTCGGGCAGATAGACGAGGTACTCGGCGCCCGCCTTCGCGGCGTTGGCCAGGCAGTAGCCCGTGGATGCCAGGCTGCCCTGCGGCGTCATGGCGGCAAGGTTCACGCGGCGGGCATAGCGAAGGGCGTAGCCCATAGCGCGGCGGACGGGGTTCCACTTGTCGTCGGCCCGCGGGCCGAGGACGCCGCCGTCGTACGGGTCCATGAAGATCGGGTTCAGGCCCCGCGTGAGGCTCTTCCAGACCCACGCGGAGTTGCCGCCGATGCCCCACAGGTGGTCAGTGTCGGTGATGACGACCTTGCGGCCGTCGGCGGGCGGCGGATTGTCGCGGTAGTTGAAGCCCTTCGGAACGTCGGTCGTCGGGTTCGGCGAGACCCAGTCGGCCGGGCCGTCGAAGAGCGTCTTGTTGCTGCCGCCCTTGTACTGGAACGTCATACCCACGGGGTGCTGCTTCGGCCGGCCCTTCTCGTAGTTGTGGATGAAGTTAATCATGTGGTACTGCCACTCGGTTGACGGCGGGTGGTTCTCGTTCGAGATTTCGTAGAGCACGTTGTCCAGGTCGCCCACCGTGTCTATTACCTTGCGGACGCAGGCTTCCTGGGCGGCGGTTACGGCGGGCCGGCCGAGTTCGTGGACCTCCACGCCGCTGCCGTCGCCGTTTGCGTCGCCGTCGATGCCGTTTACGTTGTTGGCGGCGTTGTAGGGGTGGCCCTTCCAGGCGTCGGGGGCGAACTGCGTGGCCCATCCCTCGAAGAGCATGACCGATACGTATATGCCGCGCTCGCCCGCCGCCGCCACGCGAGACCGCAGCCGCCCGAAATACTCCGGGTCGTACTTCGTAAGGTCGAACTTCGGCTTGCCGTCCAGCGCCAGGCCCGGCCCCGTGCGGGCGTACGGCTGGGGCGCCGCGTTGTGGACGGCCGTTTGCCGGTTCCCCTTCGTGTTCCACGAGACCGGCTCCCACGTCCACAGGCGGATGAAGTTGTGGCCGTACTTTTCCAGGAAGTCCAGGTAGGCGGCATAGTCGAACGCCGCCGGCGGGTCGGCCGGGCCCATGTCCACGAGGTTCGGCCACGTGTGCGAGCCGACCAGCAGGACCGCCCGGCCGCTCGCGTCGCAGAAGTACCGCGGATTCTGCGGATGCGCCTTCAGCGGCCCCGTGGCAGGGGCGCGGGCCGCCTTGGTCGGGGGTGCATCTGCGGCGGCCGCATCCAGCACGCAAGCCGCGGCCAGCGCAACAAGCACCAGCACAACAAGAATTGCGCGGGCCACACCGCAGCACTGCGGCGGACGAACGTGGCGGTTCATAGGCTACTCCTTTGACCCCTCCTGATGCAGGACCGCCTGGCACGCCAGGCGCAGGTATTCCTCGTAGGCCCACTGGCCGCTGCCGCCCGTCTGGCGGGTGATGACAAGGTCCAGGCTGGGCGTCCACGCGATGAGTTGCCCGCCGGACCCCGGCTTGAACCGCGCATCGGCGGGGATGCCCCTGCCCCGCTCGCCGCCCAGGCGCCCCGGAAGTTCCCAGCCGTGCGAGAACGACTGCGCGTCGCGCTCAAAACTTTTTATGCCCGTCACGGCATGTGTGGGCGCGGCCGTCTCGTCGATGAACCACTTCGGGACCACCTGGCGTTCCCGCCACCGCCCGCCGCGAAGCAGGCAGTAGCCGATGCGTGCGCCCTCCCGCGCGGGCAGGCCCAGCGCGTGCGACGGATGGCGCCCGATCTTGCCGTCGAAATACTCGAACCACCACTTCTCGATGCCCAGCGGCTCAAAGAGTTTCGCGGTTGCGAAGCGGTCGTAGTACCCGTCGTCTTTTGATGTTGTTAGTTTGTGTGAATAGCCGATTCTCACACGGGGGTCAGGATACCGGGGAGGATCGGCATGAACAAGCGATATGTGGTTCGGTTGACAATCGAAGAG
>Ga0194112_10001533_pt1 | contig 33932 bp, 39 predicted proteins | sample TA2MahC400mmetaG_FD_146191 | JGI IMG/M metagenome (GOLD analysis project Ga0194112, IMG submission 146191) | Freshwater microbial communities from Lake Tanganyika, Tanzania - TA2015016 Mahale Deep Cast 400m | ecosystem: Environmental > Aquatic > Freshwater > Lake | place: Tanzania: Lake... | reverse complement strand
GGCCACCAGCTCCTGCACCTGACGGCCCAACGTGATCTCCTGCTCATGGGTCAGCAGCGGCACACGGCCGATATCCCGCAGATACGAACGCACCAAATCCGTTCCCCCCGGCAGGGAGGGGTCGGAACCGGAGCGGATCACGGGCAGCGAAGGCATCGGAGCCGGGAGTTACGAAACCGAAGTGTTTCGGAAACCTATCACTTTTTTCCTGAGAGCAAAATGCTTTTGGGATCAGCGCTCCCATGGCTGCCGAACGACTGCAAAAGCTGATTGCCCAGGCTGGGATCTGCTCGCGCCGCCGCGCTGAAGAGCTGCTGCGGGCTGGCCGGATCCAGGTGAATGGCAGCGTGGCCCAGCTGGGGGATCGGGCTGATCCCCAATGCGATGCCATTGCCCTCGATGGCCGCCCTTTGCAGGCCGCCGCGGCCCCGCTGGTGCTGCTGTTGAACAAGCCGGCAGGGGTGCTCAGCAGTTGCCATGACCCCCAGGGCCGCCCGGTGGTGCTGGATCTGCTGCCCCCGGAGCTGGCGCGGGGCCAAGGTCTGCACCCGGTGGGGCGCCTGGATGCCGAGAGCCGCGGTGCCCTGCTGCTCAGCAACGACGGAACGCTCACACTCGAGCTCACCCATCCCCGCTACGCCCACAGCAAGACCTACCGGGTCTGGGTGCGCGGCGAACCCAGCCAGGCGACGCTCGATCGCTGGGCCCGCGGTGTACCCCTGGATGGACAGCCCTCCCAGGCGGTGCGCCTGCAGCTGCTCCAGCGGGGGCAGGGCCGCACGCTGCTGGAGTTGGTGATGGGGGAGGGCAAAAACCGCCAAATCCGCCGCACTGCAGAGCTTCTGGGGCATCCGGTGCTGGATCTGCAGCGGATTGCCATTGGCCCAATTGCCCTGGGCGAGCTACCAGAAGGTCGCTGGAGGCGAATTCACCCCCAAGAATGGGACACCCCACCATCAAGGCATTAATGCCGCGGTTTGCCCTCTCGATCCCCTGGCTGCGGCGGCGCGACCAGAGCCCTGGCGACAGCGATGCAACCGCTCCATCGGTGGATCCGCTGCTGGAGGCCGGCCAACGGCTAAGGGAGGAGCGGGAAGCTCGGGGCCTGAATCTGCGCCAGATGGCCCTGGAAACCCGCATCAGCACCCCGGTGCTCGAAGCCCTGGAGCGGGGGTGGCGTGATCGCTTGCCGGAGGGGGCTTACCTCAAAGCGATGCTGCCGATGATCGAGCAGCATTTGGGCATGCCCGAAGGAAGCCTCTCGGCCGCACTGCCCGAGGCGAATCCCAAAAAGCCCGTGGCCGTGGAAAGCAGCAGTGGCGGCCTGCTGCAGGGCTTCAACCCCCTCTCCATTGATGTGTTCAGCAGCTGGCAGGGCAGCGTTCTCTATGGGGTGATCACGCTCGGGCTGATCTACGGCATCAATCTGTATCCACGGATCCTGCTGCAACCGGTTCCCCCGCAACCCCTGCAGACCGCCAGCAAGCCAGGGGCTGTGGGATCCATCACCCTGCTGTCGGTGTATCCGGAACTCAAACCGCTGCAGCAAGCCAAGCAGGGGGTCGGCTTCAAGGCCCTGGGTCAGCGCCCATAGCGCTGGGCCATCTCTCCGTAACCCCGCAGCGCCCCACGAATGGAATCGAGGGGCTGATGCAGGCGCCACTGCCAGTTCCCCTCCGTGGTGCCGGGGGTGTTGAAGCGGGCCTCGTCTCCAAGGTTCAGCAAATCCTGCAGGGGCACCACCGCCCAGTCGGCACGACTGGAGAGGGCTAACTCCAAGAGCTGCCAACCGGGGGCATGCACCGGGCCAATCAGGGCTTCGACCTGCTGCCGGATCTGCTCTGAGGCGCCCTGCCACCAGCCGATGCAGGTGGCGTTGTCGTGAGTGCCGGTGTACACGAACCAGCGGTTGCCCTGGAAGTTCTCGGGCAGATAGGCGTTGCCTGGATTGCCATCAAAAGCGAACTGCAGGATCTTCATGCCCGGCAGGGCGTAGCGATCCCGCAAGCCCTCCACATCGGGGGTGATCACGCCGAGGTCTTCGGCGATCAGGGGCAGTTGCCCGCCGTAGCCGCGCCGCAATTGCCGCAGCAGGCTGTTGCCAGGCGTTCGCTTCCAGACACCGTGTTCAGCGGTGCGATCGGCTCCCGGCACAATCCAGGCGGCCGCCAGGGCCCGGAAATGGTCAATGCGCAGCAGGTCAAACACCGCCAGCTGCCTCTGCAACCGTCGCTTCCACCAGCGAAAACGGCTGAGGCGGTGGAGAGTCCAGCGATAGACCGGCGTTCCCCAGAGCTGCCCGGTTTCTGAGAAGTAGTCGGGGGGAACACCGCTCTGCTGCAGGAGCTGTCCGCCGGCCTTCACCGAAAACAGGTTGCGATTGCTCCAGACATCGGCGCTGTCATGGGCGACGTAGAAGGGCAGATCGCCGATTACCTGCACGCCGCGACGGCGGGCGTGATGCAACAACCGTTCCCACTGCAGTTGCAGTTGCCACTGCAGCAGGGCTTCGCGGCGCAGCGCCTCGGCCTGCTCCTGATCGAAGGCTTGCAGAGCGGAGCGCTGCCGCCGGGCCAGCGGTTCGGGCCATTGCCACCAGGGCTGATCGCCATGCAGTGCGCGGATTACGACAAAGCGGCAGTGATCTCTCAACCAGTGCTGTTCGCGCTGCCGCCAAGCCTGGAACGCCTCCTGCTGCTCGGCGGGCCAACTGGTTTGGCGCTGCAGCAACGCCTGGGCCAACTGCTGGGAGCGCAGGGTGGCCAGCTTCGAATCAAGCCGCTCGCAGCCCCCGCTGCTCAGGCCCTGAAGATCCGCTGCCTGCAGCAGCCCTTCGGCCACGAGCGCTTCGGCATCGAGGAACCAGGGGTTGAGGGCAAAGCCGCTGGGGGAGCTGTAGGGGGAGCCGAGGGAATCGGTGGGAGCCAGGGGCAACACCTGCCAGGCCTTGATGCCCTGGTCGGCGAGGGCATCAATCCACTGAAAAGCCGCCGCCCCGAAACTTCCGCAACCCGGCGTTCCGGGCAGGGCGGTGAGATGCAGCAGAACGCCGGCCCGTCTCATGTCTGAGGCAGCCGGTAGCGACTGATGATCCGCTGGGCGAAGGAGGGGATGTGCGCCTCAACCTTCTCGGGATGGTTGCGGCGCAGCCAGAGGGCGTTGCGGGTGAAGTGGGAGTCGATCGAGAAGCGCCCGTATTCCAGGCCCTGCGGGCCAAAGCGTTCCACGAAGAAGCCGATCAAGTTGGCGACCCAGATCGGCAGCTTCACCGCTTTGTCGTAGGCCTCGATGCCCTGCTGAACCGCCGCCTGCCGCTGACCGCGACTGGTGACCGGAGCCACATCCAGTTCCGCCTCCACCAGATCGAGCAGCTGCTGACCGCGGGGGTTGCGCACCGTGAGCCATTGCCGACCGAACGTCGCTCCCATGTAGCCCACCACCAGATCAGCGCCGGCATTGGTGTAGTCAAAGCAGCTCAGACAGCTCGGCGCGAACACATCTTTGAGCTTGGGGGTGTCGAGCCCGAAGAAGGGCACCGTTTCCTCGCGGCCGTCGCTGTGGCGGAAGTGAATGCGGAAGTCCTGCATGAACTCGTAGTGCACCACCGTCTCCGGTGAACTGATGGTGGTCTCGAGAAAGGTCTGAAGACCCTCGCGCGAGACATTGTCGGTGCAGGGCAGACCCAGCACGTAGAGCTCATCGAGCGGAAGGGTCGGCTGCACAGCCCGCAGGGCCTGGATCTGGCAGCCCACGCCGATGGCCAGCAGCTTGCGGATCCCACTGCCGGGGAGCTGCTCAAGCACCTCCAGGTTCGGGGAGAGGGTGGGCTTGTTCACCCGGGCGCTCAGCACCTCCTCCGGGGTGCGGGCGAGCCGGGGCACCGGCGTGAAGCGGTCGTTCTCGCTCTGACCCACGCAGAGCACCGCATCCACCAGACCGCTCTCGAGGGCCAGCACGCCGATGCGACTAGCGATCCCTGTCCACTGGGCGCCTGCAATCGGCGAGCGCAGCCGGGCGCTGAGCATGCGCTGCTGCACCCCGAAATAGAGCTCGTCTTCGTTGTCGAGGTCTCGGCTGCGGCCATGGGCTGCGGCCTCCATCGCCTCAAAGCGCTGGTTCAAAAAGGCGCAGCTGTCTTTGACATAGGCCACCCAACGGCTGTCGCAGAGCCCGCACTGACTGCAAAGGTCCTTGGCCGGGTAGGTGCTGCCCTTGGCCAGGGGCTTGGCCCGTTCATGGGGCAGCACAGATCCAGGGGAAGAAGCAGCGGAAGACAAAAGAATGGGCCCGGCAGCACAACCAGTGGGATCAAGCTATCGGTCACCGCGATCCCTCTGAGCTGGGCCAGAGTGGGCCCACCTGATTTGTTGATCCATGGCCAGGGCCGTCACGCCGGTGCAGCGCAGTGCGCGCCAGCGTGGGGCCATCAGGCTGCTGGGGGCCGGAGTCGGCGTTGCCGCAGGGGTTGCTCTGCTGGGACTCATCTGGCCGGAGCCGGATCGCTCTGTTCTCGAAGACGGCCCACCGACCGCCGAAGCCCTGGCGGAACGTCCCAGCCGGCCGCTCACGGTTCTGTTGATTGGCTCGGATGCCGACCGCAGCGGTGCCCCCAGCAATGGGGCCGCACCTTCTGGACCGGCCAACAGTGATGCCCTGCTGCTGGTGCAAATCGACCCGGAGGGTCCTGTTCAGGTGCTAAGCCTGCCGATTGAGGCGGCGGTGCGCCTGCCGGGGGATGCCAAGCCCGTGTCGCTCGGCAGCCTCTACCAACGCGGAGGGCCCGCCTTGGTGGCCAGCGCCAGTGCCGAACTGGTGGGTCTGCCGAAAGGGCAACCGGAGCGCTACGTGGTGCTGCCGCGCTCTGCGCTGCGGGAGTTGGTGGATCGGCTGGGCCGAGTCGAGCTCTCCCCGGATCGCAGCATGCGCTACGCCGACAAGAGCCAGAAGCTCTCGATCGAGCTGGAGGGTGGCCTGCAGGAGCTGAGCGGACGCCAGGTGGAGCAGCTGCTGCGCTTCCGCGATGAGGAAGGCGGCGAGGAGCGCCGGCGCGATCGCCAGCAATTCACCCTGGAAACGCTTCTGCGGCAGATGGGGCAGAGCCGGCAGATCCGCAGATTGCCGGATCTGGTGAGCGACCTGCGCAGCCAGAGCGACACCAACCTCACCCAGGGGGAGGCCTTGAGCCTGCTGTCGGCCGCCCTGATCCACAACGACAGCGTGCGTTTCGAGCGCCTGCTGCTCAAGCCGGCACTGCGGCCGGAGATCAAGCTCCGGGAACTGGAAGCCCCCTCACTCCAACCGCGTTGGCCCCAGTCGGCTCTCTAGGCAGTGTTTGAGATGCAGTTGTTCCTCGATGGCCGGATCCGACGTGCCGTCGGGGAGCGAGCCCAGCCAGGGCAGTCCGTCGCGGCGGCGCTCCTCTGGCCGCCAGGTTCCCCCACACTGCACCACCCCCACCAGGGGCACTCGGTAGTGCTGCAGCAGGATCACTTGGCTGCGGGCCTGGCCATCGCAACGCTCCGCCTCACTGACCAGCAGGCAGGTGGGAAGCCTCCAAGCCCCCAGCAGCTCAGCCCAGCAACTCGCGGGAGGTAGATCCTGGGCTGGAGGCACCGCGAGCGGCTGCAGCCAGGCCCAGGCACACCCCAGCGAGGCCTGGAGCTGCTGATCCGGGGCCTCAGCATCGGCCGGCAGGGGCGGCAGCAGGCGGCGCTCCAGGAGGGCAGCCAAGCGATCGGCCAGAGCGGCTGGCACCCCCCCTGGAGACACCAGCACCAATCCGGAGGCGGCGGAGGTCATGGGAGGAAGGATGAAGGCAAGGCTGACCGTGGTCCGGGTGGCTTCTACGATCGGGGTTCACCCGTTTGCGCAAGCGGCCCCGTGACCAGTTTCCTGACCGCAGAACGGGTCGATCAGGCAAGCATGGGGCACGACACCAAGCGCCTGCGCCTGTTCAGCGGCACCTCGAATCAGGCTCTGGCCAGGGAAATCGGCGCCTACCTCGGTGTTCCCGACGGTCCGCGGGTGATCAAGCGCTTTGCCGACGGCGAGCTCTACATCCAGATCCAGGAATCGATCCGGGGCTGTGATGTCTTCCTGATCCAGCCCACCTGCGCTCCGGTGAACGATCACCTGATGGAGCTGCTGGTGATGGTGGATGCCTGCAAGCGGGCCTCCGCGCGGCAGATCACCGCGGTGATCCCTTACTACGGCTATGCCCGCGCCGACCGGAAGACCGCCGGGCGCGAATCGATCACCGCCAAGCTGGTGGCCAACCTGCTGGCTAAATCCGGGGTGGATCGGGTGCTGGCGATGGACCTGCACTCCGCCCAGATCCAGGGCTACTTCGATATTCCCTGCGACCACATCTACGGATCTCCGGTGCTGGTGGACTACCTCTCCGGGCGCAACTTCGGTGATGTGGTGGTGGTCTCCCCTGACGTGGGTGGTGTCGCCCGTGCCCGCGCCTTCGCCAAACAGCTGAACGACGCGCCTCTGGCGATCATCGACAAGCGCCGCTCCGGCCACAACGTGGCGGAAAGCCTCACGGTGATCGGCGATGTGGCGGGCAAAACCGCGATCGTGATCGACGACATGATCGACACCGGCGGCACCATCTGCGCCGGTGCCCGCCTGCTGAGAAAGAACGGGGCCACCCAGGTGCTGGCCTGCGCCACCCACGCCGTGTTTTCACCGCCGGCGGTGGAGCGCCTGTCGGAGCCTGGTCTGTTTGAAGAGGTGATCGTCACCAATTCGATCCCGCTCAGCGACGAGCGCCGCTTCCCCCAACTGCAGGTGCTGTCGGTGGCCAACATGCTGGGTGAGGCGATCTGGCGCATCCACGACGAAAGCTCCGTGAGCTCGATGTTCCGTTGAAACGGGGCCTCGCCCTGCTCGCAGGCCTGTGCCTCGCAGGCCTGATGCCGCTAGCCCCCGTCTGGTCGGCGCCACGGCGCATCGGGGTCTGGCTCACCAACAGCCCCAGCCCGCTCTACTACAAGCCCCAGCGCCTGGAGAGCGCGGTGCGGGAGCTCTCGGAGGCGGGCTTCAACACCCTCTACCCGAACGTCTGGAGCCGCGGCACCACCTTCCACCGCAGCAGCTGGGCACCGATGGAGCCGGCCCTGGTGCAAAGCGGAGCCAGCCATGATCCGATCTGCCTGATGACCAGTGCCGCCCACCGGCGCGGCATGCGAGTGATCCCCTGGTTCGAATACGGCCTGATGGAGCCGGCCGATGCGGCCGTGGTGCGCAGCAACCCCGAGTGGGTGCTGCAAAAACGCGACGGCAGCAGCACCGTGGTGATGCACGGCAAAGAGATGGTGTGGCTCAACCCCGCGCACCCGGGCGTGCGGCAGCGCTTTCTCGGCTTGATCGGCGAAATCGTGCAGCGCTGCAAGGTGGATGGCATCCAGCTCGATGACCACTTCGCCTGGCCGGTGGAGCTGGGCTACGACCCCTACACCCGGGCGCTCTACCAGCGGGAGATCGGCCAGCAGCCACCCGACAACCACACCGACCGCACCTGGATGGTGTGGCGGCGCAAGCAACTGAGCGGGCTATTGCGGGAGTTGCGCGCCACCCTCAAGCGCAGCGGCCAGGGCAGCCCCTACGTGAGCCTGTCACCGGGCCCCTTCCGCTTCGCTTACAACCACTGGCTGCAGGACTGGGAGCTCTGGGCCCTGGGCGGACTGATCGATGAGCTGGTGGTGCAGAACTACGCCTATTCGCTCAAGGGCTTCGAGCGCGACCTCCAACAACCGGCCCTCGTAAAAGCCAGCGGCTGGGGGATTCCCGTGGAGATCGGCATCCTCTCGGGCTTCGGTGGTCGCACCACACCTATTCCCATCCTCAGCGAGAAGGTGCGTCTGGCGGCCGAGCGCGGCCACGGGGTGATCTATTTCTATTGGGAGGGTCTCTGGGGAATCCATTCCGGATCCGAAGGACCCAACCTGCGGCAGTCAGGCTTCAGTGCGCTGCACCGGAACCTCAGGCCTTAAGGCTCTGATCCACCACTTCCCGGCTGTTGGGGGAGAGGTCGTGCGCCGCCAGGGCTTCGAGGGCCTCCCGCATCCGCTCACGGCGCTCGGGCCCGTAGCTCTGCCAGCGGCTAAACACCTTGGCCATCCGCGAGGCGGTGATCGGGTTGCGGCGATCCACCGCAGCAATCTGCTCGGCCATGAAGCGATAGCCGCGGCCATCGGCGGCATGGAACTGCATCGGATTGCCGGCGAAGCTGCCCAGCACCGCCCGCAGTGAATTGGGCGCGGCCGGATCAAACCGGGGATGTTCCAACAGCTGATGGATCCGGGCCACCCCATCACCAAAGGGCGTCGACGCCTGGAGGGCGAACCAGGCATCGAGGATCACCGGCTTGTGCTGCCAGCGTTGGTAGAAGGCCTCCAGGGCGGCATCCCGTTCAGGGCTGTCGTGACACTGCAAGGCCCGCAACCCAGCGCGCGACAGGCTCATCGACGGACCCTGCACCGCCGCCGCCGCTTCGGCCCGGGCGCCTGCATCGCCTGCGGCGATGCGCCAGCTCCAGGCGGTGGCGCTGAGCTGACGATCTCCCACCCCCCCGGGCCACTGCTGCAGCCATTGGGGCCGGCAACGCTCCAACGCCTGCTGGAGGGGCTCCTCCAGGGCCTCCCCGAAACGCTGCTGCAGGGCCAGCAAGGCCTGAAAGAGGGCCGGTGGATCCGCAGAACCGCTCCGAGCCAGCGCGGCATCCTCCAACTCCGGCAACCCGGGGAACGCCATCAAGACACTGCGGTAGGCATCACACATGCCCACCTCCGCCAGGATCCGCTCAAAGGCGGCCACCAATCCCTCCTCCAACTCGTCATTGAGCTGGCCTGCGGCGCGATCGAGAACGGCATCCCGCAGCAACACCTGGCCGGCATCCCAACGGGCGAAGCTGTCGCTATCGCAGGCGAGCAGATGCAGCAGTTCGCTGCTGGAGCGCTGCAGCTCGATGCGAACCGGAGCGGAGAATCCCCGAGGCAACGACAGAGCCGGGGGATGGGCATGGGGCTCAAGACCCACCAGCAGCACGCTTTGCTCTGGCTTGTCGATCACCAGCAAACGGCTGCCCTTGCCCCATTCCCCGCGGCAGCAGGCCGCTTGGGCGGCTTCAACATGCTCCCCGGGCAGTTGCAGCAGCAGCGGTTCTCCTCCCTGGCCCACCAGCCCGAGGATCAGGGGAATCACCAGCGCCTGCTTCTCGGGCTGCCCCGGCGTGGGCGGGGTCTGCTGACGAATGCGCAGCTGCAGAGTGCCAGCCTCTCCATCCCAGTGCCGCTCGATCTCAAGCACCGGTGTTCCCGCCTGGTGATACCAATGTCGGAATTGCTGGAAGTCAAAGCGGGGTCGTGCTGCGCCCTGCTGCCAGGCCTGCTCCGCCGCATCCTGCATGGCCTGCACAAAGTCGTTGCAGGTGGCGGCCGTGCCGTCATGACGACTCACGTAGAGAGCCATTCCCGCCATGAACGTCTCCTCACCCAGCAGGGTGTGGAGCACGCGGATCACCTCCGAGCCCTTTTCATAGATCGTGGTGGTGTAGAAGTTATCAATCGCCTGATAGTGATCCGGCTGAATCGGGTGCGCTGTCGGCCCGGCATCCTCCCGAAACTGGGTATTGCGCAGAAGAGACACATCCTCGATTCGCTTCACCGCTGCGGAGTGAAGATCGGCTGTAAAACTGGCATCGCGAAACACCGTAAGCCCCTCTTTGAGAGAGAGCTGAAACCAGTCACGGCAGGTAATTCGGTTACCAGTCCAATTGTGGAAATACTCGTGGGCAATCACACTTTCGATGCGTTCAAGCTCGGCATCGGTTGCGGTCTCGGCGTCGGCGAGCACTAGCTTGGAGTTGAAGATATTGAGGCTCTTGTTCTCCATCGCCCCCATGTTGAAGTGGCGCACAGCGACCAGGTTGAATTCCTCAAGGTCGTATTCGAGGCCGTAGCGCTGCTCATCCCAGGCCATGGAGCGCTTGAGCGATTCCATCGCGTGGGCGGTGTAGGGCCCATCGCCAGGCTCCACATGAATGCGGAGTTGCACCGTGCGGCCGCTGGCGGTCACAAACTGATCGCGAACCTCCTCCAGCTGACCCGCCACCAGGGCAAACAGATAGGAGGGTTTGGGGAAGGGGTCATCCCACACGGCGTAGTGGCGCCCCTCGGGCAGCTCACCTGTTTCGAGGCAATTGCCATTGGAGAGCAGCACGGGGCAATGGCCCTGATCCGCCTCAATCCGCACCCGAAAACGGCTGAGTAGATCGGGGCGATCGGGATGGAAGGTGATCCTGCGGAACCCCTCGGCCTCGCACTGGGTGGTGAACAACCCCCCGCTCACATACAACCCCTCGAGACTGGTGTTGCTGTGGGGTTGAATCTTCACGCGGCTGCGCAGCACGCAGGCTTGGCGGGGGGGATCCAGCAGGGTCAGGCCGGTCTCATCGAGGCGGTAGGCCTGAGGAGGCACCGGCAGACCATCAAGCGACAGCTCCAGCAACTCCAGGTGCTCACCTCGAAACAGCCACGGATCAGCACCGGTGGCGGCAGGGTTCGGGGCGAGCTGAAGCTCGGCCTCCACCAGGGTGTGATCGGCCTGCAGCTGAAACAGCAGCTGGGTGTGCTCGATCAGGACAGGGCTCGGACGGTAGTCCGCGAGACGCACGGTCGCCATGAAGGGGCTCAGCGCTTCTTGGCAGGGGCAGAGGGCTGAGCTCCCCTGTTTTTGATCGCCTCATCCACTTTCTTGCGGACATCGTCAGGCACCTCCTTCGGGCAGACCTCAACAGCCCCGAGCACCGCCGAGTTGATCGAACCGCGGCGCAGTTCATCCATCGACAGCGCTTTCGGGCCCACCTGGGCGATCTGCCCTTCATGCTGCCCCTGAATCACCTGAGCAATGGTTTCTCCGGCAATGGCGACGGCCTTATCGAAATCCGTACCCGCCGCCCGGGCGATGCAGACGTTGAGGGCCGCAATCCTGGTGTAGAGGCTCATGTCGGCCTCCGAGGCCGGAGCCGCCTCAGCAGAGAGGGGCGCCAACCAGAGCACCAGAGGCAACAGCAACAGGCCCAGGCGGCCAGCGTTCAGGCGCACGCGACAACGGATGTCAGATCGGACCAATCCTGCAGCACAAACGGCGATCAGGCATCGGCGGGCAATGGCGGGCCCGCTTCCTCCAGCCGGATCTCGTGGTGCATCTCCACCAGTTCGAGGTTCCCGTCACACCAGGAGTAGATCGAGCGGGCCCGGAAGCGGTCCTGATCCACGAGCCGGATGTGCTCAAGGATGTCCCATTGCTGGTAGTGAGACTCAAACACCACCTCGTGCTCGTCCGCCTGGCGGATCTGACTCTTGGTGGGCGATCCACACAGATACCCCCGGCTGCGCCGCAGCTGATGGCCGCAGAGGGAGGCATCCATCGTGCCTTCGCGGACGTAGCGGGGCTTGAGCTCAAAGAAGTCGTATTCCTTCTCCGGCCACCACGTGAAGCGATAGCGCGGCTCGGCTTCCGCCTGATCCTCAAAGGTCTGCACCCGCAGCAGCATGTCGACCCGCAGCACCTCGTCGTCGGGGAAGAAGTACTGGCGGCGGGAGCGCCACAAACCCAGGTTGCGGTTGAACCAACGACGCAAGGTGGTGTCGAACTGAATCCGGTTGCCGCGGGGGCTGGCCCCGCTCGATGAGACCGGATGCACGCGAGTCGATAGCTCTCGGTGGTGGATCACAGCAGGATCACCTGAACAACGACTCGTCACAGTCGTCATAGCGAATGCACACAGCCCTGAACAAACCCCATAGGGTGAAACCACAATTTCTCCAGGATTCAGCCCGCCGGTGCAGTCCGCAGGGGATGCAGGCCCCGACGAGACCCCATCCACGCGTCCGCCAGGTGATGTCCTGACGGAATGGGATCGCGCTGCAGCACCACTGGCTGAGTCGACCGAACGGCGTCAGCTGAAATTGCTGCTGGTGGCCGCCTCGCACCACCGCGCCAGCGCCGATGTGCGCAGCCTGGTGGCCTTTCTGGAGAAGGAGGATTTTGGGTTCGATGTGAGCCTGGAGCTGGCCGACCCCGCCCAGCGCCCCGAACTGCTGGAGCTACACCGCCTGGTGGCAACCCCGGCTCTGATCAAGCTGGAACCCACGCCACGCCAGGTGTTTGCCGGCAACACCCTGTTGCAGCAACTGCGCAACTGGCTGCCCCGCTGGCAGCAACAGGCGGTGGTGAGCGGTCTGGGGATGAGCCTGAGGCCAGCGGAAAGCGATGGCAGCCGCACCCAGCGGGAGCTGCAGCTGGAAGATCAGCTGCTGGTGCTGCGCCAGGAGAACGAAGCCCTGATCGAACGGCTGCGGGCCCAGGAGCGCCTGTTGCGGATGGTGGCCCACGAGCTGCGCACCCCGCTCACCGCCTCCAAGCTCGCCCTGCAGAGCCTCAACCTCGGCCAGATCGATGAGACCCGCTTCCACGATGTGCTGGGCCGGCGCCTCGATGACATCGAGCAGCTCTCGAAAGATCTGCTGGAGGTGGGCACCACCCGCTGGGAAGCCCTGTTCAACCCGCAGCGCCTCGCCCTCGGACCGGTAGCCGCCGAGGCGATCCTCGAGCTGGAGAAGCTCTGGGTGGGCCGCGGCCTCGAGCTCGTCACCGATATTCCCTCCGACCTACCGGATGTGTATGCCGATCGAAGGCGGATGCGGCAGGTGTTCCTCAACCTGCTCGAAAACGCCTTCAAATACACCCCCGATCGGGGCACCGTGAGCCTCTCGATCCTCCACCGCACCAATCAGTGGCTTCAGGTCAGCATTTGTGATTCCGGGCCGGGCATCCCCCGCGACGAGCAGGAGCGGATCTTTCAAGAGCGGGTCAGGCTGCCCCAGACCTCATCGTCCACCTCCGGCTTTGGCGTGGGGCTCTCGGTCTGCCGGCGGATCACCGACGTGCACGGTGGACGGATTTGGGTGGTCTCGGAACCCGGGGAGGGCGCCTGCTTCAACTTCACGGTTCCGGTCTGGGACGGCCAGGGAGCCGGTTGATTGACGAAGGGACCCTCCGGCCCGTAATTTCAAACGCATCGGAGGCGCAGGCGAAAGGCCAAGCGCTGCAACGGAAGCGAAGCTTTGCTCTCGATTCCTGAGATCCGAGTCCTAGCCCCCATCGTCTAGAGGCCTAGGACACCTCCCTTTCACGGAGGCGACAGGGGTTCGAATCCCCTTGGGGGTATTGATCAGGGTGGCCAAGGCCGCCCTTTTTTTGTGCTTGCAGCTCCTGGGTCTAGCCCTGGTCCTGTCCCTGGCGGCGGTGCACTTCCTGCTGCACAGCTCGCAGGTTGGCGGCGAGATCTTCCTGCAGCCGCTGCTCGATCAGACCGATCGGCATGCCCACGCAACCCTGCACGGTGAGCTCATAGAGAAGGCTGGTGCCGGAATCGTTGTGACAGATCTTCCAGGCCCCTTCGAAGCGCCGGAAGTCACCCTTGAGCATCACAAAGCTGAGGGTCCACTGGTCGAGCTGCTCGGTGAGTTGCAGCTGCACACGGGCTTTGAACTGCATGCCCATGAACCGCTGCGCCCCCTCCTGCTCCAGGCCAACCACCGCATCACGGCGCCAAAGCAGCCGCGACGACTGGAGGTTGGGGATAAAGGAACTGAGTCGGTCGTAATCCGTGAGCACCGCCCAGATCGCTTCGGGATCGAGATCCAGGCGCAACTGAACAGCCAGGCGCCTGCAGCCACCGGGCAAACGCTCCATCACCTGTTGGATGGTGTCGAGCTGGCAGGCCTGGCTAAGCGGTGGTGCCGAAAGCTGCGTCACGGATTGAGCCGCTGACTCAGGCGCGGTCGTGGGGACAACTTAACGCCACCGGGCATGTGACGGAAAAGCTTGTTGCTCTTCGGATTACCTATGATCGCGCGCGTTCACAGGGCAGTTGAGAGTCATGCGTGTTTCGACCACCACATCCAGCCGCAGCGACTCACGCGTGTTCACCGTGGTGGTGCAGGGGTATGGAACCGCCCTCACCCGCAACGCAGAACGCACCATCAACGTTCCCTTCTCACGGCTCCAGGCACTGATGCAATCCATCAGTCAGCTGGGGGGCAAGGTGCTGTCCGTCAGCGCCGCATCCGACGCTCCGGCTCCGGCCGCCGCCAAGCCTGCCCCTGAGGCCACCAAACAAGCACCCGTCAAAAAGCAAGCTGCCCCCGTGTCACACGCTGCCGTTCCGGTCAACCTCTACAAGCCCAAGTCGCCGTTCATCGGCACTGTCACCGAGAACTACAGCCTTCTTGGAGACGGAGCCATCGGCCGGGTGAATCACATCACCTTTGATCTCAAGGGTGGCGATCCCCAGCTCCACTATGTGGAAGGCCAGTCGATCGGCATCATTCCCGACGGGGAAGATGCCAACGGCAAGCCCCACAAGCTCCGCCTCTATTCGATCGCCAGCACCCGCCACGGCGACAACCTCGCCGGTGACACCGTTTCTCTCTGCGTGCGTCAGCTGCAATACGAGAAAGAAGGCGAAACCATCAACGGTGTTTGCTCCACCTTCCTCTGTGACATCGAGCCTGGCGCCAAGGTGAAGATCACGGGCCCTGTGGGCAAGGAAATGCTCCTCCCCGAGGACGAAGACGCCAACGTGATCATGCTGGCCACCGGCACCGGCATCGCTCCGATGCGCACCTACCTCCGCCGCATGTTCGAGCCCTCCGAACGGGAGAAGAACGGCTGGAACTTCAAAGGCAAGGCCTGGCTGTTCATGGGCGCACCCACCACAGCCAACCTCCTCTACGACGACGATTTCAACCGCTACGAGAGCGAATTCCCCGAGAATTTCCGCTACACCAAGGCCATCAGCCGCGAGCAGCAGAACGCCAAGGGCGGCCGGATGTACATCCAGGACCGCGTCAGCGAAAACGCGGATGAGATCTTCGCCATGATTGAAAACCCCAAGACCCACGTGTACATGTGCGGTCTGCGGGGGATGGAGCCCGGCATCGACGAGGCGATGAGCGCCGCGGCCGCCGCCAAGGGTCTCGATTGGTCCGAACTGCGCCCCCAGCTCAAAAAGGCGGAGCGCTGGCACGTGGAGACCTACTGAAGCCTCAGCATCGGATCAGCTCCGGTTTGCAAATCCACAAAAGCTCGCCGGCGGCGAGCTTTTTTTGTGACTAGCCCATGCCAGGGGCAACCAGGCTCGGTAAACAAGGATCAGGTGCCCATCGCCCATGCCGGCCACAGCCACCAATCCCCTGCGCGTGGGCCTGCGCCAGGAACGCGTGATCTCTCCGCAATGCCTGGTGATCTTTGGAGCCAGCGGGGATCTCACCCACCGGAAACTGATCCCAGCGCTGTTTGAGCTGTTCCGGCAACGACGCTTGCCCAGTGAATTCGCCGTGCTCGGCTGTGCGCGGCGCCCCTGGAGTGATGAGGACTTCCGGCAACGGATGGAGGAGGCCCTCGCCGATGAGGTGAAAGAGCACCCCAGCGCCTGGCAGCAATTCGCCGCCTGCCTCTTCTACGAGCCCGTCGATCTGCAAAGCGAGGCCGACGTGGTGCGCCTCGGCACCCGGCTGGAGGCCATCGATCGACTCAAGGCCACCCGCGGCAATCGCACGTTTTATCTGTCGGTTTCACCGGCCTTCTATGGCAGCGGTGCCCGGGCGCTGGCCAACGCGGGGCTTCTGGCGGATCCCAACCGCAGCCGCCTGGTGATCGAGAAGCCCTTCGGCACCGACTACAGCAGTGCCCAGCAGCTCAATCGGGTTGTGCAGAGCTGCGGCCAGGAGCAGCAGATCTTCCGGATCGACCACTACCTCGGCAAGGAGACGGTGCAGAACATCCTGGTTCTGCGTTTTGCCAACGCCATCTTCGAACCGATCTGGAACCGGAACTACATCTCCAACGTGCAGATCACCGCGGCCGAAACGGTGGGGGTTGAGGAGCGAGCCGGCTACTACGAAACCAGCGGAGCCCTGAGGGACATGGTGCAAAACCACCTGACCCAGATGCTCGCCCTAACCACCATGGAGGCTCCGGGGCACTTTGACCCCGAAGCGATCCGCAACGAGAAAGCGAAGGTGTTGCAGGCGGCGCGCCTGGCCAACGAGGAGGAGCCCTGGAAGTGCTGTGTGAGGGGCCAGTATTCCCGCGGTGGCAGTCCAGCCCGGCCGATGGCGGGCTACCGCGAAGAACCGGGAGTCAATCCCAACAGCACCACCGAAACCTATGTGGCGATGAAGCTGTTCATTGACAACTGGCGCTGGCAGGGGGTGCCTTTCTATCTGCGCACCGGCAAGCGCCTACCCAAGCGCCTCTCGGAGGTGGTGCTCACCTTCCGCAAGGCACCGGTGCAGCTGTTTGACGCCGCCGGTGGCAGCCCGACCGCGAACCAACTGGTGCTGCGCATTCAGCCGGATGAAGGGGCGGGCTTTGTGTTCGATGTGAAGGCCCCCGGTTCAGGCATGCGCAGCAGGCCGGTGGACATGCACTTCAGCTACGACGAAAGCTTTGGCGAACCCTCGGATGAGGGCTATGTGCGCCTGCTTGCCGACGCCATGCTCGGCGATCCCACCCTGTTCACCCGCAGCGATGAGGTGGAAGCCGCCTGGCGTGTCTACACCCCCCTGCTGGAGATGATCGAGGATCCCACCTCACCACTTCCCATCCACAGCTACGAAGCCGGCACCTGGGGACCCAGTGCCGCCGACAACCTGCTGGCAGATGACGGACTGATGTGGCGGCGCCCCTGACCACGCCCAGCCTTCCCTGTTTCAGCTGATCCGCTCTGATTCTTCGCCGTCTGCTCTGCCATGGCTCCCCAACTCACCCTGCAGGCACCACTGGCTCTGCCCCCGGATGAGGTTCCCGCCTATCTGAACCGGCTCTGGTCGGACACCCTGCAGGACTCCCACAGCGCCGCCACCTTCACCCTGCTGGTGTGGGAGCCCTCCTGGCTGGAGCAGCAGTTGATCCGCACGGGCCGCGTCGATGGTCCCCTGAGTGGTCTGCTGAGCGAGACTCTGTTGCAGGCGGCGCGGCAGGCGGCGGGGGAACTCGGACTACCCAGCAGCACCGCGCCCACCGCACCCGAGCTGGCCTGGGCCCTCGGTCACCAGAGCGGAAGCCATGGAGCCGAGGATCTGCGTGGGCAGTTCGTGGATCGCGCGATCAGCGTGCACCAACCCCGCCGCCTGATCACCCTCGCCCCCACCCTGGCGGCGGACAAGCCCCTGGAGACCCTGGTGGCCGCCTACTGCCCCCTCTCGGAAGAACGTGGGGTGAACAGCGATGCCTGCGGCGATGTGGTGGTGCTGCGGGGGGGCATGGGAGCGATGCAGCAGGGTCTGGCGATGCTTCAGGCCTTGATTCCCTCGGAGTTGCCGTGCTGGATCTGGTGGAACGGGAGCCTGGATGAATCACCGGAACTGCTGGAAGCCCTGTCGGTGCCACCGAGACGCCTGGTGGTGGACAGCTCCATCGGCCATCCGCGCCGCTGCCTCGATCTGATGGTGCAGCGCATCGAGCTGGGGCAGGCGGTGAATGACCTGAACTGGCTGCGGCTGCGCACCTGGCGTCAATCCCTGGCGATGGTGTTTGACCCCCCCAGCCGTCAGGTCGCCCTGGATCAGGTGGTGCAACTGGACATCGATGTGGAGGGGGCCCATCCCGTGAAGGGACTGCTGCTGGCCGCCTGGGTGGCCGATCGGCTCGGCTGGCATCTGCAGAACAGCTACTGGATCGAGGCCGATGCCCTGCACGAGGGGCGGGGCGTCGGAGCGGAGTTCCAGCGCCAGGACGGGCAGAGCGTGCAATTGCGCCTGATGCCCGTACCGGTGGGGGTCTCCAAGATCCACCCGGGAGCCCTGGTGGGCCTGAGGATGATCTGTGCCCCGGAGGGCCGCGCTCCCCTGTGCGTGATCCTCTGCTCGGAATCGGGCGGCTGCATGCGGCTGGAGGCCGGCGGCGTGGCCTCCATGGAGTTGGTGGAGGAGGTGGTGCCGCTTCCCAACGAAAGCGAAGAGATGGAGATGGCTCGACTGCTCAGCGGCGGCCACGACAGCACCAATCCCCTGATGGCCTCCGCCGCAGCCCTGGCTGCCAAGCTGCTGCCCAGCTGAGCCTCACCATGCCCTGCCTGATCGCGGCCCCCGCAAGCGGCAGCGGCAAAACCCTGGTGACCCTTGCCCTGAGTGCCCTCGCCCGGCGGCGCCAGTGCAGCATCCAAACCTTCAAGGTGGGGCCTGACTACCTCGATCCCCAGCTGCTCAGTGCCGCGAGCGGCAGACCCTGCCGCAATCTCGACCCCCTGTTGTGCGGGGAGAGCTGGGTCAAACGGAGCTTCTCGCTCCACGGAGGGGCCAGCGAGCTGTGCCTGGTGGAGGGGGTGATGGGCCTCTTCGACGGCAAGGGTCCCAGCAGTGAGGGCAGCTCCGCCCATGTGGCCCAGCTCCTCAACCTTCCGGTGGTGCTGGTGGTGGAAGCGAGCCGTCAGGCCGGCTCCCTAGCCGCCCTGGTGCGGGGGTTCCGTGACCACCAGAGCGATCTCTCCCTGGCGGGGGTTGTGCTCAATGGCGTGGGGAGCGAACGCCATGAAGCCCTGCTGCGGGAAGCCCTGGCCAGCCTCGCCATGCCGGTGCTCGGAGCCCTGCCCCGCCATCCGTGCCTGGAGCTGCCATCGCGGCATCTGGGGCTGCTTCCGGCCCACGAGCTCTCCGACCTGAATGCGCGTCTCGACGCCTGGGCTGACCTGGCGGAGCGCCACCTGGCGATCGAGGCCCTCTGGCCCCTGCTGGAGGCCCCTGCCCCAACCTCGCTCGCCAGCAGCGCAGCCAGGCCATCGGGGGAAGCCGCGCTGGTCGCCCTCGCCAGCGATGCCGCCTTTCACTTCCGCTATCCAGAGGCCACAGAGTTACTGGAGGAGCAGGGTCTGGAGGTGGTGCCCTGGTCGCCCCTGGCCGATGAAGACCTGCCGCAGCACTGCCGCGGGGTGATCCTTCCCGGGGGCTACCCGGAGCTGCACGCCGAACAACTGGCCTGCAGCCAGCGGAGCCTGGGTGCCTTGCGAATGGCAGCCCGCGATGGACTGCCGCTCTACGCCGAATGCGGAGGTCTGCTGCTGCTGGGCCGCAGCCTGCTTGATCAGCAGGGAGAGGCTCATGCCATGGCCGGAGTGCTTCCCTTCAACGCCCGCAGGGGCAGCTTGAGCCTGGGCTACCGCGACGCCGAGGTCAGCCGCAACACGCTGGTGCTGAAGGCCGGTGAGGTGGTCTGCGGCCATGAGTTCCACCGCTGGCAGCTGGACTCAAGCGCAGCCGAAGCGGAGAGCCTGTGGCAGCTTGAAGGATGGGGAAGCCCCCGGCGCCCAGAGGGCTGGGGCGGTGCAAGCCTCCACGCCAGCTGGCTGCATTTGCACTGGGGCGGGTGCCCCCAGATTCCCCAACGCCTGGCCGCCGCCGCCCGCCGCCCTCTTTCACCCTGACACCCATGGCCCACCCCCAACTTTGGCTGCTGCGCCACGGTGCGACGGAGTGGGCCGTGAACGGACGTCACACCGGACGCACCGATCTGCCCCTGCTGCCCCAAGGCGAGGAGGAGGCCAGGCGCCTGGCTCCCCTGCTGGCGCAACAGCAGTTCACACGGGTGCTCACCAGCCCACTGCAGCGCGCCCGTCGCACCTGCGAGCTGGCGGGTCTTGGGGGACTGGCAGAGCTGGAGCCACGGCTGCTGGAATGGGATTACGGCGACTACGAGGGCATTACCACCGCCGAAATCCGCCGCTCGGTTCCGGATTGGACCGTGTTCAGCCATCCCTGCCCTGGTGGAGAAACCCTGCTCCAGGTGCAGAGCCGCTGTGAGGCCTTGATCGCCGAGCTACTGGATCTGGAGGGAGCCGTGGCTTTGTTTGCCCATGGGCATCTGTTGCGCTGCCTAGCCGGTTGCTGGCTCGGCCTGGGGGCCCAAGGAGGAGCCCTGCTGACCCTGGCCACCGGCAGCTACTGCGTGCTGGGATTCGAGCGGGAGCAGCGGGTGATTCAGCACTGGAATGCCCCGGTCTGCCGCCCGTAGCCGAAATGGGCGAAGCGTGGCAGCTTGAGATCAGGAGAGTTGCGCCAGGGATGAATGGAAAACGACCATGGCTCGGACCGTCACTCAGCACCGCGCTGGTTAATTGCTGACACCCGCCCCCTGGGACGCGGCAACCGCACCACCAAGGTGCGGCAGTGGATCAAATCAGAGCGATCTGAGGCGAACCCACCCCGCAACGAACGCTGGCAACTGCTAATTCGCGGGCGCGTGCAGGGCGTGGGCTACCGGGCCAGCTGCTGTCGCAAAGCCAAGGAGCTTGGCCTGAGCGGCTGGGTGCGCAACCTGGGGGATGGCTCGGTGGAGGTGCAGGCTGAGGGACCAGCCCACCTGCTCACGGAGCTGCGCCTCTGGTGCGAGCGGGGTCCCCGCGGCGCGGAGGTGCTGGGGGTGAGCCATGGCCACCTGGCGCCTCTCAAGGAAGACTGGTTCGAAATTCGCCACTGAGCCACCGCGATGCTCAACGGGACCCTCTGGGCCGAACTGCTGGCCTACGGCAGTGGGATCGCCATCAGCCCGATTCATATCGGCCTCCTGTTCCTGCTGCTGCTGGGCCCGAAACCCCTGCAGCGAGGCGGACTGTTCGTGCTGAGCTGGATGGTCACCGTCACTCTGATGGTGGTGCTCCTGCTCACCGTGGGCCATGGTCTGCTGCTGACCATGGAGAAGGGCACGAGCCATCGCACCGGGCTCGACCTGCTGGCGGCGGGCGGCCTGTTGGCCCTCGGGCTCAAGGAGCTGCTGGATCGCCGCGAGGAAGGGGATGAGCCACCAGCCTGGACCCACAGCCTCGATCGCTTCTGCGCCATGCCCCTGCCCCTGCTGTTAGGGGCCAGTTGCGCCCTGGAGGTGGTCAGCCCCGACGATCTGTTCCTGTTTGCCAAGACCGCCTCAGCGCTGCTCTCCTCCGGTCTGAGCCGCCTGCAGGAAGTGCTCTACACCAGTGTCTTCACCGTGGCGTGCAGCGCTGCCTTGCTGGTGCCTTTCCTGGCGGTGCTGGTGGGCCGCGATCGGGTACTTCCGCTGCTGGAGCGCGGCAAAGCCCTGCTATTCGCCAAGGGGGACCTACTGGTGGGGGCTCTGAGCCTCGTGCTCGCGGGTTACCTGGGCTGGCAGGGCATCGAGGGTCTTCAGCTCAGCTAGCCGAAAGCCAAGACATCCAGGCCTGGCGATCCCGCTGGGCGGCCTCCCCAGAGAGGCGTTGATCCGCAGAGAGCCAGACCGCCTGACTGGCTCGGCTGACCGCCACGTAGACCAGTTGCCGCCGCAGGGTTTCGTCGCTGGGCCAGAACACATCACCGGCGACAAACACCTCCCCAAACGTGCTGCCCTGACTTCGGTGCACGGTGAGCACCGCGGCAGGCCCGAGGGAGGCGAAGGCGTCGCGCACCAGAAAGTAGCGCCGCCAGAGGCTGCGCCCCTGCTGCTTACCAGCCTCCCTGGCCTGCAGGCGCAGACGGTTCAACACAGCATCGAGTTCCTGGCGTGGGGCACTACCCGCCGGTGGCAGCAGGCGCAGGCTGAGCCGGGTCTCACCGGCCTCGACATCCGCGCAAAGGGTGTCGATCACCGCGGGCGTGAGTCCATCGTCACTGCCGACCCCGAAGTCGGCCAGATCGATGCGCTCTGGAGTGACATCGCGCACCACCAATTCCCGGTTGGAGCCAAGCACCATGTCGGGCTCTTCGGCGGCTTCTTCTCCCGCGCGGCAGGCCGGGGCCATCACCGCCGCACGGGTGATCAACACCTCCCCGGGCAACACCGGCACCTGATCGGCCATCTCGCCATGAATGGCCCGCCGCGCCAGGGGCACCAGCTGCTCAAGGGCTCGGTTGGTGTAGCAAAGGATGCGGGCGTGGTCGGGATTGTCGAGCTCCGCGCCGCGTCGCAGGGCCGCCTGAGCGGCGGCAAGCCAATCGTTGCGGGGAAGTACCGCCACTTGGCCCTGCTCATCGCGCACCGGACCAAGGGCCGGAGGCTGGCGGCAGGGAAGATCGCCATGGCGCAGGCCAGTGGCGAGCTGCAGCACGGGCCCCTGATGACGCACCACTTCCGTGAGGGCTGCACGCATGGAACGCCCCATCGCGAACACGGGGCTGCGCTCTTCTCCCACCGGGGGCAACTGGGCCGGATCGCCGACAAACACCAGACGGGTCTTGAAGGGATGGGCGCAGCGCAGGGCGATCTCCAGCAGGCTGCTGTCAACCATCGAGGCCTCATCCACCAGCACCAGGGCGAGGTTTTCGAGCGATCCCGCCGTCTGCTCGGTCTCCTCACAGCGCTCGAGATCCCCCTGACGCTTGAGCTTCAGGCGCAGCAGGCGGTGAATCGTGCTGGGGTACCAGGTGGGCTGCAGGCCAGCCCAGGCCAGATGCTGCCGCAGCACCCCCACCGCCTTGTGGGTGGGGGCGACCACGGTCCAGCAGAGATCGCGTTGCTCCACCTGCTGGAGCAGATGGCGCGAGAGGTAGGTCTTGCCCGTGCCCGCATAGCCACTGAGCACAAACGGGGTGCCGTCGTAAGGGGCCTTCAGCCAGGCCGCGAACGACTCAGCCGCCTGCGCCTGCCCGGCGGTGAGCTCCTCAGCCAACCGCTACCCAGCCCCAGTGCTGCGCCAACACCCAGGGGGATCCGAGCCAGACCAGCCCGGGCAGGGCCACCAGCGGGCCCATCAGGCTGCCCACCAGCACCTCAAGGCGGGTGTGTCCAAGGTTCTCCTTGAGGGGCTTGAGCGGATCGGCCGTCTCGGCCCCGCTGCTCCAAAGGGCATCGGGCAGGGCATTCACCCGCTGGGCGGTGATGCCGGCCGCACGACGCACACCGGAGGCGTCGTAGAGCACCACAAAACACAAGGTGGCCGCCAGGGCGAAAACCGGCGAATCAAATCCCTGCTGCCAGCCGAGAGCCGCTGCGGTGCCAGTCAGCAGGGCTGAATGACTGGAGGGCATTCCACCGGTTTCCACCAGCACCTTGGGGTTCCAGCGGCGATGCACCGCCAACTCAATCAACAACTTGGAGAGCTGGGCGCTGCCGCAGGCCGCCAGGCCCCACCAGAGAGGCCCGTTGTCCAACAGACCGGTCAGAACCGCTTCACTCATCGGTCGCGACTGGTGATGTAGTCCGCTAGGGCCAGCAGTGGAGCTGCTTTGCCGCCACCGTTGAAGGGCTCCAGGGCCGCCTTGGCCTCAGCTACCAGGGCATCGGCGCGCTGGCGGGATTCCTCCAGGCCCAGCAGCTTGGGATAGGTGGTCTTGTCGGCGGTGAGGTCCTTGCCAGCGGTTTTGCCGAGCACCTCGCTGCTGGCGGTCACATCGAGGATGTCGTCGATGATCTGGAAAGCCAGGCCGATGCCGCGGGCATAGGTGCGCAGAGCCTCCAGCAGAGCCTCAGGGGCACCGGCGATCAGGGCACCGGTGAGCACGCAGGAGCGCAGCAGTGCTCCGGTTTTGTGGAGGTGGATGTACTCGAGCGTGTCGAGATCCACATCCTTCCCCTCGCACTCCAGATCCACCACCTGACCACCCACCAGGCCCGGGGCACCGGAGGCCAGGGAAAGCTCTCCAACCACTTTCAGCAGCTGCTCCGCCGGAACGCCGGGGCTGCGCAGCGCCACCATCTCGAAGGCGCGGGTGAGCAGGGCATCGCCGGCCAGGATCGCGTTGGCCTCTCCATACACCTTGTGATTGGTGGGCATGCCACGGCGCAGATCGTCGTTGTCCATGGCGGGGAGATCGTCATGGATCAGCGACATGGTGTGGATCATCTCCAACGCCACCGCTGTGGGCATCGCCAGAGCGCTGTCGCCACCGGCCAGTTCGCAGGCGGCCAGGCAGAGGATCGGGCGCAAGCGCTTACCGCCCGCCAGCAGGGAGTAACGCATCGCTTCCCTCAGGCTCTCGGGACGCTCCGGCCCGAGGGAGCCATCGAGGGCTCTCTCCACGCTCAGGCGTGCCTGTTCGAGGTAGGCCGCGAAGTCAAACCCGGGCGCGTCACCAGTGGAGGGACTGTCGGTACTTGTGACGGCCGCGGTCATGGGGGCAGGGCCAGGGGCCATCGCTGAGCCGGATTCTCTCAGGCCAGGGCCTCCTTAGGGGAGCAGATCAAGATCCCAGCAGGGAACGCAGGATCTTGCGCGCCAGCTGCTCCTTAATCTCCACATGGCGGGGGATCGCTTCTTGGATGCCGGTGGCGGGATTGATCCAAAGCGCATGACTAGCCCCTTCCCGCTTGAGCAAGCAGCCACCACGGCGCAATTGACGCTCCAGGTCTCTCCGCTTCACGGGAACGACCTAACCGACCAGCAGGGGTTCACAGACCGCATCGCTTGGCAAGCTGCGCAGGATGTCGTCCTGGCGGTCCTGAAGGATCAGCTGAACAGCCTCGAGCAGATTGGCCTTGGCATCATCACGGGTTTCACCCTGACCATTGGCGCCGGGGACCTCGATGCAAATCGCCCAAAAGCCCCCCTCCTCAGCAGGTTCAATCACCGCCGTCAACTCGCCCTTCATCGACCCTGTTTTGTTTCGACCAGGCTAGATAGAAACAGCAGCCAGGGCCTCCTTAGGGGAGCAGATCCGCCAACGGCTGATCGAGGCCGCAGCGCTGACACCAGCTGGCCACCGTATTCACCAGCAGCAGGGTGACCGTCATCGGGCCCACACCACCGGGCACCGGGCTGATGGCGCTGGCCAGGGGTTCCACCTCGTCAAAGCGCACATCCCCGCAGAGCTTGGCCTTGGCACCGGGCTCGGCCTCGAGGCGGTGAATGCCCACATCCACCACCACCGCACCGGGCTTGACGTGCTCCGCTCCGATCATCAGCGGCTTGCCCGCCGCCACCACCAGCACATCCGCCTGTCGGGTGAGCTCAGGCAGGTTGGACGTGCGGGAATGGGCGATGGTCACCGTCGCATTCGCCGCCTGCAGCATCAGGGCCATGGGCTGCCCCACCAGGATGCTGCGCCCCACCACCACCGCTCGCTTCCCGGCCAGCTCGACACCAGCTGAAGCCAGCAACGCCATCACCCCGGCGGGCGTGCAGCTGCGGGGCCCGGGCTCGCCCTTCAGCAACCGGCCAAGGTTGAGGGTGTGCAAGCCATCGGCATCCTTCTCTGGATCGATCGCCGCCAGCAAAGGGCGCTCATCGAGACCCGCCGGCAGGGGCAACTGCAAGAGGATGCCATCAACCGCAGGATCGGCGTTCAAGCGTTGGATGGTGGCCAGCACCTCGGCCGCAGGGGTATCTGCGGGAAGGTGGGCCCCAAGGTTGGTGATGCCGATGCGGCTACAGGCCTTCTCTTTATTGGCCACATACACCCCACTGGCGGGGTCATCGCCCACCCGCAGCACCGCCAGCCCCGGCGGGCGGCCGGCCCGGCTCAAGCGCTCCGACACCACCGCTTGCAAACGCGCTTCCAGCTCGGAAGCCAGTTGACGACCGTCCAGGCGCGTAGCCATGGCTGAGGCAAACCATCTCCCCCTCAGCATGCAACGGCAGGGCTAGCGTGGTAGTCCGACATGAAGCTGCGGTGGGTCGCCCGAGCCAAGCGCAAGAGCTCTGGCGACTGCTAAAGCGCCTCTGGCAGCAGTTGCTTCGGCTGGAGATGCCGCGGCAAGCGCTCACCAGCTGGAAAGCCTCGGGCACAACCGCTGTGGTCCTGCTTTGTCTGCTGGTGGCCCTGATCTCCAGCTGGCCCTGGCTGGTGGAGCCGAGCCTCAGGCCGGGCATCCCAGCACCCTTCACCGTCAGGGCCCCGAAGGCCGCCACGGTGGTGGATTCCGAAGCCCTCGAGCAGCGTCGCTCCCAGCTTGGTTTGCGCACCCATGTGCAGGTGGTGGATGAACGGCTGAGCCGCGATCTCGAGCAACGCCTCGAACGCCAGCTCAAGGCCATCACCCGTCTGGCGGACAGTGATCAAGTGCAGGTGGCTCCGATCAATGTGAGCCCCGATGAGCGCAACTGGTTGAGCAGCCTCAGCCCACGCGCGCTGCAGCGATGGGAAGACGACCTGCGGCTAGCCCAAAAGCGGATGTTGCAGCAGGGCGTGGTGGGCAGCGTGGCCCGACTGCAGCTGGTGAAAGCAGCTGCGTTCCAGCTCGAGGGAACCCCCGAGCAAGGCCGCGATCTCGGGGCCCGGGTGGTGGCCAGCTCCCTGCAGGGCCACAGCAATCTGCGCATCGACGCGGCCCTGAGTCAGCGGATGCTTGAAGACCTCCTCACCCAACAGGGGATCCCAACGATCGCAGTGAGCAAAGGGGAATTGATCACAAGGCAGGGCGAACCGATCAGCACGCAGTCCTATGCGGTGCTCGATTACTTCGGTCTGGTGAACCGCCGCCCCCTGATTGGTGCCTGGCTGCAGCATTTCGCCGAGGCTTTGGCAGGGGCGATGGTGATGCTGCTGGTGATCCGCAGTCGCCGGGTCAGCCTCGAAGCCCGGCAGGCTCTGCTGGCCCTGGGCTTGTTGGCGTTGGTGCAAAGCCTGAAGTTGTGGCTGGGGGCAGCGGCCAGCCCCCTGGCTCTGCTGGTGCCTCCCACGCTGCTGCTGGCCCAGGGACTCGGCACCACAGCTGGCCTGTCCTGGCTGGCCATCGCCTCGCTGCTTTGGCCCATGCCGGTCTCCGCCTTTTTCGACCAGCGCATCCTGATTGCCGCCATCGTGGCGGCCATCACCGCGGTGCTGGCAGACCGGCAGCGCAACCGAGCCCAATTGCTGCAGCTCGCCCTGCTGGTGCCCCTGGCGGCCCTGGCGGCGGAATGGTTGCTGCTTCAGCTCACCCTGTATCGCGGAGAAGCGGATGCACGTCTCCCGATCGGAGCCGATCTCTCCGGCGAGGCTCTCGTGCTGGGGGGCCTGCTGTTGGGGGTGTTGCTGCTGAGTCCGATGGTCGAGAGCTTCTTTGACCTGCTCACCCGCACCCGCCTGATGGAGCTGGCCGACCTGGAGCGGCCCCTGCTGAGGCGCCTCTCCTGCGAAGCCCCGGGCACCTTTGAGCACACCCTGATGATCTGCGGCTTAGCCGAAGAAGGGGCGCGAGCGATCGAAGCCGATGTGGATCTGATCCGCACCGGAGCCCTCTATCACGATGTGGGCAAACTCCATGGGCCCCAGTGGTTCATCGAGAATCAAGACCGTGGAGACAACCCCCACGACAAGCTCGACGATCCCCATCTCAGTGCCGGCATCCTCCAAGCGCACGTGGATGAAGGCTTGAAACTGGCCCGGCGTTACCGGCTGCCGAAACCCCTCTCGGATTTCATCCCGGAGCATCAAGGCACGTTGAAGATGGGCTACTTCCTGCATGAAGCCCGGCGCCGCGATCCAGCTGTGCGGGAAGCGGACTTCCGCTACCGCGGGCCCACCCCCCGCAGCCGTGAAACAGCCGTGTTGATGCTGGCTGATGGCTGCGAGGCGGCCCTGCGCTCACTACCCCCAGACACCAGCGAACACCAGGCTCGGGATGTGGTCCGCAGCATCGTGGAGGCCCGCTGGCGCGATGGACAACTGAGCGACAGCGGTCTGAGCCTGGCGGAGCTGGAGCTGCTGGTGCGAGCCTTCGTGCGGGTGTGGCGTCGCATGCGCCATCGCCGCATCCCCTACCCGATCCCAGCCCGAAAGGGCTACAGCGCCTGATGGAGCGTCAGCGCTGGCACCAGGCCTGGTACCCCGTGGCCTTTCTGCAGGATCTCGATCCCGCGCGACCGACCCCCTTCACCCTGATGGGGCAAGACCTGGTGCTGTGGTTCGATCGCGCAGCCCAGCAGTGGCGGGCCTTTGCCGATGTCTGCCCGCACCGTTTGGTGCCGCTCTCCGATGGCCGCCTCAATGAAGCCGGCGAGCTGGAGTGCCCGTATCACGGCTGGAGTTTTGCGGGCAACGGTCAGTGCACCGCCATCCCCCAGGCCCCGGAGGGCAGCAGCCTCTCTCAGCGCAGCCAATGCCGCAGCTACGCCACCGCCAGCGGCCAGGGCCTGCTGTTTGTCTTCAGCGGCGACCCCGCCTCAGCGGAGGAGCATCCCTTACCCCTGGTCCCGCAGCTGGAAGAGCCGGGCTGGGTGGTGCAGGACACCTTCCGGGACCTGCCGATGGATGCCCTGACCCTGCTGGAGAACGTGCTCGATGTGAGCCATGTGCCCTTCACCCACCACGCCACCGTGGGCCGCCGCGAGAACGCCGGGCCGGTGGAGCTGGAACTGAGCAGCTTCGGGCCCGAAGGATTCACAGGCCTGTGGAAGGAAGGGCCGCGCCGAGGAAAGCTGGGCAGCCAGTTCACCACCTATGTCGCCCCTGGCCTGATGTGGCACGACCTCAGCGCCAAGGGCTTTGCGCGGATCCTCACGGTGGTTTATGCCACGCCCATCCGAGCCGGGGAATGCCGCTTGATCGCCCGCTTCCCGTTCCAGTTCGCCTCCCCCTGGCCCGCTCGTTTGCTGCGGCTGCGGCCCCAGTGGTTGCAACACATCGGCAACCACGTGGTGCTGGAGGACGATCAACTCTTCCTGCACTGGCAGGAGCGGGTGGTAGCCGAGCGTGGAGGCCGCCATGGCGCGTTGCGGAGCTATCACCTTCCCACCAAGGCGGATCTCTACATCCGAGCGCTGCACGACTGGGTGAACCGCTACGGCGGAGAGCCATTCGCCGGACAACCGCTACCAGAGCGCCAAACCCGCCAGGCGCTGATGGAGCGCTACGAGGCCCACACCCGCCATTGCCACAGTTGCTCTGGCGCCGATCGCCGGCTGCGGAAGCTGCAACCCATCAGTTGGGCCGTCGTTGGCATTGCGCTGGTGAGCGCGGCTTGGCTCGGGCCTGGAGCCTGGGGCGCTCTGGCTCTGCTGCTGGCGCTGGCGGCCACAGCCGCCGGGCTGCGCATCGGCAGCTGGCTGGAGCTGCTCCGTTACGGAAGCGGCCGACCTCCGCGCAACCGCTGAGCCGCCTGGCGCTCCCCCCACCAGGCTCGCCATTTGCGATCGAGGATGAAACCTGCTGCCACCAAGGTGATGGCATTGGCAGCGATCAGCGGGCCGTCGCCGGTGAGCAGCCCATAGAGGCCCCAGAGGGCAATGCCGGCCGTAAACAGGGCATACATGCGCAGGGAGATGCCACGGGTGTCGCCGGTGCGCAGCGTTTTGATCGCCTGGGGGATGAAGCTCAAGGTGGTGAGGCTCGCAGCGGTGTAGCCGAGGGCTGCAATAGCGGGGGGATGAGCGCTCATGGCATGGGGAGATCGAACGGGCAGGGTCTCTGAAACATCAGCTCCTGCCCACTGCCAGGGTGCCTGAAGCCCAGGGCCGCTGCATGGAGATGCAAGCGATCAGCGACCTGCCCGTAGAGAGGATCGCCGACGATCGGATGCCCGATCGCTTGCAGATGCACCCGCAGCTGGTGGGAGCGACCCGTGCGGGGCTCCAGCTCGAGGCGGCTGAAGGCAGCGCTCTGATGCAGCAAGCGCCAGGCCGTGAAACAGGGTTTCCCCACAGGATCCACGCCATAGAGGGGCGGGCGATGCTGACGCTTGGCGATCGGCAAGGCAATCACCCCCTCGCCGCGATCCGGCACCCCCTCCACATCAGCCAGATAGTGCTTCTGCACCTGACGCGCGGCGAACAGCTGACTCAGGGCGCGATGACACTCCGCGCTGAGGGCCAGAAGCATCAAGCCGGAGGTATCTCGATCGAGGCGATGCACCAAGCGTGCCTCAGGCCAGATCCCCTGCACCCGCGTGATCAGCGAATCCGAGAGCTCCGCCCCCAGACCCGGCTGGCACAGCAATCCCGAGGGCTTGTCGAGCACCAGCAGCTCCGCATCCGAATGAACGAGCCAACGCGCATCGAACAGCTCGGGCACGAGAGACAAAACCTGGCCACACTGACTCCAGTACTAGCCGGGCCATGGCTCTCGACCGTTTCAAACAGGCTCTGGCCTCGCTTCTCGATCGCGCCCCAAGCGATCCTCTGGAGCGTGATGAATTCTTTGAGCTCAACACCTTGCCCACAGGGGGAGGCTGTGGCTTTGAAGTGGTGATCTGCGACGAGGAGAACGAAATCTTCGCAGCGATCTACACCGATCGTCTCTTTGAAGAAGGGGAGCCCGGCCAGGAGGCGGTGGAAGCCCTGGTGCCGGGATTCCTGGAAGAAGCCTTTGGCCTCAGCCCCGAGGAATGGCAGGCCACCGAACCGTTTGACTTGGGCTGGCGCAGCCGGGAATACCTCTGGTTCATGGAGTTCAGCGTTCCAGGCCTGACTCCCACCTGCCGTTTTGATTAGGTATCAGCGGTGCTCTGCTGCCAAACCAGAAGCTGAATGGCGTTCGAGCGCCGACTGAGCAACAGCACCAAGGCACAGTCCTGCGGCACGGGCAAGGCGGTGGCTCTGCGCAGTTGATCACGATCCACCAGAGCCACGCCGCAGGTTTCCATCAGGAGCGCCGGCAGCTGATCCGATCTGCCGCGCATGGCCGCCAGATCAAGGGCCTGACGGATGGCCTGGGCACTGCGCTCCAGACCGAGGCGCTCGACCAAGTCGGGCCAGAGATGGTTCACCGGCTCACAGGCGGCCAGATCCAGATCGAACACGTCCATCCCTGCACTCTGCTCCCGCTGGGCTTAAGCCTGATTCAGCTGCACATAGTGCGGGGCATAGAGCAACACATGCTCTCCCAAGCGCACCTGCTGGCTGTCGAGGGCGAAGGCCGCACCGGCCATGAAATCAACGGCCCTCTGCAACTGATGCTCAGGAAGAGCACTGACATTGAGCAGCACCGTGGCCTGATCCCTGAGGGAAGCCACAGCCTCCTGAACCGCCTCAAAATCCCTGGGGTGGAGCACCACCATTTCCGCCCCCCAAGCGGAGGAATTCGGCTCAAGACCAGGGCTAGGGGAGAACGGTTCCATGACACCAGCCTGACGAGAATCTGGTCTCCGCACCAGAGCCCTGGTGCGGAGCGTTAACGCTCTGATGCCAGCTCTGGATCATCAGCGGCATCGCCCTGAGCGTCAGACTCCTCCTCCGGCTGAAAACGCTGCAACAGTTCGGCAGTGGGTTCGATCGTTTCGATGGCATCTTCGTTGTCGAGGAAGGCCTCAAAGGAGCGGTATCTGCAGATCGTGGGGCTGTACTGAGCATCACTGCAAACCTCCTCCCAGCTCATCCCTTGCGGGCGCATCTCCTGGAAGGTGGTCAGTGCTTCCTCCAGATCAGCCGCATCCCCGCAGTTCTCTCCCTGCCACAACAACTCGTAGAAAGTCACGCCGCCCTGCCAGTGACCCCTCACCCTAGGAGGAACCCCACACACGACAGCAAGCTGAGCATGAAAAAGGGCAGTGCTGCTAGCACTGCCCAAAAATCCAGATCAATTGATCTCGTTCAGACCAGACTCACTCTTCTTCGGCGCCGGCGGGAATCAGCTTGATCTGCTTGCGACCGAGTTTGATTTCGAACTCATCGCCAGGCTGCAAACCGAGGAGGGCGGTATAAGCCTTGCCCACCAGCAGGTTGCCATTGCCCTGCACAGTCGCCACATAGCTCAGCTTGCGACCACCTTTGCCAGTGCCGGCACCACCGCCACCGAGATTCAGGCCCTTGGCTTCCAGCAGAGCCTCGTAGAAGGCTGTGAAGTTCAGGCGCTCAGAGCCATCCTTTTTGGTGCTCACATACCCGCAGGAGCGAACAAGGTCAGACTTGCTGACATCGCCCAGTTCTTTGACTTTGGCGAGGAGATCAGATCCGGTGAGCATTGAAGGAAATTTGCTACTTCAAAAGATAGCTCTCCACACCTCCTCCAATCCACCCCCAGGTGTGCATGAAGAGACATTGCACACTCCAGACAACCCGGGCGAGCTCCCTACTGTTCCTTCAGAAACACAAGCCCACCATGATCGTTGGCGAAGTCTTTCTCGAGAGTGTCTCGACTGGCGTGATCACTGCCGAAGAAATTGACTGGATCACCAGCAAGCAGATCCAGTTCGATCGGCAGGAAGAAGCGATGGTACTCAAGCTGGGCCGTCTGCTCGATGAAGGGGTGATTCAAATCGGCTGTCGGCTCCTCGGGGGCTGAGGCGCCCCCCTCAGATCAGTTGAGGATGCGCGGGGTCTCCCTTAAAGGGGCCCTGCACTGCGGAAGTGATCCAACCGCCATAAAAGCCACCTGGCTGTGGCTGCACGCGCTCACCATCAATCCAGCAGCCATCCATCAAAGCCGGATACACCGCCACCCATCCGGCAATCACCGCAAACGCGGCGGTGGGTTGGGGGTAGCTCCAGGCGGCCCGAGCAATGCTGCTGTGCTCGCACACCACGTCGTAATACGCCGCGATCCCCTTCCATTCACAGAAACTGCGGCCCTGCGCCACCCGCAGGCGCCGCTCACAAAAGGCGTCAGGAGGCAGGTAGTAGGTGGGGGGATGAAAGGTTTCAAGAACCCGATAACTTCGCCGCGATTCCGCCAACAGAGCACCGCCGGCACGGATCAGGATGTGATCTGCACTGGCAACCAGGGCTGGGGGTCTGGGGTAGTCGCAGACCCTTTCGATCGGCTGCGCCATCGTTAACCCGGGATGAAATTGCGCAGCTTCCGAGCTTCTTCACCCGCCCGGCGCTGCAGATCCCGATCGCTCAATTTGTCGTCTTCGCGCACCATCGCGGCGATCACGTCAGCCTCCTCCACCGCATAGCCGGTCTGGGCCGCCAGGCTGAGCAGATCCGCCAGATCCATCGGTTGCTGGAGACGTACAGACAGGTCTGCATCCCCGCGGGCAAAGGCCAGGAACGCATCCAGCTGTTGCAGCGACACAAGCAAAACCCAACGTGCCCCCAGGTCTAAAGATCCATCGGCTGAGCAGGGGAGGGTGGCGGCCACTCGTCAAAGCGCGCATCGCCAATCAGACTTGCTGAAGCGCAACAGGCAGACATGGCCCAATCAGCCTCAAACCGTGACGGGGTCCGGCCATTGCCCCGCTCGATGCGTCTGCTGGGGGCAGGGCTGACGGGCTGCCTGGCGGTGCTGTTCGTGGTGGTGCTTCTGCAAACCCGTGACCAAGGTCAGCGGCTGCAGCAACTGCAGGACAAGGTGCAGACCCTGGAGAACGCCAACGATCTGGAGCGCACCAACGCCCTGGAGGATCAGTTGCGCTCCACGGTGGAGCGTCTGCAGGCCCTCGAAGGGGTGGAGCAGCAGGTGCAGAGCCTGAGCAGCGAAGTGCAGAGCCTGCGTCAGCTGCGTTCTCGCCCATCCAGTTTCTTCCCGGTTGAGCCCGATCTCGAACCAACACCAACGCCGCCCAGTCGTCCCCCCGCCCTGCCGAGACTCCCGGGCAGTCGCTGATGCTCCCGCTGCCAGCACCCGCCCAGCGCTTTGAGCAGATCCAGACACCGGTGATTCCGGTGATGGCGCAGTTGATCCGGCAGACCCCCGGCACCCTCTCCCTCGGCCAAGGCATGGCGCGATGGGGACCTCCTGCAGAGGCCCTCGAGGCCGTTGCTGCGGCACTCCAGAGCGGTGTCGATCTGAACAGCTACGGACCGATGGGCGGAGACCCGGAGTTGCAAGCCGCTCTGGGCACTTGGCTGGCTGCGGAGCATCAGCTCGATCAATGCGGGTCTGAGCTGGTGGTCACCGCCGGCAGCAACATGGCCTTCCACGCGGTGATTCAGAGCCTCTGCGACCCGGGCGACGAGGTGATCCTTCCGGTTCCCTACTACTTCAACCATGAGATGGCGGTCAGACTCGCCGGTGGTCGCCCGATCGCCGTTGAAGCGGGCGTGATCCCCGATCCCGATCGCCTGACCGCGGCCATCACCCCGCGCACCCGGGCGATTGTCACCGTCTCTC
>Ga0194112_10001529_pt1 | contig 33948 bp, 26 predicted proteins | sample TA2MahC400mmetaG_FD_146191 | JGI IMG/M metagenome (GOLD analysis project Ga0194112, IMG submission 146191) | Freshwater microbial communities from Lake Tanganyika, Tanzania - TA2015016 Mahale Deep Cast 400m | ecosystem: Environmental > Aquatic > Freshwater > Lake | place: Tanzania: Lake... | reverse complement strand
AAACCTGCTCGGCCGATCGTCCGAAGACTTCGGGGGCGTACATTTGCTCGACCTTGACTCCCGGCGCGGAAAAATCGCCGAAGGTCAGGGCCCGGGCGAGATATCGGTAGGTGTGGAGGCCGGGTCGGAGCGAATCCGCGAACAGGAGAACCCGGTTGTCGTGGAGTTCAACGTGGTTGAAACCCTCCCACCAGGGGCGCCAATCTTCGTCGTCGAGAGCCCAGAGCGCCCGGAGCCGCTCTTCGCTCTCGGTGCGAAAACCCGGGTTGACGGCCTCGAACCCGGCCGGAAGGGGATCTTCGACGACGACGAAGAGGCTCTCCTTGGGGACGGCGACCTCGAGGGTGACGACGACGAGCGAGCCGGCTTTGACGGCGGCGACCGGAGAACCGTCGAGGGCGGACGTTTTCTTGTAGACGGCAAATCCTTCGTCGCGGGCCTCGAGCTTCCGGGCGGGGGCATAGGTCAGGCGGAGGCCGTAGTAGAACATCCCGGGGCCCGTTTTTTCGGCCCGGAAGGGGAGAGGCCGGCCGGGCTGGAAAGCGGACAGGGGGACCGAGGCCCGGGCCGTTTGACGGATATTCCGGAAGGCTTCCTCGAGGAGGACTTTGTCGGCCAGAACGGCCTTGGCCTTGAAGTCGGGCCGTCCTTTTTCGAAGACCCGGTAGTATTCGTTCAAGGCGTAGAAGACGAAGAAATTCTCTTGGGTCGATGCCCAGCGGCCGCTTCGACGCTTTTCGACCAGCCAGCGGGCGGCGTCCGGCAGGAGAGGGTTCCGGTTTCCCGTTTCGACGAGGGCCTGGAGGATGACGGCCGTCGTCCGGGTGTTGGACGAATAGATCCAGCCCAACCGGGACTCGTCGGCCTCCTCGAAATGGGCCGAGGAGGCCGTCACCCTGGCGGCGTTGAGAAATTCGCCGACGAGCGTTTCCCGGGCGCCGAGGGAGCCCTGTCCCTGGAAGAGGGCCTTGAGAAGCATGGCCCGGCCGAAGAGCGAAAGCTGGCTTCGCTCCTGAAAGAGCTTTTCCCCGTAGGCCGGCTCGAAGCGGCCGGCGAGGGCGAGGTCATAAAGAGCGAAGGCCTGGGTCGTCGCCCAGCCCCGTCGGTCGTACGGAGAAGCCGCCGGGTCGTACTTGGACCGCAGGAACACGCGGAGGTAGTCCAGGGCGGCATTCAACCGGCCCCGGTCGATCGGATAGCCCGCCTCGAAGGCCTTGAGCATGGCGAAGGCGGCATAGCTCGTCAAAAAGGGCGATTCGAAGGCGGAGTCCGGCCAAAGACTGAATCCTCCGCCGTCTTTCTGGTGGGCATAGATTTCCCGCAGCTGCCTCCGGACCATCGTCTCGACCTCATCCTGGCTCAAGGTCGTCAGCTTGAGGTCGCGGATGATCAGGGGCGCGACGAGGTACGGGAGGACGCTCGAGAGCCGCTGTTCGAGGCAGAGATACGGATAATCCGTCAAGTAGGCCAGCGAGGCTTCGAGGCCGTTGAGGGCCGAGGCGGAAGCTTGAAAATCGATGCCGCCGGCGTCGGGGAAGACATCCCCCGGCAGGACAATCGTCTCTTCCTTGGCCGTCTCGGTCTCGTCGAAAAACCCGACCGTCTCCGTCGGCCGAGGCCATTCGACCGGAATCGTGATTTCGAGGCCGTCGGAATCGCCCCCCATGGCCGCCCGGAAGGCGAAGCGGGCCCGGCCGGCCGTTTTGGCCGCGAAAGTCCAGAGGATTTCCTTGGACTCGCCGGGGGCCAGAGAAGCCTCGCGGCCGATCCCCTTGTCGTCGGCCTCGAGGCCTTCGACTTGGAGCGACAGGGAGACTTTACCGGGTTTGTCGGTATGATTGGTGACGAGGACGCCGCCCTGGAACGCGTCGCCGACCCTGGCGAAACGAGGCAAGGCGGGGAGAAGGAGGACGGGCTTGGCCACCTTCAGGGAGGCCTCGCCGCGGCCGAAAAGGGAATCCTTGGTCTGGGCCACAACCATGATCCTGAAGGTCGTGAGGTTGTCGGGGAGGACGAACCGGACGTCGGCTTCGCCCGAGGCGTCGGTCAGGACGGACGGGTTCCAGTAGGCCGTCGACTTGAAATCGCCGCGGAGGACGACTTCGGAGAGGCCCATGGCCCTGGCGGCCTCGGCCCCTCCGCCGCCGATGTTTTCCCCTTTTTCGCCGTAATGGCGCTGGCCGACGACATGAAGGCGCGTTTCCGACGTGTCGACCGACAGCGGTCTTTCCCCGTAAAAACTGGGGAAGGGGTCGGGCGTCTGATAGCCGATGAGGTTCAAGACGCCGACATCGACCACGGCCACGGTCAGGCTGGACTCGGCCCCCGCCCCTCGGACGTCCCTGACCCGGATCTTGATTTCGACCGGGTCGCGCGGCTTGAAGACCGCCTTGGCCGGGACGACGTCGACGGTCAGCCGTTTCTCCGCCGGGTCGACCTTGAGATTAAGATAGCCGATCTTGAAGGACGGCTTCCCGACGTCCTCGACCTGCTCGGACGTCGCGTGGGAAGTCCGGCCTTGGAGGAGGAGGACGGAGACGAACGCATTCGGAATGAGGTCGGATGTCACCGGGATCTCGATTTCCTGGGTCGAGCCCTGGATCTCGAGGACGCGGGACTCGAGGATGAATTCCCGTTCGACGGTGACGAGGGCCTTGGCCCTTTCATAGGGTGATTTGACGAGGATCCTGGCTTTGTCGCCCGGAGCGTAGGTTTCGGCGTCGGCGACAAGCTCCAGGACGTCGTCGTCCTCCCTCTCCCAGGGAACGTAATCCGCGCCGGTCACGTAAACGTAAGTCGTCGTCGCGATCGCGTTGCGGCCCTCATCTTGGGCCGAAGCGCTGAGGACGTACAAGCCGGACTTTTCCGGAAGGAACTCCACGGTGACGGGTTCGCCCTTGGTCCGGAAATCCTGAGTGGCGATGGTCGTGTCCTCGGTTTCCGAGATCCATTCGAGGCGCCCCCCGACTCCGGATTTTCGGACCGAGCGCCATTCCCGCTTGACCAGGCTCAGGCTGACCCGTCTGTCGGAAACGAGCCTCCCGTCGGGAGCGGCCGCCATGACCTCGACGGGCAGGGACTCGCCCTTCTTGAGGAACGAGGTCCGGGGCCTCAATCCGATGTAGAAGGACCCCCGATGGACGATGGTCTGGATACGGTTTGAGATCTGGCGCCGGCTCGGGCTCCGGACCGTGGCCTCGAGGTCGGCGCTCACCGTCGAGCGCTCCTTTTCGGCCAGGAGGGGGATCTTCAAGGCCAGCTTGCCGTCCTGGCCGAGTTCCCCGCCGCCCGACCCGATCAATCGGCTTCTTTCGGCCTGAATATCCTCGTCGAAGGCGGCGGCCTCGTCGCCGAAAACATACCCCTTATGTCCGGGAGGTCTGTATCCGGAGGGATTCAGGCGGAGCGTCCAGTCGGCCCGCTGGCCGGCCATGACCCCGCCGAAGAGATAATTGGCTTTGATTTCGGCCTCATAAGTCGCCCCGAAGACATAACTCGGGGAGAGCGAGCGGAGATGGACCTCGAATTCGGCCGGACGGAAGGCCTCGATGCGAAAAGACTCGGACAGCCGCGTTTCCGGTCGGCCCGGCCCCTCGGGAGGGATGACCGCGGTCAAGTCGTAGGATCCCAGGGGAGCGTCTTCGCGCGTCTCGAAATCGAAGGCCAGGGATCCGAAGGCATCGAGGGGGGATTTCGCCTTGTGGACGCTCTTGCCGAAAGGATCGCGGATTTCGCATTCGACCTCCCGGACGGAGGGGAGGACCCATCGTCCCGCGTCCCGGCGGCGGAGGATGCCCTTGATATGGACGGTCTCGCCGGCCCGGTAGATCCCCCGTTCGGTGAAGAGGGTTCCGGCCGAGGTTTCCGGCTCGGGATTCCAGTCGTAGGGGATGTCGAAACGATAGGGTTCGACTCCCGTGCCCCAATCCGACGAGAGGAGCGCGGCGTCGTCGCCTCTCGAGGCGATGACCCAGAGCCGAGGCTTCTCCCATCCGCTTATCGGGCGAAGCCCGAGAGCCTTCCATCCCGGCGCGCGGGCCAGGCCGTCGGCATCCGTTCGGCCCCTCCACAAGACGGCGTTGGCGTCGCTTCGCAACTCGACCTCGACGTTCGAGGCCGGCGTTCCCGTCCGGAGTTCGGAGATCCAGAGGAGGTTGTTCTCCCGGGAGAACTTCCCCGTGATCCCGAGCTCGGTGACCTGGAGGAAGACCTTGGGGTATCGTCCCCATCGGGCGTCCGAAAAAGTGTCGAGCTCGAGAAAGAGGAATCCCTTGCCCGAGGGGACGAATTCGCCGAGACGAATCGGAACGGCCTGGCGTTCGTTCGGCGGAAGGGCGAAGCTCAGCGTTTTTTCAATGACGGTGAACCCCGGCCGGGCTTCGAAGGGCTCGCTGGAGGCGTAGAGGGGTCCGCGGACCAGAAGCGGGACAACCTCCATCTTGGACAAACGGACGGCCCGGACTCCGGCTTTGGAGACGTTGACGGCCTGAAGGGGATAGGTCAGGTCGCCGTAGGCTTCCACGACACCCTGTCCGGTCGTCATCCGGATCGAAGGCCTGTAAGAGCCGGTGGCGAATGAAACCTTGGCTTCGCGGCCCAGGCGATTTCCGAAATCATCGGCCAGGTCGGCCGGAACAACGGCCGTATAGGCCGTCTCGGGCCGGAGAGGAATGGAAATCCATAGGTTTTCGCTGGCATGATCCCATTCGGCGTAATAGTCCGGAATTTCGACGGGAGGCTCGAATTTGACCTTGGCCGCGAAGTCTTTATAGACGACCCGGTTGGAGAAACGGAACCGGAGAGGTTCGCGGGGATCGTGCTTCCCTTGGTCCTCCAGGCCTTCGAAGGCGAAATTCTTGAATGTTTCAAACCGGATGACGGCGTTCTTCTCCATCCCTAGGGGCCCCTCCCTTCCGGGGAGGCCGGCTTTGATCTCGACGGCATAGGCCGTTTCGGGCTTGAGCTTGGCTTTGGGGCGGAGGAGGAGGGTCTGTTCGGACGGAAAGGGAAGGCCCTCTTCCTTGAGGCGCTTTTCGAGGGCGGGGATCAAGTCGTAGGGGACGGGCTGTTCGGGCCCGCCGGCCGTGGACCCCGTGAAAGCGAGGTGGGAGGCCGCTTTGGACGGGTCCACGGGCTGGTTGAACACGAGGAGAACGTCGGTCTCCAGCCGCCGCTGATCGTCTCCATCTTGGGGATCGTTCCGGATGAGACGGGGTCGGACCGTGGCGAACGCCCAGCGGAAGTCGGTTTTCAAGGCGTAGCCGTCGATCGAACGGGTGCCGGCAGGGATCGTGGCCTCGATCTCGGTCCCGAAAGGAAGCCTGTCCTTGGGGATGAAGGCGAGCGTCCTCGTCCCCATCCAGCGGAAGCGGCCTTCCAGGGGAGGATCGAATTTGAGGACGGCTTCCGGGTCCTCGAACGGCTCGGCGGCCAGAGCGGCCATGGGATGATCGAAGACGACGACGACTTCGGCCAAGTCCCGAACCGAGGCCGTGTCTCCCTTAGGGCCGGCATGGAGAACGGCGAGTTCGCCCTTGATATCGGTCGAGGCTCCGGCCGGGAGCCGCGACGCGGTCGGCTTCTTCTTGCAAGCGGCCGGGATCGTGAGGCAAGCGGCCGTCAGGCAGAGGACGAAGGCGAATCTGACCTTTCCCATGAAATCCCTCCACGGAACGAACGTCGAGGAGCTCAGGAGAGCTCCCTCAAGACGGCCAGGAGGAAGTCGTAGAATTTCCGGACGGAAGCGACTTCGACCCGCTCGTCGGGCGAATGGGGATGGCGGATGTTCGGCCCGAAGGAAATCATGTCCATCCCCGGAAATTTTTCTCCGATGATCCCGCACTCGAGGCCGGCGTGGACGGCCACGACCCTGGCTTCGGCCCCGAAGACTTTGACGTGGATGGCCTGCATCTCGGCCAGGAGGCTCGAGTGGAGGTTCGGAGCCCAGCCCGGGTATCCTTCGGGCTGGCGGACGGACGCGCCGGCCAAATGGGCCAGGGCCTTGAGGGAGTTTCGGACGGAGGCCAAGGCCGGCCCGACCGAGCTTCGGCTGCTGGTCAGGATGCGGGCCGAGGAAGGGGTTGTTCGAACGATCGCCAGGTTGTTCGAGGTTTCGGTCAGGCCGGCGATCTCGGGGTGCATCCTCAGGACCCCGTGCGGACAGGCCAGGAGAAAGGCGAGCAGGCCGCGGCGCGATTTTTCGGTCATCGGTTTGAAGTTCCGGCCCGGGAGGGGATCGAGACTCCAGGCCAAATCGGCCTCGACGCTCCCGAATTCGGCCCGGACGTCGGCCAACGTCCGGTCGAGGAATGCCCGGAAGCGCGCCTCCTCCGCCGGGGCGAGGACGAGATCCGCTCGGGCCTCCCGGGGGATGGCGTTGTGCTTGCTCCCGCCTTCGAGGCGGCCCAAGGCAAAAGAAAACTTTGAGCCGGCCTCGAAGAGGACGCGGGCCAGGATTTTAATCGCGTTGGCCCGGCCGAGATGGATGTCGAGGCCGGAATGGCCGCCTCGGAGCCCCATAATGGACAGCCGGAGGGATTTCCCGGCGGCGGCCTTGAGCCTCTTCAAGGGGAAGGTGAAGTCCGAGTCGGCCCCCCCCGAACAGCCGATGGTGTATGTCCCCTCCTCCTCGCTGTCGAGGTTGAGCATCCGCCGGCTTTGGAGGAATCCGGCCGGTATGGAACGGGCCCCGGTCAGCCCGCGCTCCTCGTCCACGGTGAAAAGGAATTCGAGCGGGCCGTGGACGAGAGAGGCGTCTTCCATGACCGCCAGGAAGGCCGCGACGGCGATTCCATTGTCCGAGCCGAGGCTCGTCCCCCGGGCCTGGATCCAGCCGTCTTTCAGGACGGGGATGATGGGGTCTTTGGCGAAGTCGTGGACGACGTCGGAGTTTTTCTCGCAAACCATGTCCATGTGCCCCTGAAGGGCCAGGAAGGCCGCGGAATCCCGTCCCGGGGCGCCCGGCTTGCGGACGACGACATTGCCGACCTTATCCCGCTTCCAAACCAAACCCAAAGCCTTGGCCCGGGAGACGATGTAATCTCCCAGCGGTTTTTCGCTCCCGCTGCAGCGGGGAATGCCGAGAATGCGGTCGAAGTGCTTCCAAAGAAGTTCCGGCGCCAGGCCGGCGAGAGGCGATGCCATGGGACTTCCTCCGTGAATGAAAATCCTAACGGAGGCCCATGATGCCACAATCCTCGCGGGGGCGCAAGGCCGCCGGGCGGAGGAGGCCGGTTTGACAGGCCTTCGGACCGTTCATTACAATGGCCCCGGATGAAAGTGGTTCACTGGACGCACCCATGAGGCTTCGTTTCGTATCCTCCGCTGCGGGGGCGGCCGCCGTGGCGGCCGCGGCGACCCTCCTCGCGTCCGTCGATCCTCGGCCCGGACTCAAGGTCGTGGCGACGATCTTCCCTCTCGGAGAATTCGCCCGAGAGGTGGGCGGAGATCGGACCGAAACCGAGATCCTCGTTCCTCCCGGGGCCGATATCCACTCCTGGCAGCCCCGCCTGGGGGACATCAAGACGCTGGCCGGGGAGCGAGGGCTTTTCCTATATCTCGGGTCCGGCCTTGATCCTTGGGCGGAAGACCTTTTCCGGAACGCCGCCGGACCGGGATGGAAAAGGCTGGAAGCGAGCCGGGGACTGCGACTGATCCAGGAGACGGATCATGAGGAAGGGGAAGGCCATGCGACGGACCCTCATGTTTGGCTGGATTTCGACCAGGACCGGGCCATTGTCGACCGCGTGGCCGCGGCTTTGGCCGAGCTTTCGCCTTCCGAAGCCCCGATTTTCGAGGCCAACGCCCGGGCCTACAAGGCCAGGCTTGAGGACCTTGACCGGCGGTATGCCGAAGCCCTTCGGTCCTGCCGGGGCCGGCGGCTCGTCGTCGGAGGCCACGCCGCGTTCGCTTATCTGGCCCGGCGCTACGGCCTGGTCCAGACCGCGGTCATGGGGCCGACGCCCGAGGCCTCTCCGGCTCCCAGGGACATCGTCCGGATCATCGCCTTAGCCAAGTCCGAAAACATCGCCGCCGTTTTCCATGAACCCGGTTCGGGCGACCGGCTGGCCCGGACGATCGCCCGGGAAATCGGAGCGGAGGTCCTCCTCCTCCATCCGGGCCATAACCTGACCGAAGCGCGGGGCGGCCGGACGACCTTCATTGACCTGATGGAACGGAACTTGGAGAACCTGCGCCATGGGCTCGGCTGCCGTTGACTCAGCCCTTCTCGTTTCGGTCGAGAATGTCTCCTTCAGCTACGGACGAGGCCTCGTCCTCGAGGATGTCACCCTGCCCATCTTCAGGGGAGACTTCCTGGCCGTCCTCGGCCCGAACGGGTCCGGGAAGACAACCTTGATCAAGACGATCCTCGGCGTCTTGAAACCCTCCCGGGGATCGGTCAAAATCATGGGCCAACCCGTCTCCGCCTTCAAAGCCTGGGAGCGGATCGGCTACGTCCCCCAGAAGGCGACGCATTTCGACCCTTTGTTCCCCGCCTCCGTGAGGGAAGTCGTGGCCATGGGCCTTCTCGCTTCCCGCCGCCCTTTCCATCGGACGACCCGGGATGAGGCCGAGGAGATCGCCAGGATCCTGGCCCTGGTCGGCCTAGACAAGGAGGCCCGAAGCCCGGTCGGACGCCTCTCGGGGGGACAGCAGCAACGGGTATTCATCGCCCGGGCCCTCCTCCTAGCGCCGCATCTCCTCGTCCTCGACGAACCGACCACGGGGGTCGACGCCGGAATGGAGGAGCAATTCTACGACCTTCTCTCGGCCCTGAATATCGGCCGAGGGATCACGATCGTCCTGGTCACCCACGACATCGGCATCGCCAACCGCCACATCACCAAGGTCGCCTGCCTCGGCCGGAAGCTCGTTTACCACGGGACCCACGAGGAATTCTGCCGTTCGGCCGCCCTCCGCGACATGATCGCCGGAGGCCATCACCTGATCTCCCACCGTCATTGACCTGAGCATCCATGGGAGCCTTCCTGGAATTCGCCTTTCTCCAGCGCGCCCTGGTCGCCGGGATCCTCATCGCCTTCTCCTGCGCCGTCCTCGGCGTCTTTCTCGTCCTCCGCCGTGACGCCATGATCGGACACGGACTGTCCCATATCACCTTCGCCGGCCTCGCCCTCGGACTCCTCGTCCGGCGTTTGCCGCTGGCCGTCGCCTTCGTCGTCGCCGTCTTCGCGGCCTGGCTCCTGGTCAAGTTGAAGTCCCGGGCCGGACTTCACGGCGACACGGCCGTCGCCGTCCTGAGCAGCGGAGGGCTGGCCTTGGGGATCGTCCTCGCTTCGGCCGCCCGGACCTATAACGCCGGACTTCTGAGCTACTTGTTCGGCGAGATCCTGGCGATTTCCAGGTTTGAGGTCGTCCTCGCCGCGGCCTTGGCCGCGGGGATCGCGGCCGTCATCTTCGGCCTTTACCACAAGCTCGTCTTCCTGACGTTCGACCGGGAGTCGGCCCGGGCCGCCGGGCTGCCCGTCGAGCGCTTGGACATGGCCGTGACGATCCTCGCGGCGGTGACGATCGTCCTCGGGATGAGAGTCGTCGGGATCCTCCTTGTCTCGGCCCTGATCGTCGTTCCGGCCGCGGCCGCCCTCCAGGTCGCCTCGAGCTTCCGGAAGGCCCTCTGTCTGGCCGGGACGGCCGGCGCGCTGTCCGTCGTCCTGGGGCTGCTCTCGGCCTACGTTTTCGACCTTCCGGCCTCAGGGGCGATCGTCCTCGTCGGTCTCGTTCTTTTCGGGGGGGCGGCGGCCGCCCGGAGGCGTCTCAGGTAGAGGCGGCGACGACCTTGTTCTTGCCCTGGGTCTTGGCCCGGCGGAGAGCCGAGTCGGCGCAGGTGATGATTTCTTCGACGTTCTGGTTTTGTCGGGGATTCGAGAAAACGCCCAGGCTGATCGTGATCTCAACTTGCCGGTCCCGGTCCCGGCCGACCCGGAAAGGATACTGGGCGATGTCGCGGCGGATCCGCTCGGCGGCCGCGGCGGCCTCGAGAGGGCCCGTCTGGGGAAGGATGGCCAGAAACTCCTCCCCGCCGAACCGGCCGACGATGTCCGAATGACGGACGAGTTCCTGCAAAACTCCGGCGAACGCCTTGAGGACGTGATCTCCGATGACGTGGCCGTGGAGATCATTGACGTTCTTGAAATCGTCCAGGTCGATCATGAGGATGCTCAAGGGATAGGCGTAACGGTCCGACCGGTATATTTCCTCCTGGAGCCGGGCCTTGATGTAACTCTGGTTGTAAAGGTCGGTCAGCCCGTCTCTGATGGCCAGGTCCGAGAGCTTATCGCTCGCGGCCAGGCCGGAGAGGGCGATGAGCAGGATGACGAGAAAGCCGATGGTCAGGACGGACCGCTCGAAGGTCCGAAAACCGATCCAATCCCAGTAGCGGGGCAGGAGATCGCCGAGGGAGGTGTAGACGAGGAACCCGATGACGAGAATGATGATCACCCAAAGGCGCTTCTTGAGTCCACCCGAGATGAGCGGCAGCCGCATCATCCCTTATTTTACCTTTTTTCTCAGGTTTGTTTCAACCCGCTTCCGGACCACGGCCGATCGGCGGAGGATCCGGCGGCGGAGGGACGCGGCTTCTTTCTTGATCATCGCCCGGGCCTCGGCGTCCCCGAGGTTCGGCAGATTGATGAAAACGTTATAGAACGCCCCCTCGGCCGCCGCGGCGGCCGTCAGGGCGGCCACTCCGGCGTCGCTCAGCGAGTTCCGGTTCCCCTTGGCCGCCGCGGCCCCGGCCGCGTCGATCAAGGCCAAGGCGTCCCGGAGGACGCCGAGGGGGACGGCCGTCGCCTCCCGGTTGGCGGCCTCGAGAGCCGCTTGGCGTTCGGATCGCTGCTCGGCGGTCGCCTGGGGAAGGCGGAGGGCTTCCATGACCCTTCCGAAGGCGATCGTATCGAGGTCGACGGCCCGAAGAAGACGGTCCTTGAGATTCTGGGCCTGGCCGGCCGTCCGGTCCATCTCCCGGTCGACCCGCTCGTATCCTTTCTTTCCGACGGTCAGGTTGGCGACCATGGCCGACAGCGAGGCCGAGAGCGCCCCGCATAATGCCGCCACGCTCCCTCCGCCCGGGGCCGGGGAATCCATCGAGACTTCGTTGGCGAACGACCGGAGGTCCATCCCGACGAGTTTCGCCGGGGCCTCATCGACCTGGAGCTCGATGATTTTTTTCCCGGGATCGAAGGGGGCGACGTCGTTCAGGCCCAGGGACAGGACGGCCTGGCGGATGAGCTCTTCCTCGGGGACTCCCGAGCTTTTGCCTTGCCTCCTCAGATAGTGTCGGCCGGCGGCCAGCAGAGCCTCCCGGGGAATAAGCCCGACGAGCTCGGACCCCGTGACCCTGAGGCCGAGGCGGGCGGCTTGGGACCGGACCTCGTCGAAGACGGCGTGGACCGGGGTGACCTTGAAGTTCGTGAAATTGATCGAAATCTGGGCCCTGCCGTAGTCTTCGATGTACCACCCGACGGCCTTGACGTGGGAGAACCGCCCCGGGATCCGAACGGCCTCTCCCGAGGCGTCGCGGACGATGTTCCCGTCCTTGTCCCTCCGGAGGCGGCCGCTCTCCCGGATGTTGAGGGCGATCTCGCTGGCGAGTTTCCGGTCCCGGGTGTCGAGGTTGATGTTGTAGGCGATGAGAAATTCCCGGGCGCCGATGACCGTCGCTCCGGACCGGGGGTTGAAAACGGGCCGGCCGAAATCGGGCATCCAGGCGGGATCCTTGAGCTTGTCGGGCAGGCCCTCGTATTCTCCCTGGCGGATCGAGGCGAGGTTCCGCCTCTCGGAAGAAGCGGCCGCTTCTTCGTAAAGGTAAACGGGTATTCCCAGTTCGTCGGCCACCCGGCGGCCGAGCTCCCTGGCCAAACGGACGCAATCGGCCATCGTCGTCCCCGCCAGAGGGACGAACGGGCAGACGTCGGTCGCTCCGATCCGGCTGTGCGCGCCCTTGTGAGTCGTCATGTCGATGACCTCGGCGGCCTTTCGGATCGCCCGAAAAGCCGCCTCGGCGGAGGCCTCGGGGGTTCCCACGAACGTCACGACCGTGCGATGGGTCGACGCGCCGGGGTCGACGTCGAGGAGCTTGACTCCCGGCGTCGCCTCGATTTCCCGGGCGATGGCCCGGATTTTTTCGGGATCGCGGCCCTCGCTGAAATTGGGCACGCACTCGACGAGCTTCATTCAGGGCTCCTTTCGCCTGGGCGCGGTCGAAAGATAACGGCCCCCGGCGTCGAAGACGTCGAGGGGTTCGAATTCGGCCAGGTGCTCCAGGCAGGCCTCTTTCGCCCCGGCAATGACGAAGACGAAGGGCTGCGACAGGATCCTCCGGCCCAGAGCAGAGACGCTTTCGCCGTCGACGCCGACGATGGAGGCTTGGTATCGGCTCCAACGCTCCTCTCCGGCGCCGAGGACGATCGTTTCCGCGACCCGGTCGGCATAACGGTCATAACGTTCGATCGAAACGGGGAAGTTCGCCATGAGAAATCCCTTGGCCTGCTCGACCTCGAGCGGCAGGGGGAATGAGACGGCCAGCTTCCGGACCTCGGCCAGGATTTCGGCCACGGCCGGAGCGAGGACGCCCGGGGCGACGGAGGCTTGAATCATGAAAACGCCCCCGGCCCGAAGGGCGAGAGTCTCGCTCGTCGCGAAACGGGCATATCCCTTGGACTCGCGGAGGTTGAGATTGAGGCGGGAGTACAGGGATCCCCCGAGGATTTGGTTGAGAACCTGGAGAACGGCTCCTTCGGAAGGGGAGAAAGAGGGCAGGGTCGTCCCGGCGAGAATGAGGGCGTCGGCCTCTCCCGGAAGATCGACGAGGACAACCCGGTCCCGGGCCGGCGGTCGGGGAGGCGGCAGGGGAGGGGCGGCGAGATCGCGGCGGGGCCACATGTTCAAGTAATGGGAAACGCGGCGCGTCGCCGTGTTGATGGTCACGTTTCCGACGAGGAGAACCTGGGTGTTGTTCGGATGGAACGTCCGGCCGAGAAACTCGAGGAAATCCTTGAGGGTCCAAGCTCGGATGGCCTCCCGTCCGAAAGCCGAACGACCGTAGGGATGACCCTCGAAGAGGAGACGGACAAGATGACGGCGGGCGGCGAAAGCCGGATGCCTCTCTTTGTCGACGAGGTCGTAGGTCACGGTCGTCTTGGCGATCTGGACGGCCCGGTCCGTGTAATCGGGCCGAAGGATCATTTCGGCGACGAGAGCCAGGGCCTCGTCCAGAGAATTCTCCAGGAAGCGGAAACGCAAGTGGACGGCGTCCGCTCCGGCTTCGGCGACGAGATCGCCGCCCATGGCCTCAACGGCCTCTTCGATCTGGGACACGCGCCGGGATTGCGTCCCCTGGCCGAGAAGGGCCGCGGCCAGGGTGGCCAGGCCAGGGGTCTTGTCGGGCCAGGCGCTTTCGCCGCCGCCGATGATCAGATGGAGGCTGACGATCGGGGATACCTCCCGGTAAGCGACCCATAATTTCAGCCCGTTGGCCAACTCCCGGGATTGCAATTCGGGAAGCCGGAGGGGCGCCAGGGGCTCGATCGGCGGCGGCCGGCGGAGCCGCTCCTGGGCCGGCAGAACCGCCCAACCGGCCAGTAGGGCGAGCAGGCCGAAAGCGATCGCGGCGCGTCTCATTTGCGGGTCAGGATGAGGACGATGCTGTTGTCGACGGTGAAATGACGGTTCATGACCCCGACGATGTCCTTGGCCGAGACGGCGAAAGTTTTAGCTTGCTCGGCCGGCAGGTCATCGACCGTCCGGCCGTCGAGGCCGAGGGCCAGGGCCTCTTCGGCCAGATAAATCGCCCTGTCCGCGGCCGTCGAGGTCCGGCCGACGAGGTCCGCCCGATAGCGGGCCTTGGCCCGGGAGAGCTCGTCCTCGGAGACAAACGTCCGCCGGAGCTTCTCGAGCTCGCTGAAGACGGCGCTCTGGCAGGCCGGGATCATCGTCGGACTGGCCGTGACGAAAATCTTGTAGACGAACCGGTCGAGACGGCGCTCGAGGCCGCCGCTGAGCTGGTAGGCGATCTTGGCATCGCGATTGAGAAGCCGGCGGGAGAGGCGGGAGGTCCGGCCGCGGAGAAGGACGTAATCGAGGATCGTCATGGCGTTGACCTCGAGGGGATAGCGGGGAGACAGGATTCGAAAAGCGATATACAGGGCGGGCGCCGGGACAAACGGCTCTTCGACGCTTTGTTCGATCCTCCGGCGGGTCCAGGAGGAATCCCCGGAGGGAAGGGGGGGAAGAGGCTTCCCCCGAGGGATGGTTTCGAAGAAGCGGCCGATGAGGTCGCGGACTCTCGCGGCGGCGAACTGGCCGGCGACGACGAGGACGGCGTTGCCGGGGGAGAAAGCCTCCCCGGCGAAGGCCCGGACGTCCTCGAGGGTCAAGTTCCGGACGTCGTTCTCAGACCCGAGAAGAGGATGGCTGTAGGGGAAATCGGCGTAGGTGAGCCGATCCAGGGTGTACAGGCTGGGGAGATACGGCTCGACGAATCGGCGCTGGCGGAGTTCCTCGAGCAAGGCGAACCGGGTCCGATCGAAGACCTCCTCGGTGATGACGAGGGATCGCATCCTCTCCGACTCCAGCCAGAGAACGAGGGCCAAGAGATGGGAGGGGACGGTTTGGTAGAAGATCGTCCGGTCTTCGAAAGCCTCGGCATTGAGCGTTCCGCCGCTCCGGATGATCGTGTTCCGGTGCTGGAAGGGGGCGACGTTCTCTCCGCCCGCGTCCATCATCAGCTTTTCCATGAGATAGGCGAGTCCCGTCCGGCCTTCGGTCTCCTGGATCGATCCGGCCCTGTAAGCCACGGCGACGGCGACGACGGGAAGCGAGGGGTCTTCGGACAGGACGACCTCCAGCCCGTTCTTCAAGGCGAACCGGACGGGGAGGGCGGGATCGGGGACAAGCTGGACGGTTTCGGCCGCTCCGCCGAGGACGAGCCAGAGCAAAGCGGCGCAGGTCCCCGGTTTCCAAATCGGCGCGCCCATGGTTGTCGGCTTCCGTCGGCTTGAACGGGCTCAAAATAGCAGATTCGCGGATGAGGGTCAAACGGACCCGCCGGTTCGGTCCGATCTCGTCTTGCATCGGAGGCGGCCTTGTGCTATAAAGGCCGTTACTTTATCTTGCCTCCGGAGGGATCCGCATGAGTCAGGACGGAAAACACTTCTTCACCTCGGAATCGGTGACCGTCGGTCACCCCGACAAAGTCTGCGACCAGGTGTCCGACGCGATCCTCGACGACCTCCTGGCTCAGGACCCGAAGAGCCGGGTGGCCTGCGAAACGCTGGCCACGACGGGCCTCGTCCTCATCGCCGGGGAAATCACGACTCTCGGCTATTGCGACTTTCAAAAAGTCGTCCGGGAGGAGGTCCGGGATATCGGCTACACCCACGCCGAGTACGGTTTCGATTACGAGACCTGCTGCGTCCTGAGTTCGATCCACGAGCAGTCGCCCGACATCGCCCAGGGCGTCGACGAGACGGCCGGCCGGGAGCAGGGGGCGGGCGACCAGGGTTTGATGTTCGGCTATGCCTGCCGCGAAACCGAAGAGCTCATGCCCCTTCCGATCATGATGGCCCACAAGCTCGTCCGCCGCCTGACCGACGTCCGGCGGGCCCATATTCTCCCCTATCTCAGGCCCGACGGCAAATCCCAGGTCACGATCGAATACGCCGCGGACGCTCCGAAGCGGGTCGAAGCGATCGTCATCGCCGCCCAGCACGACGCCGCGGTCAAGATCGGCGACCTCCGGGAAGGGATTCGGCAGGCCGTCATCGACGAGGTCGTTCCGGCCGGGATGATCGACCCCAAGACGAAGATCATCATCAACGGAACGGGACGGTTCGAGCAGGGCGGACCGCTGGCCGACACGGGCGTCACCGGCCGGAAGATCATCGTCGACACGTACGGCGGCGTCGGCAGCCACGGCGGCGGATGCTTCTCCGGAAAGGACCCCTCCAAGGTCGACCGGTCCGGGTCGTACATGGCCCGATACATCGCCAAGAACCTCGTCGCCGCCGGTCTCGTCGACAAGGTCGAGGTCCAGATCGCCTACGCCATCGGCATCGCCGAGCCGGTTTCCCTCATGGTCGACGCCTTCGGAACGGCGAAGATCTCCGAAGACAAGATCAAAGAGATCATCCGGGCCCATTTTCCCCTGACGCCGAAAGCGATGATCACGCATCTCGACCTCCTCCGGCCGATCTACCGGAAGACGGCGGCCTTCGGCCATTTCGGACGGACCGAGCCCGAGTTCACTTGGGAACGGACGGACAAGGCCGCGGCCATTCGCGGCGACGCGGGCCTGTGAGACGGAAAAGGAGAATGTCCCGATGACCTACGATGTCAAAGACCTCGGCCTCGCCGCCAAGGGCAAGCTCCGGATGGAGTGGTCCGGCCGGTTCATGCCCGTTCTGAACTCGATCAAGGCCTCGTTGGCCAAGGACAAGCCTCTCCGGGGAGTGCGCATCGCGGCTTGCCTCCACGTGACGACCGAGACGGGGAACCTCATGGAAGCTCTCCGGCTCGGGGGAGCCGAAGTCCGCTTGTGCGCCTCGAATCCCCTGAGCACCCAGGACGACCTGGCCGCGGCCTTGGTCAAACATCACGGCCTGCCCGTTTTCGCCATAAAGGGGGAGGACCACAAGGCCTATTACCGCCACATCTTAAGCGCCATCGACCACAAGCCCCACCTGACGATGGACGACGGAGCCGACCTCGTGACCGTGCTCCACACAAAGCGCCGGGACCTTGTCGGGGGGGTCGACGGCGGAACCGAGGAAACGACGACGGGGGTCATCCGCCTCAGGAGCATGGCCCATCAGGGTGTTCTCCGCTACCCGATCATCGCCGTCAACGACGCCCAGACCAAGCACTTTTTCGACAATCGCTACGGAACCGGCCAAAGCACGATCGACGGCATCCTTCGGGCGACGAACGTCCTCTTGGCCGGCCTCCGATTCGTCATCGCCGGCTACGGCTGGTGCGGGCGAGGCCTGGCCGCCCGGGCCCGGGGGGGCGGGGCGAGAGTCATCATCACCGAAGTTGATCCCCTCAAGGCCATCGAGGCCGTCATGGACGGCTTCGACGTCCTCCCCATGGCCGAGGCCGCCCGGATTGGGGACGTCTTCGTGACCGTGACCGGCAACAAGATCGTCATCGGCCGCAGGCATTTCGCGGCCATGAAGGACGGGGCGGTCGTGGCCAACGCGGGCCACTTCAACGTCGAAATCGACATCCCGGCCTTGGCCGCCATGGCCAGGCGGAAAAGAAAAATCCGGGAGTTCGTCGACGAGTACACGATGGCCGACGGCCGAAGAATCCATCTCCTGGGCGAAGGCCGGCTCATCAACCTGGCCGCGGCCGAAGGCCATCCGGCCATGGTCATGGACATGAGCTTCGCCAACCAAGCCCTCAGCGTCGTCCACCTCGTCCGGAACGCCTCGGCCCTCGAGCCGACCGTCTATCCGGTCCCCCGGGAGATCGACGCGGAAATCGCCCGCCGGAAGCTCGAGGCCATGGGGATCCGGATCGACGCCTTGACGGCCGAGCAGAAGAAATACCTCGCCGAATGGCAGGAAGGGACCTGAGGCCTCGGGCTCAGCGCCCCTCGAGCTTTTTCAGGGCGTCCTGGACGCGGCCGCGGAGTTCGTCGGAGCCGGCCTTGGGATTGCGGACGAGTTCGTCGAGGACCTTGGTGAAGATGTCCTTGGCCAGGGAATAATTCTTCTTCTTGTAATACACGACCCCGAGGTTGAACTGGACGTTCAACTCGGCGGGCTGGATCCGGAGGGCCTGCTGGTAGCTCGCGGCCGCTTCGTCGAAGCGTTCCAAGGCCTCGAAGACAAGCCCCTGGAGGTTGAAGGCCAGGACGGACCGGCCGAACCTGGCGATGGATTTCTGAACCCAGTCCAGGGCTTGCCCGGGCCGTTCCTGGAGATAGGCGATCTTGGCCAGGTTGTAGGCCGCATTGTAGTTTTGGTCGAGAGCGTAGGCCTTCTCGTAGGCGGCGGCCGCCTCGTCGAGGCGATTCGCTTCTTGAAGAGCCGTCCCCAGGTTGTTATGGCCTTCGGAGAAGCCCGGGTCGATCGACACCGAGGCCTCGAAGGACTTGATGGATTCCGGGACGAGGCCCTTCATCATGAAGGCCAAACCTTGGAGGTTCAGGGCGAGGGCGTGACGGGAGTCGAGGAGAAGGGCGGCCCGGAGATATTTCAAGGCCTCGTCGACCATCCCGTACTGCATGCAGACGACGGCCTTTTCGTACTGGTATTGGGGGTCCTTTTCCCGCTCGGCGGCCTTCCGCTTTTCGGCCGAAACGCATCCCGGCAGAAGAAGGGCGGCCACGGCCAGGGCCAACCCGATCATCGCGGTCTTTTTTCTCATGGGCGTCCTCGGATTTTCGACGACGCGCCCTCGCTCGGCCTCTGCCCGCCCCGGAAACGGTTCATGAAATGCTGGAACTTGTACTCGAAGCCGTCGGTTTCGCTCCGGAGTTCGCGGGCCATCAGGTCGGCCAGGGCCCGGCGGGGAGGCTTCTTTCGGCAAAGGACTTGATAGACCTGCTCGGTGATCGGCATTTCCACCCCCTTCTTCTTGGCCAATTCGCGCGCCGAGACCGTCGTCGGGATTCCCTCCGCGACCATCCTGGCGCCGGCCAGGACTTCGCTCAGCCGTCGTCCCGCGCCAAGCTCCCGGCCGACCCGGCGGTTCCGGCTGAGCGGGCCGGTGCAGGTCAGGACGAGGTCGCCCAGACCGGCCAAGCCGGCGAACGTGTCGCGGCGGGCCCCGAGCTTGATCCCCAGCCGGGCGATTTCGGCCAGGCCGCGGGTGATGAGGGAGGCCAGGGCATTGTGGCCGAAAGCCATGGCGTCCAAAATTCCCGCGGCGATGGCGATGATGTTTTTCAGGGCCCCGGCGACTTCGACGCCGGCGACGTCCCGGGTCGTGTAGACCCGGAGCGACGGGCTCGAAAGGCGATGCTGGAGACGGCCGGCCGAGCCGCTATCCCGCGAGGCCAGGATGAGGGCCGTCGGATGCCCCTCGGCGACTTCCCGGGCGAAACTTGGCCCCGACAGGACGCCGACCGACGGCCGGGTTTCGGAGTCGAAAACCTCGCCCATGACCTCGGACATCCTGAGGAGCGTCCGTTTCTCGATCCCCTTGGTCAGGCTGATGACGGCCTGGCCTTCTTCGCAGTAGGGCGACATCCGGCTGTAGATTTGTCGGCAGTGCTGCGACGGCACGGCGACGAAAACGGCCTCCGCGCCATCCATCGCCTGACCGATCTCCTGATGGACGGAGACGGCCTCGGGGAAGCGATGCCCAGGGAGGAAGACGGGGTTTTCCCGGTCCCGGCGGGCCGCTTCGAAAACATCCGGCTCCCTGATCCACAAGCGGGTCGGGATGCCGATTCGGCCGAGATAGACGGCGAAGGCCGTGCCCCAGCTTCCGCCGCCGATGACCGCGGCCTTCACCCTTCGCCTCCTTTGGGCCGTTCGAATCTTCTCTCCTCCCGCCTGATCAGGCGGCGGATGTTCGAGGCATGCCGGACGAGAATGACCGCGACGATCGGCAAACTCGAGAGGACGAGCTCATCGGGCGAGCCGAGGAGGACGGCGAAGACGGGAAAAAAGACGGCCGCCAGGATCGACCCGACCGAGACGAAACGCGTCGCCGCGACGGCGAGGATGAAGACGCCGAGACAGAGGAGGGCCGGGACCCAGGCGAGCGAGAGCATGGCCCCGGCCGCCGTGGCCACGCCCTTTCCGCCGCGGAATCCGATATAGACGGGAAAGCAGTGTCCGATGACGGCCGCCGAAGCGCCCAAGGCCGCAAAACCGGCCTGGCCGAAGAGATGTTGGGCCAACAAGGCCGGGACCGCTCCCTTGGCGATGTCGATGAGGGCCACGGGAGCGGCCAAGGCCAGGCCTTTGAACCGGAGGACGTTCGTCGCTCCGGTCGCGCCGCTGCCGAAGCGGCGGATGTCTTGACGTTCGCTCCATCGAAAGAGGAGATATCCGGTCGGGAAGGCGCCCAACAAATAGGCGCCCAGGAGGAAGAGGATTTTCTCGGTCATCGGAACTCGAAAATCCCGAGGCGGGTATACTCGGCTCCCGAAGGCTTGAGGTCGCTTTGGAATAGGACCACGGACCGGACGGTCATCCGGCCGAACTCGGCCCGTCCGGAACGCTCGAGTTCGGCCAGGAGAGGATGAAGCCCTCCGTTCGCCTTGACCCGACCCAGAGTCAGATGAGGATGGAAAGGCCGTTCCTCGCGGGGGATGCCGGCGTCTTCGGCCGCCCTCTCGATTCGGGATTGAAGGACGGCCAGGTCGGATGGGGCCTCGAGGCCGACCCAAAGAACGCGGGGAGGCCGGCCGGGAGGGAATGTCCCCGTCCCTCTGACGAGGAGGGGAAATGACGCCGTCGCGGCGGCGATCCCGGCCAACGGCTCGCGGAGCCCGGCGGCTTGGCTTTCCTCGATTTCTCCGAGGAACTTGAGAGTCAGGTGCAGGCCGCTCTCGCGGGTCCAGGATACGGCCGCCGAACCGAGCCGGCGAAGCCGGCGCTGAAGGTCGGCCATCGCGGCTTTGATCGCGGGGTCGATTTCAACGGCGATGAACGCCCTCATGGGATTTCGACTCCCAGGAGCCGGCGGCGGAGAAGGTCGAGGGCTTTTTGGGAGGCCTGGAACTTGACCCGGTCCCGCGGCCCCAAAAAAAGGCTTTTAGCCGTGATCGTCCCCGCCCCGTCCGAAAGCGCCGCGTAGACGAGGCCGACGGGCTTTTCCGGAGCGCCGCCGCCGGGTCCGGCGATTCCGGTCAAGGACAGACCGATCTCCGCCCCGGAAGTCCGGCGCGCTCCCTCGGCCATGGCCGCGGCGGTTTCGCGACTGACCGCCCCGTGGCGGGCGATGGTTGCCGCCGGGACGCCGAGACGTTCGGTTTTCGCCCGGTTCCCGTAAGTCACGCAGCCTTCCGCATAGTAGGCCGAACTGCCGGGAACCGAGGTCAGCCGGTGACTGAGCAGGCCGCCCGAACATGATTCGGCCACGGCCAGGGTCAGGCCCCTTTCGCGGAGCAGCCGTCCGACGACCTCCTCGAGTTCCGCGCCGTCGTCGGAAAAAATGCGGGATCCAAGCCGGCCGCGGATTTCCCGAACGACCGCCGCCAGGCCGGACCCGCATTCGCCGACACCGTCCGCGGCGGAGGAGAGATGGAGCTCGATCTGTCCGGGCGAGGCCAGGATCGTGAGACGCCGACTCGGCTCGGAGGGATAGAGGTCATGGACCAGGGTTTCGACCTCGGATTCCGTCAAGCCCGTCGTCTTGAGGACGGTCCGGACCAAAGGGCCGTCCGGGCGCCGAGGCAGCCTCGGCCAAACGCTCTCCTCGGCCATCGACCGGAGTTCGAACGGCGGTCCGGGCAGAAGGACGGCGGTTTTCCCTCCATGGGAAATCCAGAGGCCCGGGGCCGTCCCGTTGCGGTTGGGAAGGACCTCGGCTCCGGCGATGACAAGGGCCTGCTTCCGGTTCGCCTCGGGCATCTCCTTTCCCCGCCGGCGGAACCTGTCCTCGATCGTCCGGAGGATCTTTTCGTCGAGAACGAGCTCCCGTCCCAGGACGACGGCGACGGCCTCGCGGGTCCGATCGTCCCCCGTCGGGCCCAGTCCTCCGCAGACGAAAACGATGTCGGCCTCCTCCAGGGACCGTCGGACGGCCCGGGAAAGGGGGAGAGGTTCGTCGCCGACGACGCCCTTGAAGGCGACTTCATAGCCGAGGTCGTTCAAGCGCTCGGTCAGGTAGAGGGAATTCGTGTCCCTGAACAGGGGAGTCAGAAGCTCCGACCCAACGGCCAAGAGATGGACGTTCATCGCAGCCAGCGCCATGCCTGGAGGATCAGGGCGGCATAGAGTCCGGCGAGCATATCATCGGCCATGATGCCCCATCCGCCCGGCAGGCGCTCCAGCCGGCGGACGGGGAAAGGCTTGACGACGTCGAAGAGGCGGAAGAGAAAGAATCCGGCCCCGATCCAGGGCCAGGTCGGCGGAACGGCGGCCAAGGCGGCGAGCTGGCCGGCGATTTCATCGATGACCGCTCTCCGGGGGTCCTTTTGCCGAAGAATCCGAGCGTATCGCCGGGAGGCCCAGACGCCGAGAAAAAAAATCCCGGCCACGAGACCGGCATAGGCAAGGGGGTGGAAACCGGACAGGACGAAGCGAAAAGCGACGGCGGCGAGGAGGCTGGCCAGCGTTCCCGGGGCGAGGGGAAAATAGCCCGCCCCGAAAACCGTCGCGAGCCCCCTGGCGATGGCATTGATCACGTCAGCCGTCCCTCGAGGTCATACGTGCCGGAAGAGGTGATTCTAACACGCCGGATGCGGTTTTCCAACCGGCCGGCCGAGGCCCGGACGAAGACGAGCCCGTCGACCTCGGGAGCCTGCCAGCGCGACCTCCCCAGCCAAGTCCGGGGACGTTCGGGCGACCGTCCCTCGATGAGAACGTCGATCATCCGGCCGACGAACCGGCGAAGGAGCGAGGACGAGATCCCGGCCTGGAGATCGAGGATCGCTTTCCTCCGCTCCTCCTTGACCGCCGCCGGGACCGGGTCGCCCAGGCCATAGGCTCTCGTGCCCTCCTCGGGAGAATAGGCGAAGACACCGAGATGGTCGAATCGGGCCTTCCGGACGAAATCGCGGAGGGCTTCGAACTCGCGCTCGCCCTCCCCGGGGAAGCCGACGATGAGAGAGGTCCTGACGGAAGCCTCGGGAACCCGGCTTCTGATCTTTTCGAGAAGGTGGAGACCCCGCCGGGCATCCGTGGCCCTTCCCATCCGGCGGAGGACCGCCCGGTCGGCATGCTGAAACGGAAGGTCGAAGTAAGGGCAGATTTTCGGGTTTCCCATGGCTTCGAGGAGCTTGTCCGTCACTCCCTCGGGACAGCCGTAGAGGACCCTGATCCAGCTCAGGCCGTCGACCCGGGCCAGATCATCGAGAAGACGGGCGAGGCCGTCCTCCCGTCCCCGATCCCGGCCGAAGAATGTCGAGTCCTGGGAGACGAGGTTGATTTCCTTCACCCCTTTGTCGGCCAGACCTCGGGCCTCTTGGACGATCGAAGCCGAAGAGCGGGAGCGGTAGCCGCCCTTGATCCCGGGAATCGCGCAGAACGCGCAGCGGCCCGAGCATCCTTCCGAGATCTTGAGATAGGCCCATCCGGGCGGCGTCGACAGGGCCCGCGGCGACCGGTCAGAATAAAGGAACGCTCGACGTCCGGCCCGGAAGCGTTTCCCCCGAAGGAGGGAGACGACATTGTCGAAGTCCCGGACTCCGGCCCAAACATCGACCTCGGGGAAACGGGCCGAGAGCGCGTCACGGGAACGTTCCGGGAAACAGCCGACGACGGCGATCCTGAGGCCGGGTTTTCCGGCCTTCAAGGCGACGGCCTCGGCAATCCCCTCGAGGGCCTCTTCCCGGGCGGCCCGGATAAATCCGCACGTGTTCAGAAGGACGGCCTCGGCCCGGGCCGGGTCGCCGGCCAAGGCGAACCCGCTCTCGAGAAGCCGGCCGGCCATGACCTCGCTGTCGACGAGGTTCTTGGCGCAGCCGTAGGTGATGAGAGCGACGCGGCGAAGGTCCGGGCGGGATGGCTGGCTCAAGGGTAAATGCGGTAGAGAAGGCGGGGAAAGGGGATCGTCTCCCGGATGTGTTTGATCCCGCAGATCCAAGAGACCGTCCGCTCGACCCCGAGGCCGAAGCCGCTGTGGGGGCAGGAGCCGAATTTGCGGAGGTCGAGATACCAGGCGTAAGCTTCGGCCGGCAGATGATGCTCCCGGAGGCGCTCTTCGAGAAGACCGGGGTCGTGGATCCGCTGGCCGCCGCCGATGATCTCTCCGTATCCCTCGGGGGCCATGAAATCGACCCCCAAGGCCAAGTCGGGGCGCTCGGGAGCGGGCTGCATGTAGAAGGCCTTGATCGCCGCCGGGAAGTGGGTGATGCAAACCGGGCCCGGAGAAAGCTCCGAGATGAGGGCGTCCTCGGCCGCGCCGAAGTCGTCTCCGCGGGCCATGGCCGAGCCCTTGGCTTGGAGGCGGGGGACGATCTCGTCATAAGTCAGACGGGCGAACGGCTTGGCGATCGCCTCGAGGGGACGAGGATCTCGTTCGAGGGCCTCGAGGTCGCTCCGGCGTTGGGAGAGGACCCGCTCGAGGATGAAGAGAACGAGGTCGGTCCCGAGATCGATGATGTCGTCGAGGACGGCGAAGGCGACTTCGGGCTCGACCATCCAGAATTCGATGAGATGGCGCCGGGTTTTTGACTTTTCGGCCCGGAACGTCGGCCCGAAGCAGTACACCTTGCCGAAGGCGGCGGCCGTGGCCTCGTTGTAGAGCTGGCCGCTTTGGCTCAGATAAGCCGTCTGGTCGAAGTATTTCGTTTCGAACAGGGTCGTCGTGCCTTCGCAGGCGCTCGGAGTCAGGATCGGCGTGTCCATGAGGCGGAATCCGCGGCCGTCGAAAAAGTCGCGGATCGCCTTGACGACCTCGGCCCGGACCTGGAGGACGGCATGCGGCTTCCGGGAGCGGAGCCAGAGATGGCGGTGCTCCATGAGAAACGGGGTCGAATGTTCCTTGGGGGTGATTGGATAATCCTCGGCCGCCTGGAGGATGTCGATCTCCCGGATGCCGAGCTCGAATCCCCCCGGGGCCCGCTTGTCCTCGCGGACGCGCCCCCGGACGACAAGCGAGGTCTCCTGGGTCAGCGAGTCGAATTTTTCATAGAGCGGGTCGCCCTCGCTCTCGGAATGGATCGTCGCCTGGAGGATCCCCGTCCCGTCCCGGACAAGGATGAACCGGATCCGGCCGCTCGACCGGGTGTTGTAGACCCAGCCCCGGAGTTCAACATCCTGGCCTCGGTGAGCCGCGATGTCTTCGATGTAAACCCATTTCATCGTTCTGGCCGCCTCAAAAACCGCGGCTCATTATAGGCCATCGGCCCGATCATTTCAACGCGCCGGGCTCGACCGGCCCCGGGACGCTCGATGTCCCCCTCCCGGGAGCCTGGCTTCATCGGGGCGCAAACCCGGAGGGTCGTCGTTGAATTGACCCGGCCTTTAGGATAAGGTTGAGGCATGGCCGAGCCGAGGCCGTTTCGTCCCGTCAAGCTCGTCTGCGGGATCCTGGCCGCCGAAGAAGCTCATTTCGAAGCCGCCGAATCGCGCCTGTCCTCCGCCTGGGGGGAGATCGACATCCGGAGCGGGCGCTTCCCGTTCGTGGAGACGGATTATTACGCGGCCGAGATCGGGCCCCGGCTCCGGAGGTCGTTCGTCAGCTTCGCCGCCCTGATCGCGCCCGAGGCCTTGAGCGCGGTCAAACTCCGGACGAACGCCATGGAGAAGGAGATCGGGAGGGCCTTCGGCGCGTCCCGGCGGGCCGTCAACCTCGACCCGGGATATCTCACCGAGGCGGCCCTCATCATGGCCACGGCCAAGAATTTTTCCCACCGCGTCCCTCTGCAGGAGGGGATTTACGCCCACCTCGAGTTTCTGTTTTCGAGGACCGGCATCCGCCGGCTCGAATGGACCTATCCCGATTTCGCCAAGCCTAAGATGGTCTCTTATTTTCTCGAGGTCCGGCGGGCCTACCGCCGACAGCTCAAGAGCTCTCAGGGGGGTTGAGAGGCCGACGGCCGGCGTCTCAGGACAAGCCGAGCAGGGAGGCCATCCGGCGGAGGTGTTCGGGGTTGGTGCCGCAGCAGCCGCCGATAACGGCCGCCCCCTGGGCGATGATCCGGGGGACGTCCGCGAGGTACTCGTCGACGGTCTGGAGATAGACGACTTTCCCGTCCGGCCGGATTTCGGGTCTTCCGGCGTTGGCCTGGATGAGAAAGGGCCGAGAGGTCAGGGTGCGAAGCACGGCCGCGAGGTCGGCCATCTCGCCGCTGGCCAGGGTGCAGTTCGCCCCCAAGACCGGGATGTCCTCGGCCTCGAGGGCCTCGACGCAATTCTTGAGGCTGTCGCCCATCAAGGTGAAGAAGCCGCGGGGCGTCTTGTTGAAGGTCAGGGAGGCGAAGACCGGGAGGGACGATTCCCTCCGGATTCCCCGGACGGCCGCGAGCGCCTCCCGGAGGTCGAACATCGTCTCGACAAGGAGAAAATCCGCCCCGCCGTCGACCAGGCCCCGAACCTGGACGGCGAACTGGGCTTCGAGTTCGGACTCGGTGTGTTCACCCTGGGGCTTGAGGAATTTGCCCGTCGGTCCGAGGCCGCCTCCGACGAATCTCCCCTCGGGACGGACGGAGACGGCGTTCCGGGCCGCGGCCAGGTTGAGTTCATAGGCCCGGCCAGCGAGGCCGTAGGCCGAGAGTTTGAGCGGCGAGGCGCCGAAGCTGTTCGTCGTCACGGCGTCGCAACCGGCCGCGTAGTAGTCCCGGTGGATGGACTGGACGACGGCGGGATGCTCGACGTTCATGAGCTCGGGGCAGGTCCCGGGGACGAGGCCTCGCTTCATGAGTTCGGTCCCGATGGCCCCGTCGAGAAGGACCGATCTTCGGGCGATGCGGTCGAGGATCGTCGGTTCGCTCATGGGGACCTCCTCACCATTCCTCGGTATCGAAGGCCGAGATTTTCCGCAGCTTGGCGACGATCTCCGGAAGCACGCCGAGGACGATCTCGACATCCTCGTCGGTGTTGAACCGGCCGAGGGACATCCGGACCGTCGAGCGGGCGAATTCCGGCCTGAGGCCGATGGCCGTCAGGACATGGGAGACCTCGTCCGAGTCCTCGCTGCAGGCCGACCCCGTCGAGACGTAGATCCCCTTCGTCGCCAGGGCCAGGAGCACGGCTTCGGCCTCGAGGCCCAGGAAGGAGACGCTGAGGGTGCTCTTGATTCTTCGCTCCGGATGGCCGTTCATCCGGACCTTGGGGATCCGGGACTGAATTCCGGCCCGAAGGCGTTCGCCCAGGGCGGCCAGCCGCTCGCGGTCGGGGCCGATCCGGTCGCGAAGAAGACGGGCCGCTTCGCCGAAGCCGACGATGCCGGCCGTGTTCTCCGTTCCCGCCCGCAGGCCGCGCTCCTGGTGGCCGCCGTGAATGATCGGCCGGATCGGCGTTCCTTTCCGGACATAGAGGGCCCCGACGCCCTTGGGGCCGTAGATTTTATGGGCCGAAACCGTCAGGAGATCGATCCCGAGAGCCTCGACATCGAGCGGGATCTTGCCGAAAGTCTGGACGGCGTCGGTATGGACGAGAACGCCGTGGTCATGGGCGATCCGGGAAACGTCTTCGATCGGCTGGATCGTCCCGATTTCGTTATTGGCGTGCATGATCGAGACGAGGGCGGTCCGGGAGGTGACGGCGTCGCGGAGGGCGTCCAGGTCCAGGAGGCCGAAGGCGTCGACCGGGACGTACTTGACGGCGTAGCCTTTCTTTTCGAGATAGGCGGCCGTTTCCTGGACGGCCGGATGCTCGACGGTCGAGGTCACAAATTCCCTCTTGTCCGGCAGGGCCTCGCAAACCCCGAGGATGGCCTGATTGTCGGATTCCGTCCCGGACCCGGTGAACGTGATCTCGGCTTTCCCGGCCCCCATGGACCGGGCGACGCTCTCCCGGGCCGTGTTGATCATCTCCTTGACCTGCCGGCCGATGGGATAAAGGGACGAGGGGTTCCCGAAGTGCTCCCGGAGAAAGGCGGCCATCGTTTCGGCCACGGCCGCGTCGAGGGGGGTCGTCGCATTGTTGTCCAGGTAGACCATCGTTCGCTCTCTCGAGGTTCGGCGAAAATAAAGAGCTATTCTACCCGAAACGCAGACGAATTTCTATTGGCCCCGGGGCGGGGAGATGGGCTCTCACCGGAAATGGTCTTGAAGGAGCCTGACGACCTCAAGGCCGGCCCGGCGCTGCCCCTCTTCGGCTTGGGAAGCGATGTGGGGGGCGGCCAGGACGTTCGGGTGGTCGACGAGCGCCCAGTCCGCGGGCGGCTCCTTGGCGAAGACGTCCAGGGCCGCGGCTCGGACCTTGCCGCTGTTCAAGGCGGCCAGGAGGGCCGCCTCGTCGACGACGCCGCCGCGGGCGGCGTTGATGAGGATGACCCCGTCCTTCATTTTTTCGAACTCGACCGGACCGAGGAGGGGAGCGGGCGTTTTCGGGACGTGGAGGGTGATGAGGTCGGACCGGACGAGAAGTTCTTCGAGTGGGACCTGGGTCACGGCGAGGGCCGTTTGGACGGGGACGACGTCATAAGCGAGGACGGTCAGGCCGAAGGCCAGGGCCCGCTCGGCGACGGCCAGGCCGATCCGGCCCGCCCCGATGAGACCCAAGGTCTTCCCGTAGAGCTCCGTCCCGTGGAGGGTCTTTTTCTCCCAGGCATGCTGCTTCATGGTCAGATTGGCCCGGCCGAGCTGGCGGACCGCCCCCAGCATCAGGCCGAAGGTGTACTCGGCGACCGAGATCGTCGTCGCGGCCGGGGTGTTGGCGACCGCGATCCCCTTGGCCTTGGCCGCGGCGGCGTCGACGTTGTCCAGGCCGATCCCGGCCCGGACGATCAGCCGGAGGTCCGAGGCCGCTTCGATGACCGGTTTCGTGATCTTCGTCGCGCTCCGGACGACGACGGCCTGATAGCCGGGAATCGTCTGGACGAGAGCCGCCTCGTCCATTCCCGTTTTGACCGTGACTTCGAATCCGGGGACGGCCTTCAAGGCGCCCAGGGCGTCCTTGTCCAACGCGTCGGCGATAAGGATCTTGGTCATTGCCAGCTCCCGCGGAGGATCGGTTCGGCCGCCTTGACCGAAGCTCCGGCTTCGAAGGCATGCCCCAGGTCGGCCAGGGTCATTTCCAAGGCCGTCAAAGCCGTGATGATGTCGAAGCCGCCCATGTAGCCGAGATGGGCGATCCGGAAGAACTTCCCTTTGTGGGGGTCTTGGGCGCCGGCGATGTAGGCCATGTATTTGCCCTGCATCGTCTTGACGATTTTCCCTCCCTCGAGGCCGGCCGGCGTCTTGACCGCGGTCAGGATATCGCCCGGACGTTCGGCCAAAAGCTCAAGCCCGAGGGCCTTGACTCCGGCCCGGGTCGCGTCGCCCAAAAGGCGGTGATGGGCGTAGAGCTTCTCCAGGCCCATCGCCAGGATGATGTCCAAGGCCTTCTTCTGCTGGATGATCAGGGAGATGGCCGGCGTCCAGGGCGTTGTCTTATCGGCCAGGTTCTTTTTCGCCTTCTTGGCGTCGAAGTAGAACCGGGGGCACTTCGCCGTGTCGACGAGCTTCCAGGCCTTGGGGCCGAGGGCGATGTAGGCCAGACCGGGGGGGATCATGAACGATTTCTGGGAGCCCGAGAGCAAAACATCGACCTTCCACTCGTCCATGGGACAGGGCGTCGCCCCGCTTCCCGAGATGCCGTCGACGACGAAAACGGCGTCCGTCCGGGAGACGACCTCGCCGTAGCCCCGGATGTCGAAGATGGCTCCGGTCGAGGTCTCCGAGAGCTGACAAAACACGACCTTGGTTCCGGGATGGGCTTCGAGCTCGGCGGCCAGGGCCTCCTTGGAGAAGTCCTTGCCCCATTCGAGGACGATCTCCCGGTTCTGGACGCCGTAGGCTTTGCAGATGTTCCCCCAGCGTTCGCCGAATTTGCCGCCGTTGATCGTGATGACCTTGTCTCCCGGGGAGCAAAGATTGACCACGGCCGCCTCCATGGCTCCCGTTCCCGAGGAGGTCAGGATGAAGACGTCTTCCTTGGTTCCGAAGACGGTCTTCAGACCCTCGGTCGTGTCCATGAAGATTTTCGAGAATTCCGGCGTCCGATGATGGATGATCGGCTCGGCCGCCGCGGCCAGGACGTTCTCCGGCACGGGCGTCGGGCCGGGAGAGAGGAGATAATACTTCTTGATCATGAGTCCTCCTTCCTTTGGATGATCCTCGGTTCGATCGGATGATCGGCGGTTACGGAAGGACAAAAGTAACACAATGAAAAACGTCCTGTCAAACCGCGGGGCGCGGCGCGGCCTCAGAGCTTGAGGAGGAGTTCGGTGAACAAGGCCGCCCTCTCGACCAGGGAAGGCAGGTGAAGGTGCTCGCCCTCGGCATGGATTCCGTCGCCGGCGGGCCCCAGGCCGTCGAGGGTCGGCTTCCCGAGGGCGGCGGCGTGAGAGGCGTCCGAACCTCCTCCCGTCCTCCCGGTCTCGAGAGTCAGGCCGAGGCCGGCGGCGATGGAGCGGGCCTCTTCGAGCAGACGGGCCGAAGCCGGCGTTTTCTCCAACGGCGGGGTGAAACTTTCGACAACCGGCTTGATCTTGGCCGAACCGACGCTTTTGAGCCCTCGGGCCGCGGCCAAAATTCTCGTTTTCTGGGCGGTCGTCCAAAAGCGGACATCGCAGACGGCCCAGGCCTTGGCGGCGACGACATTGGCCTTATCGCCCCCGCCGATGAGGCCGATATTGACCGAGATCTCCTTCGACCGAAGGCTCTGCATTTTTCGGAGGACGTCGAGAAGGCCGTCGACGGCGCTCACGCCCTTCTCGGGAGAGCCGGCATGGGCCGCCGAGCCCGAAACGTCGAAACGAAGGACGAGCCGGCCTTTCCTCTGGATCTTCAGGGCGCCGTCGGGCAGGGCGGGTTCAAGGCAGAGGACGAGGTCGGATTTTTTGGCCAGGGCGATGATCCTTCGGGCGGACTCCTCGTGGCCGATTTCTTCGGCCGAGTTGAGGAAAAGAGCGATTTTCCGGCGGGGGCGGAGGTTGAGGTCGCGGATCGCCCTCAAGGCGGAGTGGGCGACGACCAGACCGGCCTTCATGTCCAGGACCCCGGGCCCGAAGACCTTATCGCCTTGGACGTAGAAAGGCATCTCCTCGACCTTGCCCAGGGGCCAAACGGTGTCCAAATGCCCGAGGACGAGAATCCGGCCTTCCTGCCGGGGGTCGTCCTTGGCCGGATACTCGACGAGATGAAAATCGCCGACGTCCTTCCGGGGGAACCGGGTGACCTTCGACCCGAGACGGGCGAACCGGTCGATAAGCCCGGAGGCGCAGGCGTCGACGGCTTTCTTGTCCGAAGTGGGAGATTCGCGGAGGACGAGCTCCTTCAAGAGACTGAGCATTTCTCCCCGCCGGGAGCGGAAGTAGGCGCTGAAATCCATGAGCCCTCCTTTTCGGGCCGAGAGTAATTTACCACAAATCGCCCTCCGGTGCCCAACCTCGGCCGAAGGCCAAAACGGGCATGGGGGATAACCTTGAAAGCGTATAACGGTCAGGCGAAGGCCGGATTGACAGACGAGGAGGTTTCGGGGAAGATGGGCCTCCGATGGTCATCGTCAAAATCATGGCCGCGCTTCTGGCCGCGGCCGCCGCCGCGCCGCCGGCGCTCGCCGAGCGCAGCCTATTTTCCTTGGCCGTCCAGGGCGGGCTGGCCGGCCAGGAGGAGAACAATCTCCGGCCCGCCCCGGAGGCGGGAGTGGGTCTCGGATTGAACCTCGGCCGAGGAATATCCCTGAACGGGGACGTCGCCTTTTGGCAAAGCCGTTCCCGGACATCATTCCGCAAACTCCATGAAGGAACGCTGACCGTCTCCCCCCTCTCGATTTCCCTCCGCTGGGAGTTGCGGCCGAACGCCTATTTCATCCCCTACCTCCTCGCCGGAGGATCTTATGTCTTCGCCTCTCACCGGCTTTCGGCGGAAGCGGCCGCGGCCGGCGGCCGGGTCGAACAAAGGGTCGAGAGCGGAACGGCCTTTCACCTCGGACTCGGGGCCCGAGTCCCCCTGACCTGGCGGATGAGCTTTTTCGGCGAAGCGGCCTACGTCATGCGCCGAGCCCCCGGTCAAACGCTGACCTGGGAGGCGAATCAACCCGTCCGGCGGGACGACATCTGGGTCAACCTCCACATCGTCCTGCTGAAATTCGGCCTGCGCGTCAATCTCTGAAAGCCTAGACCCGAACTCCCAGACGGCGGAGGAGCTTTCCTCCGCCGGAGATCAGCCGGCCGAGTCCCTTGCGCCGGAGACGGATCGCCCGGAAACGGCAGACCTCATGGCAGCACATGCATCCGATGCAGGCTCTCTTCTCGATCCGGGCTTTTTCTCCGTCCGGGCGGGCCGCTCCGGTCGGGCACGACCGGAGGCATTCGCCGCAGCCGGTGCACCTCTCGGCCTCGACCCGGGGGAGATAAATCAATTGTCCCGAGACGAAGGCATACACGGCCGCCGGCAGCCTTTTTTTGATCAAGCCGGAGGCGACGGCCGAGGGCTCGAAGTTCGACAGGGCGACATCGCGGAGACGCTCCCCGACGATCTCGATGCCCTCCAGGTCGCCGACCCCGAACCCCCTTCCCCGGGCGAGGGCGGTCGTCAGAATCCCCGACCGGGGAAACCCGGCCAGTTCCGCGGCGACGGCGTCCACGGCCACGCCGTCCGAGGAGGCGAGGATCAGCCCGGCCGGCCTCGGGGTTCCCCCGGCGGGGCCTTTGCCTTCCATGACCGTCACGGCGTCCATGACCGTCAGGTCCGGAATCCGGAGGCCGTAGACATCGACGAGCATTTCGGCGAAGTCGTCCTGGCGCGGAAAGCGGCGGTGAGCCTCGAGACGGCGGCCGTGGGGAATGGCGCCGAACATGTTCTTGACCGACCCGGTGAAGGCCGTGAAGGCATGGGTCTTGAATTTCGGCAGGTTGATGAGGACATCGGATTCGAGGACGAGGGGCGAGACATGGACGGCCGGAAGACGCCGGCCTCTCGTCGGCGCCTCCCGAAAGCCTTCCTCGCGGAGGTTGACGAGGCGGATTCCGAAACGGCGGACGAGGTCACGGTAGCCCGAAAGGCGAAATCCATCCGCCTCGGGGCTGTGGATGTCGTCGCCGACGATGATATCGTCGGACAGCTCCTTGAGCCGTTTAATGACGGCCGCGGCCAAGGCGGGATGGGTCACGATCGCCGCTTCCGGAGGGGAAGGAGGGGAGAGGTGGTTGATCTTGATGAACACCTTGGCCCGGCGGGGGACGAAAGCCTCCAGACCGCCGAGGAGGCCGAAGGCCCGGCCGACGGAAACCGCCAAAGACGCGGCCTCGTAATCGGGGCAGCGGACGACGGCCACGCGGACCATGATGTCGCCCAGGATATCCGTTTGACGGACCGATTTCAATACGGACCCTTTCCCAGGACCATCGGCGGGCACGGCCGGCCGAGGTTTGATTTCGGCGGTCTTTTATCCTACATTAATCGGGGATAAGAAGCATGTCGAGAATGCGGTCCGTCTTTGGTCCGGCGGTCGTCCTATCGGGGCTGGCCATGTTCACGGCCGGCCACGGGCCGTTTGGGGGGGAAATCGAACACCCTTGGAAGGAGACCCATATCGGTGCCTTGGACGGCCGGGCCTGGGCCGGTCTCGTCCTCGCCCCCCAGAGAGACGCCGCCTTCGCCCTCCGGTTCGCTTTCGAACGCAACGGCCGGACGATCGACGGCGAAGACCTGTTTTACATGGTCTCCGAGGTCGGACCGCATTCCCCGGACGGCCTTTATGCCCGGGTTCGATTCGACCTGGGGCTTCCCGTCCTTTCCGCCGAGGCGAAATCCGAGACGCCGGTCTACATCAAGCCGTCCGACCGCAACGACACGGCTACCCTCGAGTGGTCCCGCGTCGACGAGCGGACGGCGGTCGGCCGGATGAGCGCCCCCCGAGACGCCGCGATCCGGCTGATCCAATATTTCCCGTGGGACTTCAAGGGCCGGTATTCGCTCGCGGCCGAGGATTCCGTCCGCGGAGAGGCGACAAGCGCCAAGCCCTGGCGATGCCTGCTTTGGACCCATCGGGCGGGCGAATTTTCGGCTTCCGCCGGAGGGGAGACATCGAGCCTGGCCTTTCCCCCGCAAAAAGGGCAAAGCGTCTATTTCGTGGCCGTCGTCGGGGAGGAAACGGCGCCGATCGACCGGGCCATCTACAGATATAAGAACACCCGGACGATCGACCGCCTCAT